>MDSZ01228814.1_pt1 | contig 16649 bp, 17 predicted proteins | sample 811201 | NCBI WGS metagenome assembly MDSZ01 (sample SAMN05326647, study PRJNA326480) | marine metagenome | isolation source: seawater | place: Indian Ocean: North | collected 2010
TGAATTTTGAGGAATTTGACCACTAGCTAAATAAGTAAGAGCTTGATTAGCTTTGTCCATTATTTCAGGAAATTCAGGTAATCTTTTAAGGACTTCAGAAGTACTTTGAATAGTTTCATTTATAGTTGTCATAGGATTTTTTGTCTCTTTTAACCAGTTCTCTAGAACAGGTTTTGATGTGGTCCATATATTTGTATTAGGGTTTAATTTTCTCGCAACACCTTCTACTACAACCATTGTTTTTTGTAACATAAGAAGCTGAGGTTGAGTTTGCATGTTGAATTTCTCAGTTACATCAAACAACTGTTTTAATAATTTTCCACCTGAAATATCTTTTACTGCCTGTCCAAAAATTGGTTCTCCAATTGATCTCAAGGCTTGAGCAAGATCTTCAATTGGTACTTCTTTAGGAACTAAGCCAGCAATCAAGTGTACTTCAGCTACCTTACGATAATCCCTTTGAATAAAACCAAATAATATTTCAGCTAAAAATCTTTTACTCATTTTGTCTAGTCTTCCCATTATACCAAAATCTATAGGTACTATATGTCCACTATCATCAATAAATATATTTCCTTGGTGCATATCAGCATGAAAAAAACCATCCCTCACAGCATGTCTTAAAAAGTTTTGAATTATATCTTCAGCAATTTTTTCAGTATTGAAATTTCGATTTTTTAGCTCTTCTGTCTCTCTTATAGAAACTCCTTCCACCCAATCTAATGTCATTACATTTTCGCTGGTAAAGTTCCAATAAATTTGAGGAACCCTAAATCCAACATCGTTCTTGGTATTTTCTGCATATTCATTAGCAGCTGCAGCTTCAAATCTAAGGTCCATTTCTAGATTTGTAATTTCTTTTAATAAGAAAACAACTTCAACTAATTTAAGTCTTTTTGTTTTTTTAATAATAGACTCAATTAAAAAAGCAAAAAGCATTATGGCATCTATTTCTTCATTAAAAATTTTTTTGATGTTTGGACGTAAAATTTTTATTGCTACATCTTTAATAACACCATTATCGTTAATTTGTGCTTTGTGAACTTGAGCAATAGAAGCAGCTGCAACAGGTTCACTTAAATCAATTATTGAATTATAGGTATCAAGTCCTAAATCTTTTTTAATTATTTCCTTGGCTTGAATTAATGAAAAAGGGGGTAATTTATCTTGAAGGTGTTCAAGTTTTTTTGAGAGTTCTTCACCTATAATATCAGGTCTAGTAGCTAAAAATTGTCCAAGTTTGATAAATGTGGTTCCCATTGATTCAAGTGAGTTTGACAATCTCTCACCTTCATCTTTATGCATATCAAGATGTTTTTTAGTAGAGAATGAAAATGACAATATCTTAAATAAAAATTTTACGGGAAAAGGTGGCTCTTGAAATTTTGAGGTAATTTCTAATATATCAGATTTTGCAACTTTTCTGCCCAGCTTAAACAAAGTGATTAATCTTTTTATCATTAAATCTTCCAACCATCATGTATGGAAACAATTCCACCTGATAAATTCCTAAAATTACATTTTTTAAAATTATTTTTTTTCATAAGGTCAATTAACTCATCTTGACTAATAAAATCTTCTATACTTTTAATAAGATATTCGTAAGGTTTTTTATCGCCAACAAATAATTTTCCTAATGAAGGAATTAATTTTGAATAATTTTTGTAAACAAAATTTAAACCTGAATTATGTATTTTTGAAAATTCAAGACATAAAAAGCGACCCCCGGGCTTTAAAACTCGGTATGCCTCTGAAAGAGATTTCTCTAAATTCTTTGTATTTCGTAAACCAAAACTAATAGTATAAAAATCAAAAAAGTTATCTTTAATTGGAATATTTTCAGCATCTGCAATAATCCAATTCAAGTTTTTAAACATCCTCAATTTTTCCTTCCCTTTTTTAATCATTCCTATGTTTGGGTCGACACAAGTTATTTGAGCATTTTTATTCACTCTTTCCAAAAATAGTTTTGCTATATCTCCAGTTCCACAAGCAACATCAATTAGATTATTTTTGACTGAAGGATTCATCATATTTATTAGATTTTTTTTCCATAATCGATGAATTCCTAACGACATAAAGTCATTCATAAGATCATATTGATCATAAACTTGGTTAAAAACACTTTGTACTAGCCCTTTTTTATTTTGTAGATATTGTTGCATAATAAAAATTATATATTGAATATAATATTAAATGCCAGAATTACCAGAAGTTGAAGTAGTTAGACAGTCGCTAGATAAAAAAATTAAACAAAAAAAGGTCAAAAAAGTAATAATAAGAAATAAAAATTTGAGATTTAGGATATCTTCAAATTTTGAGTTTTTTTTGAAAAATCAAAAAATAATTAAAGTAAATAGATTTTCTAAATATCTAATCTTGTGTTTGTCCAACAAAAGTTACTGCTTATTACATCTTGGCATGTCAGGAACAATTCATATTATTGATAAGAATAAGAAAAATTTAATTACTAATACAAGTTTTTATAGTAATAAAAAATTACCAAAAAAACATAATCATGTAGAAATAATTTTTCAAGATTTAAAAGTAGTTTATAACGATCCAAGAAGATTTGGATTTATACAAATAATTGAAAATTCCAAATTATTAAAAAAAAGATTTTCTCATTTGGGTCCTGAACCTTTCCATCCAAATTTCAATCTAAGTTATATTTTTGCTTTTTTTAAAAGAAAAAAGAAAAATATTAAAAGTTTTTTAATAGATCAAAATTTTGTTTCAGGAATAGGAAATATTTATGCAAGTGAAATATTATTTTTAAGTAAAATTAATCCAAACAAAAAAGCAAAGTTATTATCTAAAAGTGAATGTAAAAAAATTATTCTAAATTCAAAGAAAGTTCTTTCAGATGCAATTAAAAAGGGTGGATCAAGTATAAGGGATTTTAAAAATACATTAGGTAAAATTGGTAATTTTCAAAAAAACTTTAAAGTTTATGATCGAGAAGGATTGAGTTGTAAAAGATCAAATTGTAATGGAATAATTCAAAGAAAAATTATTTCTAACAGATCCACTTTTTTTTGTAAATTATGTCAAAATAATTGATTATTTGATTGACCGAAATAAATTCTCAAGCTATACCCCTGCGAACAATGGCTAATACAAAATCTGCAATTAAAAGAATAAGGAGAATAGCTAAACAAACAGCTGTCAATAAGGCTCGTAAGAGTAGATATAAAAATGCTCTTAAAAAAATGAACGCTTTAATTGAAAAAAAGAAAAAAAAAGATGCTTTAGATTTCTTACCTAAGTTGAATTCTGAATTGATGAAAATTGCTAAAACAAAAATAATAAAAAAACAAAATGCTTCTAGGAATTTATCTAGGATAACAAAGAAAATTTCTTCTCTCTAAATATTTACTCTAGGTTGTTATTTATAATACAACCTGCACATATTACACAATATGTATTTTTTTTAATTTTTTGCTATCTATATTTAGATTTAGTAAACAAATTAATTATATTTTTTAATTAAAGATTTTAAATATTTTATTTTTTTGTCAAAGATTATTTTTAAAATGAGAATCTTTTTTTCAATCTAAGATTTTATTTTTTTTTATTTTTTTTTAATAATTTCTTGCAATAAATTCTAATTACCTCTAACTGGGATTCTTCCTTAAGAAAATTATAAAATGACAAAAAATTTAAATACAAGCAAAACAAATAACAATATTTCACAAATTATCGACTGGAAATTAATTCAAACTGAGATGAAAAATAAATTTGGCTCAGATATTTATGAGAGTTGGCTTAAAAAAATAGATTTTAAAGATCAAATTAATAGTTATGTATTATTATCAGTTCCTACAAGATTTATCCGCGATTGGATCACATCAAGATATGTTGATCAAATTTTACAAATATTACGATCTCATAGAAAAGAAATTTCAAGAATAGAGTTTAAGATAGAGGATGCAACTAATAAAAATGATATTGAAAACAATTTTGATCAAAATAAGAATAATGATAAAAATATATCATTTATAAAAGACTCTTTTTTGCAATACAATCGAGTTGATCCAAATAAAAGATTTAACAACTTTATCATTGGAACAAGTAATAAACTTGCCTTTGAAGCTTCATATAAAGTTTCAGAAAATACAGCTCATTATAATCCCCTTTATATTTATGGAGGAGTAGGAATGGGTAAGACACATCTGCTAAATGCGATAGGATATGAATTAAAGAAAACCAATAAAATTATGTTTATTTCAGCTGAAAGGTTTATGTATCAATTTGTTAAATCAATTAAATCAAATGAAATGGTTAAATTTAAAGATTATTTTAGAAATACTGAAATTTTGTTGATAGATGATGTTCAGTTTATGAATGGTAAAGAAGCTATGCAGGAGGAATTTTTTCACACATTTAATGCTTTATTAGATAAAGGATCCCAAATTATTGTTTCTGCAGATAGAGCGCCAAATAAATTATCAAGAATTCAAGAAAGAATTAAATCAAGATTTGCTGGCGGTTTAGTTGTAGATATTCAAAAACCTGACAGTCAATTAAGAAAAGAAATAGTGACTAAAAAAATTTTAGAAATCAATAATTTGTACGGTAAACAACTTAATTTTTCTAACGAAATTCAAGATTTTCTGTCTAACGAAATTACAGGAAATATTAGAGAATTGCTTGGAGCAATAAACAGAATAATATCTTTTTCAAGAATTTATAAAAAAACACCTAATTTATCTGAAATAAAAATTATTTTAAAAGACTTGTTAAATCTTACTGAAAATAAAGTGACAATTGATTTAATACAAACAATTGTTTGTAAATTTTTTAAAATAAGTAAAAATGAAATGTTGTCTTCAAGAAGATCAAGATACCTTGTAAGACCTAGACAAACAGCAATTTATTTAACTAAAATATTAACATCAAAATCTTTACCAGAAATAGGTAGAGAATTTTCAAATAGAGACCACACTACAATAATTCATTCAGTTAAAACGATTGAAAAATTAAAAGATAAAGATCCAGAAATGGTTCAAAATATTAGTAAATTAAAAAATCAAATTCTATATAATAATAATTGAAATGAAGTTCAGTGTTAATCAGCAAGATTTACAAGAAGCTTTAAATTATTGTCAAGGCGTTATTGAAAAAAGAAGCACTTTGCCAATACTTTCAAATATTTTATTGGAGGCAAATAATGATAATTTAATTTTGACTGCTACAGATTTAGATCTAATTTTTATTCATCGAATAAATAATGTAGAAATAAATGAGAATGGAAAAACTACAACTACATCATCAACAATTTACGATATAATAAGAAAACTTAAGTCCGGAAAAAAAATTAACATATCACTTTCAAGTGAGAATAAGCTTCATGTAGAGTCTGAAAAATCTGTATTTAATCTCAATTGCATGAGCGCATCAGAGTTTCCTTTGACTGATGAAAATTTCAACGAAAATGAATTTTTGATCAAATCAAAACATCTATTAAAACTTTTGAATAAATGTAAATTTTCAATTTCAAATGACGAAACAAGGCATTATTTAAGTGGCATATACTTACATCAAACAGAATTTGAAGATAAAACTTATTTGACTGCAGTGGCTACTGATAGTCATAGAATGTCTATTTCTAAAATTAGACTAGAAAACAAAATAAGTTTTGAACCAATTATTCTTCCAAAAAAAACTATCTTCCAATTATGTTCATTGCTGGATAATTATGATGGCGAGGTAAAAATTTCAAATATAAAATCAAAAATTAAATTTGAATTAAAAAATAGTGTGTTGATCTCGAAATTGATTGATGGAAAATTTCCTAATTACATTCAAGTAATACCAAAAAATAATCAAAAAAAACTTGAAACAGACTTAAAATTATTTTTAGACTCTGTTGATAGAGTTGCATCTGTTTCATTAGATAAAAAGGATGGAGTTAAATTTAATCTTACAAAAAATATGCTTAATTTGTCTGTAAATAATACTAACAGCGGAGATGGAAACGAAAACTTAAGTGTTAAATTTGATCATGAATTAGAAATAAGTTTTAATTCTAGATATTTGATAGATGTTGCTTCACAGTTAGATGGTGAAAATATTGAGATTTACTTCAATGATACAGGATCACCCGCATTGATAAAAGATCCTAGCGATTTTGATAGTATTTTTGTTGTAATGCCCATGAAAGGTTAACTTAGAGTTTCTAATTCAGAGTATATTTTATTTTCAATAATTTTTAAAAATTCATTTTTTTCTAAACCTGGAGCGATTTTATCTAAAATAGAGATTGTGATTATCTTGTTAGATTTTTTATATCCAACTTTAGGCCACACAAATCCAGAATTTATTGCTACTGGTTGACAAAATATTTTGAGCTCATCATAAATTCTAGAAGCTCCTTTTTTAAATGGAGGTTTTTCTGTTGGGAGAACTCTAGTAGCTTGTGGAAAAATTATTATTGGCCTATTTGAGTTTTTAATTGTAGATGAGATCCTTTTAAAAAAATCTAAATTATCCTTAGTTATTTTTTCTCTGTTAATAGAAATTGAACCTATTTTTTTTAAATACCATCCAAAAATAGGAATTTTTAATAATTCATTTTTTAAAATAAAAATTGGTGAGTTAAAAATAGTTTGTAAAAAAAAAGTTTCAAACATTGATTGATGTGAAGCTACAATAAAAAATTTTTCATTTTTTATGATATTTTCTTTCCCTTTGATTAAGATTTTTGTTGAGAGAATGAATTTTAAACAAAATTCAGACCAATATCCCATTAATTTTCCTCCATATAAAACAATTCTTTGTGGCAATAATAGTGCTGGAAGAAATATTATTGAGATAATAATAATTCCTGTAAAAAAGAATAGCGAAAAAACAAAACTTCTTAGCATTTTAAAAATTATATTAAGTCTTTTAAACTTTGTCTTTTTTTAATAACTTGAATTTTTGAATTTTTAATGAGTAATTCGGGTGCTTTTGGTCTTAGATTATAATTTGAACTTAATGACATTCCGTATGCTCCAACATCACAAATTAAAATCAAATCTTTTTCATCAAGTTTTTGAAAGTTCTTAATTGAAGTAAACTTATCAGTGCTTTCACAAATTGGTCCAACAAATTCGTAAGTTTTATTTGATTTTTTATTATTTTTTTTTACAGGGATAATTTTATGTTTAGCGCCATATAAAGCGGGTCTCATTAGATCATTCATGGCAGCATCTAATATTATAAAATTTTTTTTATAACTTTCTTTAATATATATTACTTTAGAAATTAAAACTGCTGAATTTCCAATTATTGTTCTTCCAGGTTCAAAAATAATTTTAGAATTAAATTTTTTTAAAAATTTCTTAATTTTTAATGAATATTTTTTTAAATTAATTTTTTTTGTATTATCTCCATAATTTATTCCCATTCCACCACCTAGATCAATATAATCAAAATTATATTTAGCTTTTATTAAAATTTTTTCTAACACATTAAGTGTTCTCTCATAGGGTTTATGGTCAAGAATTTGACTTCCAATATGAACACTTACACATTTAAGGTTAAGATATTTTGAATACTTTAAATATTTAACTAAATCTAAAAAAATTTTTTCAGAAACACCAAATTTATTTTCTTTTTTACCTGTTGATATTTGTTTTAAGGTATTTGCATCTGTATTTGGGTTAAGCCTAATACCAATATTAACTACTAGTTTTTTATTTTTCGCTATTTTTTCTATTTCTAAAACTTCACTTTTAGACTCAGCATTTATTAATAATATTTTTTTTTTAATTGCAAACGCCAGTTCTTTTGTTGTTTTCCCTACACCTGAAAATACGATTTTATTTGGTTTAATGCCTGACTTTAAAGCCATCATAAGTTCCCCCATTGAAACAACATCAGCACCTAATCCAAATTTACCAATTTCACTTAATAAGACTTTATTTGGATTAGCTTTTACCGCGAAACAAGTTAAAGGATTGATTGATTTAAAATTGTTTTTAAAATTGACAATATTTTCCCTAATTTTTTTAAATGAGTAACAGTAAATTGGTGTTGAATATTTTTTTGCAAGTGTCTTAGCTTTAAGACCGTCAATTAAAAATTCTTTTTTTTTGTATTTCATGAAATTATTTTAGTTTGGGTAATATGCATTTTTGATATTTTTTCTTTATACACGGGATCACCTTTTTTTCCACATGAACCAATAATTATTAATAAAAGAATTAGAAGATATATTTTTTTATTCATAATCTTTTTTTATATTTCATTATCATTTTTTTAATATTACTGAAAGCCGTACCACCATATGATTTTTTAGAATTAACAGAATTTTTAACATCTAATACATGCAAAACATCAGAGGTTAACTTTGGTTCAATTTTTTTTAATTCGTTTAATGTTAAATCACTCAATTTTTTTTTATTTTTTTCAGCAAAATTTACTATTGAAGCTGTTTTTTGGTATGCGTTTCTAAACGTCATTGAGTGTTTTTTAACTAAGAAATCAGCTAAGTCAGTTGCAGTTATAAAACCTGAATTTGTTAGTTCGATCATTTTTTTTTTGTTTGGGTAAAAATTATTTAGAATTTCATCCATTATTCGTAAACAATCAACAAGAGTATCAAATGTTTTAAATACAATTTCTTTATCATCTTGAAGATCTTTGAAGTACGAGAGAGGTAAGCCTTTTAAAATAGTAAACATTGAAAATAAATTTCCATAAGTAAAACCAGTTTTGCCTCTTAAATATTCAAGTAAGTCTGGATTTTTTTTTTGTGGCATTATTGAAGAGCCTGTAACAATTTTATCTGATAAATTTATTAGATTAAAACCGTCTGAATTAAGAATTATTAGATCTTCAGCTATTCTTGATAAATGCATTGAACATGTTGATGAACTATATAAAAAATCTAAAACAAAATCTCTGTCTGATACTGTATCAAAAGAATTATTGGTAGGAGTTTTAAAACCTAATTTTTTTGTTGTGTAGTTTCTATCAATATTAAAAGATGTACCAGTCAAAGCACATACTCCTAAAGGATTTTCATTTAGACTTTCAAAATTATTTTGGAATCTTTTTTTATCCCTTATAAACATTTCCACATATGCCATTAAGTAATGTCCTAATGAAATAGGTTGTGCGTTTTTTAAGTGGGTAAAACCTGGCATTATTGTTTCTATGTTTTTTTCAGCAACTTTAAGAGTCGTTTTTATTAACTTATTCAAGGCGGTATCAATCTCCTTGGTAGCTGATTTTATCCAAATCTTAAAGTCAGTGATAACTTGATCGTTTCTAGATCTTGCAGTGTGAATGTATCCTGCATCATCTCCAATAATTTCAAATAATCTTTTTTCAATATTCATATGAATATCTTCATATTTTTTGTTAAACTCGAATTTTTTATTAGAAATTTCTTTGTCTATTTTATTAAGTCCATAAATTATTTTATTTTTTATCTTAAATGAAATAATCTTTTGTCTAAAAAGCATTTCAACATGTACAATAGACCCTTTAATATCCTCTTTAAAAAGTCTTTTATCAATATCTATTGAACTTCCCACTTTTTGAAATAGTGAAGACATATTTTTTTTAATCCGAGTATTCCAAATTGCCTGGTTGTTTTTATTTTTTACCATGATAATTAACTATACCTTTTAACATGAGAATTTTAATAATATTTATTTTTTTAATATCCAGTTCTTTTGCCAATGAAGCTTTGAGTATAAAAAATATAATAATTAGCAAAGAGCTAAAAAAATATGATGGTTTAACGTTTTTAGACGATAAAGATAAGAAAATAAAAATAGAGGACTATAGTGGAAATTTAATTTTACTCAATTTTTGGGCAACCTGGTGTGCACCTTGCAAAGAGGAAATGCCCTCTCTTGATTTTTTACAAAATCATGAAGATTTAGATAATTTAAAAATATTTCCTATTAATATTGGTAAAGATAATATTGAAAAATCAAAAAATTTTTATAAAGAATTGAAAATTAAAAATTTGGAATTGTATTTTGATCCACCAAATACTCTAGCTAAAAAATTTGAATTGAGAGGAATTCCAACATCAATTTTATTAAATAAAGAGGGAAAAGAATTTGCAAGAATTGTAGGCTCAATTGATTTTAAAGATAAAAAATTTGTTAATTGGTTGAGTTCTTTTAATTAGTTTTTAAAAAAATATGCAAAAGCCACTAGGGCTATGATTGCTATGAACTGAAGTAAAACTCTTAATTGCATTAATTTATTCGAATATTTTTTACTAGTATCACCTCCTTTGAATAAAGTACCAATTCCTAAAATTAAAACTATTCCAACAGCTACCAATAAAACTATTGATAAAATTTTAACAAATATTCCAGAAATCATATTTGCATTGTAGGGTTTTTTAAAATAAAAAAAACATAATTAACGTAGTATGACATTTTGCCTTGAAACTATTATCATCAAACCTGAAAATACTAAAGAAATAAAAAATGCAATTATTTTGCTTCATGGTTATGGGGGTGATGGCAAAGATATAAGTATGTTATCTTTAAATTGGAAAAGATATTTACCAAATACAATTTTTATATGCCCAAACGGTCCAGAAAAATGTTTGATTAACCCTGATGGATATCAATGGTTTGATCTTACTAAAGATGATCAAAAATATATTTTAGAGCAATCAATAAAAGCAGAGTTAAAATTGAATCAATTTATCGAGGAAATAAAGAGAAAGTTTAATTTGGAAAATAATAAGATTTGTTTATCAGGTTTTAGTCAAGGATGCATGATGTCAATAAATATTGGACTCACTAATGTTAATCCATTTAATTGTATTATAGGTTTTTCTGGAAAAATTATAAATCAAGAGGATTTAAAGAAAAGAAAAAAAAATTCAACTGATGTCCTACTAATTCATGGTGATAATGACGAAATTGTCTCACCATCATTTTTGCTTGAAGCTAAAGATTTTCTAGTGAGAAATAACAATAAAGTTCATACACATTTAATAAAGAACTGTGGTCATCATATCCCAATTGAAGCATCAAGTTTGGCTTTAAATTATATTTTAAAAAAGTTTAATTAGTAGATATTGATATAATTAAATATTTGAGTTAAGTTTTTATGATGAATAATTTTTTAGAAGAAAAAATTTCTTTAGAACAATGCCAAGCTTTAGTTTTAAATGCTGACTATCGTCCATTAAGTTACTATCCTCTATCCTTGTGGTCTTGGCAAGATACCATTAAATCAGTTTTTCTAGATAGAGTTATAATTGTGAGTAATTATGATAGGATTATTAGAAGTCCGTCTTTTAACATGAAGTTACCAAGTGTTATTGCTTTAAAAAACTATATAGCACCTTTGTCAAAACCCAGTTTTACCAGATTTAATGTTTTTTTAAGAGATAAGTTTTCATGTCAATACTGTGGAAGTGGTGAGGAGTTAACTTTTGATCATTTACTTCCTCGATCAAAAGGCGGTGAAACAAATTGGAATAATGTTGTTACCGCATGTTCAGACTGTAACGTTAAAAAAGGTGGAAAATTACTTAAAAATTCTGATATGAAACTTAGTCAATTTCCATATCAACCTTCAACAGAAGATTTACACAAAAATGGTAAAAACTTTCCACCAAATTATTTGCATAAAAGTTGGATGGACTATCTATATTGGGATGTTGAGTTAGAATCTTAATTTTAAATTTTTTCTGAAATATTTATTGCGATCTTGGAACCCGTTTTAATAATTTTATCCATTAGAGAATAAAAACCTTTTTTTGTTGCTCCTTTTTCATAAGCTATATCTTTATGATGAAGTTCATCTTGTCTAAACTTTTTGATTTTATTCTTTAATATTTTTTCATCAGATTTAAGATAATTTATTTGATTTAAATAATGTTTGTCTATAACCTCCTCTACTGATGCTGTGCAAAGCATTGCTGCCTTTTTACCAATAATTGTGGAACCAAAACCTAATCCAACTCCTAATAAATCCCATAATGGTAAAAATATAGTTGGTTTAATTTTTCTTTTTGCAATTTCTTTTTCAAAAAAATCACAATGTTCTTTTTCATGTTTTTTCATTTCCTCAATCGTCTTTTTTAATGAATTATTTTCAACAATAGTATTAAGAGCTAAAAGTTGGCCTTCGTAAATTTTAACCGCACCTCTTTCTCCAGCATGATCTACTCGGATAAACTCTTCTACTTTATTTTTATCTGTTTTTTCCATGATCTTTATATTTTTTTATTGAAATCAAAAATACTATTAATGACAATAAAATATTATAAGTTGTAAGGGATAATCCAAATAATTTAAATGTAACATTTTTGCAGCTTACTGGCATTTCTTTAAGCTGATTTAGCAAATCTTCTTTTGATATTACTTTTTCTTTAACATTTAAATTACAAAGCACTGATTCATCAAAAAACCCACGCTCTATGCCAAAGTGATATAAAGAAATTAAAGTAGAAAAAAGAAAGAGAAAACTTATAAAAAAAAGAGCTTTTTTTTCATATCCTTTAAATTTGTAAATAAATAAGACTATTAAAATAGTTAATGCATAAGGAATTCTCTCGATCAAACACAAGTTACATGGTTGATGTCCTAGAAAATATTCTATAAAGAAAGCTGCAAATAAGGCTACAAAACAGATTATTACTAAAATGCTAAAAAAATTCTTTTTTAAAATTTGCATAAATTATGTAATAAATATTAAAGCTAAAATAAGAACTATTAAAATTCCAATTACTATAAACCATTTTGACCCTTGTGTTTCCATAAATTTATTGAACAAATTTCCAAATTTGAAAGTAAGATAGGATATTATAAAAAATCTCAAACCTCTTGAAATTAAACTTACCAAAATAAAAATACCTAAATTAAAACCTACAAGGCCACTGCTTATAGTGAAGACCTTATAAGGCAAAGGCGTGAACCCTGCTAAAAACAAAATTCCAAACCATGCATAAAAACCACTTCCTTGACTCAAACTTAATTTTAATTTCAAAATTTTTTCCTCATAACCATAAAAAGTAATTATTTGGTTTGCAAATTCTATAAATAGAAAACCTAAAAAATAACCAAAAATTCCACCTAAGACAGAAAAAAAGGAAGCAATTAAAAATATTTTTAAGTAATCATTTTTTTTTGCTAGAACCATTGGAATTATCATTACATCTGGTGGTATTGGAAAAAAGGAGCTTTCTATAAAAGACACAACTCCTAAAAAAAACTTTGAACTTTTATGAGCTGCAAGCTCTAGGCATTTTCTGTAGAATGATTTGAACATTTTTTTAGTTTTAAAGCATTTTTTTCCTTATACAATTTATAATTTTAATTTTAGAAACTTTTAAGGATCTAAAAATTTGTATAAAATCAAATTAATGTTTAAATAAACAAAAATTGGAAAAAAATGAGTTACAAAAGCATAGATAACTATCTTAAAGTTTATATTATATTCTTAAGTTTATTTGTTGTTTTTTACCTTTTCTTTAAACATACAGTTTTAAATGACTCATCAATATCAGAATGGCTGATTAATTATCAAGGAGGATTCACAAGAAGAGGTCTAAGTGGTGAAATATTATTATATATTTCTGATTTTTTTAATTTAAAATTTAGATTTGTAATTTTTTTGTTTCAAACTTTTTTTCATATTTCGTATTTTTGCTTAATTTATAATTATTTTAAGAATGTTAAGATAAATATTATCCAAATTTTTGCTTTTTTTAGCCCAATATTTATTCTTTATCCAGTTGCAGAAATTGAAGTTTTAGGAAGAAAGGAAGTGATTTTATTTTCATTTTTTATTTTGTTAATGATTTTTTCTGGAAAAGATTTTAACAAAAATTATGTTAATGTTACTACATTTACTATTTTACCTTTAATTTGTTTAACTTGGGAATTAGTAGTTTTATTTGCACCGTATATTCTTGTTTTGGTTATTATTAAAAATGAATATAAAAACTTTTATGTAGCATTTAAAAATTCTTTTGTAATTTTTTTACCAACAATTTTATCAATAATTTTCATTTTTTTGACTCCTTTGTCTCAAGAAGGACATAAGGAAATGTGTGATATTTTATTAAATGAATTTGGTGAAAAATGTTATATGTCAGCAAATTTACTTATTCGAAATACTGTTTATTTTGATACTTTTTATATTCATGAAAGTGCAAATTACACAAATTATCTAAGATTTTTAGGAATTTTTATTTTTGGTTTTTTACCATTGCATTATTTAATCTTAAAAAGCAGATTTATTTCAAAAAATAATTTTATTAGTAAAAATTTCAAAGTAAGTATTCTATTTTTTTTATTGTATTTACCGACATCACTAATATTTATTTTTGGTTGGGATTGGGGTCGATGGATAAATATCTTATATTCCTTTAGTGTTTTACTATATTTTTATTTGTATAAAAATTATCATATAGATTTTAAGAATAACGAATTTCATAAAATTATTACTTTTATAAGTGATAGAAAATATATTTTAATTCCAATTTTTATCATTTTTAGTTTTGGTTGGCACCCAAAAGCTACTTTATCTGAGGATATTGGATCTTTACCAGGATACAGAATTCCATATAAAGCTATAAAATTTATAGAAACTATTAAAATAAGAATTAAAAATAATGAATATAAGATTAAATAGAACGGGCGAATGGCGGAACTGGTAGACGCGCACGACTCAAAATCGTGTTTTGAAAGAAGTGAGAGTTCGATTCTCTCTTCGCCCACCACATTATGGAACTAAATAAGATTAACAGTTTAGTAGAACTTTTTTTTGAAAAATCAAAAGAAAAAAAACTTGAATCTAATCAATCATTTTTAAAGTGGTTAAAAAATGAAAAAGAAGATTTTTATACGTGGAGTCAAGTTGAATACAGAATTCAAATATTAACTGAATACTTAAAAAAAAATTTATCTAAAGGTGACAGGTGTGTATTATTATCAGAAAATCGACCTGAGTGGCTTATATTGGATATAGCAATTATGAATGCTGGTGCAATAACAGTTCCATTGTTTACTACTTACTCGGAAAAAGATTATGAATATATCATCAATGATTGTAAACCTAAAATGTGTATTGTTTCAAATAAATTCCAATTCGAAAAACTAGAAAAGTTTATTACGAATGAAATTAAGATATTATCCATTGAAAATTTTAATAAAGAAATTGAAAATATAGAAAATATTATAAAAAAATATTCTTTAAAAAAAGATATCATCTTAAATGAAAATTATAACAAGAGCATAGTAAGAAAGGATCTTGCTTGTATCATTTATACATCAGGTACAACTGGTAATCCGAAAGGGGTTATGCTTAGTCATGGTGGAATTTTATCAAATTGTGAAGGAGGTTTAGAAATTTTACAAACTATCATAAAAAAGTATAAACCTGTTTTTTTGACATGGCTTCCTTTATCACATTCGTACGAACATACTGTACAATTTGTTCAGATTTCACTTGGAGCAAAAATTTACTACGCTGAAAGTCTAGATAAATTATTATCAAATATGTCAATTTCTAAGCCTAGTATAATGACTGCAGTGCCAAGATTTTATCAAAATTTATATAGTAAAATTTATCTAAATTTTTCAAAACAAAAAGGTTTTAAAAAAAAATTGATAACATCCACTATCAGACTTGGAAAAAAAACACTCAATAAAGAGCCACTTAATTTCAAGGAAAAATTTTTAAATTATTTGTGTGAAAAATTAGTCAGAAAAAAAATCAAAAACCAGTTTGGAGGAAATTTAAAAGCATTTGTTTCTGGGGGTGGAGCCTTAGATAAAGAAATTGGTGAATTTTTGAATTCAATAGGATTACCTACATTACAAGGTTATGGATTAACAGAAGCCTCTCCGGTAGTAAGTTGTAATATTCCAGGAAAAATTCAAGTAGAGACAGTAGGACCCCCGTTTAGAACTAATGAAGTCAGAATTGCTCACGATGGTGAAATTTTAGTAAAGGGTGAAAATGTGATGCTCGGGTATTGGAATAAAAAAAAGAGACAGACGAAATTATTAAAGATGGATGGTTATTTACAGGGGATATAGGTGAAATTACCAAAGAAGGTAATTTGAAAATTACAGACAGAAAAAAAGAAATAATTGTAAATTTAGGAGGAGACAACATATCACCATCAAAAATTGAAAATTTATTATGTCTTAAAGAAGAAATTAAACAAAGTTTTGTTTATGGAGATAAAAAAACATATTTAGTTGCTTTAATAGTAAGTGAAAGCAAAAATAATAAAGAAATTGAAACTTATATAGAAAATTTAAATAAAAACTTGTCTTTAATAGAAAAAGTTAAAAGATTTAAGTTAATAAAAGACGAATTTACAATTGAAAATGGAATGTTAACACCAACATTAAAATTAAAAAGAAAAAAGATTTTAGAAAAATATAAAATTGATTTAGAAAAACTTTATTAAGTTATTTTTATAAATAGGTTATAATACGCATAAACACTAACGTTTTTAAACATATAAAAGAAAAAAATAAAAAAAAATTTTAAATTTTTTTTTAAAAACTATCATTCAATTTAAGAATTGACATAACGCTTATAAAAAAATAAAAATAAGCTAATAGCGAATCATTTGATTCGTTTAACTAAAAAGGGAGCTAAAGATGCCTAAGAGAAGAAAAAAAGCAAAGAAAGCTAAGAAAGCTAAGAAA
>MDSZ01191908.1_pt1 | contig 16646 bp, 7 predicted proteins | sample 811201 | NCBI WGS metagenome assembly MDSZ01 (sample SAMN05326647, study PRJNA326480) | marine metagenome | isolation source: seawater | place: Indian Ocean: North | collected 2010
CCAACTAAGAGTGTGAACACTCTCTTGTCTAGCCCACTAGACATCCGTCCATAAGCGTTGTCTAACTCAGGTGATTTTTGTCAGCCTGTCAGGGCTCTGACCCCGTAGGGGTCATTTCCTCCTTCTCAAGACTAAAGAAGCAAAGCCAATCAGTACCAAAACACCAATTCCATACACCACATTTGGTGTGATTAAGGAGTTAAGCGCAAACTCCTCTGGTTCACCATTTACTGTTAATTTGATATTCTCTCGGCCTGCCAATCCAATATCCGTTGGTTCCACCGATAATGTGAATGTGAACTCATCTTCAACTTCGGCTGTTTCGCCGCCAGGAGGATTGACCTTGGCAGTAATTTCAACTGCCTCTCCAGCAGGAATCGAACACAAGATGTGATCGCCCTTATCGCTGCAGTCCGCACCTGGTTGATACCCAAGTATGACGTTCCATCCCCTGACTCCACCGCTCGAGAATATCTTGAATTCCGACTCTACATTGCCTGTGTTGAGAACATCTACTTCGAACCTTGGAGACTTACCAATTTGTCCAAATGTAATATCTTTTACATCATCTCCTTTAACGATTAATTCAGTATCAAGTACCGTTTCAACTGATAATGAAAACGTGACTTTCCCGCTTCGATTTGCAGTATCTGATTCAGAGGTTACAACCATTTCAAGAATGCCACCATCTCCGTTTTCAGCTCCATCACTAACCTCAATAGTCAAAGTAAATATTGCATAATACGGCATTGGAGTATGGGAACTTACTAGTTCTTCATCGACTATCTTTTCGAAAATTTTGTCATGAGTAGAGGCCAAAAGAGGCGAATCGCCAACGAAGTAAAACGTGCCTGTAGTGTTATTAAAAGCACCCCAACCTTTTGGAATTTTAATAGGTCCATCGACTGTATTATTTTGGTAAGTCAACTGGCGACTTGCTACCCCTGACAAACCACTGAAATCAAATATCGCATCGTCGGTTAGATCTCCAGTATTCATGACCTTGATGTTATACGATTTTTCTCCACCAGGAGGTAAGATTAATACTTCATTTCTAGATAGGTCGTCGGCATTGTTGATGATTAGCGCATCCATAGCGAAGTTTCTATCCGAAAGAATCGCTCTGAAAATGAATTCCAATTGATTATCTGGGATTCCGTCTTTATCCTCGTCCCCGTTGTTGTTGTCTCCCAAGTTTCTAACTCTAACAGTAATCCTTGAACTCTCCAATTCCTCTTCCCCATCTATGGACACAACAAGATACATGGTTGTTGTTTCCCGTGCTGGAATGTCAATTTCGCTAACTATGTTGCCGTCTTCAGTTTCAAAGTGCTTACCCCAAGCAGGTTGGGCCGTTTGCGAAATCACAGAAAATCTGAACCTATCTTGGGTATTGCCTGTATTTGTAATTGTAATCGGGAATTTTACCGTTGTGTCTGAACGCCCTTTTTGATCGTCGGCTGGAGCAGTACCACTCATCTCGTGGATAGCCATTACTGAGGTCAGTAACTCAGCAGTGTCGTAAGCTTCACCGCTACTAGATTGCGGCAGTACTGAGAACACTATTGGTTCCTCCTCAGTAGCAAGGGCATCGAGTGGTAGAGAAATTGTCACTTCGATTGTTCCAGACTTTTCGTTACTGAACTTGGATTCTGTAGAGATGGTTGAAGATTCTAGTGTTACAGACCAGCCTGTAGGAATAGAAGATGCTGCTACTCTAAACTTATCTTGACCATTACCTGTATTGGTTACAGTTAACGTTGTAGTCCTATCCTGGCCTGGAGGAATATCATAAATCGCTGTATTACCGAGTGAGATTGTAGCTCCCCTCGATTGTCCAACTATTACTGTTACTTCATCTCTGCACTTCCACAAATTACCATCCTTGCCTTCGATATAGAATGTGTTTTGAGAATTAGCCTCAACAGAATCATCAGGCGTTATTTCAATCGTAAACTCCTTTTCACCATTGCCATTGTTATAGTTCAAATTTCCACTTGAAGCACCATCTACAGTTGCCCACTCAGATTTGCTACCATTAAATCCAACGTTGATTTGCCAATCGGTATTACCTTCATTAGTGAAGGTAACAACTAGACTGTCGGTTTCTCCCGGTTCTATAGATAGACTTGATTCTGATAATGTTAGGCCGCATTTTTTTAACTCGGGAATAAATAAGCTAAACTCTTCGGTATCAGAGGCACTGCCGTTTGGATTTTGATCGTTAGTTACCACACCCTCTATCTCCCAGCAATACTTGTCGCTTTCTTTGCCTTCTGGAACTTCCAAAGTTACAGTAACCCACTCTGAAGAGCCATTGTCGATTTGGACAGAATTCGGGCTTACATCGATATTTAGACTTCCATCAGATTTACATCCAGAACCGCTTCTAGTTGACACCGTTAATTCAACCGTTTCTTGGACACGTCCGGTGTTTTCTACTTCGACCATCCATTCAATTTCATCTTCGCCTTCCCATTCTGGATTCACTGGAGCATCGATAGTAAGATCTACCCCGAATACCGTTGAACCTGAGCCGTCTCCAGATGATGTCTCAACTTCTTCCGTTGCTTGAGCGGGCTGCCCAGGCTGTTCAGGAGGAGCCGGTTGTTCGTTAGCGTTGGCTGTAACTGTTGTAATGCATGAGCCTTCAGCGGTTTGTGCCAAGGTTACGTTAAGGAAAGTTTCCCCGTAATCTCCACTTTCAATAGGTTGACCTATTTGACCGATTGTTGATGAATATCCGTTGCAGTCTTGAGCATTTGTTGCTCCCAAATTCACCGAAATTGGTTGGCCGCCATTATTGTAGACTCTTACAGTGTATTCGGCAGTTTCTCCGGGATTTACCGTTTGGCTAGGGGGTGAAACGGTCAATCTGATTTGTGCATCTCTTCCTGAATCATCCGCAGCAACGGGATTTGCTAATGTTGGAACCAATGAAAAGAGCATCAATGAAACCAGCATAATACTGGTAATGGGCCTGGCGGCTTTAGTGTCTTTTCTACGGGGTTCCATGAACCCCGGTCGAGGTACTCACAGTAAAAGCCTATGCACAGATGCTCAAATCATTCTATATTTACAAATGAAGAAGATTGTGCGCCACAATGGGTGCAGTTTGAGACATTACAATTTGGATGGTATCTTGCACCGCATGAAGGGCAGCCTTGCATCCAGGTCAAAATAGGTTGTCTGCAATAGAAGCATGAAATTGCATTAACTTGCACGTTTAGTTGAGCGTTCTGATTGTAATTTTCAAAACTTCGAACTTGGTTATTTGATGGCGCTTTCTTTCTTAGCAAAACCAATGCGAGAATTGCGATTACCGGGACGATTACCCAAATTACCCAGAATAAGGTTTCCACGCTCGACGAAGTATCATCAATAATGTCTCCTTCACTACTCAACACGATTTCGGTTTCGGAATTAATCACTTCATTAGTACCAGAAATTGAAATGGAAATAGCACCATTTCCAGGGTTTTTTGCGATAACATTCAACCGGATTTTTTGTGATTCTCCGGCTTGTAAATTTAATGATTCACTTCCATCAATCGACACGGTCCAACCGCTAGGCGGGGTGACTTTAAGCGCTCCAGAAACCAGTGAGTTTCCTGTATTTGTGGCTGTAACTGCAATAGAAAATTCGTCTCCAGTTTGAATTGTTTTTGGACCGACTACCTCCCAACTTATTTCCTTTGAAGATGCTACTAGCATGGAGACTGACTTGTTTATGACGACTGAATTTCCAGATAAAATTACAGTGAATTGAGGTTCTGATGAAGGGTCTGCAGATCTAGGAATAATTATGGTACATGTCAGTGGTTTCAAATCGCCTTTTTTCACTACATCGATCGGTGCACAATCACCCAACAAATTACTGTCCTTTTGCAATATTACTGTTGGAATCCATGGTGAACTTTCTCTGTTTTCCACAACCCAAGTGTAGTTTATTGGAACTCCAGTAGGATGCTTTCCAGGACCAAATATATTAGACCATACCTCACCTTCTATTTCCACTGAAGAAAAGCTAACAATAGGGTCTGGTAAATAAACTACTTCTACACTCTCTGAATGGCTCCATGAGCCCTGATCTGAATCGAAAATGAAACTTATTTGCCCACTCCTGGCATTCATTTCTGCGCTAATAGAAATGATGTAATTTTGTGACTGAGCCCTCGCCAAGGTAAGATCTTCTAGAACTGTGTTTTGTGTCCAGCCTTGAGGCAATCCCATCCTTGGGCTCAATTCCAAGTCAGTGTTTCCGATATTCTCGATTGTATATTGAAGCGACAAAGTGCTGCCCGGAGCTATCGTTGAGAATGACGATTCTAAATCGACTGTTAGTTCTTGCACCTCTTCAACAACGAGTGGTATTTCATATTCCATCAATCTAGCTTCATCACTTTGCGACACAACTCGAAGAATTACTGTCAATTCCGCTCCTGCTAATGTCGAAATATATGGTGGAGTAAATGAAATTCCAACATTCATCTGCCCATCCTTAAGCATCAGGCCTGTTGAAGCGGAATTTGCACCCCCTTGTGAAGATAAATCATCAAAACCAGCATACCACCCTGGTGGAGATTCCAAGAACAAATCGTACCCAATATCTCCATTACCAAGATTGAAAAGTCTGAAATCTACAGATGTTACGTTTGTTGGGTGTACTGGTATTGTGGTATAATCGTATTCTAAACGGGTCTTAGATAACACTTGCACATCGAGCAAAAGAGTGAATGGACTGCTGACATCATTGTCTTCATCATAGCCCAGTAGCCCTACCTTGTAGACTCCCGGTATGGGACCAGACGGGTGTACTACTGTTACATTGATTTGAGCACCTTCTTGACCCCCAAGCATGAAATTAGATTGGTCTAGCCCAACATACCATGACATTGGGTTATTAGTCGGGCTCAACACCCCTGTTGAAGAAATGGATGCATTTGTACTAAGCAATGCGGTATTGATTAGAGTGACTTGCCATGAAGATGTCGTAGCATTGATATCGCTTAGGGAAAAAGTAGCCATTTCAGATTCAATCCTCACGCCAGGCGTAGTGACATTCACAATTGCGTCAATACGGTTGTTGGCTTCATTTATCTCATCAATAATATCGCTTGTATCAACAATGAAACTTAATGTTCTCGCTCCGGCATATTGAGGTTTCCAATCCCAGAAAAGCACCTTAGAACCACCAGGGCCAATATCGAATGTTTTAGAATCAATTGTAATTCCTTCTTCTTGGAAAATGACCTCCACGTTTTCTGCTTTTACATTGCCAAGATTTGATACTTCCATCTCAACCTTAACATCATCCCCCACCTGAGGTATCGCAATATCCGTAGCTAGAGATGACGCTAGAGGAGAAGGATCCGGGCGCAGGTCGTTTACTCCAAGACCTGATACTGCAATCGCATATGGCTGGGCCCTGTCACCATTGTGACTTGCATCTCTCACCTTAACAGTCCACAATCCAGCTTCAGCAGAATCGATTAGAACCACCTCCACGTTGTTTAGCGAATCATGTGTTCCACCTTGGATTGAACGACCCTGAGAGAATTCATTGCCCTTATATTCTACTCCACTTGGAGTTGTGACCAACAAATTTAGATTATTCACCAATTGGGTATTTGAAAATCGAGAACCTCTCTCATCCGACCAAGCGACTACAGCCTTGAATGGAAGACCAGAAGTTGTAATATTGAATGAATAACTCTTGGAATTACCTGTGGAAGAAAGCATTGAGCGGTCGTCAACCCAAATTCCTCTTCCATTGTTTGGAGCCAATGTTGCTTTGAGATCTATTCTTCCCCAACCTTCGTTTTCGTTTGGAATGTCTCTATCCCCGACATCTCTAGCACCCAATATCATCAGAGCCTTGACTAGGGCACCTTGTGGCTCAGGCCTTTGAGCAATTTCTGTAATGTATTCCCGAATTAACGCTGCAGTTCCTGCTGCGTTTGGAGTTGCCATACTCGTCCCAGTATACTCCATGTACCAATTATTAGACCATGTCGCATTACCAGTATCAGTTGCTTCCTGTGCTTTGCATGATCTGACATAACCTCCAGGTGCGATTACATCAGGTTTTATTCTGCCGTCTTCAACAAATCCTCGGCTAGATCCGTCCATTATGACGCTCGGAGCACCGGAATAGCGATTCTTTGAGTTTCCAACAGCGAGTAAATTCTTCGCAGTCGCTGGAGAACCGATTGTATTATTCTCAGGTCCATCGTTTCCTGCTGCAAACAGGATTGTCAAACCCTCTCTACCACTGTAAAATTGGTCGTAATACCTAGCCCTATCATCAACATCTTCCGATGATGATGTGTAAACACCCCATTCAGAGCTAGACTTTGAACCCCATGAATTGGTATGCGTTCTTGCACCATTGCTGTAAGCCGTGTTCAACATGTTGTTTATGCTAGACCACTGGAAATCACCAGTGTTATCATTTTCCATTGCTTGAAAATATAATTCTGCTTCAGGGGCGACCCCTGCATAATTACCTCTCGTACCATCTCCCAGAACGGTACAGGCAACGTGGGTACCATGACCTGAATGAGCGTCGGCTGTTGAACCGTCACCGATAACATCAACATTGCCAATGATTCTGGTTCCAAAATCTCCGTGATCCTCGTCAAGGCCGGAATCTGCCACTGCTACGACTTGTCCTGAGCCATCCAAATCTGTGGTGTAATATTGCTTCATCGAGTTGATATTCATATGATTACGAGCTTGGTCATTCCAAATCTTAAGACTCGGCTGATTACCGACCCAAGCGATAGAAGGTTCTGCTGCGATCTTAGCAATCATGGTCGAAGTTAACCCATCATATCTTCCTGTTTCAGCAAAGGTTGAATCTGACAAGAAATTGTTTGCAACTGTGTCCAATTCTTGATGAAGACGCATTCCCCAATTATCTGAAATGTCGACTCCAGGAAGAAGGGTGTTTGCGCGCCAGGACTCTATTCGCACAGGAGTTGACTGCCCAGCATCCATAATCGAAAAATCAACTAGCATGGCAAGAGGAACTGGTTGCACTGATGCCACTCCTTTCACATCAATTAACCGAGATAATCCTGCTTGAGTACCTTGGACAAGTAATCCAGAGGGAGCGATAAATTCCCTGATTTCGATACCGTTCTGTTTGGAAAGTTCTACCCTTATCTCAGCGAATCTGAATTCTGTCGAAACCAAAACAAGTTTCAAATCAGGCCTTGGTGAAAGTAAATCTTCGGGGATCTCCTCCTCAAACAAAATACCAGATGAATCATGAATCCCCAACCTTGAATGAGCAATTAGAGGCCTATTTTCTAGAGATTTTGAATCATCTAGCTGACCTACAAAATTGCGCATCGAATCCTTTGGTAGATCGAACTTTACCCATTCAATACCCGATTCTTCTTGTATTTGTTCCGGTTGATTAACAACCGGTATTCCTGATAAGAGGAATACTACGAGCAGCAAGAAGGCTCTACGCACAACCTATTGGTGAGGAAAGTTCGTTTTAGGAGTTACCTAAAGTAGTCTCAAAAAAACCATGTTACTTCCTTACAGTCGTTATGGAATTTTGCTGTTACTTGCTCAGAAACAACATGAATGAATTGCTCTTGATTCTCTGACCCTCTAAAATCAGTCCAGTCAATTTGAATTAAGATTGTATATTCTTCCCAAACGGAATATCCTCGTAAATCTAATTCCATTTTATCTCCAGAGAGGCTGGTGTGGCTAGGTACAGAATCAAATGAAACGGTCAGACTATCCAATACCGCTTTTTCTTGATCAGCGAATTCAATTTTTAATGTAACATCTCTAATTTCTCTACTGCCATCATTTACCAGTTCTGCCAAAACAACATGTCCATTTCGTTGTAAATAAAGAATCTCAATTTCAACATCGTCCCTCGGAATTACCCAATACCAAGTAGACACTAAAGCCCCAAGCAGAATAATCATTATCACTCCTGCTAAAGCGACTCGCATTGGGTGGATTTTTTCAGTTAGTTCAACGACGAATTCACCTATTTCTTGTGAACGTTCGTGGAGGTCTTCCTCCATCTCCTCGTCGTATTCTTTACTCATCCTGTCACCATCGCTATCGCCGTCGCAAGGAAAGAAGAGAATGGGTCGCCTATCATTATGTGAGTTGTTTCAATTTCTCCACCAGTTAAACTACTAATCAGTGACAAATCAGTAACTACTCCATTTACCCCTATGCTCGATGCTGTTGGAATTCCTCCTGTAAACTGCGCGTCTAACAAGACTCCCCTTGCATCTACGTCTAATCCAAGAACATCAACTTCAGTGTGTGAGGTTGCTACAATCCTGCCCCCAGTTATTCCATCCACAATTATTACAGGATAACCAAGAGGACGGTGAATATGAACTTCAGCGCCCTGTAGATTTTCTCCAACCATTTCTGCAGATATTATCTCGACACCATCCTGAATAACTGAGTTACTTCTTCTAATGTAGAGTTTCTCTACTCCGTTTCCTGATGCAGAGATACTAGCACCATACCCTTCTGTTACTTCCATAACGAATCTATCTGGTAGGTTCTCCGCAAGCATGAGATTATCACCTCTGATATTCTGTGCCTTTCCTTTTGTTTCTATGAAGAGATCCATATCATCGCTATTCGACGAATAATTCATTTCAAACATTCCTTGGAAAGACTGTTCCTCGTGAATGTCAAAGTTGTTCGCTGGTGCCGCTTCAAGGTGCATTTCTCCAGGAACATCTCTGATAAACATCGTTGCTGGCCACCATAATCCGTCAACTTTTCGAAGTTGTTGTAACATCAACGATTCTGCTGAATTGATTCCGATCCTATCTTCCGGTGGGACAATTAGGTCTGCCTGTAAGATATCTCCAACCTTAGCGTATAGTTGATCGACGGTTGCCGGCGCATTAAACATCATCATTTCTGTTCTTATCCCCCGTAGTTTGTCGTTCTGAAGAATCCTAGCATTATCAAGGCGCTCTCCCAATTCATAGGTCATATCTATTGTAGTTCTTGGAATCAATAAATCGGATTGTGTGGAAATTGACGCATTCAAAGCAATATCTCTTTTTAGAGTAGTGTCCAAGCCAGTCAAGACAATCAGCGAATCTGCTCTAGAAAGGCCGTTTAATTCAATTGTTAGAATTGGCCTAAACGGTGTATAGTCGATTAATGAGGCCTTTATTTCAAATGTTGGAATCTCATCTTTTATCTCAACCTGATAGTCTAATTTTATTTCACCAGCAGGTAGTTGAGGCATCCAAATCCTGCTATGCCATGACCGCCTCTGGTCGAAAGTCACGCCTTGTTCTTCAAGAAGAACCGTGTCGAGTAAACTCATTTCTCTGGGAGAAATATAGCCATCTTCCATGGCTTCTACCAACTCCTTTGCGATTGTGATTCCTGCCCATGTCAGGTTTTGAATAACGTCATTCTTTTCTGCTTCAGATATAGAAAAGTCTGCTAACGCCTGAGATACAACCAAACGTGAGCTCTCCGTGAATTCAGGCATCCTGCTGTAATTGAGAATCATTTCAGTCACCTCGAGAACTTCGCCAGAAATGCCATGAACCCATCTTGGTTGACTTGGGACATTCTTACCTTTACTGACGTCTAGGGTTAAGTCAAATTCCTCACCTGTCAACAAGTTGAGACCAAGACTGAAGTTGCTCTGTATGTTTGAAGCATCGCCCAGATTTACCATACTCTCAACTGCAAAATCATTTACTGAGGAACCGAAATCAATCATTCCGGATAAAAAGAAAGATAGTGCTAAAATTCCATCAGCATCTCCAAATTCTGGGATTGTAATCATATCAGAATTTTCAGAGGAAGGGAGTGAAAACGTAACGTTAGCAGGAAGAGGGTCAAGGTGAATTTTACCAGATAGGCCAAGGAATTTATCGCTTCTTTCGCTTACGTCTTCCAGCAACACGCTGAATGGTGAAGATCCTGTCCTGTTCATCACAAGTTCGCTATTTCCTCTTCTTCCAATAGCTCCGGGGTCTTCTGGTGGATTCAAAACGATAGAGGTCAGATTTGACAAGCGGAGAGACATGCTGGCTTGCCCCGAAACTTGGTCGATCCAGAACCTTGCGTGATCGTCATCCATTGTTAGCGGAATAGAGGCATTGGAGATTTGTACCTCAATAGAACCAATCCCCTCAGGGGCAGACATTGCAAGTGTTTCACCCAACTCAAGTTCGAATTGTGATGGAAGGCCGTTTAGACGGAGAGCGTTGTATTGTCCTTCACCTTCTCCACTGTATGTTATCGTACCGATTTCTTCGGATGCGTTGTAAGTTATTTTCGACCCCTGCTGTGCTATAGTTAGGCTAGAAGGGCGGTTAGAAATCGATGCAAATTGCCTTACATCGCCATTTGTTGAGTTAGAAAAATGACGCATGTGGCCAATGATTAACTCATCTCCTGAACTTCCAGCTATAGAAATCGTACGAAGGTCTGTGTCTTGGTCATATGAATAGGAAGCACCTGAAATATTGTTAATCGCAAGACTGATTCCTACTGGAACAAGTGGTGAATTAACTCTACCATACATACCGTCAACATTTCCGTTTTGGTCGGTGTAATCTAAATCCTCTGAGAGTAATATGTGATTTTTATCAACAACAGGATGAGGGCTGCTACCAATTGCGAGTTTCACGCTTAGGACCATTGATTCGGAGCGGATGCTGCCGTCTGACCAAGATTCTCGAACCTGATTGAAACATTGCAAGAATATTTCTCCGCTTGATTCTCCTGCTGTGCCTACTATTGCCTCTGGCAACCCGTTCAGAATTGTTCCTAGGTCTAGAATTATCTCCACCAAGTTCAAAACAACATTGTCTAGAACCTCACTTAACAAATCAGGAGCAGTACCAAACTCTACCCTGACTCGGTTTGATGAGGGAATCTCAAATGTACCAAAAATTGCAATTACTTCAGGAAGGTCGATAATTTCAACTTCCATGGAGGAAACGTCAGATTCATAACCATGCCTCTGGAATGTAGAGACATACTCTAATTTCGATATTCTCTCAGTTCCTGCTATCAAAATCAGACTGTTCCATCTGTTGTCGCTGGGATCAAAAACCAAATTTGGGTCTGCGACATTGGCAGAGGAATCTGCTGTATAGTTTTTAATCGATATGATTAGAGATAAGCGATTTGGCATTTGGCCTGGAAGGTTACTTGAACCTGGGGCTTCACCAATCAAGGTGAATATTGCATCAATCTCTTCTTGAGGTAAGGTTCCCTTAGGCATATCTCTTACCCATCCTCTTGAATCGGTGATGTTACCTAATTGACCACCTTCTTCAATATGGGTTGAACGATCTTCAAAGTAATGAAAATAAAGGTCGGCATCAGTATCGCTGAAAATTTCTATATTGTCAAACGAGTTCTCTCCAGCATTGTCATTTCTAATAACTAAATCTAATTCTTCGGGAATCAAAGTACTTCCATTTACAGGATGCAATCCAACATCAATATATCCTATTTCATCTACAGAACGAAATCCGTTCGGTTCCGGTTGGTTAAAGTGGACATAACCTATTCCGACAGAATAGCCACATTTGTGTTCTCTACTTTCTGCGCCGTGGTCTGCAATTGGGTCATACCAAGAAGAATCTTCACAATCTGTTTGCAGTTTTGCTGCGTTACGATTTGGATTAGAAACAAGGATGGCATATGGTGCTGAAACAGAGGTGACTTCGAGATTGGAATTGCCAAAGATGTCGAAGATATTGGTGATTGTGCCTGTAACATCTAACGTCAATTGATCTAAACCAACTCGAACTTGGAAATCATGTGGTGGTTGAGTAAATCTTGAATCGATTACCAAAGCATATGATTCACCGTCTCCTGTAAGTGTTAGGTCATAGGCAACACCTTTCATCATGGACACTTCCATACTTGCCATGTCATCCCACATTGGTTTATCTGGGTCAATAACTCGAACTCGCCACTGGAAATTTGGACGGACCCATGCTGACTCTATAAATGGTCCATTAAATTCGATATCCCAGCCCTCTCCTCGTGTGCCAAAACCAAGTATGGATAAACCAACTGCAACATCTCCTGCTCCATCACCATCTAGATCTACATCGTTTTCAAATAGACCTGCTCCTGTTAGATTCAAAATATTCCCCGTAAAAGTGCCATAAGCCCAGTTTTCGTATTGATAAGCATCGTTCCTCGCAGTGTAATTGACATAAATGGAATATGTGTTTGCTCCAAAAGCAAGCGGGTCGTTGAAGCTAGGTGGTAACTCGAACAGTGTATCTAGGAGATTGTTCGGCCATCCTTCAGGATGGGAATCAGGGTCTGTGAGGTATACATAAGGCCGGGGATGCGAGGGTTCCAATGGCTCAGTATTCCTCATCGTAATATCGCCGATCACTCCGTCTGTGGCTAGAAGAGCATCTCCGTTCCCAATCTCTCGACCACGTGCCTCCAACGCGCTTAGGATTCCTTCAGCAGAATCCCTAGCAATATCGTCCTCACCGGAATCACGCTCCTCTGCAAGCGCATTTGCCATGGCTTCCAAAACTCCAAAGTCATCTCTACCCGCAGATTCATTTGCAGAAACCGGGTTAAAAATGGGTAACAGCATAACGATTACGAGCATTATCGCAACCTTACTGGATTCAAGTGGTTGCGGAACTCCGCGGTAGAGGAGACGCACACCTGAACCTGACATCGACATGAATACGTTATCTACACCCAAATGAAACCATCCCCATCACGAGCGCGAGTTTTACAGTTTTCAGCGTTCAAATAATTGGTCGGTTCCACAATTAGGACAAGCCACAACAGCACTTTTCACCGACGATGGAATTTGTACACTAAATGGCTTGCCACACGCTGAACATTGCGAATTCAGACTGTGCGTTGTAGATTGAATATTTTGTTGTGGTAATGCGATACCACCACTTCGCACTTTACCTGATGAAATCTTTGGTGTTGATGCTACGACTGCCGGCATTTCTGGTTCGTCCGCAAAGGCTGCTAACGCCGCCTCGGCAAAGGCTGGGTCAACCCGTTGTCTTACTACAGGATTTGGTCTAAATCCTGCGTACTCATCCACCACCAAGTTTTCTGAACTTCCGTAAATGGCATTAAATTCAGCAGTTTTCGCATCAGACTGGATTTCTGAAGCAGATTTCACTTCTGAATCATCTTTTATCCCAGCCATTTGTGAAGCTTTAGCAAATGCTGGTAACTTTACACTGTTCAAAATCTCATAAACCCTTGACGTTGCTTCATCTCTTGAGAAGCCTTTTGCCATTAGAAGTTCAATTGCGTGTCTTCTTTGAACTCCTTTGTAGCCAAATAGTACAACTCCTAAGACAACGACGATAACCGTAAACACTACTGCAATTATGGCGATTAGTCCTGTTTGACTAGGTGGTTCTGTTATTTTGACCTCAAATATCTCAAAATCAGAATTATTTGATTGGTCGTATACTGTTAATGCAAATTTTGCCTTCCCAGTTTCATCGAAGGTTATTTTCAGATTTGGACCAGTAAAGTCAGGGTCATTTGTTGAATCGCCATCACGATCAGAATCTCTATCAAGATTCAAATCCCAGGTGAATCGTAAATCTTCTAGATTGTCCCATTCATCAGTTGCGTCGGCTTTGAATTCAACTTCTTCACCTTTTTCGATCGACGTAACTTCTTTGATCTCCGTGATATCTAGCACAGGTACCGTAGAGTCATATACAACGATTGTAGAGTTCGTTACTCCAACATTTCCTGATGGATCGGTTACGTTCAATGTCAGTGTATAAGTACCAATTTCTGATCTATTAAATGTAAATTGTGATGCTGAAGATACTTGCTCACCGTCTACGCTCCAAGATGCTGATGAGATGGCATGGTCGTCGTATGAGTCAGAGGCTCGCAGTATCAAATCCGAAAGGCGTAGTAGTCTTCTATCGCCATTCAAGTCCAATTCTCCGCCTGTCCCAGTAATTACTGCGGTAGGAGATACAACATCGGTTACCTCGATTTGGTGTGTTGCAATACTTATTCCACCAGATTGAGATTCAGCGGTAAGATTTACATTTTTTATTCCTGGAGTGTTCCAAGAAGCTTCAACCAAATTTCCAATAGCATCCTGTACACCATCTGAATTAAAGTCCCAAGAGAGGGACCTGATCTGTTGCAAACTATTTGGAGAGTTGCTAGCATCAAGGGTAATTTTCTCACCAATTGTTGTTGTTGAGTTTACAAAATCGATTACCGTTGGAGAAAGAACTGGATCGAACCATGCTTTTAGAGAAAAGTGAGCACCATTAGGTCCCGCATCAGCAATTAGATTGAGATTTTGTAAATTCAAGAATTCCGAAACTTCCCACATCAATTGTGTCTTATCTTGTCCGCCAAAGTCGTCTATGTTAGTACCAAAAATGATCAAATCGCCTGATAGTTGGTTGTCAGATTGAATGAATATATCTCCATCTCCTGCTAACGGGTGAACCCAGTAAGTCAAATCTGTGCCTGAATCAACATTGAAATCTGCTAAATTTAATCTCTCTCCAGCCTCGAGTTTGAAAGTGTCATGAATGAGCGGATAGTCTTCAAGACTTGCGGGTGCCAACTGTAGTTTGAATTTGGCTCTCGAACCTCCTTGATCACCCATTTCTTCATCTCCATCATGAGCTGAGTTGTCGAATACTATGTACCAATTTTTTGCGTTTAAGGAAACAGGCGGGGCCCAATCTAACCACTTTGAACCAATCATTGATTCAAAAGATGCTTCTTGATTGAATGCAGAACGATAATTTTGTCCATTCTGATATGGCTGTATTGAGGTTTGGTCAAACATCAAAACATCCATTGCATCATCAAGGACTTCAATATCTATCGCCAATGTAGTGCTGTGACTTCTAATCCCGATATCAATGATAACACAAGCACCTGGGTCTACAGCAACTCCAGAACTAGATGTTACAACATCAGAAAGGTCATATTCTCCACATTGGGGAGGAGCCCGGCCTTCTGTTGCTGTGGCCAATGGTGCCATGAGAAGGCCGGCTAGCAAAATAACAAGAAATCGGGGGGCACTCATATTTGAGCAAGCAAGCATGTTGGATTTCAAATTGTCTCAACTCTGTTATTTCCAGCCTTCATCTTGTTTTACTAGATGATTTAGAGAGATGTCATCCAACAAAACCAGTCTATCTCCATCTCCTAATGCTACGACTGAAGAGTGTATATCTCGTGCTTCATTTAGTGAAGCTTCATGATTGTCAAGCCTTGCTGAATAGTGTGTGAGCGCGAGATGTTTAGCACCACATTCCAATGCTGTTCTTGCTGCGCCTGCGGCTGTTGAGTGGAGGTGTTCGTTGGCTATATCTTTGTGAGATTCAAGGAATGTAGCCTCATGAATAAGTAGATTACAGTCTGTATCAATTGCTTGTTCAGCCGTATCTCCAGAAATTACTACAGAACGCTCAGGAATGGAATCATCACGATAGTCGCTTGCTTGAAGTATTACTCCATCGAACTCAATGTCTTCTCCTGAGGCAAGAGAGGCCTTTACTTCATCAGGTAGATGGCTTGTTCCCTGCCTATCGAATTTGCCTTTTTTTCCTTGTAAAGCGACCTTCCAAGCGAAGGATGGGATTGTATGTTGGGTGTTGTGAGCTGAAATTTGTACCTTTTTCACTGGCTGAGGAAGAGAGATCTCTGAACCATCATTCATATTCACCCATCTCTTTCCATCACCTAATACCCATTGAACTTCGTATCCAAGCGCTTCTGAGGTTGCCCCCAAATCCATCCACATGTCGTATTGAATCACTAAATCAGAAGGAGTAACCTCGGGCTCGACATCAACTCCAAGTAGCGCATCAATAACTTCTGGAGTGGTTGGACCGATTACAGTCAACTTGTCTTTTCTACCATCTAAAGCCATGGTCTGCATCCAAGGTAAGAGACCCCAGGTGTGGTCTAGATGGCCGTGGGTTAGAAGAATCGCAGCAACCCTTGTCATCTTCAATCGGCGACCGGCAAAATTCTTCATTTCAGAGCGATGTTTGACCAAACGATTCTGGAATCCTTCACCACAATCAACAACGAACATGCCTTCTGATGTCTCAATGATTGAGCCTGAGACAGATCGCCCTTGGGCTGGCCTTGCTGAGGATGTGCCTAAAACGTGAACTTCTAGGGTCATTTCTTCACCTCAATGTTCGTATGGAATTGGAGTCTTTGGAAACCATCGCAGAATTACAACGTCACCAATGGATCGAACCCATCGCCAAGGAATTGTAAGGTGGACTCCTTTCTCTACTAACTCATCTGGACAACCTGCCACAAATAGATGAGTAGCACACAACTGTTTGCCGTCGATAACAGTCTCTCCAACAACGCCCAAAAGCCTACCATCAGGAAGATAGATCTCTTTGCCATTGATTTGTGAAACGCTCATTTCACTCGACATGACACCCCTCCTGCAATACACCCAGCATGGCGGACCTCAATGAACCCAACGGATGAAAATAGTCTAAACCAGCACAAACCAAGTATCGAGATTACCGATGGTGAATTTTGAATTCACTTGCCAATGTTTCCACGAGCCTTTAGGGAAGGTCGCAGCTTTTCTGCACCCTTACCCTTGTTGTGTAGACC
>MDSZ01030465.1_pt1 | contig 16643 bp, 23 predicted proteins | sample 811201 | NCBI WGS metagenome assembly MDSZ01 (sample SAMN05326647, study PRJNA326480) | marine metagenome | isolation source: seawater | place: Indian Ocean: North | collected 2010
ACCAAAGAGAGAGAGAGAGAGACTCTCGAAAGAAGAAGAGGAAGAAGAAGCAAGGGACGACGACGACGACGACGACATCATGGACACGGACGTGATGATGATGGACGACGAAGAAGAAGAAGAGGAGGACTTTTTGGAACCGGCGTTCGTGGACGCGACGGCGCCGGACGTGACCGTGCACTTGGACCTGGACGACGAGAGCGAACGACCCCCTCCGGACGACGACGAGGAGGAGGAGGAGGAGGAGGAGGACCGAGAGAAGACGACGACGACGAGGACGACGATGGGAGCGATTTTGGTAGAAGAAGAAGAAGAAGACCGAGACGCCGCCGACGAAGCGACGCTGCAGCCGGAAAAGGACGAGTGCGAGATGAAAATGGACGAGAGGATTGGATCGATATTTACAGTCGCGTGGACGCGAGTGAGAGACGAACGAAGCGGCGAAGAAAAGGAAGCGATGTGTGCGGGAGGCGCGGACGATCGAGCGGTGCTGACGACGTGCTCGACGAGCGGCAGATTCGGCGTCGGCGGCGTTTCGGCGACGACGCTGGAGACGACGGGGAAGGAGAGCGTCTCGGCGGTGAAGTTTTCGAGACATCATCGTAGTAATAACGAGAGCACGACTGATGATAGTAATAATAATAATAACAACAACAATAACACCGCCGTTCTTCTGGCGACGGGAAGTTTAGACGGCACGGTTTCCGTGTACGACGCGAACGCTGGAGGGAAATATGTGCGCCGGCTCGAAGGCCCAGAAACCGGCGTCGAGTGGTTGGAATGGCATCCGAACGGGCCGATCGTGTTAGCCGGATGCGAGGACTTTTGCGCGTGGATGTGGAACGCGAGCGATGGAAATTTGATGCAAGTGTTCGCGGGACATTCGGGGTCGGTTTCGTGCGGACAATTTTCGAAAGACGGGAAGGTTGTTTTTACGGGATCGTTCGACGGTAGTTTTCGCGCGTGGAATCCGCGAAGCGGGATGACCATCGCCGCGTTCCAAAAAGGCGGGTTGTTTCACGACGGGCCGGTAACGTGCATGGATTCAATAGTGGACGAGAGTAATAATAGTTATGTCGCGTTGACTGGGTCGGAAGATTGTGCGTTGAAACTTTCCGCCGTGAATACAAGCGCAGAAAGCGCTGAAAGAAGTAAGGTTTTGGGCAACTTTTTAGCGCACGAGAAGTGCATCGAATGCGTGGAATTTTGCGACAGAACGGTTGGTAATTACGCGGCGAGTGGAAGTGTAGACGCGACTATTCGCGTTTGGGATTTGCCGACGCAAAAAGTACGCGGCGTGCTCGGACACGGGAAAGCTGTCAGTCAATTGAAGTGGGTACCAAACTCGGCGATGTTATACAGGTGCGCGTAGAATCGTTCTCGTTTCTCGTCGCTCTCCCTTTTCTCTTCCTTTTTCCTTTTTGCAACAAAAGGGCCCTGTGCGACGAGCTGATTGATACCCAGCTCTGTGTTTCATCGGGTGGACATGTTCTGTTTGCTACATCAAAAGTTATTATTCGGAGGCATATCGGAGGTTCCAACTTTTTTCGTGTCGACAACCTGTGAGCATCCTCCGAGACATTCGACGTGCGCACATTAAAAATGTGCTTTTGATACTATTGACGTTCTTTCTCCCAATCACGCGTGCTGACCACGTGGTACTCTTTCTCCTATTCTTCGCACGCACGCGCAGCACATCCACCGACGGTGTCGTGCGACTCTGGGACGCCCGTACGTCCCAGTGTGTCCGCGAACGGCGCGGCCACACCAAAGCCATATTAGACTTTGCGCTCTCTCCCGAGTGTACGCGCGTGCTCACCGCCTCCGACGACGGGACCTCGCGCGTCTTCGACTTTCGATAATAGCCGCCAAAAAAAATGCCGCCGCTTTTCGTGTGACGACTGCGACCGGGAGGACTCTTTTTTGAGTCCAACTGTTGTGCGACTCTTCTTTTACGACGAATTATACTACTACCCGCGTTGTTATTGTTCTCCTTCGTACACAATGCGTTTCTTCTTCTTCTTCGTTTTTTGTTGAATCCCAATCAATGAGAAATAAATCTGAACACAAAAAAGTCCTCAAAAAAAAGGTCCCCCGATGATGGATGGCACGCAAAAACTTCTGATACCACCAATCTAGAGAGAGAGGAAGTCTGCGATGCGCAGGAAGAAGAAGACACCCACGACGCACGCGCACTTGCGTTTGCGCGACCGGGAAACGACTTTGTCGCTTCGAACTCGTTTTGGTGGTGGTGGTGGTCCGACGACGCCGATGTACGCGGAGATTCCGCCTCGTCTTCGAGCGCCCATCGAGCGGATTTTGGATCGCGAACGTCGTTTGCTCAGGGCGGTCGTGTTGGGATTCACGGCGGACGGGGGCCACGTCGTGGCGCACCACCACGATCGAGCGAACGGAGGAGAACACTGGGTGCAATTTTGGACGTTCGACGTGCACGGGAAACGACCGTCGAGATTGGTTCGAGAGATTCCCGTGATGAGAGAAAGAGATGGAACAAGCTCGATGAGAGAGACGAAAAACGCGAGAGCGACGGTGGTGTCGTTCGCCCAAAGCCCGTGCGAAGAGCATTTTTTCTTCAACTTCCAACTGCTGAGAAAAAAAGAAGACAAAGGAGAAGAGACGAGACCAGAACAGGGCGGGTATTTTTGTTTCTTTCCGAACCCGTTGAAGTTGAGGAACGAGACGACGACGACGACGACGACGACGACGTTTCGCGAAGGAGAAGGCGGCGTGTTTCCGAGGAAGATTTTCGAAAGAAAGGAAAGAGAAGGAATGGTGGCTCGCGACGACGAAGATAACGTAATGACGGCAGAAGCGGCGAGAGTGTTAGTGAAAGGGGAGCGATACACGTCGAGCGCGATTGTGCCGTATTGCTCTATTTGGAGCGGAATGGTGAGAGGAGACTCGTCGAGGACGTCATCTTCGCCGAGGTACTCGATATTTTTGAACCTCGGCGACGGGATTTTAGAAGCAATATATCAACCGTTGGCGAATATAAAGAGACCAGACCGAGCGTCGAGTGAATTGTGGGTGTCAAAACACGATGCGAAGAGAGACATATTCAACGTCGCCGCGAACAAGTTTGAGATGCTCAGCGAGTTGGAAAACGCGAAGTTTCAGTGCAGAGATTACGAGTTAATGCCGCTGAAAACAATTGGTAAAACGCTCGCGGCGAGAATGCATTGCGTTTTGGAAAATGTACAGTCGATGACAACGCGGATGATTGTGGTCACGTTTGCGATTGAAGCGTCCTCTGGACACGGATTTGACTTACCAGGCGTGGACATTTTAGACGTCTCCGAAACGAATGTACCTTTATCGATGCCTACGATGATGAGTGAAGGCGTGAAAACGCAAGCATTTATGCCGTCCGCGCGCGCTCGTTTGAGAACGTATAAACTCCTTTTGAACGCCGCGCAAAGTGAGGCTATCGAGATGAGAAGAGCCAGCGGTTTGAGCAGAATGCGCGCGAATCAAAGGTATCGCAACTCGAGCGAAGGTGATAACGCCAACTTAGTGTACAAGAATAAGTCTGTAAACGTCATCGTGCACGATACGTTACCCGTGTGTCTCCTCGGCTACGGCGTGGTGGTTTCCGAGAGGAACAATTTGATGCCGAGTCGAAACCAGAGGTTGTATCCTCAACTGTAAAGAACTACTTATTTTTCTTTTAGTGAAAAACTGCGCAGCGCTGTACTACTACTACTACTACTACTACTACTACTACTACTATTAACACTATTAACGCTATAGTTACTATCATTATTATTCATCCACAAACTTTGGAATCCACACACGGACGATACCTTCCACTTGTTGCACTTGCTTTACGTTTGGTTTACCGGGCACGCTTCTTCTTCGGCGATTTTCGTCTCTGTCATTTTCCTCCATCGACGCTCCTTGAGCATTTCCACTGCCACCAAAACCACCAATACCTCCACCAGCTTTCCCACTCTCTTCCTCTTCCATCCTCGATGCCTTTGCGTCTAAATCCTCGTCCAAATTCAAAGCCTCTCTCTTCCGTTTACTCAAATCTTCCTTATCGCCGGCGTATGCCAACGCGTGCGTCTTCGGATGCCATGCCAAAGCGTTCATCGGTGCCCTGACGAAAATAGGTTCACACACCCTCTTTGAACTCACTGGATCGCAGATATCTATAAAATCATCCTCAGACGCGCTCGCTAAGAAATTCCCGTCGTGGCTAAATGCAACCGTCCTCACCGGTGTCTCGTGTCTCTCCACAGTCCTCAAACACATGTACCCGACGGGAATATTCCAAATCGATACCAACGAATCCGCGCTACCAATCGCAAAATGCGTCTTCTTTTCGCTCGGATCGAACGCTATGGTGTAGCACCCTCCTGTATGCGCGGTAAACTCGTGCACGTTTTTTATCGTGTATTTCTTCTCGTCCCACATGTTACACTGCACCTTTCCGTCTCCCGTCAAGACGAAAAATTTATCCGACTCCTTTTCTCGATCCCACGCGAACTCGTTCACTTCCGTGTCTTTAAACACCTTCCGACTGATCGGTTTCCTATGTTTCACCTCGACCTCTTTTCCACTCGCCGTTTTCACCGTTTTCATCGCCGTGCAATCGATAAACGTCAACGTGTCGTTCCTATCGCCGATGCACACCGTCTTCCCGTTTGGCGACCACGCGACGTTGATATTTTCGCCGTGCGTCGGTATCGATTGGACTTCTTTCTTTTGTCGCACGTCCCAAAATTTCACCGTCTTATCGCACGACACCGAGACCAACTCGTCTTCTCGTATCGGGCTAAATCGGATTTGCTCCACCGAATCTCGATGGCCGAGTAAGCGCGCGTTCGGAACGGCCCCGGCGCTTAACGAAGAGGCTGACGAGGAAGGCCCACGATTCACATTCACATTCGACACATCCGCCGAGGCCAGAGCGCGCTCCGCGTCCCACGCGCGTATCGTGTGGTCCACGCTTGCCGACGCTAAGTGCGTCCCACTCGCGTTGAAATCGAGCGAGTTTACTTTGCGCTCGTGCGCGACGAGCTCGATTGTTTTCTGTGTGTAATCGAATTCGAGTCCAAAAGAAACGCGTTGTTGTTACTACTACTTTTAAAGAGAAGTCACACAACAACGGGCATCATCGAGCAAAACGCGATGGCGGTCGAAAAGAAAAGAAGAAGAGACAAAAAAGAGCGCACCCCATCGACGAGTTTTGGCGCCATGACTTTGACGATTCGAGACGAGTGGAGTAGTGGTCGCGCGCGTGGAGCTTTAGCGGTCAAAAATGAATGGCGAATTCTCGTGACACCAAACGCCTCCTCTTTTCCTCTATTGTACGAAGAACGGTCTCTCTCTCTCTCTCGCGCGCGCGTAAACCATGATGACATAAATAAGAGTACATAAAACGACCTCGTTCAAGAGTGAAGTACGAGTACTGCATTGTTTTTCGATTGTGTATTTTGTGTATTTACTCGATTACATGCGTAGTAGACGTCGCGCGTCCGACACGGGGCGTCACAGCCCGTGTCGCGGCCCTCCGCCGTATTTGTCGACGAGTTCCTTCGCCGCCTTGAGCGCGAGTTCCGCGTCTTCGCTCGTCATCAGTTTCGTCGTGTACATTTTTTCGATTTTCCCCGAACTTTTGACGATTTGTTCGAAGGCGTGCGCGTCGTGGTTCTTCGGGAAGGAGTACACGACCACGCCGTCGTATTCCCCGGTCGTGGCTTTATAATACGCCCGCATGGTGCCACCAATCTGCGCGAGCATGCGAGCGCACTCTTTCTCCTGCGAAAAGATTTGCGTCTCATCATCGCCTCCTCCATGAGTAGTATTGGTCTTCTTCTTCTTCTTCTCTCCTTCGACAAAGTCGTTGGACCACATTTGCGCTCTGATGACGTCCGAGCGGTACGCGAACTGCGACATGAATATCGCGTCCGATTTCCCGAACGTTTGATTGTGATGCTTCTTCGACGGGGCAAACGCGAGCTCCTCTGCCTCGGCGCCGAGATCTGTTGTGGTTGTCGTCGCGTTTTGGTGTCGCGTCGAAAAGACAAAACCCCTCCTTTGGTGGCTCCTCGGTTGGTGGTGGTGTTGGAGGACGGCTGCTCGATCCACCAGACGACCAAAGTCTGTCCTCCTCCTCCTCCGTCCGAGACGAGCAGCGGCCGAGCGCATCCTCCCCGGTCAAAGATGCAGGAAATGCAGATAGTACGGTATTGCAGTTGACCAGTCAGAGGTAATTAATGAACAGGTGAAGCGATCAGGAGATGAGATAAAAATGTGAGTAAAACGATATATATCTAGACTCGCGACAAATACGTATCGTATCTAAGTTTGCCCGGTATATAGTAAAAGTCGTTTCCAATTTAAAGACGTTGTTTTGCGGCACTTTTTTCTCCTCCAAATTCCCTTCTTTGGGAAAGAAAAAATAAGCGCGTTTTTTGTGCATAAATAAATCTCGACAGAAAGGACGACACCACGCGACGTCGAGAAGTGCGTTTCGGAGACGAAATGGGAGGACTGACGACCTTCGACGGCCTCTGGTGGGGCTCCGTCGCGGTTTTTGGCGGCGGGGTCGTCGCGGCCGTGCGCACAGGCGCGAGCACAGATTCCGCCTACGGGAGATGGAAACGAAAGAAAGAAGAGAAGGACGCCGTCGCGGCGCTGGAGAAGAGCAAGACTTTGACGACAAAGGCGAAGCGATGAAAACTCGGAGCACTCCGTTTCTCTCCAGAAGAAGAAGAAGAAGAAGAAGAAGAAGAAGAAGAAACGACGACGACGGGCGAGACCGCGAGCGGAGAGAGGACGAACATCTGCTCGAAGAATGAGTCGCATCATCGCGGGGAAAAGTGTCGACATCATCATCGTCGGGGACCCTTCCTTGGAGGGATGCCTGCGTTTGGTGCGGACGTTTTCGTCGTACGCGCGAATATATAGCATCCTCTGATATTTACACGTTAAACGACAAAACCTAATAAAACTCTCTCTCTCTCTCTCTCTCTTTCTCTCTCTCTCTCTCTCTCTCTCTCTCTCCTTGCTAACGCAAAAGCTCTCTTTTTTAAGTAGTCTTTCGCGAAAATACATATGTCGGTTTCTACATGCGTACGCCCGAGTTCATTCGCTCGACGACGTGCTTTTATATTACTTTATTTCTCTCTCTATTTAAGTCTTTCTTACATCGTCAGCTCCATGATGGCGCTCACGATATCCCCATCGCTCGCTTTCAACGCCGCTGCCGCTTTTCCTTTGCTCACATTTGCCTGCGTCGCGACTAGATCGACGTCCTTCTCTTCCAAACCCTCCATATCGACTTCGCCTTCGTCGACTTCCTCCGTAATCGAGGCAACCTTCGCCGCTCCTGGCGCTCCACCAGCCGCCGCCGCCGCCGCGGCACCATTCGCCGCTTCAGCTTTAAACGCGGCTGCTTGCGCGGCCGCTTTTGCCGCCATGTCTTCCGCTTTTGCTTCGCCGAAGACGACGTACGTATCCGAATTCGGGGCCTTGAAGCAATCCGGGTTCGAGATGACGTACAACAAGTTTCGGCCTCTTCGTAAAGTGACTCTGTCCACGTTTTCAACTTTTTCCATGCCTAACTTGGACATCGCTTTTCTCGCCTTCTTTTCCGCTCGCGAGATGGAACCTGGGTCGTGATCGAGAGAAAAAAGACGCGAACGAAACGTCAGCGCGCTCTTGGACGCCACGCATTTATATAATAAGAGAAACGAAACGAGAGAAAACCCATTTTTGTTGTCTTTCGCAAAATTCGATTAAAACGTGGTCATCAGAGAACGTCGTCCTCTTCCGAACCGAAGCTTTCGACGCGAAACGAACGAGCGCACCATCCTCGTGCTCCTCTTCCTCTTCTTCCTCCTCGGAGTGTCCTTCTTCCTGTTGTTGAGAGAAACGAGAGACAAAAAGGGCAACAATGTCAGAACACATCGCGATTGGCATCATCATCACTAACAGGAAAAAACCACCCCAAAATGAGAAAATGCGCGAAATTCCGCGCGAAAGCCGCACCCCCGCCTCTCTCGAGTACGCGACGGTCTCGCGCGCCAAAAAAGTCCAGAATCGCGCGACGGGTGCATCGAAACGCGCGAATGCGTAAAAAAAATACCACGCAGTCTCTTCCTACCCAAGTGAGTCGTGCGTGTTCTCGTCGTACCTCTTCCTCTTCTTTCTCCTCGTCGTTGCTCATGATGGTTCACCCAGTCGTTCTGTGTAGTACTAAAAAATAAAGGCGAATTCCGAAGCCCTTTTTTTCTTCCCTTTTTTTTCTTTATGATGATGAGTCCTTAAACCCTATATTGTGTGTTTTTTTTTGGGATTTTTGTTTTTGTTTTTGTTTGCTCGTCCGAGAAAAAAATATTAATTATCGCGAGAGAGTTCTTTTTTTGGTCACACAACACACACCGCGCGCGTACTACTACTATGATCCTGGATTTCAGCCGGAGCGGCGACCGAGCGACGGCGAAAGCGATCACGTTGACGTGCGTTTTCTTCGTCTTCTTTGTCTTCTTCTTCTTCTTTTGGCTCGACGACTGACTTCTTGTTTTTTTTTTTTTCGTTTCGAGACATGGGACGCATGCGAGTATTTTCGGGCGTTACTCATTCTCTCTCTCTCTCTCTCGCGCGCTCTCCGATATGCGACGACGACGACGACGACGACTCTTACTACACAGGGACGTCCAAGAGACGTGCGTGAAACTCGGGTTCCTGTACCCGAACGCAAAGACGAGCGATCCCGTGCAACGAAGAGCGGATTGCGTGACGATGTTTCGAGTCGTCGGATGCACGTGCGCGTCGACTCTTTTTTGGTGTCTCTCGCCTCCCCGACCTTTTCTCTCGCCTTTTTTTTTTCTCTCTCTCGAGCGCGCGGCGCGCGGTACACGCTACTACATGTGTACGAACGATGGTGTGCGTATGCCTGTGCGGTGTGTACTAACGCTCGCGCGTCTCCACATTTTACGTGCCACGCAGGTCTCTCTCGACGTTCAAATCTGCCTGGGCGCACGAAAAACTTCCCTCGCCGAAACCTGGGATGACCCCGCACGTCTTGGAAAAAGACCGAGAGGTGAAAGAAGAAGTCACGTGGAAAACCTACGACGTGGCCGAATACAACCGCCTCTCTGCCTCCTTCGACGATCCAAAAACCATGAAATGGAAACTCGTTCCCAAACCTGGAGGCCAAGCGATCAAAACGGATGACTATTACACGTTGCAAGCGTGCATCAAACAGGTCGAAGAAGGCGACGCGCCGAAAGAACAGCCCATGTGGACCGATACCGGCGCCGTCGATTACAGCGGTCGCGCGTTGTTTCAAGAGTGGAATAAATTGAAAGGTAAGACGAAAGACCAAGCGAAGGAAGCCTTCGTCTACGCGTACGGGAGAGCGTTGAGCGAGCAAAGACACCAACTCAACTTTCGCAAGTATTAATATATAATTTCAACGTCTCGCGATGGAAAACATAATTTCGGTCTCACTCCCGTCGTCGTCGTCGTCGAGGGAAAAAAAAAGAGGAAGGTTTCTCGCACCACATTCATCAACGGTGAAGCTGACGACACGAAAGATGCGATGCAAGGAATATATATAACTCGTAAAGAATTTCGAAGACAACAACACATCGGATTCTACGCACGTAGTATAGTGTAACAACGCGAGAGTTTACGAACGGACGACGCGCAGTCGCTCTAGGTCCTTCTTGGCGTATTTTCTTTTCTTTTTTCCTTCTTCTCAAAAAAAGCCTCTCGATAAAGATCGTGATACAATGTCGGGTCCTGAAGAGCAATCCTCAAGGCCCGGCCAATAGCAGACGTACAAAACGAGTAAACTATGTACGTAGTACTTGTTTTTTAATTTCATTTGTATCATTTTTATCATCATCATCCCTCACAAAAAGAACCGCTCTTTTTTTCTTCCACACCATTATTTCGATGCTCTTCGCGACGTCGTCGTCGTCGTCGTCTTTCACCGCGCGGTGGTGTTTTAGCGCTTCTTTCGCGCGATACCGCGGCGACACAAAAAAAAGCCGCCGAAAGATGATGCCCGTCGTGCTCCAATCATGCGCCTCGAGGAACGAGGAAGACGACGACAAAAATGATGATGCTCCAATACAACAAGGTCGCAAAAACGCGATGATGATGAAACAGCAGCAAAAAGCGTATTATTCGACGACGAAGAAGAGACCGATGTTTCCGATGTCGAGCCGTCGCCACTCGCTCGTCGCGCTCACAACAGCGGTAGGCGCGTTTGCCCTGTCTTTGTCGCAAGAATCTTTGTCGACACAAGCTGCCATCGCCAACGCGCAAATGGTGAGTTCCAATTATGCTGATGATGACGATGGGATGACGTACGTCTACTTTGGGAACGGGTGCTTTTGGGGCAGGCAACACGAGTTCGTCGCGCTCGAGAAGGAGGCGTTACACCGATCGGACGCGGAGGTGAAATCTTTGGCGGGATACGCGGGTGGAAAAAGAGGCGGGGGTGGCAAAAACAGAGACACGGTGTGTTATTATTACGGCAGTTCGGATACCGTGTACGAACGGTTAGGCCACGCGGAAGTGGTGCGCGTCGCGTACGCGGACGAGGAGGAGTTTAAGAAATTTTGCGAGGTGTACTTTAGGAATTTTAACAAGACGCCGTTTGGGATGCAAAGAGTCGATCCGCAAGATGCCGGACCTGGGTATAGAAACGTGGTCGGTATTCCCGGAGGGATCGATAACGAGAAATTGATGAAACAAATGAAATCGGCGAACGTGAACGACATGAAACTGGTTCGAGGCGAAGGGAACGAATTCGACGCGCGAGGCAAACCGACCGAAAACGATCAGATTAACGTAGTTTGGATTGTAGATTCGGAGAAGCTGCCGTTTTACCCGGCAGAAATGTATCATCAATTCCACGACGGGTTGGGATATAAGTTCCCGGAGTCGTACACGGTGGATTTGAAACGCGCCGCGGCCAAAAGCGGATCGATCGGACCCGTTCCCGGGTGTCCAGAGATGCGAGAGAGAGCGTTTGCGGATTTCGTCGAAAGCGCGGAAGGATAGACGACGACGTGTAAACGACGTAAACGACTATTTAAAGAAAAATACTACTAGTCTCGCTCGCAAAAAAAATATATCATCATTTCATCATCGTCGTCGTCGTCATCGCATTCTTTCTTTCGACGTCTTTTCTCTGTACCGCCGCGCGCCGCAATCGCATCGCACTCTCTCGAAAAGGCTTCTCCTCTAAAGCAAATTCCAACGCATCCTCCATTCCTCATTCTTTGACGCCGTGTTTGTCGAGCGACACAACACCGAACGAGAGACCTGCACTGTTCATTCGTGGTACCACCACCACCTTTGCCTCTTCTTTGGTGGTTCGGTGTGGTGATTCCTTTTTTAACGCCACATAAAAGTCGTCTCTTTCCCATCCCATCCCATCCCATCCCGGAGAGGACACGAGACATCTCGACCATCATCATCATCATCATCATCAACATTCATCATGTCGCTCAAGCCGACGCTCAACATCGCGCGTCCGCAGCTCAACGCGACGCGCAACGACGACCAACAAAACGACCAGAATAACAACAATAATAATAACAACAACATCATCTCCCCGCACGATTCGTTCGACAACCTCCAAAACAAAGAGTTGTCTTCTCATTTGGGTGAACCGCGCGAGCAGATTCTCAAAACCTTTGCGTTTCCCGGGAACCCGATGACGACGTCCGAGTTCAAAAACTGCCTGATGAAGAAACGCCTGGGCGAACTGAATCGCGAGATTTCCGAAGAAGAAGAAGAAAACGAAGAAGAAAAAGGAAAGAGGAAGAAAAAGAGGAGCGCGACGACGACGACGCCGACACCGCCGACGACGGAGCAAAAAGCGACGGACGACGGGATGAGCGACGGCAAAAAGCTGGAGATTGAAAAGTACGCGCTGACGCAAACGTTAGCCGGCGCCAAATCGCGATTCGAAGCCGAGCGGGTCGCGACGAAGCACACCGAAGCCATGCAAAGAGTTCGCGCGGCGAAACAGGAAGCGAACGCGGCGATAGAGAAAGTGACCAGGCTGAGCGAAGAATTGAAGGAGAAAGAAGAGGAGGCGAGGAAAACGCACAAGGAGGAGAGGGAGAGAAGAGCGGCGTCGAGGAAGATGGACGCGTCGAAGAGAGAGGAGCGGAAGATCGTCGTCGAAGCCGAGCTGAGCAGACGCGAGAAAGAAAGGCATCGACTGGTCACAAACTTGAAGCAAACCATCGCGGAAGAAGCCGAAGTGAGGAAGAAGCTGAGCAAAGCGGCGTCGTAGTAGTGTGAAATGCACCCTTTTTAGAACACCGCACGCCCCCGGTGTAACGATGATGTACCAATACATATATACTACTACCTAGTACGTAGTTCAATTTGTCTTTTTGTTGTCTGAAAGTTGTCTCCGTGCCAGAATATATTTTGACGTAGTAAAAATGTGGGGGTATCACTGCCTTAGCACTGAATAAATAATCTGACGTCATTCTTCAATGCGTGGGCCCTTTAGATGGTCCCCAAAGCAGCAGTAGCAGCAGCATTGGTCGACTCGACGCGCATCTCCTCTCGGGGCGCCTTTCTCGCGAAAAGAAGCGTCGTCCTCCCCGCGAGAGTCGCCGCCTCTAATAAGAACGACAACACCTTGTCGTCCGACAACGATGTCGCAGAAGACGACACGAAGAATGATGCGAAGAAGAAGAAGAAGAAGAAGAAGAAAATAGTCGTCGTCGGCGCCGGCTGGGGCGGCTGGGGCGCGGCCAAAGCCGTCGCCGAATCCGAGACCGCGAGCGTCGTGCTCTTAGACGGCGTGCCAGACCCAACCGGACGGACCGGGACGCGCGCGACGTCTGGGAAGCCGTTCGAGGCAGGCGTCAGAGGATTCTGGAAGGATTACCCAAACATCAACCATCTCGTGGTGAGGGAACGACGACGAATCGCCGCAGTTTTATCATCATCGAAGAGTCGACGACGCCACTTTTTTTCTCTTCCCGTCTCTCTGTCTCTCTGTCTCTCTCGTGTATTTCTGACTCCATTTCTTCTCTTTTTCCGCGCGTCCGATAGACGCGAACGCTGGGATTGAACGAAGAGGACGTATTTACGGAGTACACGCGATCGAGTTTCTTTAGCCCAGACGGGTTGGAAGCGACGGCACCGGTCTTTAGCGGGAGCGATGTGCTGCAATTGCCGTCTCCGTTTGGTCAAGTGTTCGCCACGTTCGATAACTTTAAACGGTTACCGTTAGCTGATCGAGCGACGATGGTCGGGTTGTTGTACGCCGTCCTCGATTTGAATAGAAATGAAAGAGTATTCGAGAAGTACGATCGAGCGACAGCGCACGAATTGTTTACCAAGTGCGGCTTGTCCAAAAGATTGGTAGACGAGTTTTTAAAACCGACGCTGTTGGTCGGGTTGTTCAAGCCTCCGGAAGAGTTGAGCGCGGCGGTGACGATGGAATTGTTGTATTACTACGCGTTGGCGCATCAGGATTCGTTCGACGTGCGATGGATTAAGAGTAAGAGCATTGGCGAGTTAATTATCGCGCCGATGGCGGAGATGTTGACTGATAAGTACGATTTGGACGTGAAAGGTGGATGCTTTGTAAAATCGTTACACTTTAACTCAGAGAAGAATGCGATCGATAAGGTGACGTATTTCGATACGACGTCGAAACGAGAGGTGGTCATCGACGACGTGGACGCGGTGGTCTTGGCGTTGGGCGCGAAAGGTTTGAAGTCAGTCGTTTCGAATTCACCAGAGTTGGCGAGAAACGCGCCTGAATTAGCTGCCGCGGCTTCCTTAGGTGCTATCGACGTCGTTTCTGTTCGTTTGTGGTTGGACAAGTACGTCGCCACGGACACGCCGGCGAACGTTTTTTCGCGCTTCCCGGCGCTCCGCGGCGCCGGCGGCACTTTCTTCATGCTCGACCAGTTACAAAAAGATACCGAAAACGAACTGTGGGGTGGTCAAGAAACGCCAAAAGGTTCGGTCGTCGCGTGTGATTTTTACAACTCGAGCTCAATCGCTACGCTGAGCGACGAAGACATCGTCAAAACGTTGATGAAAGACTTATTACCGGAAGCCGTCGAGGCGTTTCGCGACGCCGGCGTCCTCGATTTTTGCGTCCAACGGTACCCGCAAGCCGTCTCCCACTTCTCCCCGGGCTCTTTTGCCAAGCGCCCGCCTCTTCAAACCTCAATCGCAAACGTCGTTTGCGCTGGCGATTGGGTTCGCATGGGAGATCGAGAATTCGGCGCGAAAGGTTTGTGTCAGGAACGCGCGTTTGTCAGCGGCATCGAAGCTGGCAACGCTCTTTTAGTCGAAACGTTAGGCGCGAGTCGCGCGGAAGGTAAGAAACACCCCGTCATTCCAATTCGAGCGGACGAGATCCAAGTCGAAGTTGGAAGAGCCGTAAACGGGAACGTCTTGTCCAACGTGGACCGGCTCTTGGGCCCGGTCTCCGACGGCGCGTTTACCGTTTTCGGTTTGCGATAGAACGTAATAATAATGTAAACGATACGTAGATTTTTGCAACATGTCACGTGATACGACCCTCTCTTTTGAGCATTCCCCGGCTCTTGGGTCCGATCTCCGACGGCGCGTTTCCCGTTGTTTTCGGTTTGCGTTAGAACAACGCGTATTCTAACCTAGACGCCGCGCGTAGATTTTTGCAATATGTCACGTGATACGACCGACTCTCTCTTTTGAGCACCCGATTTGTGTGCGTCAAATTCTCGACGCAAAAATGTTCGCCGTCGCCGCCGCGAGTTCGACGAGACCGCGCGACGATGGGGGGAGACCGTTTCGATCGTCGTCGTCGTCGTCTCGCTGGTGTTCCTCATCTTTCGTGCCATCGACCTCGTCTGCTCTGTCGCGCGCAGGTTCCGGAAGAAGAAGAAGAAGAAGGAAAAACGGCATCGAAATCGTCCGCACGATAAAATCACCACCACCACTCTCTCTCTCTCGGGCGTCGTCAAAATCGTCTGAATCGTCCGAACGAGAACTCGCGTTGCTCCCGGAAGACAGCGCGGACGCTCTGTATCGCTACCGAAAAGTCATGTCCGTCTTATTCGCGCTGGGAGGTTCCTTACACGCTCCAGATGTGTTCGGGAACGGCCCTCTTTCCTCTCTCAACGACGTCCACGCGTTTGGAGATTTACCACGTCTCGCGCAGTGCGTGACGCTTCTGTGGGCGATAGGCGGGCCGGCAGCTGCGCTCGCGGCGAGCAAGAATCTCCCGGTGGCAGATGTTATGATCGGGTGCATAGCGAGTTGCGAGATACTCGTTGGAGTAGGTTTTAAAACGGGGCACGGGGTGAACATTCCAGAGCCGATAGTTATGGCGCAAGTCGTAAACGTCGCGAGCGCGGTTGGGTTGAGACTGTGGGAGAAGAACGAGAAGAAGGAGAAGGAAGGAGAAGAGGATGGGGAGAGTTAAAAAAGTCGCGTATTCGCGTGTATTTATTATTATTATTAGTAGTAGTAGTACGTTAAAAGAACGAACCGTCGCGCTCTCTGGCGCGCGTACAAGGCGTCGTCTTCGTTCGTAGTACTCGCCAAAACCGAGTAATGTAAATCTTCCGTGGCATATCGTGTGCGATTGTTTACGCCAACTGTCCGCAATCGGCAACCACAACCTTCTTCGACGTCGCTCCGCTTTGGCTCCCAACGGCTTCGATCGCCTTCACGACCTCCATGCCTTTCGTCACGCTTCCAAACACGCAGTGCTTCCCGTTCAACCAAGACGTCTCCGCCGTGCACAAGAAAAACTGCGACCCGTTCGTGTTCGGCCCCGCGTTGGCCATGGACAAAATCCCTGGTCCCGTGTGCTTGAGCGTAAAGTTTTCGTCCTCGAACTTGTTCCCGTAGATGGACTTTCCGCCCGTTCCGTTTTGGTTCGTAAAATCACCTCCTTGGCACATGAAGCCAGGAATGACGCGATGAAACGGCGACGCTTTGTACCCGAATCCAGGTTCCCCGGTGCACAATTGACGGAAGTTTTCAGCCGTTTTCGGGCACACGTCCGCTCGGAGCTGTAAAGTCGTTGTTGAGTCGTATAATTGTTCGTGTTAGTAGTATTCGTGGAGATGGTCGCGAAGCGCGAGAGCGCGTTGGTCCTGCACACAACACACCGCGCGCACGCGCAATGTCGTAAACGAATCGTCGCAAGTAAAAAAAAAGCGATCGAGAAAATGCCGATCGAGATTTTTCTCTTCTTCGAAATCATCGCATTAAAAGAAGAAGAGATCGCTTAGAGTAGTGGTGTTCTTCCCGAGAAAAGGAAAAGGAGTGTTTGCGAGAAGACGCACCGTCATTTCGATGCGTCCGGCCGGTTGCCCGCCGATTTCCATGTCGAAGAACACGACTGGGTTGGACATGACGACGATTTTGATTCAAAGAAAAAATAATAATGCGATTTTTTTGTGACGACTTCAAGACGGTCGTTTTTCCCCTCTTGTCAAAAAAGAACCGAAAAAGTGCCCCGACACAAAAAAACACACACACACGAGAAAACAAAACACACGATGATTTCTCTCGCGCTAAGAAGAAGCCTACGTGTTTAGACGATAGGGACGCAGACTCGCCTCTCGATAAAGATCGAGATACAATGCCGGGTCCTGAAGAGTGATCCTCAA
>MDSZ01009291.1_pt1 | contig 16640 bp, 29 predicted proteins | sample 811201 | NCBI WGS metagenome assembly MDSZ01 (sample SAMN05326647, study PRJNA326480) | marine metagenome | isolation source: seawater | place: Indian Ocean: North | collected 2010
TATGTTATCAAATGAAACAGAAAAACCACTTAAAATTATAGAAATACAATATGGTACTAAATGTATAGAAGATGATATTGAAAGAGTTGCAGTAGTAGGTTATGATTGAAATACCAGTTAGTAATGGTGAATTATTAGATAAAATTTCCATATTAGAAATAAAAGTATCAATGGGTATTGCTGAAGCCCAAAAAGAATTAGATTTATTAAAAAGAAAATCTAAAAAAATATATCTTAATATTATAACCGAAGGTTTATATAAATCACTTAAGACGATTAATAGTCATTTGTGGTTAATAGAAGATACTAAAAGATCTCATGAAGTAGATGAAAATTTCGGTAAACATTTTATCGAAGCTGCTCGAGCTGTTTATATATTAAATGATGAAAGAGCTCGTCTTAAAAAACTTATAAACAAATATACTCACTCTGAAATATCGGAATATAAAAGTCATAAAATATGAAAGCACAAATATACTATATAAAAGATCATAAAGAATCTGTAAAGCAAGCAAATGAAGCATTACGTTCATTTTATAAACATAATTGGAATGCTGAATTAAGACCTGGTATTACTGCTAAAACTGTAGAAGATTATCCAGAATTCGGTTGGAATATTATAGAAAATAGTCGATTACACGATTTTAAAAATGAAAACTATAATAAGTATTTGACTAAAATGTCTTGTGCGATTAATCATATTAAATTTTGGGAAGAAGTCGTAGATGAAGATTTACCTATGGCATTTATAGAACATGATGCTATATGTACTACTTCTTGGGATAATGTAGAATTTGATGAGTATTTAATACTTAATTGTGAATTTGTATTTAAACCTCCGAATAAATTAGCGTTAAAACAATTCAAAGATTATGTATGGCCAAGTTTCGGATTAAGCGATTGGCCCAGTAATTGGCCATTAAATTATTATAAAGAAAATAAATGGATTAGTTCTGCTATGGCACCTGGAACTGGAGCATATGCTATTACTCCGGCCGGAGCTAAAAAATTATTAACTAATGTAATGAAATATGGTATTGACCAATCTGATTTTATGATTAATTCTCATAACGTTAAAATGCAATATTATATTCCGAGTCCAATAAAATTTAATAATATTAATCTAAGTACTTCGTACGGGATATAATGCTAGCAATTAATTATCATACATTAGCGTGTGAAGATAATCCTAGACCACTCGGTGATCAGATAGATCATCTATTTTTAGCTCATATGATTAGCAAAGTTGAAGGCTCTAGGGTTAATGTACAATCTCCTAACTCACATTTAATGGAATATTTAAATCAGAATTTAATTACATTTGGTAATGTTTCTGTAAATGCAGGAGATTGTTTTAATACTAAAATAATATGGTATGGAAGAAAACATAAAAAAGTATATTTAGATATATCTAAAAAATTTAAAAAAATTCCTTTAGCTGAAAATATAAAAGAAAGAAATATTGATCTTCCAGAAAAATTCATAACTACACAATGGGATGCTGCACAATTATATAGACAAGTTAATAGATGGGATGATAAACGAATAGAAAAAATAGAAAATTTCTATAAAGATTCTGGATACGAAATAATTCCTATAGGTGGAAATGGAAAATATAAAGATTTAGATGATATCATCTATATACAATCTAAAGCTTCTTTACATGTCGGAGCTGATTCTGGTATGATGCACGTTGCTAAATTTCTAATGCCAATAGAAAATATACATGTTTATATTAATATAAGAAAAAGAGAAAATGATGAAAGATTTCCGGATAGTTGGAATGTTCCATGGATGGCACGTGAAATATTTAGACGTGGAGCTAAGATGAACTATTGTGAAAGACCAAGCATTATAGCAAGAGAATATTTTAAAAAGGTTGACTTATGGGACTAGGCGACGATATGATGTTCTTAGGTGAAGCCGAAGAGATTCATAAAAAAACTGGTAAAAAGATAAAACCTTTATACGGAAATGGATTAAATTCTCTATATAATAACGTAGAATTTATAGGGAATGATATAACAGTTAATGCTAGAGATACTGATAAACCGTCTGATATTCATATTAATTATTATATTAGTAAAAAAGAAAAAACATTATTAGGTGAAAAATTAATATTACGACCATACAAACCAAAAAGATTTGCACTTAGACTTACAAAAGAAGAAGAGGAAAAAGCCAAAAGAGTTGCACCCGATTCAGAATTTATGGTAGTTAATCCAGATTTTAAATCATCTTTCTTTTCAAATAATAAAAACTGGGGTTTTGAAAAATTTCAATTAGTAGTATATGAGATGTCTAGATATATTCGAGTCGTTCGTGTAATGCCTGGATTTCATCAATACACTGAACCACCATTACGAAAATGTTTAAACATTACAGAGTCAGATATAAGAGTTCAAGCTGCGATCTGGAAAAGAGCAAAGTTTGGTTTAACATTTGATGGATTAATGGTTCATATAATGTCTGGATTTAATATTCCGGTTGTTAATATTATGGGTGGTTTAGTAGATGAAAAGACGATGAACTATAAAGGTAATATAAATTTATTTTATGATCATCCAATGACTCCATGCGGTTCCACGTGGGACTGCAATCATTGTGACGAAGCAAATAGATATATAACAGTAGATATGGTAGCTAAGGCATGCAAAAAACTCTTATAATACAAGTATCAGTAGGTAATACTTTAGGATATGTCTATAGACCAGATGTGAGTCCTCAAGCTTATGAGGCTTCTAAACTTATGGAACCGTATCTAATGCCAACTGTACGTAGATATTGTAAAAAATATAATTATGATTATAAATTTATTAATGAATATCCTAAAGATTTAGATATAACTTATTTTAATAAAAGTACTAAAGGTGAAGATTACGATTATTCTAAAGGCGGTAAGAATAAATGCTCAACTCTAATTAGATATTTACATATGAATAATGATTATGATAGGATAGTAGTATTAGATAATGATATATGGATTCCAGAATGGGCCGAAGAATTGCCGATAGTAGAAGGACATCACGGAGTCGAAGATTTAGGAAAAGATTATAGTGGATTTAATAATCACTTTAATTTAAGAAAATTTGTTAACGGTGGTGTTCAAATGGTTAATAAATCCGCTGGAAAAAGTTTGTACGAATATATAATACATGCTATAAAAAATAAAGCAAATCCACCGGGTGGATTGCATACTGATCAGGCTTATATGAATCATTGGAGATCACAAAATATTCCATTAACATATATGCTTCCTTATAAGTGGAATTATATGGTAGATTGTCATAAAAGAATTAAAGATTACACTAAATATAATTTTATACATTATGCTGGTTGGAAAGGCCGTGGAATATTAATAGAAGATTTTAAAGAAGGAATTATAAAATGATAGCACCATATAAATTTAAATCTAACGATTGGTCTTATGACAGATATATGACTAATACGTTATATAATTCTGATGGTTTAAACGATCCTATAGGAACATTAGGTAGATATAAAACAAATGATGCTTATACTCAAATGAAAGAAATATCTAAATATTTTAAAAATAAAAGAAATGGAATTGATATCGGAGCTAGATGGGGTTCTTTTACGCAACAACTTCATAAAGAAGGATTTAAGCATGTATTTATGTTTGAAATGAGAGAATATCATTTTAGAGGAATATCATTTAATATTGACATGTCTAGAGCTGAGGCTTATTGTTGTGCAGTAATGGACAAATCAGGAAGAGTATCTAGAGGCGGTAAAATAGTTACTGATGTTAATAAAGGAGATGTTCCGGCTATAGCAATCGATGATTTAGAATTACCAGATATAGATTTTATTAAAATAGATATTGATGGACCAGATAGACTTGCTCTTCAAGGTTGTTTACGTACTATTATTAAACATAAACCATTAATTTATCTTGAAGCTGGTAAAGAACAATTTGATTGGGAATTAAAATACGGAGATTCTAATGTTCAAAAGCCAGATGATATATGGCAAATAATAGAATCAGATTATGAAGCAATTAAAGGACCCGAAAATAATTATATATTAACTCCTTTATAGGTTTACAATACTCCACGAATATGGTATAATAAATTATGAATATATTAGTTACAGGAGCTACAGGATATATAGGAGCGCATGTCGTAAAAACGTTATGCGAACGAGGCCATACGGTTCAGGCTACAGATTATAATGATGAACAAAACGATATTAAAAAATATTGTTCGCGATGGTTTAAATGGGATATTAGAAAAAAAAGACCTAGAGCTTGGCCATATGCTTGTGTAGCAGATATAGAAATCGATAAAATTATTCATATTGCTGCTGTAACTAAAGTTAATTCTTCAGTTAAAGATCCATGGAGATATTACGATACAAATATTAATGGAACTTATAATGTTATTAAAGAATGGTCAGAGCCTGAAGCTTTTAAATTTAAGCATTTTATATATTGTTCTACTGGTTCGGCATTTCAGCCTGAATCAAATCCTTATGCTATGTCAAAGTTTGCAGGTGAAAAAGTTACTGAACAAATGTGTGACAATTATAGCTTAGTTAGATTCTATAACGTTAGTGGTAATGATGGAATGTATAAATTTGATGACGAAATGTCTCATCTTATAAGAAAGGCAGCAAGAGTTGCCAATAGAAGTAATGGTCATCCTATAATGCCACTTTATGGAACAGATTATGATACTAGAGACGGAACATGTGTTAGAAATTATACTCATATAAAAGATATAGTTGATGGAGTTGTTAGAATTGCAGAAGCAGAACCAACAAATCAAATAGAATGTTTGGGAGCTCCAGAAGGAGTTACAGTTAAAGAAGTAATAGATACTATGAAGAAAGTTTCTAATATTGACTTTCCTGTAGAAATTGAACCTAGGCGAGACGGAGATATTGCAATATCAACTATACCGACATCATCAAAGTTTTTTAAACAATCTAAAACTTTAGAGGACATGTGTAGAGATGCTCTTGAATATGAAAGATGAATAATAGCCAACTATATAATCATGTTTTTGCTTTAAAGCAAGAAATTTTTATATTAGAATGTAAAAATGATCAAAAACCTGATGAACGAATTGCTATTGCTATAGAAATATTAAAAGAACGTTTAATACAATGTGAAAAAGATTTAAAAAGATGATGAATAGAAAAATAGAAAAAACTAATGTATGTGTAATTGGAGGAGCTGGATTTTTAGGTTCACACCTAGTTGATTATTTAATTGAAGAACGAGAATGTAAAGTTATAGTATTAGATAATTTTATTTCTGGTCAAGAAAAACATATACATCCAAAAGTAGATATGTGGCAAAATTTTGATATTAGAAATTGTTCTGAAGAATTAGCTCAATTACTAAAAGAGTGGAAAATAAAATATGTTTTTAATTACGCTGCAGAACCATATATTCCAGAATGCTTTGAAAGACCAAAACATTTTTTTGATATTAATGCTACTGCAGTATTAGAAGTTTTGATAGCATGTGAAAAAGCTAATATTGATGGTTTACTTCAAGTATCATCTGCAGAAATATATGGTAATATGACTGGAAAAATTAAAGAAACGGATCCAGTAGAACCACATTCGACATACGGAGTTTCTAAATTAGCAGCAGATGGATTAGTTCAAGTTAGATGGAAAGAAGCAAAAACTAAAGCAATTGCAATGAGACAATTTAATTGTGTTGGTGAAAGAGAAACACACGAATATGTTATTCCTGAAATTATATCTCAACTAGCTACTTCTAATAAAGTTAAGTTAGGTAATAATTCATTTAGAGATTTTCAATATGCCGGTGATGCCGTAAAAATGGCAGTAGATTTATTAGAGAATGGTGAATGGGGCGAAGTATATAATATGGGAAGTGAAGATGGAATTAAAATTTATGATTTAGCTCGTAAAATTGGCGGATTAATGGGACATAATGATATTGAAATTGAAACAGATGGAGATAGAATTCGTCCATGGGAAATTTGGCATTTACAATCTGATAATACTAAATTATATTCAGTAATTAAAAGTAGACCAGAAGTTAATTTAGACGAAGCATTAAAAAGAACTATAGATTATTTTAATAAGAATGAAAATAAGTGGGATTGGTAATGGCACCGTATCAAGAATTAGAAAAGAAATATTCAGAATTTGTAGGAACTAAATACGGTTGTGCTACTAATACTGGAACAGCTGCATTACATTTAGCTCTAGAAGCTTTAAAAGTAACTGAAAAATTACCGGTTAATACTCAAGTTGTAGTTCCAGATTTTACAATGTATGCTACTGCATTAGCTGTGCATTATGCAAGATTACAACCAGTTTTTATTGATTGTGATGAAAATTTATTATTAGATATAAAAAAATTAGAAAAACATTTTAATAAAGCTGTTAATATCCAAAGAACTAATGTTATTATAGTTACTCATGTATATGGCCGAATGGTCGATATGGATGGAATAAGATATATAGCTGACAAATATAAATGTAGAATAATAGAAGATGCTTGTGAAGCTCAAGGTGCAATGTTACCTAAACCTGAATTAAGACAAACTAAAATGGCTGGTTCATTTGATATTGGTTGTTGGTCATTTTACAGAAACAAGATAGTGCATGCAGAAGAAGGTGGCATGATAACAAGCAATGACGAGGCCTTAATCAAAGTAGCAAATGATATGAAAAATATGAGTTTTGGCGATAATCATAATTATCATCATGAGCGAATCGGGTTTAATTATAGAATGCCAGATTGTCAAGCAAATATGGCGTTATATTCATTAGGAAAAGTAAAGCAAAATATATTAACTCGACATAAAATGTGCGAATTATATAATATACATATAAAATCAGAATATCAAATGCCGAATAATAGAAAGGCTGTTTGGGTATATGATATGTCTCATCCTAATCCAGATAAAGTAGTTTCAGAATTAAATAAAAAAGGAATTATAGCAAGACATGCTTTTCAGCCAATGAGTACACAGCCATTATTTGGACATTGGGATATCGGTAAACGAGCAGTATATTATAGTAAGAATGTATTTTACGTAAATGTTGATCCTAATGAACACATAGATATTATAAAACAAAAAGCTAAAATAATTAATGAAATATGCGATGAGTACGTTTAAGATTATAACAACATTTCTAGACAAACCATTAAAAGGTAGTCAAGTTGATATTTCTAAATTAAATGATAAAGCAAAACGATATTGGTCTAGATTTACTGATGAAACTATTTCTAGAGGAATGCAATTAGCTTTACAAGCAAATGCATTTTTGCCAGATAATGCTACGATGAGAGTATATTATGAAGGCGATAATTTACCAGAAAATATGGAGAAAGTTGAGTTTGTTCCTCATCGAGTAGATAAAGTTGATCTATTTAGAAAAAAATCTTATGGCAAATTTATTAGAAAAAAATTTAAACCATATAATTATGATGAATATAAAAGTAAAATAAACCATAATGATTATGATTATGAATACGATGCAGTAAGATTTTGTCATGCACCGTTTTCTATAATAGAAGCATACAATTCTATAGAAGAACAGTATTTAATTTCTATAGATTCTGATGTTGAAATTAAAGAAAAAATACCAGAAGATTTCTTTCCTTCATTAATAAAAGAAAAAATATATACATATTATCTTTCTAGAGCTCCGCATAAACATATGGAAAGCGGATTCATAATGTGGGATACTCATCATCCGATACACGAAAAATGGTTTAAAAAATATATAGAATTATACGAACAAGAAAAGATATTTGAATTATGGGATGGCTGGACGGATTGCCATGCATTTGATTTTGTTAATTCATCATTTTCAGATGTTAGTCATAAAATAGCCGAACTACAATCCCATGATGTTTGGAGTATTTCTCCATTACAAAAATATTTAATCCATAAAAAAGGTACAACGTTATCAACTTAGTATTTCAATATTATATTCCGTATGAAGCGAATGATTCTCATTTAGGTGGAGTAAAGATGCCAGATTGGGCAAAAGCCGGATCTAAATCTGCTAAGAAATATGCACTTAGTAATAAAGCCGATTATTTTTTATCTAATGAAAGATATTTTAAATATCTAGATCCCAGATTAGATGCTTTAAGAGTTATATATGATCCATTCTTTGACAAATACGATAAGATATTATCAATTGATTTAGATATTCTTCTTAAAACAAAGGATAATATTTTTGATATTGATATTGGTGATATTGCAATGGTTCATGAACTCGGTATTCATGTTTCTGCTGCTAGTTGGATGAAAAGAACTATGGAATCTCCGGCTCATGAACGAGGAGTTATAGCTTATGGTAAAAAAATATTTGGTGATGATTGGATGTTTCCAAAATCTAAATTATATCCACAAGAAAAATTTAGATATATGAATGGCGGAGTTCAATTGTGGAGCAAAGAAGGTAGATTAAAAGCTAGAAAACATTTTACTTCTGTTGATCATTATTATATACATACTCGATATACTGAACAAATGTATATTAATTTACAACTATCTAATCCTATATTTAATGTCACAGAATTAGATTGGTCTTGGAATAGTTTAGCTACTAGACAATGGGCACCAGAAAATCCTAAAGGTAGATTTCAACATTTTATTAATGCATCAAAGTTTAAAATGCCGGAGATGGTATGATTACAATTATAACAGAGATGACTGATTCAGAGATATTTAAGACTTATTGGGTACCATTAATATGTAAATATCGAGAAATAAAATTTATGTTTGGAAATGCCGGACAATTAAAACGACCAGTAATGAACGATTGGTCAAATGCTGCATTTGGAACTAAGCCATTAGATCTTCTCGTGGAACATGCAAAAACTGATATAGTATATATTACTAAACAAAATGAAATACCGACATATGAACTAATGGTTTGTTTAATGAAACCCGAAGAAGGAATAATTCCTAAAATTCGTAAATTAACTCCAACAGGTTCAGTTGATACTAATGAAGATAGTTCTTCATTTACAATATCAAAAGCTAGTTTTCCACAAACTAAAAACTATACGATTCGTGATTTATTTTATGCAACTGCTACTGATGTTACAACTTACGTGATATGAAATACTATATAATTGGAGATAAAGATAATACTACATCTGCTGCAGCAGTAAAACGTTGTGCTAATTCTACTACTTTGCCTTTAAAATTCTTTCAACAAACTTCACCTAATACGTTAAAAGAACATAGACAAATGTTTTCAAATATGTCTTGGAATTATCCTTTTAATGAAGATTCAAAAATTGATGAAGAAACTGGAATGAATCTAAAAGGATATAGAGCTAGTAATATGGCAAAAGTTTTTGCGTGTACAATTTCTCATGCTAGACTTTGGCAAAAGTGTATAGAATCTAAAGAAGATATAATGATATTAGAACACGATGCTATTTTCACTAGACCGTTTGAATCTTTTGACTGGGAAGGCGGAGCATTAGGTTTAAATGATCCTCGGGGTGCAACTCATTCTTCAATGCTATTTCATGATATAGTATCTAAAAAAGAAGGAGTACAAGACGCTCCATGGGTTAAACCTAGACTTGAAATTCCGCAAGGATTAGCTGGTAATTCGGCTTATATTATTAAACCGCATTTTGCTGAAAAACTTTTAGAAAAATTAGAAATAAAGGGAGGTTGGCCGAATGATTCTATAATGTGTAAACAGTTCTTTCATAATGAGTTGAAAGTAGTTTATCCATATTATACTAGAGTTCAGGGAGTGCAATCGACAACTACACTATGATATCATATATTATAACAATGCTAAATAATTCTAAGTCTATAGAAGCTTCAAAGAAGTGTATAGAGTCTGCAAGAAAATTTGGTTATTATCCTATTCCGTATAAAGCAATCACTCCAGAAGATGATCCTAAGAAAATATTTGAACAAAATAATTTGCCATTAGGTGAATTTAAAAATGAGAATAAATATTCTAGAATTGAACCGGCAATGTGTTGTTTTTTATCTCATAGAGAATTATGGAAAAAGTCAGTTGAAAAAAATGAAAAGATGTTAGTTCTTGAACATGATGCTATTTTTAAAGATAAACTACCGACTGAAATAATTTTTAATGATTTTGTTAATGTTGGAAAACCCAGTTATGGAAATTATAGAACACCAAAACAAAATGGAATTTATGAATTATTCTCTAAAGTTGGTGGATATATTCCTGGAACACACGCTTATTTTATTTCACCTAACGGAGCAAAATTATTATTAGATTATGCACAAAAAAATCCTGCACCAGCTGATTTATTTTTAAATAAAAATAACTTTCCTTGGTTAAAAGAATGCTATCCATGGCCAGTTGAAGCTGATGATACTTTTACTACAATACAAAAAGTAGAAGGAAGCAGAGCTAAACATAATTATAATGAAGAATACGAGATTATATAATGAAATATGAAAAAGTTTTTATTACTGGTTGTGATCATACTAACGAATGGATGATGCCATGGTTTATAGAAAATTATAAAAAACATAATACTACTCCATTAATATTTGCAGATTTTGGTGTTTCTGATATAAACAAAATTAAATCATTACATAATTTTTATGCGATAATGAATGCTCAAAGTAATGATGAAGTAAAAGGTTGGTTTAAAAAACCTAAAATAATGTGTAGTTCTCCAGCAGAAAAAACTGTATGGATAGATACTGATTGTCAAATATTAACTAATATAGAAGATATATTTGACTTATTAGAACCAAATAAATTAAATATGGTTGAAGATAAACCTTGGACATTACGCCGTGGTACTAATGGCCCATGGTATAATTCTGGAGTTGTTGGGTTTATTGGAAAACCAATGATACTAAGAAATTGGGCTGAATGGGTAAAAAATACTACAGAATCTGGAGATCAAGAAGTACTATATGCTAAGCTGGATATGATGCAAAAACTAACATATATAAATCCATTACCAAATGAATATAATTGGCTAAGACTCCAATTGGAACATGATGATCAAGATAGTTGGAATAAAAAAATAATACATTGGACCGGACATAAAGGAAAGTTAAAAATTAAGGAGATGATGAATGGCTAGAGTTGCACACATTATTGGAAACGGTGATAGTTCATTATTATATCAAAGTGAACCTAGAAAGGGTTTGAAATTAGCTTGTAATGCAATAGGATTTGCTGTACCAGAAAAATATGCTACAGTTATTGTTGACTATAAATTTATGGATGCCATGAAAAAAGGAATAGCAACAGTAGATGGAGATTGGATTTTAGGGTTTAGGCCAAAACATTGGATGGAATTAAATCCTCAAATTTATGTTAAATGGTCTAAACAAGTAAAAGAATTTTATACTGCTTTACCAGATTATGTGGCAAATTATACTGATTTTAATTGTGGTCATATGGCTGTTCATTATGCTGCTAATAAATTAAAAGCTGATGAAATTCATATGTACGGTTTTGATTCTATATTTGATTTTAATTTGAGAAGTATATCAGATATCGATATGCCTTCTGATAGAGGTAATATGAATAATTTGAGATTAGCTGATAACTGGAGACCAGTTTGGCAAAGTATGTTTAGAGAATTTAAAGATGTAAAATTTATTCTTCATTATTATCATAAAAAATTAAAGATTAATGTTGATGGTAATGTACATGTAAAAACATATGAATATATCCCGCCTAAAGCGGAAAAAGAAACTGGCACAGTTAATATGGACAATATTTCAGATGCATAAATAATGTTAGGTTCGGTGAACTAACGGTGAGGCCCCATTACCCATCCAGGTTTTTTAAAAAAAGGTGTACATTTGTTTTAAATCGTAGTATAATATAATTATGTTTTACTTAGAAGTTATTGATCAAAAGAAAAATACTAACTTAATCGAATTAACTTATAAAGCAACTAGCTTTGCTATATCTCAATTATTCCCTAAAATTAGAAAATATGATATTAAAATTAAATTAAAAGATTTTGATATTGACGGAGATTGTTTCGAATACGATGATAGAATTTATGAAATTAATATAAATAGAAATCAAAGTATAGATGATTTTTTAACAAGTGTATTTCATGAGCTAGTTCATGTTAAACAATATATTTTTGGTGAACTTGAAGATTATGAAGCAAAAAATATTAAACAATATTTAGATAATCCACAAGAAAAAGAAGCCTTTAAATTGCAGGAGGAACTTTTAGAAAAATGGAAAAAGAATTAACTTATACAGAATACGGTTATAGAGGAGCAACAGAATTAAGTAATGCCCTTTCGAAAATTAGCCAATTGGAACGTAATGTTGCTGAATTGCAAGAACAATTGCAAAACAGTTATAAGAGAATAGCGGAGCTATCAAATGAAAACAAGAATAGTAATAACAATTTTGATATTGTTAGCTAGCTGTCATCCAGTGGCAGTTTAATTTTAAGAAAGGTAAATTATGAAAAAATTATTATTAGTGACAAGTCTTATTATCTTAGCCGGATGTCAAACATCTTATATAACACCAGCAGGACAAAGAGTCTTAGGTAATACTGCCGCTGGTTGTGTATTAGGTGAAATTCTATTTGATGAATGCGGTGCTGGTGCTGCAGTTGGCGCATTTACAACTGTAATTACAGATCAAAAGTAAATTATTACAAAACCGTTACATTACTTACCTTAAAGTATTGATATATAATATTAATGAAAACAAAATTATGGAAAAAGGTAGGTAAAATGGATTTAGGTAATCCTGTTATAACCGCATTAGTCGGTTTAGTAATCTTTTATATCGGACTCAAAACATTTTCTGGTGGAATGAAAGCCATGGGTAACATGGAACATTTAACTTGGTTTTTAGGAAATCCAATTTATATGTTTTTCGGAGGAATAATAATGACTTTATTATGGCAGTCCTCTAGTTTATCTACGACTGCAATTATAGCTTTAGTTGCTTCTGGCGCATTACCATTACCAGCTGCAGTTGCTTGTGTACTAGGAGCAAATATTGGTACGACTGGAACTATATGGTTAGCAGGTTTATTTGTATCTGATGGAATGCCAAAAGGTGATACATTACGAATAGCAATGGCTCATACTGGCATGAATCTATTAATGGCTTTAGCTTTATTGCCGTTTGTTGGGCGCATAGGACAATTTTTAATGAAATTCGGATAAAGTTTTTTATAAATAACTTTGTTACGTCTAACCCTTATGCGGAGAAATTCATGAAAAAATACTTATTGGCTCTTGTAGCCACACTGGGCTTTGCAGGTAGTGCTGCAGCTTGGGATCTAGGAGGCGGACTTTCAATTGATAGTTCAATGGAAGCTGCTTATAATATCGATACTGCATCTACAACTTTAACTATGGAATCTGGAATGACTGTTCCTCTTCTATGGATGAGTGCAAATATAAATGCTGATTTCGATTTAACATCTTTTGGTTCTTCTAGTTCCGCAGATCTTTATCAAGGCCTTGACATTGGTGTTGATTACGTTGTAGCCGATAATCTCATGTTAGAGATGGATACAGGTATCGATACTAATGGAGATAGAGAAAATATTGTAGTTTCTATGACTTTATCTTGGTAAAATTTTAAAACTTGGCTCCTAGGTGTATAAATAAAGGTAATTTGAATCTATACACTTAGGAGTTGAAATTGAGCAAAATAATAGAACCATCAGATTTTACGAAAGTTGTAGGGCCTTTAAGGTCCTTTTTTTTGGACAAAGGTTTTGAAGAAGTACATACTCAAAATCGATTAAGTATATTAGCAGCATGTGAAGATCCAAAAACAGTAGCAACATATCAATATAACGGCGAAACGTGGCCACTTCCTCAAACAGGACAAATGTGGTTAGAATACGAATTATTAACAAAGCCCGAATCAAAGGGCTTTTTTTGTGTCTCGACGTCATATAGACAAGAACCGAATCCAGTACCTGGAAGACACGAAACAATATTTCCAATGTTTGAATTTGAATTTCCTGGAGATATTAATGATCTATTAGCAATGGAAGTTGAATTATTAACTTATTTAGGATTTAAAGGACCAATGGCTAAAGATTACGATGATTGGTGTAAATACTTTGAAACTAATGAATTAGGAAATGAACACGAAGCACGAATGGAAGAAGAATTTGGTCCATCTCTTATATTAAACTTTCCAAATAGAACTTCACCATTTTGGAATATGTCACAAAATAAAGCAGGTACTCATGCTAAAAAGATTGATGTTATATTAGGAGGAATGGAAACTATAGGAAGTGCAGAACGTAGTACTAGTCCGCATCAAATGAGAGCCATGTTTGAAGAAATTTCAGAAGGAGGATATGCACAATTATTATATGCTTTATTTGGTAAAGAAAGAGTAGATGCAGAACTAGACGAATTTTTAAGACATAATTTTATTCCACGCGTAGGCGGAGGAATAGGAGTAACAAGATTAATTTCAGCAATGGAGAAACTATGAACTATAAAAAAGAAGATTTTTTATTAATAGGTTTATTTTTAGCCTTTGGTTTACAACTTTTTGTGTTGATTCCAATAATTGCTAATTAACCAGTTTGGGGTGGCGGAAACGGTAGACGCGGTGCACGGTTTATGCATTGTCTTTTGACGTGGTGGTTCGAATCCACCCCCCAAAGCCAAGTGAATTAATATTTATATAAATACTAGTATGAAAACACAATTCACTACATCAGAACCAATAGCATTAACTGATTCTGCAAAGGAATACCTAAAAGATATAGGTAATCCTAATGTATCGTTATCTGTTAAAGGCGGTGGTTGTTCAGGATTTCAATATGAATGGGGAATAACAGATAAAAAACCTATAGTTGAAAATTTACATTTGGATCCAATGGCAGAAATGTTTGTTTTTGGATGTACTATTGATTACGTAAAAGAATTAGGTGGTTCTTATTTAAAAGTAATTAATCCAAATGCTACAGCATCTTGTGGTTGTGGAGAAAGTTTTGCAGTCTAAGGAGAAAACTATGAGAATAGAAGAAGACATACGAAGAATGATGGATTTTACATCTGAGCTTCAGATGATTCTTAATAAATCTATAAAAGAATCAGATATCGATAGTTCTGAACTATTATTATTACATTCTGCTGTTTTATTAAAAACTGCAGTTGAATTATATACTATTGCTTTTGACGATGACGATATTATAGAAAAAATACTAAATAATGCAATAGATTCTATTTCAGCAGTTAGATACGGAAATATTAAATTTCCATCACAAACAATCCATTAATACTGTTACATAAAAGTAACACTTAAGCATTTTTTTAAAAAAAGCACATTATTTTTCATTTAAAATGAAAATAAACGTGTACATTTACGTATTTTCGCTGTAGAATAGTACCTATAATAATTAAAGAGGAAATTATAACAATGTACACTTTCGAAGATGCAATATTCTCAGACCTTTGTAAAGAGGTTTACGGTACTCGTAGTCCTGCTAGAAAGTATGGACATCTCTATCGTTACTATCATGAGTGTGATGAAGAGAAGCAAAAGATTTGGGACGAACTTTGTGCTCAGTTAGATGTAGTTCAAGCTGAAGAAGAAGCTAGAGAAAAGGAGTCAATTGCAGATTTTGAAGCACGTATTGCAAAAACAATTGCACTAGGAGCTGGAAATAGAGAAACAGCTATTAAATGGATCGTTCAGTCTGAAGACATAGACGATTATAATTATATGCCAGGTTATGCTGCATGGATATTTAATCTTCCAGATTCTTACAATAAGGAATTGGATGTACATGTAACGCCTGTTTATTATACTAATAACGGTGAGGAGACCGCATAATGAGAAAAAGATATGATGATATGTATAAAGGTGAACAAGGAGAATTATTTTATTCTTCTTGGTCTGTTAATGTAGGATTTAAAACAATTTCTGAAAAATTAAGTGACTTAATTCCTTTAGAAGGTAGATGTGATAAATCAAGATCTACAAATAAGAAATTAGAGCACTTCAGAGTTGCTCAGAATTTAATATATGATCTTTTTAATAATGGTCTTTGCAATCGTAAAAATCATTTTAGAGCATTCTTTGGTTGGGCTCCTCAATCAGAAAGTCATAGGTATCATTGGACTCGCCGCGATTGGGATCGATTTGAAGAAGTATTAGAACCAATATTTACTAAAATAATTCTAGATGCTTATCGTGAACAAAAAGAGTTAGGTACTGTTTAGTGAATTTTAATTCTGAAATACGTAATAGGATTCGTCTTTCATTAGCAGCATATGCTTATGAATATAAAGACGACCCTATTATGTCAGACGATGAATTTGATTCATTAGCTAAAAAAATTAACGTTGATAAATCTACTGGTAATCGTAAATTAGATAATTTTTTTAAAAAGCATTTTGAAACTGATACTGGTATGTGGATAAGAAAGCATCCTGAATTAAGTAAAATAGATTTTATCTATCAAAATTATAGGAAAAAATAATGACAGAAAATTTAAATAAACCATTTACAAATGTCTCTAAACGTAGTAGAATAGAAAATGAAGATCCAGAACCAAGAGGATATTGGGATTGGATGGGTTGGAAACTTAGGCAAGAAGATATGAAAGAAAAATCATTTGCCGAAAGAGTTAAAATGTTTAAAAATAAAAAAAGAGGAATTGATAATGA
>MDSZ01131587.1_pt1 | contig 16630 bp, 14 predicted proteins | sample 811201 | NCBI WGS metagenome assembly MDSZ01 (sample SAMN05326647, study PRJNA326480) | marine metagenome | isolation source: seawater | place: Indian Ocean: North | collected 2010
CAGGTGAGTTTTATCAGCTAGATATTGAAATGTCTTTTGTTGAACAGGAAGACGTATTTCAAATTGTAGAAAAATTAATGGTAAATTTATTCAAACAATTCTCTTCAAAAGAAATATTATCAGATAAATTTCCTCGAATTTCCTATAAAGAGTCAATGAGTAAATATGGAACTGATAAACCAGACTTGAGAAATCCATTAATAATTACAGATATTACTAAAATTTTTACAAGAGAGGATGTAAAATTTGATATCTTTAAAAAATTAGTTAAATCGGGGAAAAAAGTAAGGGCTATAACTACAAAAAATACAAAAAATAAACCAAGAAGCTTTTTTGATGGTATTGATAAATGGGCAAAAGATATGGGGGCTTCCGGATTAGCTTATTTCACTTTAGAAAAAGAAAATACGATTACTGCAAAAGGTCCAGTTGGAAAATTTTTTAGTGAAAATTCATTAAAAGATATCATGCAAATATGTAAAGCTGAAATAGGAGATAGTATATTTTTATCTTGTGGAGAAGAAAAAGAAATAGAAAAAATTCTCTCAGCTGCTAGAGATAAAATTGCTGGTGAATTAAAACTTATTGATGAAAATAAATTTGCTTTTTGCTGGATTGTCGATTATCCAATGTTTGAAATAGATGAAAAAACTAAAAAAATTAAATTTAGCCATAATCCATTCTCAATGCCTCAAGGCAATATTAAGAAAATAAACTTTGAAAAACCGTTAGAAATAAAAGCTTACCAATATGATATCGTATGTAATGGGGTGGAATTATCTTCTGGAGCCATTAGAAACCATATACCTGATCTAATGTATAAACTTTTTTCTATTGTAGGTTATAGTAAGGCTGAAGTTGAAAAAGAATTTAGTGGAATGATAAATGCCTTAAGTTTTGGAGCGCCACCACATGGAGGTATTGCTCCAGGATTAGACCGAATTGTAATGTTATTAGCGGGTAAAAAAAACATTCGAGAAATTACTTTATTCCCTATGAATCAAAATGCACAAGATTTAATGATGGGTGCTCCATCAAATATTGATGATGTTCAACTTAAAGATTTAGGTATTAAAATTGATAAGAAAAAGAGCTAATTTTTCGTTTTAAGATTAATTCTTACATCTGAGAGATCCACTAATTTTTCTTCTAAATTGCTCCTCACAAAACCTTTTGAGGTGATATTTTTAACAATTTTTAAAAATTTTTCATCAGTATTCTCATTTGAAATATTTTTTGTGTTAGCTATTGATGGCGTATGAGCTAACTCCTCTTTACCTAAATAAGAAATTGCCAATTCTCTAAAAACGTAATCTAAAATTGAGGATGCGCTTAAAATTCTATCATTTCCTATAACATTTCCAGAGGGTTCAAATTTCGTATCTATAAATGCATCAACATATTCATCTAAAGGCACTCCATATTGAAGACCTAAGGAAATTGCTATTGCAAAATTGTTCATCATTGCTTTTACTAACTCTCCTTCTTTATTAGTATCTATGAAAATCTCTCCAATTTTACCATCATCGTACTCGCCGGTATGTAAATATACTTTATGATCTCCTATTTGAGCCTTTTGTATGTAACCCTTACGCCTATCTGGCATTTTAAACCTTGAGTTATTTCTTATTTTAGAATTGTAATTGTTGTCGGTAATTTTGTTATTTTGTGAAGGTAAAATTCTAGAAGATATTTCCTCTGATGTGACTTTATTTATTTTTAAATCATTTTTATCTTTTTCCACATCTCCAACTTTTTTCGTTTTTCTATTATTCAACTTTACGTCTATCACTTCTACTTTGCCGTCTGTTCTTTTATCAATTTTATCTAATTCTTTGTCATTAAGGTCGTTTAATGTGTGAACAGTCTTAAATGTGCAAGTATAATATGTTTCTACGATAAATTTTTTCATATAATTTGGAATCTGCTATATTGAAGATATATATGAAATGATGTAAGTGTCTAATGTATTATTATACACTTGATAATTGTGTGGATTTATAATTTCTTTAAAGAATATGAGATTTATTTTTACTTGGTGGAACAGGCAAACTTTTGGAACCTTTTTAAAAACAATTTTTTTTGGAAAATTTGTTGGAAAAGATGAATTTGGAAATAAATATTATAAAAGCAAAAAAGATGAAAGATGGGTTATATATAAAGGCGATGTAGAGGCTACAAAAATTACGTCTGATTGGTATTTATGGATACACCGCACAATTGATAAGCCTCCTTTAGTAGATGAAAAAAAATTTTCTTGGCAAAAAAAACATCAAGAAAATAAAACTGGCACCAAAGATAAATATATACCCACCAAAATTGAAAAAAAAATTATTAACAAAAAGTATGAAACTTGGAAATAAAGCAATATTTATTTTAATTTTTTTAAGTTACTTTTATTCTCATTCGTCAGCTGAAGATAAGATTACATCAACCCCTTTAATAAATTTAGATCAAATAAAACCAAGTTTTGAAGAAATTGATGAAAAAGAAGATTTAGTCTTAAAGAATAATAAAATAAAAACTAAGGAAAAAAATGTCATTAATTCTTCATCTAGTGCTACATTAATTGGTTTAGATAAGATTACTGCTAAATCTTCTAAGATAATTGTAAATCTTGAAGAAGCTAAAAAATTTGGACCTTTAGAAATTAAAATACTGAAATGTGGAAAAGTAAAAGTTAATAATATCATGGATGATGTTGCTTACATGCAAGTAAAAGATTTGACTAAAAATGAAAATGAGAAAGTATTTATTTTTAATGGATGGACCTTTTCCTCTGACCCAAACATAGCTCCGTTTGACCATGCCATATACGATTTACAGCTATTAAATTGTTCTAAAGCTTAATAGAATTTTTCCTTAGCGAGCCAGTTTGTATCAAAATCTGAGTTAATAAATTTTTTGTGGTTTAAAATTTTTTTATGTAAATCAATCGTAGTAGTAATTCCTTCTAAAACAAATTCATCTAAAGATCTCAAAGTTCTTTGTATAGCTTCGGTTCTATTTCTACCTTTGCAAATAACTTTAGCAATTAAACTATCGTAGTATGGAGTAATTTTACAACCTTGGAATATTGAACCGTCAACTCTTGTTCTAAACCCTGAAGGTTGATGACATACACTAATTATCCCAGGACTGGGTTGAAAATCTAAAGCAGGATTTTCTGCATTTATTCTACATTCAATTGAGTGACCTCTTGGATCAATATCGCTTTGTTTTAATGCTGTTTCTCCTGAATAAGCTATCCAAAGTTGCTCTTTAACAATATCAATTCCAGTTTGAACCTCTGTAACAGGGTGCTCAACTTGAACCCTGGTATTCATCTCCAAAAAATAAAAATTTCCATTTTCATAAATGAACTCTACAGTTCCCGCCCCCTCATAATTAATTTGCTCGACCATTTTCACTGTTTTTTCTAATAAATCTTTTCTTTGACTATTAGTTAAAACTGGACTGGGCGTCTCTTCAATTAATTTTTGATGCCTTCTTTGAACTGAGCAATCTCTCTCACCCAAATGAACTGTTTTGCTTTTCCCAGACATCACTTGGACTTCAATATGTCTAGGATTTCTAAAATATTTCTCTATATAAAGCTCATCATTCCCAAAAAATTTTTTTGCCTCATTTTTAGCAGTTAAAAATAAATTTTCTAATTGACTTTCTTCTTCTACAATTTTCATTCCTTTTCCACCACCTCCTCCTGCAGCTTTAATTAAAATAGGATAACCTATTTCTTTAGAGATGTTTTTTGCTTCGTTAATAGACTTTATGCTTCCCTCAGAACCTTCGATTACTGGCAAACCATATTTTTTTGCAATTCTCTTAGCTTCAATTTTATCACCCATTTTTGAAATTATATCAGCACTTGGCCCAACAAATTTAATCCCATGTTTATTTACAATTTCAGAAAATTTAGCATTTTCAGATAAAAATCCATATCCAGGATGAATTGCCTCTGCACCGGTCAAATCAACTGCAGACATTATCGCAGGAATGTTAAGATAACTATTTTGAGGTTGATGCGAACCTATACAAACGCTTTCATCCGCTAGTCTTACATGCATTGATTCTGAATCGACATCAGAGTGAACTGCAACAGTTTCTATTCCCCATTCTTTGCATGCTCTTATTATCCTTACAGCTATTTCACCTCTATTAGCTATCAAAACTTTTTTAAACATCTCAATTTATCTTATTAAAACAAGTGTCTGGCCAAACTCAACCGGCTGTCCATCTTCAACCAAAATTTTTTTAATCTCTCCATCTGTCGTTGATGGTACATGATTCATTGTTTTCATCGCTTCGACAATCATTAATGTCTGGCCTTTTTTAATTTTGTCGCCTACTTTTATAAATTTTTTGGCACCAGGTTCAGGAGCTAAATACGCTGTTCCAATAATGGGAGATTTAACTCTTACGCCGTCAGCTTCATCCGTAGCATTTAAAACTGTTTTATTAGGAGATACGATTGCACCAGTTTTAGATTGTTCTAAAGTTTTGATATTTTTCGAGACTTTTATTTTTGTTTGACCTTCTTGATACTCTAATTCTGACAATCCGAATTCTTTTAAATGATCTACTAATTCTCTAATTAATTTTTTATCAATTTTCATTTATCTAAAAATTTCTTCATTGCTTCTAAAGCCATAGTATATCCTTTTTCCCCAAAGCCACAAATTATACCTTTAGCAACTTTGCTTATTAAAGATTTGTGTCTAAAATCTTCTCTATTATAAATGTTGCTTATATGCAATTCAATTATAGGTATTTTTAATATTTTAAGAGCATCATGAATAGCTACTGAGGTGTGTGTATAGCCCCCTGCATTTATGATTAATCCTTCATGGCTGTTTCTTGCAGTTTGAATTTTTTCTATTAGTTCTCCCTCAATATTTGATTGAAAAAAAGAAACACTTAAACCATTCTTTTTAGCATAATCATCACAATTTTTTTCTATATCTTTTAGGGTAGTTGTTCCATATTGGCTTTCTTCTCTCTCTCCTAAAAGGTTGAGATTTGGTCCATTAAGAATTATAATTTTTTTCATCGTGTAAATTTATATTCATTGAATAACTGAATTATGGCAAAAATACAATTAAATGGAAAAAAAATTACTATAAAACCAAATTTTTCAATATTTGATTTATTAAAAAAATATAAACTGATTGATAAAAAAATTGCGATTGAACATAACGGAAAAATAATACCAAAAATACAATATAAAAGAAAAAATTTAAAAAATAACGACAAAATAGAAATTGTTCATTTTATAGGTGGTGGATAGATTGAAAGAAGACATACTTAAAATTGCTAATAAAAAATTTCGTTCCAGACTAATTATAGGAACTGGAAAGTATAAAAATTTTTTAGAAACAGCTAAAGCAGTTAAAGCTTCAGGTGCAGAAATTGTAACTGTTGCGGTTAGAAGGGTAAATATTACTGATAAAAAAAAACCTATGTTAAGCGATTATTTAAATCCAAAAAAAATTATTTTTTTGCCTAATACTGCAGGATGTTTTAGCTCGGAAGAAGCCCTAAGAACTTTAAGACTTGCTAGGGAAATGGGAGGGTGGAAATTAGTTAAGCTTGAAGTTTTAGGCAATAAAAAAACTTTATTTCCAAATATGATTGAAACAATTAAATCAACAAAGGCTCTAGTAAAAGAAGGTTTCAAAGTTATGGTTTATTGTACAGATGATCCAGAACTAACAAAAAAGCTTGAGGACAATGGAGCTTCAGCAATAATGCCTCTAGCATCACCTATAGGCTCAGGTTTAGGACTATTAAACAAAATTAATATTTCATTAATTATTAAACAATCTAAGGTTCCAGTAATTGTAGACGCAGGGATAGGTACTCCTTCAGATGCAACGATTGCAATGGAAATGGGGTGTGACGGGGTATTGATAAATAGTGCTATTGCAAAAGCAAACAAACCAATATTAATGGCTAATTCATTTAAAGAGGCTGTAAGAGCTGGTCGAGGTGCATATCTTGCAAAAAGAATGAAAAAGAATTTCTTAGGATCAGCTAGCTCGCCATCCGAGGGGCTGATTTAATTTTTTTTTTTCTCCTGACCCAAAGAGTTCTAAGAATTTTTTTAGCTTTTAATTTTTTCTTATCTTTTTTATCTTTTTTTTCTTTCTTATCTTCAATATTTCTATCTTTCGGTTGAGTATATTTCTTTCTAATTTCAAAAATCTTATTTATATTTTCATATTTATTAATAATTTTTTTTGATTTATTTTGTAATTCAATTTTATACTCAGGAATAATTAATCTAGTATCAGATATAATCTCAACTTTGAAAGAATATTTTTTTTCAAAATATGTTAATTCTTCTTCTAAACTATTTTCAATGTAAAATTTTACTTTTTCAGGAACAAAAGCTTTTATAATTTTTACTTTGTCAGTAAATGCTAAGTGTTGTATTTTCTTCAAAATTTTTTGAGAAAAAGATACTAATGACAACTGTGTCTCCCATTTGATCGAACCCTCCCTCAATCTTTGACGTGTCATCTCAAGCAACCCAAAGTTACTAATTCTACCTATCTGTATTCTTGCCCTATCTTTTCTGATACTTTCTCTCATTTTTTTTTCGACAATCCGTCTATTGTAAAAATTCATCATATCAATAAAATCTATAACTATTAATCCAGATAGATCCCTTAATTTAATTTGGTGCGCTATCTCTTCTGCAGCCTCTAAGTTTGTATTAAGTGCTGTTTTTTCAATATTGATCTGTTTTGTGGATTGACCAGAATTTATATCAATCGAAACAAGAGCTTCGGTTGGGTTTATTACTAAGTAACCCCCTGATTTTAACTTTACGGTTGGTTCAAAAATATTATTTAATTCCTTTTCAATATTTGCGTCGTGGAAGAGAGGTTTTTTTCCTCTATATTTTTTAATATTTTTTACAAATTTTGGCATTAATTCTTTCATAAATTTTTTAGCTTTTTGATACGCATCATTTCCCTCTATGTAAATATTTTTTGTTTCATTATCATAAATGTCTCTTAGGGTTCTTTTAATAATATCACCTTCTTCATAAACTAAGGAAGGTGCATTAGAATCTAAAGCTTTGTCTCTTATATCTTCCCATGTTTTTAAAGTATTTTGAAAATCTTTTTCAATTTCATTTTGAGTTTTGTTTGCACCTGCTGTTCTTATAATTACACCCATGCTTTGTGGAATCTTAATTTCATTTAAAATATTTCTAATTTTTTGCCTATCATTAGAATTAAATATTTTTCTAGATATTCCTCCTCCTTTTGGAGTATTCGGCATTAAAACAATATATTTTCCTGCCAATGAAATAAATGTAGTCAATGCTGCACCTTTTTGGCCTCTCTCTTCTTTGATCACTTGGATGAGAATTACTTGACCAGGTTTTATAACTTCTTGAATCTTATATCTTTTTATTCCATAAGAAGTTTTAACTTCCTCTCTAAACGCTTTTTTTTTTACTTCTATATTTTTTAAATTTTCATTAATATCTTTCGAATGTTCCAAATTTTCCTCTTGCTGATTGTTTAAATCTTGATTTTGAAGGTCAGAATTTACTTGATCGATTGTTTTGTTTTTGAGGTCTTCTCTTATTTTTTCCTCAGCTACTTTTAACTTTTCTTTATCTTCAAAAGGTATTTGATAATAGTCTGATTGAATATCGTTAAAAGCTAAAAAACCATGTCTTTCTCTTCCAAAATTTACGAATGCCGCTTGAAGTGAAGGCTCAACTCTACTGATAGTACCTAAATAGATATTATTTTTAAAAGTTAAATTCTTTTTATCCTCAAACTCATACTCTTCAATTGAGTTGTCAGATTTAAGAACAATACGCGTTTCATTCGGATGCGAAGCATCAATGTATAAATTTTTTTCCATTTTAGTTGAATTCCTTTTAATTTATTAAAAATTGTGAATTTTAAATTTGTCATATGTGTTATTTTATACGATTTTATAAATAAATACACATAATTTAGATTATGATGCCTAAAGAAAGTCAAAATTTTTAAAGATAAAAAGAGAAAATGTTTAAATTTCTTAATTTTTCACTCAAATTCTTAATAATTTTTTTGATTGTAATATTATTTTTTGCTTTCTCTACACTTTGGTATTTTTCTATAGGTCTCCCAGATTATAAAAAACTATCTAATTACCAACCTCCTATCTCCAGCAGAGTGTATTCTGATGACGGAAAGTTAATCGCTGAGTATGCTATCGAAAAAAGATTATTTGTACCTTATGAATCAATCCCGGAAATCGTTATAAATTCGTTTCTTTCTGCAGAGGATAAAAATTTTTTTAGTCATCCAGGAGTCGATGCGAAAGGTATATTGCGCGCTACAATAAAGAATTTAAAGAATATATCTCAAAATAAAAGACTAGAGGGCGCATCTACTATCACACAACAAGTAGCAAAGAACTTTTTGCTTACTAACGAAATATCTATGAAAAGGAAAATTAAAGAAGCGATCTTAGCTTTTAGAATTGAACGTGCTTATTCTAAAGAAAGAATTCTTGAGCTTTATTTAAATCAAATTTATTTAGGTCAAGGCACTTACGGTATTGCTGCAGCTAGTTTAGAATATTTTGATAAATCTATAAAAGAATTATCCTATCCAGATGCTGCTCTTTTAGCCGCATTACCAAAGGCGCCGAGTAAATATGATCCATATAAATATCCAAAGATCGGAAAATTTAGAAGAAATTTAGTTCTTGAAAATCTATTAGATAATAATTTTATTTCAAAAAAACAATTAGAAGAATTTAAAAACAGTGAATTGAATTTAAAAAGAAGAAAAATAGAAATAGTAAATGAGGCTAATTCTTATACGGAAGAAGTAAGAAGATCTGTTAATGAAAACTTTGGGTTTGAAAAACTCTACTCTCAAGGCTTGAGTATAAAAACTCCACTAAATATAAAATATCAAAAAGCTGCAATAAAATCTCTGAGAAATGGAATTGAGAGTTACGATAGAAGACACGGATGGAAAGGCCCTATCACAAACAAATTTAAAGATAAAAATTGGAAGACGAAACTAAAAAAGTTTAAACTTGATCCAACATTAAACTGGAAATTTGCAGAGATTATCTCAGTCACTGGCAATGAAATAAAAATTAAAATATTAGATGATAAGAAAAATATTATTGAGTTTTTAAATTTTAATAATGCAAAATGGACATTAAACAAAAAAGACGCGTCTGTTGTGCACTCAGTTGGAGATATAGTTTTTGTAAAGAAAATTAAAAATTCTTGGAATTTAAAACAGTATCCTAGATTAAATGGCGGTATAGTAGCAATTAACCCATTTACTGGCGATGTGAAAGCACTTGTAGGAGGTTTTAATTTTAAATCGAGTGAATTTAACCGAGTTACTCAAGCTAAGAGACAACCTGGTTCTGCTTTCAAGCCTATTGTTTATGCAGCAGCTTTAGAAAATGGTTTTTCACCAAATTCTATAATTTTAGATGCACCTTTCGTTGAAAGCCAAGGCGTTGGTTTAAAAAATTGGAAACCAGAAAACTATGGAAAAAAATTTTACGGTCCAACCACATTAAGAAAGGGCATAGAATATTCTAGAAATTTGATGACAATAAGAATAGCAAAAATATTAGGTTTAGATAAAATTTTAGATTTATCAAAAAAATTACATATTTATGAGGATATTCCTGAATTATTATCAGTATCACTAGGAGCAGCAGAAACCACTCTGCTCAATCTTACATCAGCTTATGCAACTTTTATTAATGGAGGTATGAAAATTGAACCTACGTTAATTTCAAGGATACAAGACAGACGAGGAAAAACTATTTTACAAGTTAAAAATCGAGAATGTGAAGGTTGTGACAAGTTTTTTAGTGAGACTAGTATTTACCCAGAAATCAGAAATACAAATTTAAGAGTTATTAGTGAAGAAACCGCTTACCAAATGACTTCAATTTTAAGAGGAACAGTACAAAGAGGAACAGCTAAAAAACTAAAATCACTAAATGTACCACTGGCTGGCAAGACTGGTACTACGAACAATAATTTTGATGCATGGTTTATTGGTTTCTCTTCAAATTTAGTTATTGGAGTATATGTAGGTTTTGATAGTCCTAAAACATTAGGAAAGTTTGAAACAGGTTCAAAAGCTGCGTTGCCAATTTTTAAAGAATTTGTAGAAAGTGCTCTTTACAAGGATGATTTTAAAGAATTTGAGATTCCTAATAACATTTTTTTAACCTCATTAAATTACGATACTGGTTTAAAAACATCCTCTAAAGATAAAAATATTATAATTGAAGCCTTAAAGAAAAAAGATATTAACAATATTAATAATAATGATTTAATATCAATCAATGATCGTGATACTATTATTAAATTTAGACAATTTTACTAATGCAAAATTTTGAAAATAGTTTGTTATCCGTGAAAAAAACTCTCAATAATATCAGGGGGTACCTTTGATAAAAATAATGTTTCATCAAGAATACAAGATTTAGAAAAAGAACTTTTAAAAGAAAATTTCTGGAAAGACAAAAATAATGCTAAAAAAACTCTCAAATTAAAAAAAAATTATGAAAATATTCTTAATTCTTATTTAAGTTCCTTAAAAGAAATTAAAAATATATCAGATCTCTATAATTTAGCTGATATAGAAAAAAACGATGAAATCAAAGCTGAATGTCAATTGAAAATTGAAAAGCTTGGTAAATTGATAAAAAAAAATGAAATTAGCTGTTTTTTATCCGGAGAAAATGATGACTTAAATATTTATCTAGAAATACATGCTGGAGCAGGCGGAACTGAAAGTCAAGATTGGGCTGATATGTTGAGAAGAATGTATTTAAAATGGTTTGATAAGAAAAAATATAATTATGAAATTATAAGCGAGCATAAAGGCGAGGAAGCTGGAATTAAATCCTCTACAATTAAAGTGGATGGTGAACACCTTTATGGATTAATGAAATCAGAGTCTGGGGTTCATAGATTAGTAAGAATATCGCCGTTTGATAGTGGCGCAAGAAGACACACAAGTTTTGCAAGTGTATGGGTTTACCCGGATGTAGATGATAATATAGATATTCAAATAGATGAAAAAGATTTGAGAATAGATACTTATCGATCAAGTGGGGCAGGCGGACAACACGTGAATACGACTGATAGTGCAGTAAGAATAACTCATTTGCCAACCAAGATTGTCGTTCAATGTCAGAATGAGAGATCCCAACATAAAAACAAAGAAACTTGTTACAAAATGCTAAAAGCAAGAATGTATGAATTTGAAATTCAAAAAAGAGAGGAAGAGAGTCAAAAAGAATTGAATACAAAAACTGAAATAGGTTGGGGCCATCAAATAAGATCCTATGTTTTACAACCTTATCAGCTTGTTAAAGATTTAAGAAATAAAATTGAAAATACAAATCCTTCAAGTGTATTAGATGGAAATATCGACCAGTTTATTGAGGAAGGCATTAAATTAAAAAATGAAAAAGATAATTAGTGTTTTTATAATTTTAATTTTATTATTATTAATAAGCATTGGTATTCTATCAACTATTGGAGTAGAAACTAATAGATTCAATAATCTTATCTTAAATAAAATTAATCAAAGTCAAAGAGATGTTGAACTAGATCTCAACTCAATAAAATTTAAGTTAGATATAAAAGAAGTTAGTTTGTTTTTAGAGACCAGCGACTCAACTCTTAATTACAGAAATGCTAAAATCCCAACTAAAAATATAAAGGTTTATATAGATTTTTTTTCTATCTTAAAATCAGAAACACGATTTGAAAAGATAAGCTTAATTTCTGATAAAATCGATTTGAAAGAATTTAAAAAAATATCATTTGTACTTAAACCGTCAACTTATAAAAGTTTTCTTAATAACAATATTCAAGATGGTACAATTTTTTTAGAAATAGATTTCTATTTAAATAAAGAAAATAATTTAGAAAATTTTATTTCCCGTGGTTCAGTTTCGGATCTGGATATGAAAATTATTGATAATTTAGTATTAAATAAGTCCAGTTTTTCTTTTTTTGCAGATATGTCAGATGTTCTTATACAAAATTTTAAAGGTGAAATAGATCAAATTAAGATAGACAGAGGTGATTTAAAAATGAATTTTTCTTCAGAAATTTTTTTAGAGACAAATTTCAAGACTGTAGCAAAACTAAAAAAAATAAGAAGTTATAAAAATTTAAATTCAAGATTTAAGTACTTAAAAAATATTGAATTTTTAGAGGCCGAAACAATTAATAATTTGAAACTCAATTTGGATAAAACCTATAAATTAAAAAATATAAATCTAAATAGTAGCGGAAAAATTAATAAAGCAAAAATTTTTTTAGACAAACCAATAAACAATTATTTTGGCTATGAGGAAATAAATTTAATTGAACTATTAGATACAGAAATAAAGACAAATATAAACTCAAAGAATACAACAATTAATTTATTAGGAAAGTACTCAACAGATAGTAAAAACTTCTCAAAATTTCAATTAAAAAATTATTTAGAAAATAATAATTTTGACATAAATCTTGATGCTGATTATGAAAAAGAACTTAATCTTGACCTTATTAATTATAAAAAACAAAAAGGTAAAATTGCAAATATATCTTTAAAATTATCAAAACAAAAAGAATTTTATATTATCAATGAAATAAAATATTTAGAGAATAAAAATTCAATATTAATTAATGATATTAAATTTGGTAAAAATAAATTTTTAAAACTAGATAAAATTATTGTAAAAACTTACAAAAATAATGTCAAAAATAATGATTTTACATTACAATATGGAAAAAAAGTAAAAATAAAAGGATCGAAGTTCGATGCTAATAATCTACCAAAACTATATAATCAAAAGTCTAGCATTAATAATTTTAATAAAATAAACAAAAATATTGAAATTGATCTATTAGATATATCTGCTCCACTATCAGAAAAACTCGATAATTTTAAGCTTATAGGTAGAATTGATAATGGAAAATTTTCAAAGATTTCGGCTAAAGGAGATTTTGGAAATAATAATTTTCTAGATATATCAATGAAAAATGATAGCAAAAATAAAAAGAAATATTTAGAAATTTATTCAGATCTAACAAGGCCTCTTTTAACTGAATATAGTTTTTTTAAAGGTTTAACTGGTGGAAAGCTTTTGCTAACATCAATAATTAGCGAAAATATCACGATATCCAAATTAAAAATAGAAAATTTCAAAGTAATTAACGCTCCAGGTATGATAAAATTATTGTCACTAGCTGATCTTGGTGGTTTAGCAGATCTTGCAAAGGGAGAGGGAATTTCTTTTGACATACTCGAAATAAGTATGGAAAAAACAAACGACTTATTAAAAATAAATGAAATTTTAGCTTTGGGCCCTAGTATCTCAGTTTTTATGGAGGGCTACCAAGATACTTCAACAACAAGTTTAAGAGGTTCGCTTGTTCCAGCAAAAACTTTAAATAAATTAATTTCGAAAATACCTGTGATTGGTGATATTGTAATTCCTAAAGAAGTTGGCGAAGGAATTTTTGGCATAAGTTTTAAAATTAAAGGTCCCCCAGGTAAAATTAAAACAACTATTAATCCGATCAGAACTATTACACCAAGATTTATTCAGAAAATAATTGATAAAAAGAAAAAGGTTAAATAATTTTTACAAGATAGTGTTTTTTCTTACCAAAAGAAATTTTTAAAATTTTATCTTTAAAATCGCTTTGATGGATTAATTTTGTGAAATCTGTTACTAAAGTATTATTTATCTTCAAACCTTTATTAGCTATTACTCTTCTAGCATCACTCTTTGATTGCGTTATATTATTATTAGATAGAAAGTCTAATAGATTTATTCCTTCAGAAATTTCTTTAAATCTAATTTTTATTTCTGGAAGATTTGATCCTACTCCCTTACCTTCAAATGTATCTCGTGCTGTTCGCTCTGCTTTTTGTGAAGCTTTTGCTCCGTGTAAAATTTTCGTTGCTTCATTTGCAAGTAAAATCTTAAGTTTATTGATATTTTTTTCATTTTCACAAAGATTATTTATTTTTTCAACATCTATTTCAGTAAAAAAATTTAAAAATCTTTTTACATCGCGATCATCAGTATTTCTCCAAAATTGCCAATAATCATAAGCTGAAAACATTTCCTCATTAAGCCATATTGCTCCTTTTTCAGTTTTTCCCATTTTTACTCCTGATGCCAACGTAATAAGAGGAGAAGTTACTCCGAAAGAGTTTTTTCCAGTTAATCTTCTTATTAAATCTACTCCATTTACAATATTTCCCCATTGATCGGAACCTCCTATTTGAAGTACGCAGTTTTTTTTCATATAAAGTTGATAAAAATCATAAGCTTGCAAAATCATATAATTAAATTCCATATAACTTAAAGACTGCTCTCTTTCTAATCTTAGTTTAACGCTATCAAAAGTCAGCATCTTATTTATTGTAAAATTGCTACCAATTTCTCTTAAAAACTGAATGTATTTAAGTTTTGTTAACCAAGCAGCATTGTCAACAAAGATAGGTTTTGTTTTTTTATTTTTGAAACTAAGAATTTTCCCAAAAATTTTTTTTATGCTTAGAATATTTTTTTTTATTTCTTTTTCTTTAAGAATTTTTCTAGTATTATCTTTTCCTGAAGGATCACCAATTAAAGTGGTTCCACCTCCTAAAAGCACTATCGGTCTATGACCGTGTTTTTGCATTAATTTCAAAATCATTATTTGCAATAAACTACCGACATGTAAACTGCTTGCGGTGCAGTCGAAACCTATATAGCCTGAAATTGACTTTTTTGAACATATTTCATCTAGCCTGACCAAATCGGTGCATTGGTTTAGATACCCTCGTAATTTCAGCTCTTTTAAAAATTTATTTTTCATAGCAGAATTTATTAAAACTACTATTATACAAAAATTATTATAAATAAATAAAAATATGCATGGAATTTATACATCACTGGGGCTAATGAGCGGAACATCAGGTGATGGGGTAGATGCGTCTGTTATAAATTCTGATGGAGAAGATAGATTTGAAGTAATTAAAGATAAGTATTATGAATATGATTCTGGGATTTATAAAGAAATTCACAATCTTAAAGAAAGAATTTTTAATAAAAACGATTTAAATAAATTAGCGAAAGAGTTGAGTGATCTGGAGAGAAAAATAACTTTATACCACGCTAAAATCGTAAATGATTTAAATTTTAACAATAAAGATATTATTGTCGGTTTCCATGGTCAAACAATTTACCATAATTCTAATGAAAAGATTTCAAGACAATTAGGAGATGGAAAATTATTAAATCAACTTACAAAAAAAAAAATTGTCTTTAATTTTAGAAAAAAAGATATTGAAAATGGTGGCGAGGGAGCACCCTTAACCCCAATATTCCATCAAGTGTTAGTCTCAAAATATCGAATTAATTTACCCGTTTGTATTTTAAATATAGGCGGAATATCAAATATTACCATTATCAAAAAACTTATTGGATCAAAAGAAATATTTAGTAAAGATTTAGGACCTGGTAATTGTTTAATTGATACTTGGGTAAGAAAAAACTCTAATTTAAAATTTGATGACAATGGTAAATTAGCTTCTCAAGGAAAAAAAAATGAGATAATATTCGAACAAGCGCAAGAACTTTACTCTAACAGAATAAATAGAAAAAAACTTTCATACGACGTAAACGATTTTGATATATCTTTTTCAAGGGGTTTATCTTTGGAAGATGGCACTGCAACACTAACAGCTTTTACTTCGAGCATTATAGCGGAGTCTTTAAGCGAGGAATTGTCAAAACATGTTTCAATAAAAGAGATTTTGATATGTGGCGGAGGAAGAAAAAATCAAATTTTAGTAGAGGCAATAAAAAATGATTTAAATTCAAAAATTCAATTAAAAAAAATTGATGATTATGATATCAATGGAGATTTCATTGAGTCTCAAGCTTTTGGTTATATTGCTATTAGAACTATTAAAGATCTTCCAATAACATTTCCAAATACCACTAATTGCCTATCACCTATTACAGGAGGAGAAATTATTGGAAATTAAATTAGTGCAGTTTTTTCTTTTAGATATTTTTCAATCTCTAAAGATAATTCTCTCTCTTTATTCTTAAAAAAATGGTTTGCATTCTTAATTTTTGAAAAAATTACTTCTATTCCTTTTTGAGTTTTAATTCTATTATCTAGTTCAATAATACTCTCTTTAGTAACAAGTTCATCATTATCGCTGTAAACTACCTGACCAGAGGTAGGACATGGGGCCAAAAATGAAAAATCATAAACATTTGGCTGAGGTGAAACCGCAATGAAATTATTTACCTCAGGTCTTCTCATAATTAATTGCATACATATTAGTGAGCCAAAAGAAAAACCTGAAACCCAACATTGGCTATAATCTAGATTTTGCCTCTCAATCCAATCTAGCGCCGCTGCTGCATCAGATAATTCTCCTTGTCCATTATCAAATACACCATCGCTTTTACCAACACCTCTAAAATTTACCTTTATTACTGAAAAACCATTTTCTAAAAAAATATTATACATTAGTTGAACAATTCTATTATTCATAGTTCCACCATACTGAGGATGAGGATGAAGAACGATTGCAACAGGAGA
>MDSZ01250660.1_pt1 | contig 16630 bp, 27 predicted proteins | sample 811201 | NCBI WGS metagenome assembly MDSZ01 (sample SAMN05326647, study PRJNA326480) | marine metagenome | isolation source: seawater | place: Indian Ocean: North | collected 2010
CCCAATAATTTTAAATAAAAATTCATCCTTTTATAGCTTTTCCTTCATCTATCATTTTTTGAAGAAGTTCTCTTTCTTCTTGATGGTTATGAACTCTTCCTGAAGCCTTCCTCTGTTCAAAGTAATGAGTATTTTTATAATCCCAACGATCAGAGGCTAAAGAAAATCCAAATAAATGAGGAACCACCCCTAAATTTACTAAAGCTGCGACCATCGCATATCCTGAAGTGGGCTGTTTAGATATTTCATAAGGAAGATGGTTAACTTCTCTCATAGCTTTCTTTCCAAGGGAATACAGCTTCAAATTCTTAGGGATATAACCTCTTTCTTTTGTCTGTATAGTTAAAATAGCATTTACATTTACGTATTCATGCAAAACGTCCGTGGAAAATTTTTCATACGTTTTAGACATAAGAGCTTTCCTCTTATCATTCATGGCATAAAAATGCATGTTAAGTAATACGTCTGTAGTTTTACTCCCAACGTCTTTCTCGTAACCTTTCGTAACTGCGTGATTAAATCGAAACACTCTATCAAAGCCGTCAATAAAAGAGCCTTTATTCGAGTCAAGAATGTTAGCGGAATTACCTACTACAGCGACTTTGCCAGAAAGCATATAAGGGTCATCATGATCTATAGGGATAAAATCTTTAACTTCCATCGCATATATTATTACACTGAAAAAGCTTAACCTTTATAAGCTATTCGACTATTTACCATCTCAGATAAAAGAACTCGTTCTTGAGAGGAATCATGACAAGGCCCAGCGGGAGGTCTTTTCTCAAAGTAATGAGTGCCTGTATAATTTTTTTCGTCTTGAGAAGAGCTAAACCCGAAAAGATAAGGTTTAATTCCGACGTTTACTAAAGCGCAAACGAAAGCAAAACCAATAGTGGGAAGTTTATTTAGTTTGTATGGAAGCAAACGAGTTTGGTTGTAAGCTGATTTTTCTAAAAAATAAAAATTAAATTTTTTAGGAATAATTCCTCTTCCATTAACAGGGTTACTATCAACGTAAATTACGTTTAAATAATTAAATTTATCGACGAAAGAATAATTGTATTTTTCAAATCCTTGTTTTTTCATGTCGCTCCCGTTGAGGACATGGCAATTTACTACTAAGTCTGTAGTTTTGGAGCCGACATCCTTTTCATAACCCTCGGTTAATGCGTGATTAAATCTTACGACTCTTTCAAACGCATCTATTTTTTCTCCTTTGCATGAACCGATTATGTTCGGGGAACTTCCTACGATAGCAATTTTTTCAGGACATTCTAAAAAACTTTTTCCATCGAAAGAAGGTACTGTAGAAATTTTTCTCATTCGCAAAGTGCTTGAGCTATCTTAAAGTCTGTTTCTGTATCTATGTCTACAGATTTTTCCGCGCTCATTTCATAACCTTTTATTTCACCTTTGTAAAAGTTCCTATTCTTTTTAAAATGATCAAACCACATACCATAAATCGCGCCGTTTGGCCTCCAAACGGTAGGATGATCTTGACTACGACTGTTTCCCGTTCTCCAAGGATCGCTGCTGTCGTATGGGACAATATTACCGCGACTACCTTTTAACAATCCTAAACTAGGCGGGAAAGAGTATTCAGTTATCGAAATAACTCCGTCTAGTTCTTTAGTCAATAAACCTTGAGCTTTTTTAATGTCATCTCGCGTCCTTAAGGGGCAAGTTGGTAAGCATAACCATATTTGATCAAAGTCGTCGTTCTGATCGGCATAATGAGAAACCGTGTCAATCACTTTAGAAGTGTCAGAAGCTAATTGTTCGGGTCGTTTGTCTATTTGTAATAAAGTGTTATTAGAGTGAGAGTAGTCTGAGTACTCATTTTTTACAGTTTCCAGAATGTTCTCGGAATCAGAAGTTATAATAATCTTATCAAAAAGCCCTAAGCATTCATCAACCGTATGAAAAATTAACGGCTTTCCCGCTAACAATTTTACATTTTTGCCTGATAATCTTTTTGAGCCACCTCTGGCTGGTATAATGCATAATCTTTTCATCTTTTTCAATTTTTTCTATTTGAGTTTATTTTTTTATGTAAATTAGAAAGTACAATGTCCTCAATATCATATTCTAAAAATTCTGATAATTTTTTTATTTCTTTTTTATTACCGCTAAAAAACATTTCAAAATTTATAATAGTTAAATTATTTATATTTTTACTTAATTCTTCAGTCGAATAATGATTAATTACTTCTTCATCAATATTATTATCGGTTATTTTTTTTTGGAGGAAAAAGTTATGTGCTTTATGTCGCTTTCGACTTTTAATTAAATTTTCTAAATTACGTTCAACAACTAAAACATTATCATAATTATATTTTTTTAGAAGTTCAAAGAGTTTATTGTGTCTTAGTTTTGAAAAAATTTCATTAGATATAAAATGATTATCAAATTTATTATAATATTTTAATATGTTTTCGCAACCATTTTTGACCGTTTCTCCTATATATAAGTCAGTATGTCTATCTTCGCTACCTGTATAATATCTACCTTTATAGTTAGGAAGAGTAGGGAAAACAATTTTTTGTAAAAATGTTGATCCCGCCTTATGAAATCCAATGTGTATTTTTTTACTCATAACAAAATAATTTCAGTTTTTATTTATTTTGTTTTCTACTTATTCTTTAATAATCTTTTCATTATTTCTAGCGGTATCTGACAATCTCCATCTGAATAAGCTTCGGGGGGATTAGGGTGCGTCTCTGCAAACACGCCATCATAATCAAATTCGTCTGCCACCTTAAAATACTTAATAGCCATATCGCCTGATCCACCAGTTCTTCCATTGGGCTTAAGCTTTTGCGTGGAATGAGTACAATCTAAAATAACTTTATCATAGACTTTATTTAAAACCTCTACCGCGCCAAAATCCACTATCAATTGACCATATCCAAATTGAGTACCTCTCTCAGTCACCCATGCTTCGCACTCAGAATTAATATTTTTAATTTTATCCAATCCTTTGCACATATTCTGCGGAGACATCCATTGGCCTTTTTTAATATTAACAACGGGAAAATACTTAGCACACTCAGTTATTAAATCGGTTTGGCGACAAAGGAAAGCAGGTATCTGTATACAGTCTATAATTCCAGCTAACTTTTCTACTTGATGAACTTCGTGTACATCTGTAGTAAGTTTAACTTCAGGATGATTCTTCTTAAAGCTACTAAAAATTCTCAAAGAGTCATCTAAAGACGGCCCTCTCTTACCATCTACAGAAGATCGATTTGCTTTATCAAAAGAAGCTTTGTAATACCATGATTTATTTTTCATCAAGGGAATTAACTCTTCGCCTACTTGAAAATATAAATCTTCCGTCTCCATAGAGCACGGGCCTAGTATCCAAACTTTATCAGAATTTTTCATTACATTGAAGCTAAAAACATTTTGGTTAACTCAGAACTTTTAAGGACATTTTCCCTGTTGCTTTTAAGCAAAGTCTCTTTGATAATTTCGCTTTCTTCAGGAGTAGCACTCGCAAAGGGCTGTCTATCTGGCCCTTTGTTAAAGCCTTGTATCCTCAACGCTTCTCTCATGGATTTATGCCAACCCAGTTTCATAAAAGATTTAAATAAAGTTCCTTCGTTATTTGTCATGATATCTTTAGCGGTGCTATAATCTTCTTGCTTTATAGCCTCGTAAAAATCAATGTCAATCAAAGGAAACATACTTCCAATCCCACTCAGAAAATTCGTAGCTCCAGCCGAATGCAAATGCCAAAAACGTCGCTGACTACCTCCTGCTACCACTATCTCAAAATTATCGAGATCACTATTTAGTTCTAAACAGGCTGAAAATGCATCAGCCAAATTAGCTATTTCTTCTTTCATTCCGTAAATATTAGGATGAGAAGCTATGTCTGATATTAAAGAACTATCAAAGTTATACGTACCCCCCGTCCCTTTTCTCATAAACATCCCGTGAAAATAAACTCCCAACTGAGGGGATGCTTCTGCCATTCGATGAAAAAATCCCGCTACGTTTTTATCGTCGTAATATCTATCGGGATAAAGTAACATTAAATAAACATTATCTCTGTCTATTATTTTATTATTGTAATAATGTACCTCTTCTAGAGCGTGTCTTTCAGAAAGAGGAGGGACTCCTAAGATTACGGTTTCGTTAAAATTGCTTACGCAAGTTTCGTTAAGTAGCCTTATCTCTTCAGAAGACAATAAATTAAACTGAGAAGTGCCAGCGGTAGTCATTATCGCTTTTACCCCGCAAGACTCTAAATGTTTAATGTAATCAACTACAGCGGGTACATCTAGCTCTTCATGCTTATTAAAGAAAGGGCATATTGGGAATACGGGAGTTTTTAACATAGTTCTGCCTTTGATAAAAATAATTATTTCGTTTGCGAGTCTCGATTATTGCCATAATAGAATTCATAAATTTCATCTATCTGCTTTTTATACTGACTGTAAGGTCTAGGCATATGAAAGTCTGAGTAATTAGCTTCGGAATTATAGACTGTCGAGCACTTCGAATCATTGCATAATCTATCAAGTCTATAAAAACCTGAAGTATCATCGTCTAACTCTACAATTTTTTCGCTATTATTTTCTCTAAAAGACTCTACGTATTTATACAATAAAAGTTGATCTGTAAACCACGTATCATGAACTGAGCCAAAACCAGAAAACGCTTTATATTCTTTTGGATACCAAGACTTCAAAGTAGAAATTACATCATTAAAGTCACTAATATTAAAAATATCACCCCAAGTTTTTCCTAAAGCAGCATTCCACATTATAGATATTTGATCGTCATCACAAACATGGGGCCGATAAATTACAAATTTGTCATCGTTTAGGTCTTTAATTGGTTTAAAATAATACTCCTTAGATAATGGCATATTGTCTATATCTGAAATAATACACACTTCTTCAGGAAATAAGGCAGGACACAACAATCTAGAATTTTGAGCCACGAAAGCAGAGTCTAAACCGTCTATTTTAGGAATATATATTACATCTCCGCACTCTTTGTCAACGCAACTGTCATCTTCGTCCGTGTATATAAGAGTCGGCTTAACGCCTAAAGAACTCCACGCTTTAGCTACCAAGGGCCAAAATTCTATATAATTTTTGTTGCTATTTGAAGCAAAGACGACTCTATTAATTATCATAATGTTTGTTTATAATTTTTCTCGTAAGTTCAAATGACCCTTTCGGGGAGCAATTTCTATTAAACCACTCGATGCATTGATTAGAAATATACTTCCATTTCTGTTTAGTGCATTCGTTTATTTTAACGCGAGCTTCTTCGGGTGTTTTTGCAAATAAAAAATGACGGTTTTCTTCTAAAGGCTCGTAGTAATTTGTAGACACGCCTTCTGTAAAAATTGGTACTGTGCCAAGTCCCATTAACTCAATATCCCTTAAACATTTAGGCCCAACTCCCACCAAGCAAAGCCCAAACTTATGAGCTTTAAGAGCTTGAAGGTATTCATAAGGTTGATAAAGTTTTTCTCCATTTTGCCCTATATAAAAATTTTCAACTGAAGATTTCCAATTATATGTCCTTTTGCTCGTTGTAAAAGTTCCTATGAAACAGCTTTCATTTGGCCTTTCGTTATACTTGGGTATACCCTCTTTTAAAACTTCAGAATAAATTTTTGAATGTTTAGGCCAAAAAGTCCAAGGATAAGATTTTTGACCTTTATGAACTTCGTTGGCCCATAAAGCTAAATTCCAATTTAATTTATGATGAACTTTATCTAGAATAGGGTTGTCGTATAATAAAATATCTCCGACTTCATTAACCCAAGGTCTAGCTTCTGGATATAGAGTTTCATTATCGTAGGAGTCAATTTTTATATTTTTGTTGTCAATAACCTCACATAATTTCATCTCTTTCCACATGTCTAGTAGCTCTCTAAAAGAGCTACCATCATGACCGCCTATAGTTGGTTTCAAGATTTTCATACTCTCTTGCGATGGACTTGATAACCTTTTATGCCGTAATACTTTTTAGTCCAAGAGATTTGATCAACTGTTTTATTTGGAAGATGTAGCCTCTGTAGCTCTTGGCGTTTCATTACGGGGCCATATTTTAAAAGAAGCTCTACTTCTTCAGGAGTCCACACTGGGTCACGGTAAAGTCTTCGTGACATCTTGGCTGATCTTACTTGTTCTATTGTTTTGTTTGGGAAAAATCTTTCTTTTAATTCTCTTTGATTATATTTTTTATAATTATTTTTTAAAACTTCAACCTCTTCCTTGCTCCACAGTTGATGTTTTTGCATTGCCCTTTTAAGTCCTAATTTACACCTAGTTCTTTCGACTTGTGCGCGAGAACGTTTGCCTTTAAAAAACTTTTCGCTTATTTCTTTGTCTGAGTATTTTTTATGATACTTTCTTATTATTTCAAGCTCTTCTTCTTTCCATTTTCTCTTCTCTATATGTGCCGCGAAAGCCTTTGCTGTTTTTTCGTTTATCATTTTATTTTTTAAATCTTTTTCGAGGCCCACCTTGCCCTCTATATTTCCTGTTTCCCTTGCTCAAATTGCTAGCTCCCTGCCTTGTTTTTTTACCTTTTGGTTTCTGGTATCCTAATGTGTCTTTTTTAGCCATTTTTAATTACTGATTGTTTTGTTATTGTTTTAGCCTTACTTGATGTAAACCATTTACCTACTGTAACTTTTTTCTTTTCTACGTTCTTATAGTTCTTGAAAAAATCTCTAGTGACTTCTAGCCAATCTCCTTTTAAGTCTTTTATATGATTTACTGATTCTATGAACGTTGGCACTCCGATTATTTTATAATCTTTTTTGCCGTTCTCAGTCATGTCTAGACCGCCGATTATTTTGCATTCCGAAACGCATCCAGTAGCAAAAGAAAACCTGCTGTAAATAATAACATCAAGAGGGTCTCCATCATCAGCTTTAGTTTGAGGTACAAAGCCATAATTTACAGGATATCTCATTGCGCTTATTAAACATCTATCTACCTTAAAAATATCTAAATTAGGATCGTATTCGTATTTTACGTTAGTGTCTTTGGGTATCTCTACTACGCAATTTACAATATTTGGAAAATCATCTCCCAAGGGAATATCAAAATAACTCATTAATTATTTCTAGTGTTAAACTTATCCATTACCTTGGAAACATTATTTATTTCAATACCGACAATAGTTCCAACTTCGTCAGTGTCTAATGAAACCATAGTCTTGTCTTTAGCATCATGATAAAGCATTACTGCCCCTAGCTGTCCTTGACACGGAGCTTTCCATATATATAAAGTGTCGTCCTCTTCGCTATACGAAATTCTGTTTGCGTCATCGTATTTTGTATACTTTTTCGGCATTAGGTTCGATTATCCTCTAGATATAAAGTGTTGGTATAAGGCGTATGCCAGCCCTCGAAAAGAGTTTTCCGTTCGTAAAAATGATAATGTCCAGAATGCAAAAAGCCTTTCTCGCTATCCCAGTGAATCACATCGTAAATAGCTTCAACCTTTTTAAAATTCCAAGTCTTTGAGTGTTCAAAAATTTGGTTAACAGCATCTTCTACATTGTTATAATAATTAGAGTCGTTAATCCAAAAGTCTGTATGATAGATCGCTTCTGAATCAGGAAAGGTTTTTGACTTTATCCTGCATTCTATTTGATAGCTTGTTTCGTTCTCAGGGCTTGCGCTACCTAGAAAAGGTAATGAAAAACCTGCCGCTAAAACTTTTCCAAAATCTCTTCGATTCATTGTCTTTAGATTAAAATTTTTATGTTTTTAGATCAAGTATTTTTGTTTTTTAGGTAACTTAAAGACTCTTTAAATTTTCTCCAGAGTTCGCGATGGTATTTAGCAAAATTAAAGTATTGATCTGTTTCTCTGGGTATCGCGCCCCATGTTTGATTTAATATATACTCAACCCATACATCATCTTTACAATTAAGGCCAAAACGACCTTGATGATACTTTTTTTTAAGTTGGTCTAAATCGCGTATGGGGTAGTGATTTATCCAAGCGGGTTGATAAAAAGTATCTGGCCAATGATGTCTGCTTCTATGTTTACCTTTGGGTTTAAGCGGGGTATTCCCCAAGGCGTCAACCCCGTCATCAAACGGCCTGTGTATGCATATGCGAGTAAAGGGAATTTCGCATTTAGATAAATTGGCGATAGTTTTTATCGTATAAGCGTCATGATAAAACTTAAATTTAGATAAAATTATGCTATTAGCCTGATATTCTTCCGATCCATCCGCTCGAAACTGCTTTAATTTTAATTCTACGCTTGATTCATTTTCAAAATTACTTAAAAAACTTTTAAAGCAATCGCCTTGACAAAGCAAATACTCGTCAGTATCTATAAGGGCAACCCATTTGGTTTTAGTTTTTAAAAAAGAAGGAAAATTTTTTAATATTTTATGTTGAAGACAGTTTCTATCAGTTTTTTGGCCAGCGTCTAAAAGAGTAAGGTGTTTTTTTTCGAAAACTTCATACAAATCAAATTTGCTTCCATCGTCAACTAGGTAAAAATGGTCTACGCCCACGGCTAAGTGATATTTGTACCATTGCTCTGCTTCATTTCGGTGATAGAAAAGAGCTAGAGCGCATATGCTTAAATAGTGCATTTTAAATATTTTTTATATTTTGCGAAATCTAGGTCATTAATTAGTCTATTTAAAGTATTTTTTTTGATTAAACCTTCTTCGAAATGATTCTTAAAGCCTTTATTGTCAGATTTATTCCTAATGGGTCTGATTTCGTGATTTAAATTAAAATATTTTTTTAGAAAAACTGTAAAAGAATCATTTGAAAATTCTTTTACATAATTTAATTTTTCAATGTAACTAGGAAGCACCCAAAGTCTCCTTAGATCGTCTCTTTCAATACAAATATTTATAAACTCATCTAACGTCAATTTCTTAAGCTCTACATTTATAAAAGGGTTGAAGTGAGCTTGCTTAATCATATTGTTGCCCCAAAAATATAAAGAGCAAATTAAATTTTCAGGCTTTCTTATGAAAGTAAAAGTAAGCCAGTTGTTTTGATTAAAAGCGTCAACTGATTTATCTGACCAGTTAATGTGATGATTGTGGCAGTAGGCTTTATTTTTATTGTAGGTACTTATCTGGAGCAACTCTTCTTCCGTGAAATCTCGCAGAGTCTCCAATTTTAAGTGGCTGTATTCATGCCATCCGTTGAAAATAGAATAATTATTCGGCTTAAAAACTTTATCGGTTAAATAAAAGTTAGTGTACATTCCCGCGCATTTACCAAAATGTATAAATGCTATTTTTTGTGGAGTTTTCACTAATATCCTTCATGGTACTTTTTAGCTTCTTCGTAATCTGAGTAATGGCTTCTGGGCTGGTCTTTATCAGATATGCGAGGAGGCATAAGTTTAGCGTATAGTTCTCTTTGTCTTTTGGTGGTAAGAAATTCATAAGTCTCAGTTCGGGGTTGAACGCAAGCGTCCATCTCAGCTTGTCTTTTCTGGCACTCGATATAATCCTCTTCTGACTTGACGTACTCTAAATAAAGCTCAAATATTTTATTTACGCGAGATTTATTTGGCGCAATCCACCAAGTTAATCTAAATAACATTTTAAATAAAAAAAGTCTGATCATTTTAGTCTTCGTCTATTCCGTAGTTATAGCTTCCGTTCCAAAGTCTTTCTAAAGTCTCTCCATTATCGTCGGTATCATAAGCCGCTTTAATATCGTTAATATCCTCCACAAAAGTATGAAGGTAATCCTCAATTAAATACTCTTCCTCTTCTATTTTGAATTTAGCTTTTGTGTTTGGGTGAATTTTATTTAAATCTTCTGCAAAATTAGTTATATAATTTAAAAGTTTAGCTTTTAGGATTTTTTTCTTTTGACTTTTTTTCATTTGCTAATCCTTAAGCTATCTGAGTCTCTGTGAAAGGTACTTATTTCTATAAACTCAACATCGCCATCGTAGGCTATAAGCTGATGTGGTTGCCCTACGTCTATTTCTAAAACGTCTCCTTTATTTAAGATGCGAGTCATTTTTACACCGTCAATGGTGCAAATTAAATCTACTTGAAGTTGGCCTTTTGTGATATAAAAAGTTTCATGTTTTTGTAGGTGAAAATGTAAAGAAGTGTTGTATCCTTGATTTATTTGTAAAATTTTACCACAATAATTGTGCAATGAATTATTAGCCATCCAAATTTCTCTACCCCACTCTTTCTCAACAATCTTGGCTTTAGCTAGCTTTTCAACTTTACGCTGCCCTTCTCTCCAGATTTCACCACCTGTCTTTTTCATTATTCTTTTTTTGAGTGTTTTAAGTCGAAAAGCTCATCTTTTAATTTTGAATTTTCTTTACTCCAATAGTCGTTTATTACATCAACTTGTTTTTCTAGCATTTCAGAAAAGTTCTTTTGGCCAAGATACATAGCTTTCCAATGATCTATCGCCATGCTTTTAGTCATTGAATGAATCATATGTTTTTGCGATATCTCATCACTTTTACTAATTGACTGTTGTATATCTCTATCCCATTTATAATGATAGTAATAGCCCGTAAACCACGTTCCAAAACAAATTAAACCAAGAAAGATAAAAAATCGCTCTTGTATTGTATAGTTTTTCAAGTTAATTCTCTTCACTTAATTTTCTCCAAATCCAAATTGGTTCTGCAAATTTTCCAGTTTTGCCTTTAAAGCTTTTGCAATTTGGCCTTTTCATCATCTGATAGCCATAACATCCATAGTACTTAGATTCTAAAAGAGAGTCAATAAAATCATTCATAGGGTCGCAGATTTTATTTATAGTGTGATGGCAGTAAACGTCGCTTATGTTTATTATTAAGTAACCGCCTTTGTCGAGATGATTCCATGCGTTTTCTATAGAAGCAAACAGAAAATTTTCAAGCCAATCGTTTAATTTTTTATATCTTTTCCAAGATTGTGTGTCTTCTGCCGTATATCTTTCGAGATCAAAATAAGGTGGAGAAGTAAACACTAAGTCAAATTTTTTGTCTCCATAGTCTACGTCCTCCGCGCAATCATTGTAAATAGTCACATCTCTTTCTACACCGAAAGAGTCTATCATCTCACAATATTTAGCAACAGCGTCGGAATTAGGATCAACCCCAACGTAAGATTCTGCGTCAGTAGATAAAAAACCACAAAGTCTATCGCCCCAACCAGCACTGAAATCTAAAATATTCTTAGCGTTAAAAAGATCATATATAACTTTAGCGGCAGAAGGTCTAAATTGACTAGCAATATACTTTCTCATTGATATCGCAGTTCTTAAAGTTTTAGAGTTTATTTCTTGAAATTTTAGACTCCAAAGCGCGTTTAACATTGTTAGCCTAAATTTTTCTATAGTCCAGCTTCTGTAACCGCTTGGAGCGGTAATGCTATTGCATTTCCACCTATTTTCTTGCTGATAAAAATCTGAAGTTTTGTTTCCAGTATTGCAGCATTTAATTAATTTATTTTTAAAAAAATATTTATCTTTATAGTCGTATCGTGTAAACCACTCCTCTTCTAGAAGCAATGAAGAAGAATCTAGATATTTTAATTTTTCAAAATCATTTTGGGCATCTAGAAAATCCAAATCCCTTAATGGTAGCGGAAGATTGTTATCCTCTATAGCGTCAGAAATTATTTGCTTAATTTCATCTTTGCTATATTTGGCGTTAAGCTGTTGCCATTTACGCGCAGGAATATTTATTTGATTGTCTTTAATTAGTTCCATTACTCTTTCCAGACTAAATCAATTAAATCGTCGCCAAAAAATTGTTTTGTATAGTTTACTACATGCTCTGGGTCAAAAGGCTTACAAGTATAGATATCGATTGAAAAAAATGGAGGATTTCTGTCGTCCCAAGTATAAACATGCATACCACTTTCTTTCCAGTGTACGTAAGCGCACCATCCATATTCAGGATCGTAATTGCAAAACGGAGCAGTAACTTCAGTCATTTTTAAAACTTTAGTAACCTCTCGGCAATATCGATCCATATCTTCGGCCTTAAAAGGGTTGTGAAGCGTGCCTTCGACAATCATTCTTTGTCTGCAAATATCTGGTGCTAAATCTTTCATGTTTATTTATCTAATATATATTTCTTAAAAATTTCAAAAAACTCATCTCTTACTTCTTGATATCTTCCAAAGTCAAAAATTTTCATGTTTCCACTTATTAAAGCTTGATGTGAACTGGAAAACTTCCATAGCAACTTGACTATCTTATTACATCTATAAAGTATTTGGTCTTCTTTTGTCTCTTCTCTGAGTTCGCCGCCTATAAACCCGCGATTTAAAAGTTTGTATTGAACTCTTTCAAGGCTGGAGAGGCTGTAATGATGTATGGATACTGGTTGACGTTCTAGTAATTCGGGATGACGATCATGCCAACTGTTTGGTGAAACTTTATCTCCAAAGCAATTAACTGGCGTGCTTTCTAAATATGTTTTAGATTCTATATCGCGTAAAACTCTATGTATGTCGCCTGTAAATTTTTCTGGGCCATTAATGCAATTTACTATAGACTTTACAGAGGATTCGGGATAGTAAGCTCTGAATGCATCTAATATCATTACATTTTTAAAAACTAGCTCTTTGCGAATTGAGTTAGCGGCGAAAAAATTCCATTGCAACTCTATACCAGCTTCATGTTCGTATTTTTTTAAAAAATCTTTTATATTAAAAGACTTAGACGCATAGTTAAAAAGAAACTCGTCATCATCTAGAAACGCCATCCACGTACAATTAGATTTATATTTAACGTACAAGTCGTTGTACATATCCATCTGCTGTACCTTTTCAGGCTGTTTAATTATGGTTACGTCATCTGAGAAGTCTTCAAATATCTCTTCTAGAGGAACCTCGCTATTATTGTCAATTAGATAAAAATGGTCTACGCCAATAAACTTATTCCACAAAAACCATTGTAAGGTAGAATATTTAAAATTAGTTCTAATACAAGCCGCTATGGCTAGATAATTATTCATCGTTCGTCAGGAGATTTCCATAAAGCTTCAAGTTTTGCGAGTTGAGCTTTTGCTACCTCTGGGTGTTGGCACATAAGCCATGCAGCAGTCCAACGCTTTTCAAATTGTTTTACCTTTTCCTCTGTGGGAAAAACCTCTGAGTTACGTTTGTCAAACTGCTCCCTATCATCCACAACTGGCTCAAAGTCAGGATGAACAATATGCTGCGCTCTTGAGGGAGAGCACCTAATGCATCTACGGTGAGCAAAAAGCCCAACGTAAGGCTCATCCCATGCAATCGCGTGCATTGTTACAGAGCAATTCTTGGTCGTAACTTCGCAGCCGCATTTATCACAAGTTTCTTTAGTCATCTAATATAATCTTTCTTCTAGCCCAATCATAAGCCTCTTCTGGACTATCGAAATCTGCACACTCTTCTGTAATCCAAGATATTTTACCTTTTTTATATATTGAACAAACCCAACACTCTTTATCTATTTTTGCTAGCGGAGAAACCTTTATCCACCAACCTTTATTGTATATTTCCTTTAAGTCTATCACTGTTGCTCTTTTAGTTTTTTTCTAATAGCTTTAATGTATCAAGGGGCGATTTTACCGAGTAAGATTCGCCACCATTTTTTTTAACGTCTACATAGATATCATAATCATTACCTTCTGGGGTGCATTTATCTCCGAAGAAAATAATTTTACCACTTAAATTTTTTCTTACCCATTTGCTTACTTGAGACTTATTGCGTCCTTTTGGCTGTATATCTACGCTTATTTGACCGCCTAACTTAGCTTCCAAGTCGGGAAAGGTTTTTTCAATTTGATCTGAAATGCGAATCCTTTCTTTATGGTCTTTATCCCAATTATAATATGCAAGTCTCTGTTCGTTGCTTGAGTCTCTGCCAATCGTAGTAAAGTTTATCATCCCAGTTCTATACTCTATAAATGGAGCCTTGCCTAAAACGGGAGATTTAGTCTTTACTTGAAAAGAGGATAACATTTCAATCAAAGTTTTTGGTGGCTCGAAGGTATTTTTATATTTTAACTCTTTGCCTAACCAGAGTTCATTCCCCATAGAGCAAGATATACCCGAACATCTACTTATAATGCTATGAGGTATTTGCTGTTTGATTTTTTTTACGTCACTACCAGAAACTAAAAAAACAGATTTACCTTCTATCCACTCAAGGAAACTCATTGTAAAAGAGGATTCCATTTTTTCTCTTGGCTGAGTCAAGGTTCCATCTACATCGAAAAGGTAATGAATTGATTTACTCATTATTTTTTAAAAAATCGCTAGAGGCTCTTATTTTTTGCCCTAAACCATCTACCATTTCTATACCTAACTCTCTGCAAATTTTATACTCTGGTATTTCGTCTTCTTTTCTATCTCCTCCGTTAGCAAATACATGAGGTACACACATGCGTAAAGATTTAGATACAGACAAGTCATTATCTACTGATATAAAAGCCTCGTCTACACACTTTAAAGCTCTTATAATTTTGAGTCTATCGTCGTGACCCATAAAAGGTTTTCCCTTTTTTAACTTAGCTTGGGAATCGTTGTTTACAATTACTACGAGTTGGTCTCCAAGCTGACGCGCCATCTCTAAATATTCTAAGTGACCCACATGTAATGGGTCAAAATATCCACTAGCGCAAATAACCTTCATTGAGTTTATTTTTGCTTTTTTATTTAATAAAGTCAAGAATTAAGTTTTACATTTTAATGGTGTAAACTTACCAGTGAACAGCATGGATTTTAGTAAACGCCAACTTTCTTCTGGCTCTAGGTCTGTTGTAAGCTGATAGTCGGGGTTTCCTGCTTGGAAGTCTTTAACGTGATATTCTTTTCTGAGCGATCTACTTGTGTTAAGATATATTTCTAGTACTTGTTGGGGGTTATTTATTTTTAATTCTTTTCTTAAGTCTTCGTAAGGGTTAACCAATGACATTACAACATCGGTTTTATCATTTATAGAATGACCTTTCCAGCCATTTATCATATCAACATAAACGGCTTTCCAGCCGCCTTTGACTCCTTTTTTATTGAGATAAGTCGCTACTGAATTTGCTGACCTTATATTCTCAGTCCTGCCATTCTCCCCGTAGTCCTTGTTGGAGAACATTTCCCTAAACTCATCCCCGTCAATGAAAAAAGGTGTACCTAAATAATCTGACAATAGCTTTCCTAAAGTCGTTTTACCTGAAGCGGGTTGTCCGTAAAGAACGTAAATCATAAGCTATTTTTCCATGTCTCTACTCGTCTTCCTAAGTAGCCATAAAATTCTTCAGTGTCATACTTAAAAGTTTCTTTTAAGAAGTAAACGTCTTCTTCTAAAATTTCGCCGCACTTTTTATAATCTGACAAATTAACACTTTCAGTGCAATCTTCGTAATTGACTGCATCCCCACTAACCCCAAGCCAATCAAAAAGTTTACGATATTCTTGCTCTGGGTTGATTTTCACTTCTTCATTTACCATTATGTGTAAATTATCTCTATTAAAATATTTTAAAAAATTTCTAATATTTTTTCCATAAGCCGATCCTTCTGTATACGAATAATTAATTTCCCTGTCTCTTATGCACCTACCAAAAGACTTGAAGCTTCCGTCTTTATTTCTGTATCTATTACCATAATCATAATTATGGGCATGTACCCAGTGGGAGTAAGGTCGGAGAATTGGGTCTCTAACACACAATAAAAATTTAACGTCTGGGCCTAAATCTTTTCTGATTCTTTCGATGGCCTTTTCACGCATATACCAAGGAGTTTTTTCTCCTATATATTTTTCCTCGCCTGTGGCGTCTTGGAAAAATTGAGAATACCAGTCTGCGCCTTTTTGGTAATTTTCAGGTCTACAAAAATACCAAACTTCATTGTTTCTGTGGTCTGGGTTTCCTTCTGATAAAAAAATATCAGGATGTTTATTTATGAAATTATGCGCTGCGGTTGTACCGCATCTAGGCATTCCTGCTATAAAAAAATTTGGCATTTTCATAGGTACTTTTCAACATACGTGTGAATTATTTTTTTAGTAACTGTTTTTTTGCGAGTCATGCCGTCTCTTGCATCTCTATCATGAGATAGTACTGCATAATCTGGGTAATGCCTTATTAGATTCCACCTATACATAAAGTAGTTTGGCAATACGTAAAAATCTTTTTTGTTCTTCATAAAAATCTCCCTGAAGCCCCACTGGTCATTTAGTCTTTTATTGTTACCCAATGGAGGCGTATCCTCAAATAGTGCTATCCACTCCTCAAGCATAGATTTAGTTTTTGGGTTATTATCTACCCCAATTAGTCCAGTGTTAAAATCTGGATATAATTCTCCCCTGTTAAAGGCGTCTCCGTAAACTGCTGCAAAATTAAATTCTTTTAACGCATCGAATATTTGATCAATTATTTCTCTGTGAATTATAGTGTCTGTATCTAAAAAAATTGTTTTATCAAAAGGGCTTTTATATAAGCCGTGAGCTTTCGCTATGAGCCTTTTGTCCATGTTTGGGTCATGTATTATTTTTGTAAAACCACAGTCAGTTAATTCTGAATCTGTTTCTAGATTTGTATACAAAGCTACATTAGCCTTGGGCAAGACTTGCTTGAGAGAGTTAAAAGAAGGAATTAACTCTTTATAGAGATAATCGTTTTTTTGATTTTCTTCGCAATAAAGAC
>MDSZ01268050.1_pt1 | contig 16630 bp, 16 predicted proteins | sample 811201 | NCBI WGS metagenome assembly MDSZ01 (sample SAMN05326647, study PRJNA326480) | marine metagenome | isolation source: seawater | place: Indian Ocean: North | collected 2010
CACCTACTTATTACAGAAAATTTCCTATTGAAACAATTAAAGTTAACGTTAGTTGTCTTCTAAAAATTTTTGACAAACTTTGTACTTTAAAAAAAAAGGTAAAATCAATAATTTTCATGAGCTCTAGTGAAGTATATGGTAATCCAGATTTATTTAATATTCCAACAAATGAAAATTATTTTGGAAACGTTTCCTTTACAGGACCAAGAGCCTGTTATGATGAATCTAAAAGAATTGGTGAAACGATTTGTGTAAATTATTTTCAAAAAAAAAAATTGCCAATAAAAATTATTAGACCATTTAATGTTTATGGACCAGGTCAGAATTTAAATGACAAAAGAATAATACCCGACATAATTAAAGGTCTAAAAAATAAAAAAATTACATTACTAAGCAATGGAAAAGCAACAAGATCTTTTTGTTATATATCTGATCAAATCAGAGGCATTTTAAAAGTAATGTTTTCCGGTGAAAATGGACAATCTTATAATGTTGGTAATGATGAAATGTTTTCAATTAGGAAAATTACTCAGATGTTTATTAAATTCTCAAAAAAAAAAATATTAATAAAATTTAAAAAAAGTTCTGATAAAAATTATACCAAAGATAACCCTCAAAAAAGATGCCCAGATTTAAAAAAAATTAAAAAAATTAAAGGAAACTGGAAAGTTAGAAGAAGTACTGAAGAGGGTATTAAAAGAACTCTTAAATACTATAGAATAATCAATTAATAATATTTTAATGAGTGTTAAGTTTATAGATTACAATTTTATAATTGTTGGTTATGGCAGATGGAGTCAGATATATATTAAAACATTACTAAGATATTTTTTGAAAAAAACAATATTTGTTTATTCTAAATCAAACTTCCAAAAATTAAAATTAGAAAAAAAGATATTAAATTCTAATAAGATCAAAAATTTAAAAAGTTTTATTTTTGATAAAAACAAAAAATATGTTTTAATAATTTGTAATAAAAATAATCAAAGAAAAAAATATATCAATTTTGCTTTAAAAAATAAGATTGACTGTATATGTGAAAAACCTTTTTTGCTAGGTAAAAATGATATGATCAAAATCTTAAAAAATTTTAAAAAAGAAAAAATTAAATTTTTTTTAAGTCTTCCTTGGATTTTTAATAATCATATTTCCAAAATATTAAAAAAAGAAAAATTACATTTTGATAAAATAAAGATAGAATGGTACGAAAAAGATAATGTTACAAAATATGGTTTAAAAAAGATTTTTGACAAAAAAATATCATTTTATAAAGATGTAATTTCACATATTGTGTCATTTATATATAAATTTATAGCAAATAAAAAATTTAATCTAAGATATAAAAATTCTTCATTAATATTTTTAAAGAAAATTAGAATCATTTTAGATTTAAAGAGAAATTCAAAAAAAAACTTAAGAAAGATTTCTTTTTATAGAAAAAACAAACAATCAGCTACAATAATTTTGGATAAAAATATCAAATATTTTTCAAAAAAAAAAACATATATTTATAAAGATAAAAAAAGAGATTTAGATAAGATGATACTATACTTCTTAAATAATAATTATGTGAAAATTTTCAAAGATTATAGTAATCTATTAATTACAATTTCAAAATTAACAACCAGGTAATTTTATGAAAATAAGTATTATAATACCGATGTTAAATGAATTAAAAAATGTAAGCATTCTGTTTGAGAGAATTATTTCAACAATTAAAAAAAGAAAAGAAATTTTTGAAATAATTGTAGTTGATGACGGAAGTGATCAGGATGTTTTTCCAGAATATAAAAAAGTTAAAGAATTGTACAAGGATTATATAATTAATTTTTTAATTCTAAATAAATCATATGGACATCAAAAAGCACTAGAAACAGGTATAAAAAATAGTACTGGAGATTATATATTAACTATGGATGGTGATCTTCAAGATCCTCCAGAAGTAATTGACCAGTTAATAGATAATATCAGTGCTTCCGACTTAGATGTGGTAGGAACAAAAAGAACAAGAAGAAGGACTGCAGTTTGGAAAAAAATAATGATTAGTTTTTTTTATAAAATAGTTAATTTGTTTACTGTTAAAAAAGTTGAACAAAATGCTGGTGATTTTAGAATTGCTAAAAGAAAGGTATATGATTATATATTTAGCACCATCAAACCTTATTATTTTTTTAGATTTGAGATTTCAAATAGTGATTTTTTAGTTAAATATATTGATTATGAGCAGCAAGATAGAATAAATGAAAAAGCTAAAAGTAAATTAGATTGGTATATAGATTTTGCTTCACAAGCTTTCATATCCTCAAGCCATGGATTTATTAAAAAATTATTTTATTTTTTTTGTTTAAGTTTCATTATTCTCATTTTGATTTTTTTTATGCATATTTTATTAAAGTTTTCTCCTTTAAGTTTCGATAATAGTTTTACAATACTATTGATTATTTTATTAGGTTTTAATGGAGTAATTTTACTTAATTTGATTTGTTTTGAATTTATTTCTTATAAGATTTTACAATCGTCTAATCTCTCAATAAAATTGCCTTTTAAAAAATTATAATTTTATTGTGTATTCAAAAAACTAGTCTAAGTATTAAATGATTATGAATTTCGAAAAATATCTAAATCTTTATTTTAAAAAATTTGCATTAAAAGAACGTAGTACAATCTTAATTACTGGGGCTAGTGGATTTATATCAAAGTATTTAATCTATGCACTTTTGTCATTAAAAAAAACCAAACTAAAAGTTATAGGTGTAGACAGTGTAAAACCTAATTTTTCTCATAAAAATTTTATATTTATAAAAAAAGACTTGACAGTCGGCAATTTAGAAAAAATTTTAAAGAGATATAAGTTGACTCACATAATCAGTTTAGCTGGAATTCCTTCCCCTACAGATTATAAAAAAAAACCATTAGAAACAATTTATTTAAATTCTGAACTTACAAAAATTCTATTAAAATTTTGTAATAAAAAAAAAATTAAATTAACTTATTTTAGCTCAAGTGAAATATATGGAAATCCTATTAAAAATAAAATACCTACAAATGAAAATTATAATGGAAACGTTTCGAGCATCGGTCCTAGATCTTGTTATGATGAAAGTAAAAGATTAGGTGAAACGTATTGTTATATTTATAAAAAATATTTTAGTGTCAATTGCAATATAATTAGACCTTTTAATATTTATGGCCCTGGTATGAAAAAAAATGATGAGAGAATTATTCCTAATTTTATAAATAGGGTTTATATGAAGAAAAATTTGCATGTTTTTGATACTGGTAAACAGACAAGAACTTATTGTCATATTTATGATGCTACAATAATGTTTCTGCTCATAATTTTTAAAGGTAAAGATTTTGCATATAATGTGGGAAACCCTAAACAGGAAATTTCTGCCTATAATTTAGCAAAAAAACTAAAATCAGTTTGTAAAAGTAACGTAAAAATTAAGTTGGTTTCTTATCCATCTAAATATCCTGAAGATGAACCAAGAAGAAGGTGTCCTAGCATAAAAAAATTTATAAAAGAATTTAAATTTCAACCAAAGATATCTTTATCAAACGGTATAAAAAATACTTTTGAGAATTTTTTATCTAAAAAGTTAATTTAATTTGTATGAGAAGATATCATGTTTTTCATTTAGCTCTAGAGAAAATTCTGGGTTATCAATAAAATTGATTTCATTTTTAGTAGAGGTATTTAAAAAATAGTATTTTTTATTTTTACTAGATCTTAGAAAATCATTATTAAATATTTTAGAATTTCCGAAATTATTTGTTAAACAAATATTTCCTTCATATTTCGAAAACGCAATATAAAGAAAAGAATTTTTATCATTTATTACAAGACAATCTGAATTTGAAATTTTTAATTTATTTATACGATTATTTTCTTTTATTTCATAAGAAACATCATTAATTCTGTTCGCAAAAATTTGATTAGAGACAGTATTTTTATGTAGTAAAAAAAATCCAATTATAATTAACATTAAAAAATTTAAAGTTTTTTTAAATACATTTTGTTTTAATTTTTTAACTACATAGAAATAGATTTCATAATAAAATTTAGCAAAAGCTAGAGAAAACAATATTACAAAAGCAAAATTTATATAATCAAATATTCCATTAGCATGTTCCCAGTGTTTAAACTGAAAAACAAATAATAAGATATAATATGAAAAAATTATAAAAAAAAGGTATTGTAATTTTTTAAAAATATAAATGTTTAATAAAATAAATATCAATATTCCAATAAGTTTACTATTAAAAGTGAACAGTTTTACAATATTAAAAATATCTCCAAATAATACTGGAATGTTTCTTGAAAGGTTTTCAAAATAAGTAAAATTTAATGCTTCTTGTTCAATATATGAAGAATTAAAAATGTTAAGATAAAAATGATAATTAAAAATTTTAACGCTCACAAATTCTATTAAAAAAGAAATAATTATTAATAGACAAATTAGCAAAGTCTCTTTATAGAATTTTTGATTTGAATTATAATAAGAATATAAAATAGTTCCAATTAATAATGCCAAAGTATTTATAATTACTGCTGGGTGTAGATGAAATGAAAAAATAATTAAAAATAGACTTAAATATTTACCTTTATTATTCTTTAAAAGATTAAAAAAACCGATTAATAGCAAAGCACTCCCTATTATATGAGGAGTAAATAAAATTTGATGTTTGCTTATTATAAACGTAAAAAATAAAAAAGTTAAACAAAGTAATTTTAAAGAATAATTTTCTTTTTTTAAAAAAAATTGCAATACCATAATCATAGATAAAGAAATTATGAAAGACTGTAAGTAGTTTCCGTACCACCAAACTTTATCAATTGTTTTAATTTCATCTCCTAGAAAAAAACCATAAATTGCTGAAAATATAAAATATCTTGGTTGCAAAGATCTTTCAAGAAAACCAAATTTATAAAGGTCGTAATGAAGCTCTATTTTATTTTCATATTGTGGTGAAATTAATTGAATATTGTTTATTATTTTTTCTTTATAGTATCTAATAGAATCATAAAGATCTCCTTTTCTTTCAATATTTGAATGAAACAATTTTCCATTTAAAGCATAAAAATATGCATCATCTATCTCTAAAGGAGCTGAACGTTGATTATTGACTTGAAGTAGAATAAATATTTTTAATAAAATAAAAATTATAAAACTTATGTATAATTTTTTTTTTATTATTTTCATTTTTGTAAATTAATGAAAATAAAGAGTTATTTAAAGTAATATATTTTAAATTTATAATGAATAAGTTAAAACTACTTTAAATAAATACTTTCAAAAAGGTTAAAAATAAACTAAATCATCTCTAAAAAAAAATGAAATTTCCTTTTCAAGATTTAAATGATGGCAAAACAGATTATTGTCAAATATCAGGAAAAAAAAATTTAGTTGAATTTATAGATTTAGGTAGTCAGCCTTTAAGCGATACCTTAATAGAAAGAAAAAACCTTGAGGAAAAGGAAAAATTTTTTGAACTAAAAATTTTGAGAAGCCCCACATTAGGACATACTCAATTGAGCTATATTGTGCCACAAAAAGAGCTATATCATTTAGATTACCCGTATAGACCAGGAATTACTTCTTCTATTGTTGAGCATCACAATCATCAGTCAAAGAAAAATATTCAAAAATTTAAAATAAAAAAAAATGAACTGGTGGTTGATGTAGGTTCAAACGACGGAACACTGCTTCATGCTTATAAATCTAATGATATGAAGGTGTTAGGAATAGAACCAACCAATATGGCAAAAGTTGCTAATGATGATGGAATAGAAACAATCCAAAGTGTTTTTAATTTTGAGATTGCAAGAAACGTTAGACAAAAATATGGATCTGCAAAGTTAATTACCGCAACAAATGTATTCGCTCATATGGCTACTTTAGGATCTGTTATGGAGGGCATAATGGAATTATTGGATGATGAAGGTTTTTTTATAATCGAAAATCATAACATGTTAGATATAGTTAAACACAACCAATATGATACTTTTTATCACGAACATATTAGAAATTATTCATTTATATCATTAAAATATTTGTTTGAAATGTACGGTTTAAAAATTGTAGATGTAGAAGTCGTAGAAAGATATAATGGCTCAATTAGAGTGGCGGTAACAAAAAATAAAAATTTTCCTGAGATAGTTGACATTGAAAATGAAATTAAAAAAGAAATAGAATTTGGTTTATTGAAAGATGAAGTTTGGACTGAATTTAAGTCAAAAATAGAAAAATCGAAAAAAAATTTAGTAGATTTGTTAAAACAGATAAATTCATCAGGAAAACGTGTAGTTGGAAATTCATGTCCTGCAAGATGTAGCACCTTATTAAATTATTGCGATATAGGCACTGAGTTAATACCATATATTGCTGAGCAGCCAACATCATTTAAATTGAATAAATACCTACCTGGAAAAAGAATACCAATTGTAAATAATGATATTCTTTTTAAGGAACAGCCTGACTATGTTTTGCTTTTAGCATGGCACCTAAGAGAGCCAATTATAAAAAAATTGAAATCTCTTGGACTAAAATCTAAGTTTATTATTCCCCTTCCTGAAGTAAAGATAATTTAATTAATCAATTCTTTTTACCATTAAAAAAAACCTTAATACAAATTTTACCAATAATAAAATACTAAAAATTAAAAAATAGTACTCAGTTGATTGTTTTTTAAAAATAAAGTCTAAAATACCCAATATAAAAAGAATATGGTAAAAACCTATGTAAGAAAAAAATATATCATTTAAAAATTTTATAAATTTATTTTTAATTATTTTGTTTTTCTGATTTTTTTTTGAAATTGAAAACGAATAAACATTATTTGTTAGAATATTAAAATTTATTTTTAAAAACATATCTATAAGTATTAAAAAAGAAATAGATAAAAAAAAAGTTGAATAGAAAATATTAATTTCCTGATATTTAAAAAACAAAACTAAATAAATTCCTGGATTGATTATGGAATGAGTAAATTTATCAAAAAAAATACCAAATTTGGAAGTTTTATTTAATTCTCTTGCCAAGTCTCCATCTATCGTATCAAGAATGTTATGAAGTATGAAGCATAAACCAGAACAAACTAGAAGCAATGGGTCAAAAAAAAATAAAAAATAGAGTGCAATCAAACCAGTTATAAACATTAAGTAACTGATAAAATTTGGAGTAACAGAAGTTTTGGCCAAAATTGCAGTACAAAAAGCAGAAACAAATTTCGTAAATACGTGATAGTATGGTTCATCAACTGTAGGATTATTTATTATTTTTTTGTAGGTTTTTTTTAAACTATTCATTATAAGGAAAAAAATATCTTAAATATTATACATATGAAAGCAGTAATTTTAGCTGGCGGCCGTGGATCAAGAATAAGTGAGGAGTCAGACTTCAAACCAAAACCAATGTCTGAAATTGGTAACATGCCAATACTTTGGCATATAATGAAAATATATAGTTATCATGGTGTCAATGAGTTTGTTATCCTTGCTGGTTACAAGTCATATCATATTAAAAATTTTTTTTATAATTATAATCTTAGATTAAATAGTGTTGAATTTAATCTATCATCTGGAAATACAAAAATAATTGGAAAAAAAATTAATTGGAAAATTAAAGTTATCGATACTGGAACAGAAACAATGACAGGTGGTAGAATTTTAAGAGCAAAAAAATATATTGGTGATGATGACTTCCATCTTACATATGGCGATTGTATAAGTGACATAAATCTTACTCATTTAAAAAAATTTCATATTCAACATAAAAAAATTGGTACATTAACAGGAATAATTCAACCTGGTAGATATGGATCGTTATCTCTAAATGATAATAAAGTTTCTAAATTTAGTGAAAAACCTATAAATAAAAAAGATTATATTAATGGTGGTTTCTTTATTTTTAAAAAAAATATTTTTAAATATTTAAAAAATGATGAAACAATTTTTGAGAGAGAACCTTTATCTAATTTAGCTGATGATAACAATTTAATGTGCTTTAAACATAATGGATTTTGGCATGCAATGGACACGCTAAATGATAAAAGGTCCTTAGATCTAATGTGGAAGAATAATAAAGCCCCTTGGAAAAGGTTTATTAAATAGTTTTACTTATGGATATTGGAGTAATTGGTGCTGGTTATGTTGGTTTAGTAACCGCTTTAGGGCTAAGTAAAATTGGACACAATGTTATAAATTACGAAAAGGATATTTTTAAATTAAGAAAGATATCTAGTAAAGACCCAATAATAAATGAAAAAGGTATAAGAAAGTTATTAAAAAATAAAATTAATAAATCTTATTTTATCACTAATAAATTGGATGATCTAAAAAAATGTGAGGTATTATTTGTAGCAGTAAATACACCGCATACAAAAAAAGGGATTTACTTGGGAAATGTAATAAGTTGTTTAAAAAAAATAAAATCAAAAATATCAAAAAAAGAAAAAAAAATAATAGTAATTAAAAGCACTGTTATACCTGGCACATTAGTAAAAAAAATAAAACCAATATATAAAAATTTTAAAAATGTCGAATTTGTAAGTAATCCAGAGTTTTTAAGAGAAGGTTCTGCGTTAGATGATTTTTTAAAACCTGATAGAATTATAATTGGTGCAGATAAACAATTTTCAAAAAAAAAATTAATTAATATTTATAAAAAATTTAAAAGTAAAATTATATTTACTAATGAAACAGAAGCAGAAATGAGCAAATATTTCTCAAATATTTTTTTAGCTAATTTAATTTCGTTTTCAAATGAATTTTCTGATTATTGTTCACTATTTAATAAAGTAAATTATTACAACATTATTAATACATTTTTTAACGATAGAAGATTTAAAATTGAGAATAATAAAAAATTTTTTTATCCCTCAATAAAGCAATATATGACACCTGGACCTGGCTATGGTGGTAGTTGTTTTCCAAAAGATACAAAGTCATTATTAAAAGATGCGGAAGATAAGGGTTTAAAAATGGGAATATTAAAAGAATCTATAAAAATAAATGATCAAAGATCCAATCAAGTTATAAACCTAATAAAAAAACATTATAAGAATTTAAGTAAAAAAACTTTTTTAATAATTGGGCTCGGTTTTAAACCTGGTACTAATGACTTGAGAGAATCTAAGCCTATTTATTTCATAGAAAGACTTAAAAAAAATAATTCTAAGATAATTATTTATGATAAAAGTATAATTTTAAATGAAATTGGAATAAATCAAGTTAAGATTTCAGATTTTAAAAAATTAAAAATAGATGGAATTATTTGTTTTTCAAATGAAAAAAAAATTTTATCAATTAATTGGAATCATTTTTGTAAATTGAGGAAATGCAAGATGTTTGATATGAGAGGAAATCTTAGTCCTTCAAAAAGAGTTTTTGTGATAGGAAAAAATTTTTAACTTTTTGTTATTTTTATATAAAATTTTAATATTCTATTTGTTATAGATTTAATATTATGTTTTTCATTTATATTTTTGTATGCTCTGAGAGAAATTGTTTCTAGTAATTTTTTATTATTTAGTTTTCTTAAAAGTCTAACTAGCTCAAAATCATTTTTAAAAAGAAAACCTGTATAATTATTTTTGATAATTTCTCTATTTTCAACTGTATTCCTCGCAATCACCACCAAACCATTTGATTGTGCTTCTAAAATAGAATTAGACATACCTTCATTAGTGGAAGGATTTATGCAGATATTAAAATCATTGATTTTTTTTAAAATTTTATTGTGTTTAAATTGTTTATTTAAAAAAATATTCTTGATATTTTTTGTTTTAATCAGATTATATATTTTATTTTTTAAAGGACCATTTCCAAAAATATTTAATGTAATATCTAAATTTCTATTTTTTTCCAACAATTCAACTAACTCAAAAATTCTCTTTCTTTTAATTATTCTTCCAAAATAAATCAAATTTTTTTTTTTAAATTTTTTTTTATGAAATTTTTTAACAATAGTTCCATTGGGACAAAAAAAAATGTTTTTTGGTGAAATACCAATTTTAATAAGTCTTTTTTTAATATCTTTTGTAATCGAGAAAAAATAAATTTTATCTCTCTTAAATAAAAAAATAAAAATTTTTTTTAAAAAGAAATTATTTTCTACTCTGTCTAATCTACTTTTTTTTCCTGATAGTGTAATTTTAACTAATAATTTAAATTTAAATATAAAACTTAAGATTGCAATAATCCAGGTAGGTGAATTAAACGTATGTGCATGAATAATTGAGTAATTTTTTGAAATAAGTTTAATTAAAATCTTAATTATGTAAAAAAAAGGATATAAAAACTCTAATTTTCTTTTATTTAGATAATCTACTTTAATTTTTTTTTTTTTTAATTCTAATAAAATGAGAGCTAATTGATTTTCTGCACCTCCATTACTTATTCTAAAAGAGGGTGAAATCATAAGAATTTTCATATTTTACTTTTGTGGGATTTAAACCATTCAATAAAATCTTTTATACCATCTTTAATATTTTTCCTTGGTTTATAATTTGTTAATTTAATAGTTTCACTGATATCAGCATGAGTTTCTTTGACATCTCCTTTTTGTAACTGATATTTTAAAATTTTAGCTTTTTTATTTAAATTTTTTTCTATTAAATTTAGAACCAATTTGAGATCAACTTTTTTTCCAGAGGCTAAATTAAATATTTTATGATCTTTTTTACTTTTTCTTTTCATTAATATTCTTGATAGAAATTCTGTACTATCAGAAATATGCGTGAAATCTCTTTTATGGTTTCCTCGGTTAAAAAGTTGTATTTTTTTATTTTCTAAAATGTTTTTTGTAAACTTATAAATTGCCATATCCGGTCTACCTTGATTTCCATAATTAGTAAAAAATCTTAATCCGGTAAAACCAATTTTAAAAATTTGATTATAACTTTCAGCAATAACTTCATTACTTTTTTTTGTTGCAGCATACAGAGATTGGGGTCTGTTGGTGTTATAATTTAATTTAATTGGCATTTTTTTTTGTTTTCCATAAACAGAACTGCTAGATGCATAAATGATATGTTGAATTTTAAATTTCCTAGCTAACTCTATAATATTAAAAAAACCAATAAGATTTGACTCTATATATGCTTTTGGATTTTGGATTGAATATCTAACACCAGCTTGAGCCGCAAGATGAATTATGTATTTTGGTTTAGTTTTGTGAACAATTTTTTCTAATTTTTTTTTGTTACAAATGTCGACTTTAAAAAATTTATATTTTTTTGAATTATTATCTTTATTTCTAAAAATCTTAATTTTTGGGTCATAATAATTATTTAAATTATCTATCCCTATAATATTAAAATTTTTTTTTATAAGTTTTTTTGTTAAATGATACCCAATGAAACCTGCAGATCCAGTAATTAGTATTTTCATAAATTTTTTAATTATTTTAATAACAAAAAAGAGACAATTTTGAAACTCAATTAATTTTTACTTAAAATATTATCAGATATTATTTCTACCATATATTCATAAACATTAACTCTAGGGTGTTTAAAGTCTATAGGACCATATGAAAGGTTATATCTTGAATATTCAATTAAATTTGGCGTTAAATTGTAAAATGTGAAGTTATTATTTTCACAAAAATACGAAATTTTATCAACAATTTTTCTATTCGCTGTTAATATTTCATTTTTACTTAAGTTATTATTTATATCTCTATCAGGAAAATATTTCTGTACAACAATAGGATTTTTTAGATCAAGAACTGTTGCGGGGGAAGGAATATAAATTAGGTAAATTTCATTTGTAAATTTTTTAAATTTTTTGAGATAAGTAAATGTAATACTTAAAGACTTTTCAATTTCGTTTTCATTCAATTCAAATGGAGGAGATTGAAGAGGTGAATTAATTTTTTTTTCTATATTTTTTAAAAAATAGGTATTAACAAAATCTTCTTTTTTTTGACTCACACCAGATATTTTTGAAATTAAATTTTTACATATTTTATACAATGGAAAATAACTATCAGACTTAAAATTTTTTAAAAATTTAGAAAGGTTAAATTCTTTTCTAATATTGTCTTCCAAATCATTACCTTCATAAAAAAAATATAAAATCCTATTTACATTTTTTAGGGAGTGTATTTTAGAATTCTTCATCTTATCGTAAAAATAATAAGGCTCAATATTTCCAGCTCCTGGAAGACCAAAGCTAATAAAATTTTCATCAGGAAACTTATCTTTTAAGAAATGTGCAATCGAATATTTTGTTGATTTTAAATCATAAAATCCATCACCTATGCCAAAGACATGTGAGTCCCCAATTAATGCTGTATAAGTGTCGTTGGACTTAAAATTAAAAGTATCTTGATAATAAACTTGGTATTGACTAGGTAATAATCTCAAATTTGATCTTGGAAAAACTTTTTCAGAAATTATTGATTTTTTAAATAAAATAATTGAAATATTTGCAATAGCTAAACTGATTATCAATATAATTATTGTCCTAAATATCAAAACAATGTAATTATTCTGCATCGTGTTTAAAAAAATTGAACTTTGGGTTGTATTTATTATTTTAATTTTGTCCTTTGTTATTACAATATTTTTTGGCGCAATAATTGATTATTCTTATTCAGGGGGAAAAAAATTTGATAAAATTCAGAAAATTTCTTTATTCTTGGCTCAATTGCCTAAAAATTTAAGATTCATTTTAAAGGACGGAGGGGTAAACACTGTATCACCCACATCTTCTAAATTACATGTAAATAAGGATAGATTTAATAAATATATTGATGAGGATTTAAGAGAGGAATTGATTTTAATTTCTAGACATGATGGTGACCTTAAAAGATCTGTAGTTGAACTGATTGATATAAATACATTTGATGTTTTACACACATTCTTACCAGATATTGATAAAATTAATTCTAATACAGATACCTCAAGAGAAGAGTTTCAATATTTAAATAGAGATCATAGCGAAAAAAGGCATTATATGATGCATCCAGCTATAACAAATACAGGTCATTTGATATTTAAAAGTGCCTCACCATTAATAAAAATTGATTTTTGTAGCAATCTAGTGTGGATAAATGATGAAAATAACTATCATCATTCAACAGAAATTGATGATGAGGGGAATATTTATGTTCCATCACATATATTTCCTTTTGAGGTTAAAGAAGAACTGGTAGGAAAAAATTTTGACAATTATTTAGATGATGGAATTACAATTCTTAATGATGACGGTGAAGTATTATTTTCCAAATCTATAACTCAAATTCTTATTGAAAATGGTCATATAAATAGATTGTTCGCTATGCAAAAATATTTAAACGATCCTATACATCTTAATGATATTCAACCAGTTTTATATGATGGTAAGTTTTGGAAAAAAGGTGATTTATTTATCAGTATAAGAAATATATCTATGATATTTTTATACAGACCAGAAACAAATAAAATAATTAAAATATTAGAAAACGAAAATATGCTTAATCAACATGATGTAGATATAATAAATGAAAATTCTATTTCTTTCTTTAATAATAATTATTTATATGGAGCAAACAAAAGGCTTAAAAATGGCCCAAATGAAATAGTAATATATGACTTTGAGACTGACACATATACTAAAAAATTCAAAAAACAAATTGATTTGGCAGATCCAATGACACAGTCTCAAGGTTTACATACTATCTTAAAAGATGGGTCATTACACTTGGAAGAGTCGAATAGTGGAAGAATTTTGTTTTTTAATTCAGAGGGAGAGCTTGTATGGGAATTCATAAATAAGTCTTCTAAAAATGAAGTTTATGATTTATGGTGGTCAAGAGTAATTGAAGATAAAAATTTAATTATTAGCTTAAAAAAACTTTTAAATGAGAAAAAATGCATAAATTAATTTATCTAATATTATTAAACTTAATAATAACTACCATTCCAGCCTATGCATATCTTGGCCCTGGTATGGGAGCAGGGGTTATCGCAGCAACTGTTGGAATAATTGTTGCAATTTTTGCAGCTATATTTGGAATTTTGTGGTTTCCAATAAAAAGATTTTTAAAAAAACTAAAAGAAAAAAAAAATCAAAATAATAATCCAAATCAATCTGAGTGATTGCAGATTTTATATTATTAATTACAAATTATATATTTTTTGTATTTTTGATTAATTTTTTTAATTTTAAAGGTATTTTAAAAAAAAATCTTAAAATTTATAAAAAAATTTTCAAAACTTTTAAGATGAAAGCCTCAGATTCATGGAAAGAAAAATTTTTGTTGAAAAGCTCTCTATCATTACTTGGAATTTCGTTAAAGATATTTTTAGTTTTGAGTATTATGATATTAATTATATTTATTTTTAATTATCTAAATAAAGACTACTTTGAATTTTTGATGAGTCTAACTGGGATTATTTTGATTTGTTTGTTTGCTATATCTCATTATTTTTTAATAAAGTATGGATTACTATAATTTTTTTGATAAAATTTTGCATAAAATTTTTTTAGGAAGTGTATTTTTGAAAAAAAATTTTTATGAACTAGAAAAAAGCTTATATTTAAACAAAGTAGTTAATTTACAAGATAACGATCATATTTTTATAACAGGTTTGCCAAGATCAGGCACTACAATAATGCTAAATTATTTATATAATACTCAAGAGTTTGCAAGTTTGACTTATGAAGATATGCCGTATTTAATGGGTCCAAACCTCAAAAAAAATTTTTCAAAGATAAATAAAAAATTACTAAATGATAAAGAAAGGGTCCACGGTGATGGTATTTTTTATAATTTACAAAGTCCCGAAGCATTTGATGAGGTATTTTTATCACTTTTTGAAAATGAAAAAAAAGAGGAAGAATTTATTAATTATGTAAATTTAATTTTATATTCTAAACAAAAAAAAAGATATTTAAGTAAAAATAATCTCAACTATAAAAGAATAAACACTTTAAATAAATGTTTTAACAACGCCCAATTTCTTATAATGTTTAGAAATCCTTATAATACCTCCCAATCTTTATTAAAACAGCATACTCATTTTACTAAAATACATTCATCAGACAATTTTTCTAGGGAATATATGAGCTTTTTAAAACATAATGAATTTGGAGAACTACACGTTCCATGGAATGAGCCTAAAAATTTTAAAAATACAAAAACTTTAGACTATTGGTCAGAACAATGGTTTTTTTTTTACAAAGATTTATATAACAAATTTAAGGATGTAGAAAATTGTCATTTTATTTGTTATGAAAATTTAGTTGATAAGTTTTATATAGACCGGTTAAGTAAAATTTGTAATATTCAATATCCTATAAAAAATAATTTTTTTTTAAATAAAAATACTGTATCTGATATTCAGATAAATAAAGAAATCACTAATTTATATGAAACAATGAAAAATAATTTTTGAAGTAAATTATTTCTTTGATAGTTCAAAACTAACAAAACCGTAAAAAAAATAATCTTTTTTATGAACCTTAATATTAAATTTATTTGTAGGGAAAAGTTTTTTATAATTCTTTATTTGCCTAATATATTCGCCTCTATCATTATTATAAAGAAATTGTTTAATGAAATTATCTTTTGTTGTTCTATATCCATCAAAAGTAACAATTTTAGTTTTTTTGGAAATTTTGCAAAGACTTTTTAACAGATTTTTTATTTGATAGTCACTTAGATGGTGAAGTACCCCTATAATTGTAATATAATCAAATTTTTTATAACCAGAATAATCTTGATTGATTATATTTTTCTTTAAAAACCTAAAGTTTTTTCCACCATATCTTTCTTTTGCTAATATAATGTATTTCTTGGAGTTATCTAATCCTGTGTAATCTTGTGATCTTAAATATTTTGTTAAATGGCCTGGGCCACAACCTAAATCCAGAATTTTAGAATTTTTTTTGATTAATTTGTTAATAAAATATTTTCTTGGACGTATGAAAGGTATCTGTGATATTAAATAAACTATTGGGTTGCTTAGGAGTTTATTGAGCATATTTTTAATTTCAAAATAATTTCTTATTTTTTTGAACTAATATTATAAATTATATTTGCGATCTCAAAATAACCTTTTTCATTATAATGTCCAAATTTTTCAAATGGGAAAAATTTTTTTGGATTTTTTTCATTTTCAAATAAAAGAGCATTAATATCAATAAATTCAATACCATTTTTTTTTGAGAGTTTCTCTAATTTTTTCAAGTGTGAAAATCTATTTAATTCCAAAAACCTATAATATTCTGGCAAATAAACAAAATAAAAATTAGCGTTATTATTCTCAGAGAATTTTTTGAATTTTTTTAATAATATTTCAAATTGAATTAATTCTTTTTGTTCAGAATATTGAAAGTTCCTTGGTTCAATAACATGTCTTAATCTTTTAAATCTTAAAATTGTATAAACTTTTTGTTTAAATGATTTTTTTTTAAATTTGTAATCAGTAAGTCTGTACTTATCTTCTAAATCTATGAAATCTACTAATAATCTATCTATCTCACTTTGCTTTTCTTTTAAATTTTGACTAAAATTTTCATCATCAAAATAATTTTTTAAGATTTTGTTTCTTAATTCATTTTTTAGATTGTGTAAATCATTTCCCTCATAATATAGATAAATTATATTTTTAGATTTTTTGAAATATTCTTTCAGTG
>MDSZ01165885.1_pt1 | contig 16629 bp, 21 predicted proteins | sample 811201 | NCBI WGS metagenome assembly MDSZ01 (sample SAMN05326647, study PRJNA326480) | marine metagenome | isolation source: seawater | place: Indian Ocean: North | collected 2010
TCTCTAAATAATTTATATTTTTTTCTAAATTTATTGAGTTGAGTTACTATTTGCTTTGTATTCATCCCAGTAATCTCACGAAGATAAAGATAAATTGCTTTTTTATTAAAAATCTCTATTTCTTCAACAGAATTAAGAACAACACGTATTGCCTCATAAACCTTTTTTTCATTATCGTTCATGTCATTTGTGCCCCAGCCATCCATCTCAAGTTCCAAGTATTCCCAGAACTCTTTTTTTTCTCTATCCTTATGATAAGGATTGTAATACACAATCTGTTCAAAAGTTAATTCTTTAAGTGCATCTTCATAATCAACTTCTCGTTTGGCTCTCTTAGCTCTCTGCTTAACTTTATGAATAAACCAATTTTTTGTAATCACACTAAAATAGGAAAAAGCCTTAGATTTTTTATTTGGGTCATATTTTCCTAGTATAGTAGTAAGCCATATTTTACAGTCTTCTCTTAACTCATCTATATTTGGTAATGTTGTAAACTTATATGTAAAAACAATTTTATCTACCATTTCACTAAATGCAGGTTGAATTAATTTAACATAAAGTTCTGTTTTTTCTTTTCTACAGGAAGAAGAAGCATATTTAAGAATTGCGTCTTCGTGTACCTGCGTAAAATACATCCTTTTCTTGGATTTGCGTCTCGCCATCAGTAGTTTCCTCTTGTTGTGGTGCATCTTCTTCTACAAACTCGTCAATAAAAAAATCTGGGTCTTTGTAATCTTCTAATATAACATTGATGGATCGCGTGTGATCCATTAAAAATTTCAATGTTTCATCCCCATAAAACATTTCCATAGAGTAGACAGACTTAAGGTGCACTTGATAATTAGCAATAAGTTCGGACACATCACCAATATTATCATATATGAAAGATAATTTTGTCGTCATTCGCCTGGAATACCAGGCCATTATGACATTCAAAGCTAAAGAAATAGCCAAAGCAATTGAAATTATAATTGTACTAGTCATCATAAGTAATCCTCACTTTTTTTTCTTCTCTTAAAACTTCTTTATTTATCTTTATATATTCTTCAACTAAAGAACCAGTTTTGGTCTCTTGTTGCTTTTCTTTTCTTATAATGTTAGTGAGTTGAGGTATTCGGGTCAAAACTCCTTGATATTCACAAAGTTTACACTCTTCAAGGCGTTCCGTCATGCCATGCCTTACCTCTATCTCACTTTCACATTCCGGGCATTTATAGCAATATTTTGGCACTATAATGGACCTTCTAAAACTGGAGGGTTTTCTGCAAATGCCTTTACTTCAACTTTTGGAGGATTCATAACAACAAGTTCACCAGAATCGTCAACTTGAATATTAAAGTTAAGTAAAACTGGTACAATATCTGTTTGCTCCATAATTGATTTCTGTAGTGCCATCATAATTGCTCCGATGGCTTGATTAGATAATTTGTGGTCTTTCATTTTTGCTCCTTTTCACATTGTTTTTTTATCCATGCATAAGTTTTTTCCATACCGCTTCTTAGTGGTTCAGAAACAACCCAGCCTATTTTTTCTTCGTAAAGTGAATTATCAGAATTTCTTCCGTTAACTCCTATTGGACATGGATGTCCGTATTTTAATTCAAATCTATCACCTTGAATGTTGTCGATAGCTATTTGTTTTCCAGATATATCTATTACCATTTTTGCAAAATCATTAATGGATATCATCTCCTCAGAGCCTATGTTTACCGGCCCTGTAAAATCTGATTGCATTAGGCGGTATGTAGCTTCTATACATTCATCAATATACAAAAATGATCTAGTTTGAGACCCTGGTCCCCAAACTTCTATTTCTCCACCATTAGGACATTCAGCTACTTTTCTACAAAATGCAGCAGGTGCCTTTTCACGACCGCCATTCCATGTGCCGTATGGCCCAAATATATTGTGATAACGTGCTATTCGAACTTTTAATCTTTTATTTCTTAGGAAAGACAAGAATAGCCTTTCTGAAAATAGTTTTTCCCATCCATATTCTGAATCGGGATTTGCAGGATATGCTGAATCTTCTACACAATTAGGGTTATCTGGATCTAACTGATTGTGTTCTGGATACATACACGCTGATGAAGAATAAAATATTTTTTCTACTCTCCTAACGCATGCATAGTACGCAATGTTCAGATTAATTAAAGCTGAATTATGCATAATATCAGCATCGTTTTGACCAGTAAATACAAACCCTGCGCCACCCATATCGGCAGCCAACTGGTAAACTTCATCGATATCTTCTAAGGCTTCGTAAACTATTTGTGGATTTCTCAGATCGCCTTTTATAAATTCATCTGCGATTTCGTGAACAGGATGAAACTCATTTAGTTTCAAATCAATACCACGAACCCAATATCCCTTGGCTTTTAGGAACTTAACAAGATGACCGCCAATAAAACCACCCGCTCCACACACTAATATTTTTTTCATTATTACTCCTTTACTATAGTAATATTACTATATTTTAAATTTTTTAATTCTCTATAACGACCTTCTGAATTTACCAGAAGCACATAGTTTTTTATTTTTTTCACAACAATCCCCATTTCTCTGAAAATCCATATATCTCCGTGCATGTCATAAAATTTGTAATCATATTCTAAAACACTGCCGGGTAAAATTTTTTTTTATTGATATTTCTTCTAAATTTTAATACCTCTTCTTTTCTATTAGATTCTACCAAGCATGTTATTAGTTTGGCATCATGGTGTAAATAATGATTATCTTCAATGTACTTAACTACTTTATAGCTATCATCAAATAGGTAAACTTCGTTTGGATTATATTTTTCAATACATTCAGATATATAATTAAATTTATATAAAGGAAGAGATGAGCCGCACCCCTTGAAAGTTATATCTCTATAATTTTTTACTTGACTTTTTTCTAAAAACTTTTTTACGAATGGCTCTGCTTCTTGAGGTCTTGCGCTTAAAACTTTTACTACATTATTGTCCACATGCAAATAATTCATAAGAAGTAATACTGGTAGTATTGGCTTTGCGTTGGCAATATTGACTTTTCTAAATTCAATAAAACTTTCTTCATTTATCAACTCGTCATCAGCTATTTTTATTGTATTATATTGCTGAGGGCTTAACGGTATATACTTTTCTGTTCCAATTGTTTTAGTTCCCCTAGGTGACCAAAGCCTCACACATTCGTAAGTTCTCGCCAGAGTATAATCAAAATCAAAAAATACTAGTTTATTTATCATATTATCCTATCTTCACATAACTTGGTTTTGGGCCCAGATCTTTAACTTCAGTCATATTGCAGCTAGCGCATTTTTCTAAAAATTTACCATTTATATGATTTCTTCTAACTTCTTTGTATAATTCATTATTTAGAATATTTTCCAAAGTATCAGTATTTAAATCACCCATCTGTACTTCGCCTTCATAATCTAAACAACAAAGAGCGACTCTACCGTCCCACAGAACAGTAACCGAAGTCCAAAGCCTATGGCATTGTCTGAATAGTGTTGCTTCTCCTTCTGCCCAGTTATGCAGTTCAATATCAATTCTTTTTATTAAATTATATTTTTTTAGCCACTCAAAAAATTCTTTCTCTTCTTCCTCTGTCGAAAGACCAGTTCTGATATAATCAACAGATAAGATGTGTTTCCATTTAGAATCACTAGACATTACTTTTTCTAAGCAAGAAAACATTCTATCAGCATTAACTCCAGGTCGGGATTCTGAAAACTCTCTTTTGGGAGACAGAGAAATGTTTACATCTGATATTCCTGCTTCTCCCCATTCATCAAGTTTCTTCACTTTTAAGCCATATCCATTGGTATGAATATAAATTTTATTTAAACCTTTATTGTTAGCATATTTTGCTAATCTACCCAATCTTTTGTCTAGCAGAGGTTCGCCAAAGTTTCTCAAATCTAACTTAACAAATCCAAGCTCAGATGCTTGATCAATAACATTATAATAAAATTTTTCATCCATAAAGCCTTTTTTTCTTTTCATTTGTGGATGTGGACAAAACACACACTTAAAATTACAATGATTAGTAGACTCCATTCTCAATAATAATCTACCAAAATCAGTAATTTCTTGATAATTAAATTCTTGCTCTTGTTTGTTCAATAGAGTTACTTGTTTATACTTCATCTCTCTGTACCACTCTGCTTATAATTTCTGATGTGCTTATTCCTTTTGTATACGGTATGTAAATCAAAACTATTTTATTTTCATCAAGCCAATTTTGTGTAAACTGCATTTGAGAAAAGTAATCTTTATGAGCCCAATCGTCTCCGATTGCAACTATATCTGGGGATACCGATAATATTGTTGGCTTACTATCAGCGCCCGAAAAATTAGGCACCACGCAATCAACATAGGGACAATTTAACAAAGATATTTCCCTCTCTCTGTATGTCATCACTGGTGCCCTGCCTTTAAATTGTTTTATAAAATCGTCTGTATTTAATGCAACGACAACCTTATCAGATATCATAGAACATTTTTTTAAAAAGTTTGTATGTCCAAAGTGAAATATATCAAATGTTCCACCGGTGTATAAAGTTTTCATTTTATTCCTTATATATAAAATTTTATTTTCCCAATTCTATCATCTTTGATAACTTGGAGTTTTCTAAAGTCCACCCAGTTTTTCATATAAATTTCAGGTGTTGTATCAGTTTTATCGTGTAAAAAATCATTCATCCTTTTTATACCTAAAACAAAAGAAGCATATTCGTTATATGCTTTTGGCGAGGCGATTACAAACTTATCAGACATCCAGCCATATTTTTTATAATTTAATGGGTATCCTTCATTTTCAACATATAGTTTTTTATCGTCTAATTCAAAATTTTCTATGTTAATTTTTTTAGGAAGTATAATATCATCTCTCATGCGAATACAGGCATCATATTTTATGCCCAATACTTTTTCTCTAGCAACGCGCATTCTGTTAGCAGAATAAATTTTAAAAAATTGAGAATAAAAAGCACCATACGGATAGGTTCTATCAGTTCTAGGGTTTTTTATTTTCTCTGCTAGTTCTTTAAACAGCAAACAATCACTATCATCCTCTATATTCATTGCAAAAGGTTTATATAAATTAAATATTTTTTGTACATCGTGCTGATCTTTAAAAGATAAGCTAGAGCGCCTGTTTGCTCTCCAACTATTTTTTGGCTCATCTGTATTTTCTGAACGAGAAATTTTATTAATCCAGATATCCAAATAAATATCTATCTGGTGTAGATAATTTGGCTCCAGAATCATCTTCTCTATATGTTTGTATCCCTCTTCCTCTCTTCTAAGAAGTCCAGATACCAAAAGAGCTATTCTCATTCTTTTAATCCCAACTTTATGTGACGACAACTTATATTATCGTAATAGCGCCAACAGTCAATAACAACCTTATCAGGTGTTAAATATTGATTGATATCATGATATTCTCCACAAGGATTAAAAATAATTACACATTCAGAGTTTTCAACACATTCAGAATATGAATCACAATAAGATATTTGATCGCCAAACATTTCTCGTGTATTTTCCACAGCACCCCTTACAGGATCATAAGAATTAACTTTGATGTTATACTTTAATAGCGATTCTATTAATTTTATAGATGGAGATTCATTGATTACAGGCGTTGTGTTTTTAAAACTCAAACCTAAAATGCCAACAGACGTACACTCTAAGCTCAAAACTTTACCAAGAAGATTTTTATTTTGCTTCTGATTAATGTTTTCTGCGGCCTGAATATGTATTGCATTTAAACCAAGCTTGTCACTAAGTTTCATAAAAGCCCAGGTATCTCTAGGAAAGCAAGTTCCACCGAAAGCCAAACCAGCTTTGAAGTAACTTGTTGATATTCTCTTGTCAATGCCAATTGCTGATGTAATTTTGTCTGGATTTGCATTCTCATACTTTTCACAGATATCACCTAAAAAATTAGCAAAACTAATTTTCATACAGATGTATGCATTTAGACTAACTTTTGCCAACTCTGATTCTATTAACGACATACGTTTAATTGGAGGATTGTTTTGAAAAACTTTCGTGTATAGCTCCACGGCTCTGTCTCCTGCTTTTTCACTGCTTTCGCCTAAAACAACAAATTCAGGATTTTCAAAGTCGTCGATAACTGTACCCAATGCGACAAAATCAGGTATGTAACAGAGATCAAAATTCTTTTTGTAAGTCCACTGATTTAGGCTTTCTATGAGAGGTATAAAACTATCATTCAACGACCCAGGCATTACAGTACTGCTTATAATAAAAAGATGATAATCCTTATGCTTTACCTGCTCGCAAATTGATTTGATACTTTGCTCTATATACAGGTTTGAAAAAGACCCATCTTTTTTTACCGAAGGTGTATTAACAAGAATTATGCTAGTATCTGTTTCTGATACCTTTTCATATGAGGTGGTATATTCTACATTATCTCTAGATTTATCTATGTTCCTTTGTAAAGAGGTTTCATAAAAAGGAGATATGCCTTTTTTTAGCTTGTTAATTACTGTTTGATTAATGTCTATAGCCAAAACATCAATGCCATTTTTACCTAGGCAGGTACAAAGTGGTAGGCCTAATTTTCCTAAACCTATAAAAGAAACTTTACTCATTATTACTCTCCAATATTTCTATAATTTTATCCATATCTTTTTGTTCTCCGATTGTCACTCTGATACAACTTTCTAAATTGTCCATGTAACTTCTATCTCTAACCAAGATATTATTTTCTAGTAGTTGCTTTAATACTGTTTTATGTTTTTTAGTTTTTAGTAAAACAAAATTTGATTTAGAGTCAACATACTCTATATTATTTTTTTTCAAATCATAGCAAAATGCATTTTTATTTTTATTTACCTTATTAACTCTTTTTTCTATCATGTCGATATTGTTTAATGCAACAATACCTAAGTTTTGTGCAAAAGAGTTTACCTCTTTGTGATTTTTAATTTTGTTTACTATGTTTATATTTTTAACGGAAGAACACATATATCCTAATCTTGCTGAGGCCAGACCAAATGCTTTGGAAAAAGTTCTGGTGACTATTAAATTATCATACTTTTTAATCAGTTCAACACACGAAAGCTTACAAAATTCATAATACGCCTCATCAACAATAAACATTTTTTTAGGGTTTTCTTTTACTATTTTTTCTATTGTTGAAGGAAGCAAAACATGACCTGTTGGATTATTTGGATTGCTAATGTATACGACATCATGATTTTCTATATCATCAAAATTATATTTATGTTGTCCAAATATATCTTGTATATCAGAAAAATATAATTTGTTTGTCTGCATTCTTATATATGTATTGATTTGTGAATAGTTTGGGTTGAACACCAAGACACTAATGTCTTCATCAACAAAAACTTCAAATATGTATTTTAAAGCAGAATCAGAACCATTAAAAACTTCTATATTTTGTTGGTCAATGTCACAATATTCTGCTATTTTTTTAAGAAGTTTTTTATTTTTTATTTCTGGATATTCAGAAAATTTTATTTCTTGCAAGCAGTGCATAAAGAATTTATTTAAATCATCGTCTATTTCTACAGAACATTCATTCCAATCTAGTTTTTTTAGCTTAGGATCTGATACTCTTTTAGAGACAACATATTTTTTTAATGTATGCATTCTTTTATTTATTTTCATTGATTATGCACCTTATTTTGTTAGTATTTTTGTTTCTATTAATATTATCAACTAACTCCACTCTTATTATAACATCTTTTAATCTCTTTGTCAAGTTATTTTTTATATTTTTTACAATTTTTTTATTTTTTTTGTCTGTTACAACTGAAACGTCTATGCTATTATCTTTTCTTTGGATAATTTGAAACATCTTTACGCCATCAATCTTATACATCATAGTATAAAAATTAACAGGTGGAACTCTAGCACCCGTAGATGTTCTTAAAAAATCATCAGATCTGCCTATTATTTCATTTGCTACAGCCGGTAAACCTATTTTTGTTTCGACATTACTCTTTATCGCCATATCATTTGTTTTATATCTTATAAAAGGCATGGCATAGTTTATAAACCCAGTCCCAACAATTGAACCATCATCTAGTATTTCAGTATATCCATACTCTAAGTTGTCATAATATTGGTCTCCATGGTGCTTTTGGTGCATTAAACTTACTTTCTCCATTAATCCATAGTGACATTTAACTTGAATACCAAAAACTTTAGAAATTTTTATAGACCATTCAGGCAGCATTTTTTCTGATGCTGCATGTAGAGCTTTTATCTTTGGAGGTTGCAAGCCATGCTCTTCTAGAAGTAACGCAAATATATAAAGACTAGATGGATAACCGACCATTGTATGGTATTTTCTCTTTGACATTTCCGAAAGATACTTTTCTAAATTACTAGATTCTAAGTGATAAGGAGACATATACAGTCTCCTCAGTTCGTGATTGTAAGTCCAGAGAGGATCTCCAGCTTTTTCTGGTACATATCTTCTCAGCCATATACTAGGTTTATCATAAAGTGTGGCGCCGTGATTATAATAGGCCCTTAAAATAAAAGCAGCCTCTCTTTTAAAAACATTATCATCTCCTAAAAATTTTAATTTTTTACCAGTTGAACCGCTTGTCTTAAACGTATACAGTTTTTTGTCATGAAATTTTGACGACAACAGGGAGCTAAAGTTGTTGTTTATTATATCTTTTGTTAAAAATGGCAACACTTTAATCTCAGAAGGATCTTTGATGTTATATGGGTTTAAATCATATTTTTTAAAAAGTTTATTATAATATTCAACAGTTTCATATGAATGTATTAGTAGATCTTGTAGTTGCAAAAGCTGATATTCTTTTAATTTATCATAGCTCCACTCTTCACTGGATAGTAAAAAATCTATGGTTTTTTTAAACTCTGATCCGTATCGGTATCTGAAGGGTATGATATCGTAGAGAGTGTTTGAAATAGTTTTATTCTGTTTTTTAATAAGCTTTAATAGTTTACTCACGAAAAAAATCCTCGCTGTTTATTGCCTTGTCATCTATATAATAGTCAGCTCCAAACTTGACACCTGTTCTTAGCTGGTGGAACTTTAGGCCCCAGGATACCAGTTGATTGTAGGTTTCAAGGTACCAATTTCTCTTAGAATTACATCCCCTTGCTGTCTCAATAATAATTTTATTACCTTTTTCCCAAAGTAAATTTACTTTTTTGATACGATTTTCATAAGGAATAGAGTTCAAATAGTCCCAATCTCCGTTTGGCTTTTTCTTTGTATCGCAAAGGGTATGGTCTAAATCAATAACGTAAATCATTTAAACTCCTTCAAATATTTCTGGATATTTGATATACATGTAGTCTTCACTTCCACCGCGAATTTCTTGCTGCATAGATATATCGTAATTCTTTTTAACATATTCCATTCTATCATTGTAATCTTGCAACGTAAGATTTTTCAAAATGTCTGTTAGTTCTTCTATTGTTTCAAATGTGATAAATCCTCTTTTATCAAAAACTTCAAAGACATCGTGTGAACCTCTGTATATTGGTATAGTACCCGCCCAGAAAGGCTCGTATGATTTTTCACTCCAATAGCTATCATACAGTGAATTCTCAATCATGATAGAAAAGGCATAGTCTTTGTATGCCTCTATTCTATCGTTAAATTTTTTATAGCCATTCCCCATCAAATCAAAAAAAGAATTATCAACTTCTTTGACAACCTTGTGTCGAAACTTGTGACCAGTTGTCCAAGCTTTAAAGGAAACAGCAAAGCTAGTAATTTTAGTTTTTTCATAAATCCTTACATGTTCATCTGGGAAGTGGCTTCGTTGCGAACACGCTATAACAAATTTAAATTTACTTGGATCTTCTTTTATTAAGCTTTTATCGTGAGTAAAAATGTAATCATACTTATGCATATTTCTGAGGATATATTCATGCTGATATGGAACAACCTCTCTAGATTCACAGAGCCATGCAATATTAATTTTAGATCTAATATGATCTACTGTGTTTCTCAAAACATGATGATCTGTGTAAATGGTTATACCATCCCAGTAAGCTTGCTTTTTAACAAACCTAAAGTGCTTAGGCCAACATCCTGAAGATGCCGGCGGATAACTATGGTTCATAAAAATTTCATCAAATATATTTACCAATAACATCTATACCTCTACTAAATTCCAATCTTTATGTCTTAGGTTATCTTCTTTAAAATGAGAATTCTCATATCCCCACCATTGATTTGGGCAATATATATCACTAGTTTTAGATAACCAGGCTGCCCACCAGCTAAAAGAACTATTAGACATAAAAATAGTATCTCCTTTTGACAACAGGCAAAAATCTAATATATGCGATGCTGCGCTAACCGGGGCAGAATTTGTTTTTGAAAAAATAAAGTCTTTAGAGTGAAAATTTTCTTTACACCATTTTATATCATCTGATATAAAGAAGAATATATTGTTTTCACTTCTATGTTTTTCTATTAATTTATTAAAATATTCTGGCTTGAGCAAAATTTGAAATTTACCTTTGTCCATAACGCCATCACCACGGCGAACATGAACTGTTGTAATTTTATTGACATTTCGAAGCTTCTTAATTTTATTCATATACATTTCACAAAAATCATTTACCTCATCATTAAAAGCCAATTCTTCTCTTATTTCTTTCTCTGCTTCATAAAAATAAGTGGCGTTTTGAAAATAGCCATGAAAGTTAGTACCATCACTTTGATTAAAAACATTTTCGTCATGATGCATTTGCCTTTCAGAAAAATTTCTCGTAACATATTTTTTTATTTCTTCTGTTTTCATTGTTTTTGTTTTAATTTTAAAACAATCAAACAAGTCCATCTTGTAAATATCTTTTTTACCAATTGATGGATTGTATCTACCAACTGTATAGTTTTCAATGTTCTCTATGGGTAATACTATTTCCTGGTTGTTCCTAACAGATATAGCCTTCAACATTGCATATTGGAAAATTTGATTACCCAGTCGACCATAACGACCTAAGCTTAAGTTTGTTATCATTTTATAACCTCATAAGGCTTCATGCTTCTTAATATATTTTCTACCATTATTTGTTTTCTATTGTCTTTCTTAAAATCATTTAAATCACTTAAATCATTCCAAACGTATAAGATTTCATGTATATAATGTGATCTATGTCCAGACATTTCAAGCATCGGAAACATAATTGCCAAATCACCTGTTATAGTAAAAAACCTGCCATCTTTTTTAAGATCATTTTCATTAATTTTTTTAAATAAAAAGCTTTTAAAAGTTCTAAGGTGGGAAGTACACCACTTATACCTTCTGTATGCGTTTTTTAGTATAATTTCTTCCGGTATTTGCTCAGAAAATTTACCTCTGCGTTTATTAGACAGGTTCACATAGCTGCCATATGTTAACCAGCAATCATTATTCAAATAATAATCATTTAATTTCTCTAGAACATTTGGTCCAAATAGAAAATCATCTCCATCTAAAATAACTATAATATCTTCGTCATCAGTATATTGATTAATTGTATCGTATATGTTTCGAAGAGAAAATTTTTTTTCTTGATTTTGTATAATTTTAATATTTTTATTGTTTTTTGCAGATTTTTTTAAGATTTCTAAACTTTGATCAGTACTCATATCATCTACAAAATAACATTCATAATTTTTATAATTTTGTGCAGTTACAGACTTGACGGTTTTCGATATTGTTTTTTCTACATTATAAAAAGGTACAATTATTTTAAAACTATTCATTAAGTCTCCGTAAAACTTCGTTTTTAACTTCTGTATGTTTAGCTTCCATATATTTTATTAAATCAACACCCTTTGTAGAATACCAAGGCTCATAGCTGGCTCCAATATTTTTATTTGTTATGGTTTTAATACCCATCATTCTAGCTTCAACCACAACTCTTGATAATGTTTCTGGTGTTTTTGGTAGAAAAATAAATTTATCATTACCAGACAACAAAGACAAAAATTCGTTGTAATCATTTGAAGAAATTAAATCATATGCAAAGCCTTTTTTGTCACAATAAAAGGCCGTCTCTGCGGTATTTTTGTGCCATATTTTTGAATTTAATACCGTGTATCTATCTTTCTTTTCTTTCCTTGATAATATTTTTAGAATTTGCAACGAGCCTTTGGACCAAAGATTTCCGGAAACGTTATGAATATTTTCTATTTGTATATTTTTTTTCATAATATTCTGATGGAAAGAAGATTGACAGAAAACACACTTTGCTTGCTTGTAGAAGTCTAAGTTTACAATCTGTTCTTTAGGTGCTAAAAAATCTTTGTATGTTGCGGGATTTCGGGATGCTAGATATTTATGGTCATGCTCATAGATCACATAATTATATTTCAACATAATTTCATTTTTAACTTCTTGTCTTAAATTAACAAAGTTAGAAATTATTAAGTTATGATTTTTATACTTTCTTAAACATTCTAGTGTCAATTCATGACTTCTTATTTTTTCTGCGGAAAGCAGACGACATAGTTCGTGATCATTTAGTTCTCCACCGCCGACCACATCCTGTAACAGCAGGTCGGCAATGTAAAGTATTTTAATCTTGCTCAACTAGATCACCTTCTAATTCTTCCATCCACGAGTCTAAGTCAATTTGTTCGCCATATATCTCTTTTACAAATTTTTCATACAAAACTTCATTTTTAAATTTTGAATTAACAAGCTCTTGTGCTTCTTTTGCTACTTCTAACATTTCATCGTGATTTTTATACGCTTTTCTTAGAGCCATCTTGTAAGATCCTTGATCTGCATAAGCCCACATGGAATCTTCTTCTATAACACCAGGCCAAACTGCTTCTTTTTGTACTGGTTGCATAGAATAATCTACTTTATTAAATAAGTCTCTGCCTTCATGATGTAAAAAATCAAGCTGCCCGGACCAGCCAATCGTAGTAACTGGTAGTCCTTCTCTTGCTGCTTCGAAAAGTGGTAGACCAAAACCCTCACCATGTGCAATATTTATAAAGTTTTTTACTTTATCATGATTATATAACCATGTCATTTGACCACCAGACAAATCTCCATGTAAAACATATACTGAACATTTTCTATCCTTGTACTGTGATAGCATGTTTTGCATTTGTTTTTCTAAATTGTTCCAGTCTGTTATACAATTTGACATAATATTTGTTTTGACTACAAGCCCAACTTCTTGATCAATAAATTCTTCAACGAACCACTTAACCATATTGTTAAAATTTTTCCTAGTAGATATTTGTGACACAGAAAGAAAATTAAAATCATGCTTCAATGAAACTCCTTCAATCGGCTCTGGATCGTGTCTTTCTGTATTTTCCCAAACGACTTCCATGGGACAAGACACTTTATATGAAAATATTTCTCCGGTAGCATTGTTTTTTGCTTGAGCTACTGTGTTGGCGATAGATGCTTTCGCATGATTCGATACTAACAGCACTTTATCCATTTCGTTACATTTAGTAAGCCACTGATTGGAACACTTATGAGTTTCTATTCCGGCAGTATATCCTATGTTAATTGGGGCAACTTTTTCAAATTCATTGGGGATAGTAACCTGTAGACATATGTCTGCTTGCAATTGTTGTCTCTGTAACAACACCTGGGTCAGGGTTATTTTTTCATCTATCCAGTTTCGGAACTTTGATTCTTTCCATATCCAACCAGTTTTACCCCATGTTGTTGGGATAATGAAAATATCAAACAAATCTTCTCTAGATTTTAAAGCTCTGAGAGCGAAACGAGCTTGCTCTCCATAACCAGACTGAGTCAGAACTGGTCCTCTTACTAAAATTTTCTTTTTCATGCAATCTCCTTAAATCTAATACCATAATATCCTTTTCTATTGTCCCATGAACCTTCTTCAGCATGAACTTTGTCCATAAATCGAACCCATGTATTTTGAAAATTTTCAAAGCCATAGTTATTTTCTACATGTTTACGTCCGTTTAGTCCCATTTTTCGTCTTTCTTCTGCGGAAATATCATACATTTTAGACAATGCAGACATAAACTGGCCTTTATCTAATCTATCTTCATAAATGTATGGCACTTGTTGAGAGCCTATAATTGATTTTGAACATGGCATTAGTGGAACGCCGAAAAATTCTGTACCATTTGTAATTTGTTCCTGTAGTCCTCCTGTCATATTTACTATAATTGGGGTACCACAAGACAATGACTCTAGTGTTGATAATCCAAAACCTTCAGCATCAGAAATGTTTATAGTACAATCTACCATGTTGTAAAGGGCAGCCAAATGTTCCGGAGAGATTTTAGCGGTAGAAAGTAGAACTTGTCTATCGTTAAGATTTAGTCTATCTAAGATGTGTGTCAGATTTTGACCGTGTGGATCTTTGGGGTCAGTATGCATGATTAGTTGCGCTTTGTCATGTAAATCGCGCTTATCAAGCCACTCTTTAAACCACCAAATCAGAGTTCCTGATTGTTTTCTGCGTGCATTTCTGTTGTTCCAAAAGAAAATAACCTTATTTATATCATCTTTATGTAATGAATCTTTTCTGTAATTCTCTATAACCTCTAGTGGGGCCGGTTTAAATATATTGTTGTCGACAGCATGTGGAATATATTTTCTGTTTACCTCTGGTGCTGCTTCTGAGACTATATCGTTTGTTAGCTTGGATATAGCTACAATATAATCATTAGAGAGATAGTAATTCCTATTAAACATAGGAACAGGATAATTATCCCAAACATGATAATAGACCATAGGAACTAATGGTCTGATCTCGTTTTCCATTTGCCACAACCAACCCCAGAATCTTGGGTCAGTCATAAACCACAAAACGTCCGGCTTCTCTGTGCGGAGAACCGAACGAATCATTTCTTGTGTACCATATCCATCAACAGGGACTATCCTCCAATCTTGCCCATACGGCTCAACAGCTTTTGGTGTATAATCGTTATGTTTGATGGCTCCGCCAAATGATATTATAGAATACCGTCCGGTGTTTAATAAAGCTTCACATATATATTTTGTTTGCGTACCAACACCGGACGGGGACAGGGGATGGTCCGAAATTGTTAATATTTTTATTTTTTTATTCAAATCTTACCTCATTGTTTAATATTAGTATAACATGTTTATTAGAGGTTGTCAAGTTTTTTTTTATTTTTTTTAAAAATTATCTACAATGCTCTGTTTTTCTAAATTCACAGCCGGCACATGATCTTCTATCTTTTACGTGATTGCCCTTCGAAATATGTATCAGGGCTGTCGTAAGAAGCTTTGTGGCATTATCAACTTTGCGAGGGCCTGATGTTACGCGAAAAATTTCAACATTGTCTTTTTTAGCAGTTCTCTTAAGAAGACCAAAATAAGTTTCTACTTTTTTAGGATCTATATTGTGCTTTGTACAAAAATATTTTTTATACAATGTTAATTGGTATGCAATATACTTATCGCTTCTCTTTTTTGCATCCCAACCCCAAGAACAAGTTTTCCAATCAATGATGTGATATTTTCCATCTTCTGTCTTAATTACAAGATCAATAAAGCCTTTAAACTTATATGGTACATCACCATCATCTATGTTCTCATAAAGCTTTTCTTCAACTGAAAATACCTCAAATTCGCCAAAATTTTTAGTAAGCTCAGGCATAATCTGGGGGTGTATAGAACCAGCTTGCTCTCGCATTTGGGTTGTTAACTCATCATCCTCTTCTTTTCCTATTGTTTCTAACTCTTTTTCAAAAGCTAAGTTAAAAAAATCTTCTGGATCTTCGACTTTATCGTGTACAAGGTTTTCACACAAAAAGTGAAGCGCCCTTCCGAACGCTGTAAAATTATTTCCAATAAACTTTTTAATTCTATCTTGATAGATTAGTTTCCTTTTATAAGGGCACTCTGCCCAAGTCTTTAGTTCTGAGTATGATATATGCATTATTCCTCCATTTCGTGCAATTCTTTAATTTTTTGATATAGTACAGGACACATTGATTTAAGTTCTCTTTTGTTGTCCATGACAAATTCTTCAAACCCCCTAGCAAAATATTCTCTAACTGATGTGGCAGCATAAGGCGATGGAAATAGTCCTCCAACAAAATGCCACATGGCATCATAAGTTACATCGCTGTATAAATAATCATCGATTTTTTCACTATACTCTGTCTTGTATTGCAATTCTACTGGTGGAGAATAATCATGCGTCTTTAAGTCAATAAACAATCTTTTTCTTTTGCCTAAAAACTCTCGTTGTATTGCGCCGTCTTCATAAATTAAATGACCATACATTTCTTCTATTGAGTGAGCGATTTCATGAATAATATCATCAATCATATCTCTATCATCATCTTGCTCATGAGTTAAATAAATTGCTCCATCCATATACATAGCATTAGCTCTATCATTACCAAGCTTATCAAAATTACCAACGTAAATCATATCGACACCCTGCAATAGGTAATAAGGTATTCTAATTTTAATATATTTTAAAACAAAATCCATATCAATATGATCTGGTAGCTGATCTTTTATGTATATATTTATATCGTGCAAAGTATATGTATCCTTTAGTTTTTTAGTTCTATTCATTGATTCATTTAACCACTTCATTAATAACTCCAATTATATATAATATAACAGAAAACAGTATAGTTGTCAAGTAAAAATATTAAA
>MDSZ01205069.1_pt1 | contig 16625 bp, 15 predicted proteins | sample 811201 | NCBI WGS metagenome assembly MDSZ01 (sample SAMN05326647, study PRJNA326480) | marine metagenome | isolation source: seawater | place: Indian Ocean: North | collected 2010
GCTTTAACAGCTAAGCCATACCGGTTTAAAGCTCGACCGTGGGACTTAGAAGAGATTGAATCAACCTATCCGAATCCACTCGGCGACCGGATAGTGGTTCAATCATCTCGAGACCAGGTCTTACGCCTGCAAGGATTAGACAGTGAAGAAGTCAATTGGGGATGGCTGTGCGATAAGGACCGTTTCTCTTTCGAAGCGTTCCAAAACGAATATAGGTTAGACAATCCTTTAGTTCGAGGAGGTGGCCTCAATAAAGCTGATAAGTCGGGTACCGGTCTTGTAGCGGCATCATGGGCAGGGGCGATGAGTATAATTACTGAATCCCTAAACGGCACAGATCCCGATCGTGTTGGTGTAATCGGTGGATCTAGATTAACGAATGAGTCACAGTATGCATGGGCCAAGCTCGCAAAAGGCGTTATCGGAACGGACCACGTCAGCGCTGACCTTGGGGATGAGCTCCCACCGCACGTTCTCCTTGGCTTGCCAAGGGCAACTATCTCAGAGATATGTTCTCCAGGTAACACAGTCGTTCTTCTTACCCCAGATCTTAAAGAAGAATATGGAACATTGTTTATTCGCCTCAGGGATGCAGCTAAAAATCAAGGTGTTAATATTGTTGAACTCTCACCTATGAAAACAGCGCTTTCTGGCGATGCAGTGGCTTCTTTACATCCGTTACCTGGCGAAATTGGAAACGTAGTTGAAGCGCTTGTTACTGGCGATATTCCCCGGGAAATTGGTGGAGTTTCTGGAGAAGAAATTTCGCAAGCCCATAAATACCTTAAAGACACGAACGTTTACGTTGTTGTAAGTCGTTCCTCCATGGCACAGTCAGAAGTTCCAATTATTGAAGCGCTTACCTCATTTCAAGAACTCGATAACTGCCGCTTCCTTCCACTTGTGCGACGAGCGAACACAATGGGCGCTCTAGATATGGGGATGGCACCAGGCCTCCTTCCTGGGCGGAATACCCTTAGTTCTGGTTCTCCGGTTTTCTCTGATATTTGGACTAACTTGCCCACAGAAACTGGCGCAAATACAAAACAAATAATCCAAAGGGCATCCGATGGAGAAATCGATATTCTTTTCCTTCTAGGAGCTGACCCATTAACTGATTTTCCAAATAAAGCACTAGCTGAAGCTGCCCTACAGAAGGTTCAAACCGTTGTTGCTGTAGATCTATTCGTAACACCATCCGTGTACGAGTCTGATGTGGTTCTTCCTGCTGCATCTTTCCTTGAGGCCGATGGATCACATACAAATGTAGAAGGACGCATAACTCCAATTCGTCAGAAAATTACACCTCCCGGGACTGCAAGGCCAGATTGGATGATTGCTGCCGAGTTAGCTTACCGGCTGGGATATGATCTCGAAATTACTGGTCCAGAGGATGTTTGGGAAGAGATAAGTTCACGTTCTGCGGTCCATGGACGTTTTGATTATGCGCGGCTAGACGATGAACCCGGCAGTTACCTTATAACAGCAACGGGGCGTATACCATTTATTCCAGTAGAGGAACGGATAGAAACAAGGCCTGTTGACTCCTACGCCATGAGGTTAATTTTAGGAAGAAGAATGTTTGATAGAGGAACAATCACGCAAATGTCTTCCTCCCTATCTCATCTAGCCGAGCAATCTCAACTGAGAATCAATCAATACGACTTTGAACGTTTGGGTATCAAGGAAGGTACACATGTGCAGGTCACTTCTGAGGGCAGAAATCTCTCTATCTCTGTGAAAGTAGACAATCGCGTACCAAGGTCCTCAGCTTTAATTTATAGAAACCTTGATGGCGCCGACCCAAGGGAATTACTCATCGAAGAGTCGCACAGTATAGATATCAGAATAGATCCTACGAGTAAGGCGGGCTCATGATCTTCAGCGGGTTGGACCCCCTTTTTTTAGGTGATGCAGGAGCACTTGAAGTGCTCCTCATTGTGTTGCTCAAGGTTCTTGTGGCATTTTCGCTGCTCCTAGTCTCTGTCATGCTTTACATCTGGTGGATGAGAAAATTTATAAGCGACATGCAGAATAGAATCGGCCCAAGTAGAGCTGGCCCATTTGGAATTTTGCAAACACTAGCAGACGGAATAAAACTCTTCTTCAAGGAAGATTTAATTCCGAACAAGTCTGATAAATTCGTATTCAAACTTGCACCATTCTTTTCCTTAGTTCCTGCGCTCCTTGTGTTTTGTGTGGTTCCCGTTGCAGGTGATTTCAGTAGTGGTGGTAATGGAACCGTAACGTGGTTTGGCAACGAGACCTTTGTTCAAGTTGCTGACCCTCATGTAGGTATTCTCTTTGTCTTAGCAATGTCTTCTATAGCTGTGTACGGAATCATGCTTGCTGGATGGTCATCAGGATCAAAGTATCCATTACTAGGTTCTGTTCGAGCATCAGCCCAAATGGTAAGTTACGAAGCAGCTCTCGGGTTAGCTCTTATTGCCGTTTTATTAAAAACTGGCACACTATCAACTCACGACATAGCCCTTCAGCAAAACGGTGGAATCTCTGATTGGGGCCTTGTAATTACAGGGTTTGTCCCATTTATTATTTTCTTCATCGCAACTACTGCAGAACTTAATTCACCACCCTTCGACCTAGTGGAAGCAGAGCAAGAATTAGTCGGCGGGTTCCACACAGAGTACAGCTCAATAAGATTCGCTCTTTTCTTCATGGCAGAGTTCATGAACGTCATCACAATGTCTGCTGTTATGGTCACCCTCTTTTTTGGAGGCCCAAGCGGATACTACCCAAGCTTCGGCCCAGCCTGGCTTTGGGGACTTTTATGGTTTGTAGGTAAGGTCTTTATCTTCGTATCGGTCTTTGTGTGGATGAGAGGAACTCTCCCTCGACCTCGATACGACCAACTCATGGATTTAGGCTGGAAGTTATTGATACCTCTAGCTCTAGGTTGGGTATTGCTCATAGCTGCTCTCGATATCTTCGATGACAGAGGATTTGGAAGTGGGCCGGCACAAATACTGATTGCAGCGATTTGTGTTGTAGCCATATTGGCCTTTGGGGGCCTTCTCATGATCGCAATTCTTAAAGGGCAAGAGAAACGAGAGCAAGAAGGCGAAGAGGTATTCGGATGAGAAATATTAGAAACGGATCTCCTATCACGGGACTTAGAAAAGGTTTTCTCTTATGAGCTTTCTTAATTTCTTTAAAGGGTTTGCAGTCACATTTGGCAAACTAAACCATGCATCAAAATCGGGGAAAGTTGTCACAACAAGCTATCCAGAGGAGAAACGTGTAAAACCAGCCCGACTACATGGGCGCCATGTACTCAATAAATATGAGGACGGAATGGAAAAATGCATAGGATGTGAGCTATGCGCTAGCGTTTGCCCAGCTAATTGTATATACGTCAGAGGGGCAGATAATGATCTAGAAAACCCGACCTCGCCTGGTGAACGCTTTGGTTTTATCTACGAAATCAATTATCTGAGATGTATTCATTGTGACCTTTGCGTTGAAGCCTGTCCGACGCAGGCCATAACAGAAACCAAACTATTTGAATTCTCCTTTATGGATAGAGAGCAAGCCATATATACCAAAGATGAACTTGTTGTCGCAGATGATGGGAAACCACAAAATTTACCTTGGGAAGACTGGCGACAGGGAGAAGATGAATATACATCGGAATGGATGAGGGCAACATCCCCATCAGGGTCAGCTGATTTTGTGGGTTTAGTCCAATGGGCTGGAGAATTAGGATATGGCATTCGTAAACCAGAAAGTAGCCAAGAATATAAAGACAGAAGCAGTAGTGGAGAGACTCTCTCTCCGGAAGAAGAGGGTAGTTAATGGAGGCAGTTGTTTTCTTCATTGCCGCTGGAGTAGCTTTAGCTGGTGCTTGTGGTGTTGTACTTCTTAAGAATCCTGTCCACGCTGCACTGTCTCTTGTCGGAACACTTTTCGGTGTAGCTATTCACTTTATAAATCTCGAAGCTTATTTTTTAGCTGCAGTTCAGGTCATCGTCTACGCCGGAGCAATAGTTATCTTATTCCTATTTGTAATTATGCTGCTTGGAGTTGATCGTGCCGAAAGTATTCGAGCGGAACCCATCATCGGTCAACGCCACTTAGCACTTTTAGCGCTCGCAGCATTACTCACTTTCGGGGTACTAATAGGCGTTGCTTCAAATGGGGAGGTTACTGGAGTGCCTCCTCAAGAAGCCACTTATACGCCTTCTGAAGGAGGACTATCAATAGACGAAGCGAGAGAGGACGATACCGGCAATACAATTGCCCCAAAGGAAAATATTCGCGAAGTTGGAAGATCATTGTTTTCAACAAGGTATGTATTTGCGCTCGAAATAACTGCTCTTCTTCTAACCATTGCGGTTATAGGTGCTGTTGTCTTAACGAGAAGACCCAAAGGAGAATTAGAGCCGCTTCCAGACGATGATCCACCTTCGATCATTCGAAATGATAAAAATAACGATGACCTTCGCCCAACTAGTAGCGATAACGATGCACCAGCAATTGACACAGAGTCGAGCGAGTCTGAAACGTCATCACCAGAGGAATCAGGGGTATCCGGCGAATGATTTTAGGACTATCAATTGGGCCAGAATACTACCTTGCGCTTTCAGCACTTCTTTTCACAATTGGTGCTGGCGGTCTTCTAATACGCCGTAATCCACTTGTCATGTTTATGTGTATTGAATTGATGCTAAACGCAGCAAATCTCGCTTTCATAAGTTTCGGAAAGGAAATGGGAGACCTCGGTGGACAACTATCTGTACTTTTCGTGCTTGTAGTTGCAGCAGCAGAGGTGGTAATAGGTTTAGCTATTGTGGTTGCAGTAATGCGAAGAAGGCCGAAAGCTTCTGTAGATGAAGTTTCGGTACTGAGGGGATAGTTGTGACTAGTCTCGTATGGCTTATTCCTGGTTTCCCACTAATTGGATTTACGTTTTTGCTCATATTTGGAAAGCGCCTCGGAGAGCCACGGGCGGGTTGGCTAGCTACAGCAACTGTTAGCGGGTCCTTCCTCTCAGCATTAGCTGTTTTCTTCGGGTTAGCGACAAAGCCACCCGAAGAAAGAGTCTATGAAATAACTCTCTTTGAATGGATTCCATCAGGAGAATTATCTGTTGGTATGGGTTTTCTGGCTGACCCCTTATCTATAGCTATGGCTCTATTTGTAACTGGGGTAGGGGCGCTTATACATATGTATGCGATTGGTTATATGCATGGAGATCCAAAATTTTCAAAGTTCTTCCTGTATCTCAACCTCTTCGTTTTCGCAATGCTTATGCTTGTACTCGGAGATAACCTCCTTATCACTTTCCTTGGCTGGGAAGGTGTTGGGGCATGTTCGTATTTCCTCATTTCTTTCTGGCATGAAGAGCCTGCCAATGCAACCGCAGGTAAAAAAGCATTCGTAACTAATCGAGTTGGCGACTGGGGCTTCATGGTCGCAATGTTTCTTCTTTTCTTCAATATCGGATCATTGAAGTACAGTGACATCTTCTCCTCGATCATTGAAGCAGATGCATTAACTCAAACAACTGCGACTGCAATAGTCGCAATGCTTTTCATAGGTGCCGCAGGGAAATCAGCCCAATTCCCGCTATATCTCTGGCTACCTGATGCAATGGCAGGACCTACACCTGTATCTGCTCTAATTCACGCTGCAACAATGGTGACGTCTGGTGTTTACCTCCTAACACGAATGAACCCAGTACTGGCAGAGGCTGCAGGGTGGTCCACCGACCTAATATGGATCGTTGGACTTTTCACAGCACTATTTGCCGCAACAGCCGCAGTTGCGCAAAATGATATAAAGAAAGTCCTTGCCTATTCAACGGTCAGTCAACTTGGATTCATGTTTGTCGCAGTCGGATCTGGACTGTACGTTGCCGCTATTTTCCATATGATTACACATGCTTTCTTCAAGGCTCTTTTGTTCCTCGGAGCTGGATCTGTCATCCATGGAATGCATCATGAACAAGATATGCGAAAGTACGGGGCTCTTAGAAAAGCGATGCCGATCACCGCATTTACTTTCATCATCGGATGGTTAGCGATAGCAGGTATACCTCCGTTTTCTGGATTCTGGTCAAAAGACGAAGTCCTTTTGGCAGCTTGGAATGAAAATAAAATTGCATGGGTGATGCTTCTCGCAGCAGCTGTAATGACTGCTTTCTATATGAGCAGACTAGTGTTTATGACTTTCTTTGGAGAAAAGAGGTGGGGAACTGCAGTGACAGAGGAAGAGGCTCATGAAAGCGAAACGGAGAAACACGAAATTGCACCTCATGAATCACCGATGGTCATGTGGCTACCTCTCGTCCTTCTCTCGGGCCTCGCAGCAATTGCTGGACTTTTGAATCTGCCTTTCAGCCATGACACAAAACATCTCGAAAAGTGGCTTGAACCAATCCTTTTCGGGAATGAAGTTCACGTTACCGCCTCAGGTCAGACGAAATGGCTACTTGCAGTAATTGCAATAATTGGTGCAAGCATAGGAGTAATTGCTGCCATATTTGTGTATTTGAAGAACAAGGTCGCCACTAGCAAGATTGAACATGCAATTTTGGAAGATGCATGGAGGTTTGATTCGACCGTAAGTAGTTTTATGGGTGGCCCGGGAAGAAAAAGTTTTGAAGCAACCACATGGTTTGACCAGAACATCATCGATGGTGCAGTTAACGGAGTAGGTAAAGTAACTCAAAGAGTGAGCACCAGGTTGAGAGGTGTCCAAACGGGCCTTATAAGAAGTTACGCACTGGGCATGGTCATTGGAGCCGTAGCAATTATCGCATACTTCATTTCCAGGATGGGGTTCTGATGACTTTCCTCAATCTACTAGCAGCATCATCGTCCCAAACGACATTCCCAGTGATACCAGCTCTTGTGCTCATTCCAGTTTTTGGAGCAATAGCTGTGGCTCTTACACCGAACGCTCGAGTAGGCCTGCACAAGATGCTAGCTACGATCTTTACTGGTGTGACAGGAGCTATCTCTGTTTGGTTATTAACCGCCTTTAAAACAAACAGTGAATTTCAATTTCTATCCCAACAAACATGGATCAAGAGTCTCGGTATTGAGTGGTTCGCCGGAATCGATGGAATTTCACTGTTTCTAGTAGTTCTTACTGGGCTGCTATTCCCATTCGTTATCGTTGCGATAAATCCCAGTCACGACCATAAGGCCTACTACATCTGGATTCAGCTACTACAGACAGGATGCATGGGCGTCTTTGTATCTCTAGACCTTTTCATGTTCTTTGTTTTCTTCGAAATTGTTTTAATACCGATGTATTTCTTAATTGGGAAGTGGGGTCATGCCAACGCCAAATATGCGGCAACAAAATTCTTTTTGTACACAATGTTTGGATCCGCCCTAATGCTTGTCAGCATAGTTTCATTAGCTGTTTTGCATTCACAGAACGCTGACACCGCTCTGACATTTAACCTACTCGAGATAGCAACAAATCCAGCTATATCCACTAACGCAGCAAGAATGCTTTTCCTCGGTTTCGTTATCGCTTTCGCTGTGAAAGTTCCCCTATTCCCTGTTCATACATGGTTACCGGATGCACATACCGAAGCTCCAACCGCTGGCTCGGTAATTCTTGCAGGTGTTATGTTGAAACTGGGAACATATGGCTTCATACGTTTCGGCCTCTTTCTTTTCCCAGAGGCTTCCCACTTCTTCGCACCCTTATTCCTAACACTTGGAGTTATCGGAATTGTCTACGGAGCGATAGTCGCAACTATGCAAAAAGATCTCAAGCGATTAGTTGCATACTCATCAATTGCGCACCTGGGATTCATAATTCTCGGAACATTTGCTTTGAATACACAAGGTATCCAAGGTGCCACTGTACAAATGGTTAATCACGGACTTTCAACCGGTGCTTTATTCATGCTCGTTGGAATAATTTATGAGCGAAAGCACACTAGGCAGATCTCTGAACTCAGCGGAATGCAAAAATCAGCCCCAGTACTAGCAGGGGTTTTTACATTAGTCATGCTTTCGTCCATAGGCCTCCCAGGGTTAAACGGCTTCGTCGGAGAATTTCTCATACTCCTTGGGGCCTTTACAGCAAACAGATGGTGGGCAGTTGTCGCAGCTACAGGGGTTATCCTTGCTGCCCTCTATCTACTTTGGGCATACCAACGTGTATTCCACGGGCCTCAAAATCCCGAAGATGAGCCAACAAAAGACCTCACCAATTGGGAACGTTTAACTCTGCTGCCTTTAATCGTTGGAATTGTATTTCTAGGTATTTACCCCAAACCGATGCTCGACCGTATCGAACCAGCGGTCGACAAGCTTGTCTCTCACATTGAAGAGACGATTGAGGATGGCTCATTCACTGAACCTGTTCCAACTACCCAAAACAGAACTAGTTTCAGCGATCTGCTTATGCAAACTCACGAATCACATGGCCACAACAAGCACGACTCTAGCCATCACGGAGATCACGATGAAGGGCACGACTCTGGCCATCACGGAGATGAGAGTCATTCAGGAGGCCACGAATGAAACAGATGACTTTGTTAGCCCTCCAGTCAATTCAAACACCATCCGTTGCATGGACAGGCTTATTACCAATAATTATCTTGGCAGCAGCAGCAGTCTTACTTCTTACGATCTGCTCACTTTTCCCAGATGTAATAACGACCAAGGTACTATCTACCTATACAGCAACTGCTTCACTGGCAGCACTAATTGCTACTTTCCCCTTGTGGGACAAAGTACAAAATAGTTCCGAAGGACCCTACTCAACTCTTGCAGGAGCGTTTGGGGTAGACGGGTTTTCGCTCTTTGTCACAATGCTGATAACTATCATTGTGATCATTGTCTGCCCCCTCTTATCTACTTTTCTAGAGCGAGAAAACGTAAATGGACCAGAACCGTATGTCTTGTTGCTCCTCGCTGCAACGGGCGGAATGATTATGGCGGGAGCCAATGATTTCATTATTCTTTTCCTCGGTATTGAAGTACTTTCAATATCTTCTTACGTCCTAGTTGCGATGAATTCCAAGCGAATTCAATCACAAGAAGCAGGACTAAAATATTTCATCCTTGGCGCTTTTGCCTCAGGATTTTTACTCTACGGAATAGCCTTACTCTACGGAGCAACTGGATCAACATCGTTTACTGCAATTAAAGCCTTTACCCAACAAGTCGAACTAGCAAATGATGCCCTTTTGCTCGCCGCTTTGGCTTTATTAATTATCGGTTTAGCATTTAAAGTCGCAGCAGTGCCATTTCACTTCTGGTCCCCGGACGTCTATCAAGGATCACCAACGCCATTTGTCGCCTTCATGGCCTCAGCAGTTAAAGTATCTGGATTTGCAGCAATTCTCAGAGTGCTTTACGTGACCCTTGGAGAGTATCGGGCTGACTGGCAACCCGTTATCTATGCAATCGCGATTGCTACATTACTTACTGGTTCTTTACTCGCAATAGTGCAAACAGATTTAAAACGAATGTTGGCGTACTCGTCCATAAGCCATGCGGGATATCTATTAGTAGGAACTCAAGCAGCATCTGATCAAGGTGTAAAGGCAGTCCTTTTCTATCTAGCAACGTACGCCTTTATGGTCATTGGTAGTTTCACAGTGGTAGCAATAAATGCCGGAGACTCAGGAACAGAAACAAGTCTGGAGTCCGTAGCTGGTCTAGCTACGAAAAAGCCATTACTAGCAATTTCATTCACTATTTTTCTTCTAGGTCAAGCAGGAATTCCTCTTACTTCAGGCTTCTTTGCAAAGTTTTACGTCATTGAAGCTGCGATAGAAGAAAGGTCGTTCATGTTAGCTATTATCGCAATGATTGCAGCAGTAATCGGAGCCTTCCTCTATCTACGTATCCTTGTAACAATCTGGCTAACCCAAGCAACTGAACAAGAAGACAATGCAAATCTCCCTATTCCATTTGAAATCGGACTAGTACTAGTGATCTCAGTTATCGCTACAATGTTTCTCGGTATTTGGCCAGAACCCTTAGTTGAAATGGTTGAGCGGGCAATTCCCGTACTAGTAGCGAGTTAGGAAATGAGTCATTCAAACTCCGATGTAACAGATCACAACAGCACCTGTAAGGATACAAAATACTAAACGTGTCTTATCTCAAAAAAACAATTAGAACTAAACCTCATTTAACCACGTTTAAGGCTCTACTTTGGGCTATCTTGAGCTGTACACCTTGGTCCAATTGGTCCCAAGTAACTACTATTTATCAACGTGTCTGAATTTCTACGCAGCTATCTCACAGTCGCCGTTTTTGGTGTGCTCGCTTGTCTCCTCGTCGGCGCTTTTGTAGGTCTCAGTGCGCTAATAAGACCCGCAAGGAAACAAGATCAAAAGTACCTAACATATGAGTCAGGCGTCGACCCAGTCGGGACTGGTTGGGCACAAAGCAACATCCGGTATTACATATTTGCCCTACTCTTCGTTATGTTCGATGTTGAGGCAGTATTTATCTTCCCATGGGCAACCAGGCTTGAGGCATACGGCTATTTCGGCTTAGTAGAAATGGCAATATTTATCTTTATTCTTTTACTGGGTCTGCTATATGCCTGGCGCAAGGGAGTTCTGAAATGGTTCTAAAGCGAGAAGAATTCAAGAAAGATGTGGAGGAATTATGGGGCTTGTAGAGTCTGGAAAAATTCCTAAGCCGCTGACAAAGCTACTTAACATGAGTAGAAGGTATTCAATGTGGGTATACCAATGGGGTTTGGCCTGTTGTGCTATCGAGATGGGCGCAGCCTTTGCTTCGCCTCGTTATGACGTGATGCGATTAGGCGTCATCCCTCTTCCTGCTAGCCCTCGACAAGCTGATTTTTTAGTAGTTTCCGGGACAGTTACTGACAAAATGGCTCCAGCAGTCCGTCGTCTTTGGGAACAAATGCCTGACCCTAAATATGTTATTTCTATGGGTTCATGTGCGAATTGTGGAGGCCCATATTGGGATTCTTACTCAGTTACCAAAGGAGTAGATCAGATCATTCCCGTAGATGTTTACGTTCCTGGCTGTCCGCCACGCCCCGAAGCGCTTCTTGAAGGAATTGTTCTTCTTCAGGAACGCATTATGAACGAAGATATGGCTGAAAGATGGAAAGGGGATCCCATTGTTGTTGAGTAACTTCACGAAATGGAATTCTTTAGCCCGTTCTGAGGAGCGCTATGGCTGAAATACCTGAACATCTGCTTAAACGCGCTCAGGCCGCTAGAGAGAAAGCCGAATCGCAACAAAAGGCAGAGACTACAGATTCAACTCAACCAAAAGAGCCCGAAGAGACTAAAGAGGTCGAAGAGGTAGAAGTACTAACTGATGAGAATGCGGAAGAAGCTCTTTCGATTCTTGAAACAGCGCTTGAAGGAAAGATTCTGGACTCCCACATAGCTCCTGGCAGAGGTCTCTGGATCCGTGTAGATGTCGAAGATTGGCGTTCTGCTGCGAAAGCAGCGAAAGAAACTCTTGATTGTAAATTCTTTGATTGGCTGTCGGCAATTGACTGGATGCCCTCTCCCTATGGACGCGAACACGAAACTGAACAAGACCAAATTGCCGATGGTTCAGAAGAAGTCGAAGAGAAAGAAATGGAATGGGGATATACGGGAGGAGAAACCCGATTTCAGTTAATATGCCGTGTTTATTCAATTTCTAGAAAGATAGGGGTCATGATCAAGGCTGATCTTCCTGACAACGACCCTAGAGCACTATCCCTAATTCCCATATACGCCGGGGCCAACTGGCATGAACGCGAAGCAAGGGAAATGTTTGGGCTAACTTTCGATGAACACCCTGATCTTAGGAATATCTACCTTCCAGGTGATTTCGAGGGACACCCACTTCGAAAGGATTACCCACTGCTATCTAGAAGAATGAAGCCATGGCCTGGAATTGTAGATGTTGAACTTCTCCCAGGAGATGAAGAATAATGGTAACAACTGAGAGCGAGCAGATGGCCTATATCGCAGCGCAAGCAGCTGATGCTCGCGTTAATGTCGAAGTTGAAACCGACGAAGGCATGACACTAAATTTAGGCCCTCAACACCCTGCTACTCACGGAACCCTGCGCATAGTTGCAAAACTTGATGGAGAAAAAGTTGTCGCTGCCGAACCAATTATGGGCTATATGCATCGTGGGTATGAAAAACTTACAGAGGTGCGTACCTACCCTCAGGTAACTACGCTAGTAAACAGAATAGATTGGCTAGGTAGCTTCGCTAATGAAGTTCCCTTTATTCTTGCTGCTGAACAGCTAATGGACGTAGAAGCGCCTCCTAGAGCCCAATGGATCCGTACAGTGCTATTTGAATTAAGTAGGATAGCTAATATCTCACTATTTCTAGGAGATATGGCAGTCCAAGTAGGGGCAACTACTCCCGTGTTCTACGCATTCCGTGACCGAGAGTTTGTTCTAAATCAAATAGAACGAGTTACGGGAGGTCGTTTCCATCCTAACTTTGATCGAATTGGAGGTCTAAAAGATGACCTTCCTAAAGGATGGATTGAAGAAACAGCAACTGTAATTGGGAAAATGAGAGACTTCTGCGACGAAATGGAGGAGCTCGTATTAGGAAATGAAATTTTCCAGGCCCGTACGCGGGGTATCGGAGTAATACCACCAGAAGTTGCCCTATCGTACGGTTTATCCGGAGCAAACCTCCGAGCCTCAGGTGTTGATTGGGACATCCGGCGGGATGCCAATGTGGGTTTGGTATATGACGAGGTTGATTGGAAAGTTTGGACTCACCCTGACGGCGATTCCTTTGCTCGATTCTGGGTCCGGCTTCAAGAGACTCGCGAAGCCTGTGACATTATCGAACAGCTACTCGGTGGAATACCAGCAGGACCAATCATGGCTAAGGTTCCTCGGATCATTAAGGTTCCTGCTGGTGAAGCCTATGTTGCGACCGAAAATCCCCTTGGAGAAATGGGATTCTACGTAGTAAGCCAAGGAGATCTCACCCCATTTAGAGTCAAGATCAGATCAGCAAGCTTTTCAAATATGTCTATTACCCCATGGCTGCTCAAAGGGGTGTTCGTGCCAGATATTATTTCAATCCTTGCTTCCCTCTATTTTATTCTGGGGGATATTGACCGATGACTAGTGTCCTAGCTCTAGACCCTGCATGGTGGCAGGAAACATTCCTAATTAAAGTGCCGATTGGACTCCTAGCTGTTTTACTCCCAGCGGGAACAATCGTGTATCTATACCTATTCAAGGCTATCTCCTTTATGCAAAGTCGCCTGGGGCCAATGGAAGCAGGGCCTTACGGCTCCATGCAGTTGCTAGCAGAAGTAGGAAAATGGCTTCAAAAAGAGGATATTTTCCCAACTAAAGCAGACAAATTTGTGTTTGCTGCAGCACCGTTCGTTGTGCTCATGTCCACTTTCTTACTGGTAGTAATTATTCCTGCCGGCCCAGATGCAATGTTTGTCAATCTAGATGCGGGCATATATTTTGCTATGGCAGTTTCTTCAGTTTCTGTTATAGGGATTTTGATGGCAGGCTGGGCATCTGCTAATAAATATTCACTACTTGGCGGTATCCGTGCAGCCGGGCAGCTTATCGCATATGAACTCCCATTGATACTCGCCGTTGTTGGAGTTGTCATTCAAGCTGGAACCATGAATATGCAAGGAATTGTTCTAGCACAGGCAGAAGGAGAAATCTTAGGATGGGGCGGTATCGGCAATCCATTCATACTTACCCAATTCATAGGATTCTTTATCTTTATGGTTGCGGTTCAAGCTGAACTAACTCAGGCCCCATTCGACATGCCGGTAGCTGAGTCCGAACTAGTAACGGGATATCTTACTGAATATTCAGGGATACGGTTCTTACTTTTCTTTATTGGAGAATTCGCTTCTGCCGGTGTATTTTCAGCCATAGCTGCGGTGCTTTTCTTTGGCGGGTGGTATATCCCAGGAATTGATCCTGCTAATGACATATTTAATGTCATAGGGCCTTTAATCCTTGCAGGGAAAATGATGGTCATTGCTTTCCTCATATTCTGGTTTAGATTTACATTTCCAAGATTCCGTGAGGACCAGTTGCAACGTCTTGCATGGAAGTTTCTCATTCCACTTAGCCTCGCAAACATAGCTCTAACCGGCGTTCTGAAGGTGGTCGTATAATGTCTCAAATTCCAGGAATACTAAAAGGCCTCAAGGTCACATTCCGAACCATGATCAAAACGCTTTTCCCGGGCGGCATTAAGAATCCAGTGCCAAGGCCTAGCGAAGGTGCACTTACGGTTCAATATCCACATGAAAAGGAGGCTCCGCCCACAAGAGCTAGGGGTGTTATTGCTCTCCATGAAGGGAACTGTACCGCTTGCATGCTTTGCGCAAGAGAGTGCCCTGATTGGTGTATATATATTGAAGGTCATAAAGAGCTGGCGCCACCACGTCGAGCTGGTGGACAACCAAGAAAAGTCAATGCTTTAGACCGTTTCGACATCGACTATTCACTTTGTATGTTCTGTGGGATATGCGTGGAAGTGTGTCCCTTTGACGCTCTTTTTTGGACTCCGGAATATGAATTCTCCGAACTTCGTCTCGCTGACCTACTTCACGACAAAGAACGACTAAGTGAATGGATGCACACTGTTCCTGATTACGAAGAATATGAAGCTGGGTCGGAGCAGAAGCAAAGGAAGGTTCCACGCTGATGGTTGCGCAGAACGTTTTCTTTGGGATTATGGCACTTGTCATGATCTTTGCTGCCCTAAAGGTAGTGAGTACGAAAAACGTTGTACATGCAGCTCTTTGGCTTGTCGTCGTCCTCGGCGGAGTAGCTGGCCAATTCCTTCTTCTTGGAGCGGAATTTGTTGGTGTAACACAAGTACTCGTATACATCGGGGCTGTAGTTGTTCTCTTACTCTTTGGAGTGATGCTAACAAAAGCAAGCTTGGGCGAAGAAGCCGACCTTAATATGCCTAATCGTGCACTTCCAGCAGTAATTGCTGCCCTAATGTTCGGTGTAATGACGTACGCTCTAATTGATACTTTCAGAGATACTGAGCTACCCCGTGAGTCTGTAACAAATGCAGCTGCCGTATCTGATTCTATATTTGCTGATTATATTGTTCCCTTTGAAGCAGTGTCAGTTCTTCTACTTGCAGCTCTTATAGGTGCAGTTGTTGTTGCGAGGAAGGAATAACATGTTATTAGTTCAATTCCTTCTACTTAGTTCAGTGCTCTTTTGCATAGGGATTTACGGTGTTCTTGCTCGGAAAAACGGTGTCATGGTTCTAATGTCTATTGAATTGATACTGAACGCAGTAAACATCAACCTTGTTGCCTTTGGAACAATGACAAGCAATATTGCTGGAGAAGTGTTTGCATTGTTCGTGATCGCTATAGCAGCAGCAGAAGTGGGTGTAGGGCTCGCTATCGTCCTATTGATTTTCCGTAATAGAAGAAGTGTTGATTTATCGTCTATCGATTCGATGAAAGGGTGAAATGGTAGCTTTGAGCGCATTAGCAGGCGAAGGACCGACATCACTGATTCAAGCTGGTGGATGGTTTCTGGAAAAAGCATGGATAATTCCTGCGCTGCCGGCAATCTCATTTGTCTTCATCCTTTTCTTTGGGAAACGGATGAAATACAAAGGGGCTGAGTTCGGCATTGTCTCAATCGCAGTCGCATTTATCTTTGCTATCTGTTGTGTTGGACAATGGATTGGACAAGTCAACAATGCAGACAGCTACAGCGAGAAGCAAGAATATTATGATGAGGAAAAGCGCTCAGATGAAGCAGGTCAAAATAAAACTCTTAATGAAGAAATCCTAAGAACATCTTCTAATGAGTATGGATCTACATCCAGTGAAAAGATTACCGTATCTGCGCTTGCTGAAGAAAAAGATGGTTACAGTTCCGTAGGACTCAAGCCCGTAATAGAGAGGTTTACCTGGTGGGAAAGTGGCGGAAGAAGTTTCCAGGTCGGGATTATGGTCGATGGATTAGCAGTAATGATGCTCTTTGTCGTAACAGCTATCTCGCTTCTTGTTCACATATATTCAACTGAATACGTTGCAGGCGATCGGCGTTACACACACTATTTTGCCTTCCTAAGCCTTTTCTCAGCATCTATGCTCTTCTTCGTACTAAGCGAGAATATCCTTCAAACTATTGTTGGATGGGAGCTAGTTGGAGTCTGTTCATTCGCGCTCATAGGGCATTGGTGGGAAGAAAAACCAAACTCTGACGCAGCCTTAAAGGCCTTTTTAACTAACCGAGTGGGCGACATGGGGCTTCTTGTCGGAATGATTGTGCTCTTTTGGTCAGCGGGGAGTTGGAGCATTGTAGATATTAATAATGCTGCAATTAATAATGAGATCGGACAGTCCACTCTCCTAATAGCTTCTTTATGTCTAACAGCTGCAGTCATGTCTAAATCAGGACAATTTATTCTTCATACCTGGCTTCCAGACGCTATGGCAGGACCTACTCCCGTCTCAGCACTGATCCATGCAGCAACAATGGTTGTTGCAGGAATTTATATGGTTGCCAGACTCTACGGAGTATTTTTCGAAGGCTTTGATATTGCGGGTTCAAGCTTTAATGTTCTTGCTCTTGTCGGCTCAGTGACTTTGGTAGGAGCTGGCCTTTTGGCGTTTGTACAAGATGAC
>MDSZ01177569.1_pt1 | contig 16624 bp, 18 predicted proteins | sample 811201 | NCBI WGS metagenome assembly MDSZ01 (sample SAMN05326647, study PRJNA326480) | marine metagenome | isolation source: seawater | place: Indian Ocean: North | collected 2010
CCAATCTTCTTCACATTCTCTCGGAAATTTGATGACTGCGACAACTCATCTGGCATCACATGTAAAATTCGGCGAAAGCCTACGACGCTAAGCCCTCTGCATTCGTCGAGCCAAGCATCGAAGCCTGCATCCTCTTCGGGTCGACAAGAAACAATTTGACCGAGCATGCCCTCAGAGCCCACAAGTTCTGAAACGAAACGGGCTTCTGCCCGATAGTCCTCGTCATCAACCGCAGTTTCCATAAAAAGAGTCCCGACAATACCTTTGTTTTCAGTGAGCGTCCCGTAGTCGGATGTTGTAAAGTCACCTTCGGCAAGCGCAGGAATGCCCTTCGTCCATCCGTAAGCAAATCTTTTACGAAAAATTAGGTGCTGGTGTGTATCGATAAATTCCATTTTGTTCCTTTCAATCTGAGATTACATTTTGGCACTGAGAGCCAAGGCATTCTATCCCAAGTTCAACCACATCGCCGGTTTTTAGGTATTGGGGTGGGCTCATTCCCAAACCAACCCCAGGTGGAGTGCCTGTTGAAATTATATCACCAGGATGCAATGTCATAAATTGACTTAGATAACTTATTAGGTGAGCTACGCCATAAACCATTGTCCTGGTTGAGCCATCCTGAACAGTCTTACCATTTACTCTGAGCCACATTGATAAATTTTGCGGATCTAAAATCTCATCCTTCGTAACAAGCCATGGACCTATCTGTCCAAAGTTGTCGCAACTCTTACCTTTAGTCCATTGACCGGCGTGCTCCAGTTGAAATTCGCGCTCTGACACATCGTTTGTAACAGCGTAGCCGGCGACATAATGCATTGCGTCTGCTTCGCTCACGTACTTTGCCGTGTCTCCAATGATGACAGCAAGCTCAACCTCCCAATCGGTTTTTGTACTATTACGGGGGATCACAATTGGGTCATTAGGGCCACAAATTGAACTAGTTGCTTTCATAAATATGACTGGCTCGGGTGGTATATCCATTCCGCTTTCAGCAGCGTGATCAGCATAATTCAAACCAATGCAGATGAATTTGCCGGTACCACCTACGCAGGGTCCTAATCTCACATTATTGGGGGCGTATGGCAGGCCAGTGACATCGACATCTTTTAACCGACTAATTTCAGGCGACGTTAATGACACTCCTGCTATGTCGTGAACAAAACCAGAAAGATCACGGATCAATCCGCTGCTATCCAGAATACCGGGTTTTTCCAATCCAACTTCGCCGTATCTAACCAGTTTCATCAGTTTTCTCCTCTAGATATTTGACCATCCACCGTCGATGACGTGTGAAACTCCGGTAGTATAAGTGCTTTCATCCGAAGCAAGATAAACTACCAATGCCGCGATTTCTTCAGCTTTACCGATGCGGCCGATGGGCTGGCGTTTTATAAAAGTTGCGCGAGCTGTTTCATAGTCACCGGTTGCGGCTAACCTTTGTTCCAGCGATGGGCTTTCTACTGTACCTGGGCAAATTGCGTTGCATCGGATGCCTTGTGAGATGAAGTCAGCGGCAATTGCCTTGGTCATTCCGATAACACCAGCTTTTGTGGCGCCGTAAACAAAACGATTTGGGGCCGCAATTATGGACGATGCAACTGATGCCATATTGATAATCGATCCACCACCATTCTTGATCATACCTGGAAGAAATGCTCGGCACATTCTGTAAAGGCCTGTCATGTTTAAATCCAATGAAAAAGACCAGTTTTCCTCGTCACAATCCAGTATGGTGCCATTTTCAACAAAGCCTGCACAGTTCAGCAAAACATCAGGTGCAGGGTTTTGGGCAAGAACGTCCGCAATCGAGTCTGGGTTTCGGACGTCTAATAAAAACGTTCGAAGGTTATCTGCTGACAGCTTTTGCAATGCGTTCTCATTTATATCAGTTGCTATGACCGAGGCACCTTCAGCTCTCATCGCTAATGCAGATGCCCGACCAATTCCCTGCGCCGCAGCGGTAACAAGGCAAGTTTTCCCTTCAAGTCGTCCCATTAAATCTCCTTATTCTGGCAAACAGGCCGGTCCTATCGGCTCAAAGCTTTTATAGGTTAATATAAACTCTGCATGCCCCAGTGCTTCGGATTTGGTTTTTGCCCCTGCCGCAACATCAAGTACTGTCTCGTAAATTTGATCGCCAATATCACTGATACTTGCGTCGCCAGTAACGATGCGCCCAGCATTGACGTCCATGTCTTCAGAAAGTTGTTCATACATTTTTGGATTTGCAGCAATTTTAATAACAGGGGCAAGTGCAGAGCCTACAACTGAACCACGTCCAGTTACGAACAGCGTGATATGTGCGCCTGATGCCATCATCTCAGCAATTTCTACATTATCGGAAATATTTGGAAAGCCAAAGCGAACCTCTCCATCTGGCACAACGTCCATCATATAAAGCCCTCCTGATGGTGGTATATCCCCAGGTTTGATTAACCCCGAAATAACTGAAGAACCTGATTTAATATATGCCCCCATCGACTTTTCTTCGATTGTTGTAAGCCCGCCATCTGCATTCCCTGCGGCAAAACTGCCGTAGCCTAAAGTTGCATAATACCGCGCTGCTTTCTCCACTGAAGCACGCAATTCACCAGCCAATTCTGGGGTAGCTGCACGAGCTGCTATTATGTCTTCGCATCCAATAAGTTCCCCTGTTTCTTCAAAAATACAAGTGGCACCAGCCTCGACCAAGCGGTCGAATGCAAAACCGGCAGCCGGGTTGCCAGATATCCCACTTGTACCATCTGAACCTCCGCAAACTGTCCCAATTACAAGCTCACCGAGATCTATTGGAACTCGCGGAGTTTTTTCAATTTTATTTAACATTCCCTCTATCCAAGTCTGGCCCTTTAGAATGCTTTGTGATGTACCTCCATCATTCTGAATAACTACTGTCTCAACCGGTCGCCCACTTTTTCGAACAGTCTTTTCAAGTGCAAATCTATTAAAACTTTCACAACCCAGCGAAACTAACAAAACTGCGCCGACATTTGGATGTGTGCAAAGTCGCTCCATCATTTTTTGAGCATAGGCATTTGGATAACAACCTGGAAATCCAATGGTATGTGCCTGTCCCCGATGTGGCCACGCAATTTCTCGCGCTACATGGTGTGCGCACTCAACTAAATAGGCAACGGCAATATGATTTCTGATGCCTTTCCGCCCGTCAGATCGCAAAAAACCGTAGATTTCACTCATTTCGCATTTAATCATAATCATTATACTCATGTTCAAGTGCATAAGTCGGCGTGTAGTCGCTACGCAGATTATGGAGGTGGACTAATTCACCCCTAGATATGTGGCAGGAGGCAGAGCCAATTGGAGCACCATATTTTATAACCTTGCCACCCTCTTCAATTGATTGCCGAGCAATTTTATGCCCAAGGCCAACCTTAATTGGAAAGCTAATTTCTTGGTGCTCAACATATATGTTTTCTCCAGCTTCAACTGTATCTCGCAGAACAAAGATATTATCGTCATGTGAGAGTAAAAGAAGGCGTGAATCATTTTGCATAATCTAAAGCTCCGCAATCGTTGCATTATCAATAAGATCCCAGTCCAATTCGATCCCAAGACCAGGTTCTGTTGGCATCTTAGCTATTCCATCAAGAATTGGTAATGGTTGGGTTAATCCAAATGAAAACGGTGAAAGTGGCCATAACAGCTCAAAATAGCTGGAATTCCGTATCGCTCCGTTTAGATGTAAATTAAAGAGTTCTAGAGGATGAAAAATAGTTGTGTGCAGTTCACAGTTCATGTGATGCGCTTCTGCAAGACGCGCTGTCTTCAATGTTCCTGTGACCCCTCCAGACCAGGAAGGATCGGCACGAACAGCATCAACAACCCTTGTCGATATACATTCTGCTACAGAATATGGATGCTTTGGCAAGACCTCAGTTCCAATTACTGGAATATCAAGAACCCGAGTCAATTCACGAAGAGCACCAAAAGATTCATCGGGCAGTGGCTCTTCAAGCCAGAGATAATTTAGATCTTCAAGCTCTCGGCCCAACCTTATGGCTTCCTCCAGACTGTAAGGGGCAACCGGGTCTGACATCAGATTAAAATTAGGTCCAACAGCATCACGGACTGCATGGTGTACGCTTAGATCTTCTTCGATTGAACGTCCCGGTGGATGAATCTTGTAACCTCTAAAACCAGCAGCTTTAACTTCCTTGGCCTCAGCGGCATAAGCATCTGGATCTGACAATATCAATGAAGAAACATAGACCGGCACTTCTTCACGAAAACCACCGATAAAGCGCCAAAGAGGTTGGCCCGCATCTTTTGCTGCCAGATCCCAAAGGCAACAATCTACTGGTCCATAACTGTATATTGGTAAATGATGCCACCATCTGTCTGCTACTCGCCAATCGTGCCAAGCAGCTTCACGGTCCAATGCGTTGCGCCCAATAAAAAAGGGGCGCAAAGAGGCTGCAGCCAGATGCCCGGCACCGATGGCAGAACGCCCAGCAAACCCAAACGACGAGGCTTGCTGCCCATTATCTAGGCGCACAGTGTAGACTAGAAACTCCAGGTCTTCTCGTGACTGTCCATCACGGAAGGCAGCACCGGAAAGTGAAGTGCTGGAATGACGACAAGCCCGGATATCCAATGCAGTGATTTGCACTTTTAAAATTTTCCATACTTCAAATAGGCTTCTTGTGGGTCAACGCCCTCCTGTATTGCCTTACGAACCAAGCTCTCCGTGTTCATGGCCGTCTGTGATCTTTCCAATACCTCGTCTAAGATTTCGATAGGTACCCGGACCATGCCGTCCCTATCGCCATGGAGCCAATCGCCAGGACGAATTAGTACATCCTCAATCATGATGTCGACATCGGTACCTGTTGGTAACCAGAACCCGACTATGTCGCGGGGTGTGTGGTGAGTGCGCCAACACGGTAATCCAAGTTTGAGTATGAAATCTGAATCGCGAAGTGCACCATCTAAAATGCAACCCAAAACACCTTTATGATGAAGCGTTTCAGCGGAAAGTTCGCCCATTTGCGCGACTAGATGGGTATGAGGTTGAGCTACCCAAATATGATCAGATTTGGCCTTTGACAACAGCCCAGTCCAAGCAAGAAGAGTTTCATGGGAATCGGCTGCCTCGCTGATCCTACCCTCGACTGTCCAAGCTGGGCCACATAAAGTGTTTTCCGGCTGAAGAGGCGTAATTCTGGGTGGCAAAGTGAAATTGCGCTGGCCCATTGCACGCATCACATCATGTACAACGCTTGTATAACAACTCTTGAATGGAGCGAGCCTATTATCACTCATGATGGAAAACCTCCTCCATCATTGACCACCATTCACCTTCGTCTCGCGAAGCCAGTGGTTTCTGCATCGGCATACACACGTCCCACCATTTTTGAGTAAGCGGGTCAGCCGCCATTTTCGCCGCGTCAGATGAGAAATCCTCACCAGTGTATTCCCAATACCCAAATAAGAGGTTCTCCGCCTCATTCAGATAGATAGAGTAATTCTTGATGTTACACTTTGATATCATTTCAAGAATTCCGGGCCAAGTCTCTGCATGTAATTTTTTATATTCGTCAATCCGATCAGGTTTAATACCAATCACCATTCCCATGCGTTGATGCATATTAGTTTCCTCCTTTATCAATTTGATAGCGTGACCCATCAACAATTTGGGCGTTCACAACATTCCAATCCCAATCAATTCCAATACCCGGGACATCTGAGGGACATGCCCGCCCACTCTGAATACTAAACGGTTTTTGCGTGACTGCATCCAGTTGAGGGATATACTCTAGAATAGGCGCGTTCGGAACTGCGCACACCAGACTAACGTGAAGCTCCATTAAGAAATGGGGACAGATCGGCACACCATACCCTTCAGCAAGATGCGCTGCTTTGAGCCAAGGCGTGATACCACCAATTCGAGCTACATCAGCTTGAATAATTGATACCGCACCTTGATGTAAGTAATCCTTGAACTGGCTCAGACTATAGATGCTCTCACCTACAGCAATTGGAACAGGTGAGTGTCGCGCCAGGTCACGATGGGCGCCTACATTGTCGGCAGGCATTGGCTCCTCAAACCAGTGAACCCCTGCGTCAGCCAACATTTCAGCACGACGCAGGGCCTCCGGGAGAGAAAAGGACTGGTTAGCATCAACCATTATCATGAAGTTGTCACCGACAGCTTCGCGAACGGCTAATAATCGAGCTCGATCTTCCGCTATTGATGGCTTGCCAATTTTGATTTTAGATCCCGCGAATCCTGCTTCTTTCACGGAAACCGCATCCTCTACAAGTTCGTTAATTGGAATATGCAACCACCCACCTTCAGTAGAATATAGAGGAACTGACCGCTTAAAACCACCGGCCAGTTGCCAAAGAGGCAGTCCGGCACGCCGGCACCGCAAATCCCAGAGGGCTATGTCAATTGCACCTATCGCCAAAGACGTAATCGCGCCAACAGCCGTTGCATGTGTAGAAAACAGCAAATCACTCCACAGTCTCTCAATTTCCTCCGCCTCTCGACCGATAAGTAAAGGAGCCAGGGTTTCTTTCAAAAGACTTACAATTGCCTTACCACCCGTTCCAATGGTGTAAGAGTATCCCGTTCCCGTTTGTCCGTCTTGGTCTGTAATACGCACGATGGGTGTTTCCTGGCTTACAAACGACTGAATGGCGTCTGTCCTTACCACTTTAGGAGGCAGGTCAATCATCATAATCTCGATGTGGTCAATACGTGCCATTAGGTAATTAAAACCGATTTTTGTGTCTTAGCGTTAAACAGGTGTGCCTTGTCTAATGAGAGGCGAAATCTCAATTTTTCTCCGGAAGAAACGTTGCGTGGATCAAACATCTTTCCTTGAATTTCTTGACCCGCCAAACTTGTATAAATCAATGTCTCTGTACCGAGTAGTTCAGCCAGTGTCACCCTTAAGTCAAGTTCTGCACTTTGACCAATTTCTTGAAGGCCGTGACCTTCAGGGGTTATATCATCAGGGCGTATTCCAAAGATTACCTGCTCACCTTCAGTAACTTTGTCTTTAAAGCGTTTGGGAATAGGTATGGTTGTGCTATCATCAAAAATAATACTTTCGCCTTTAATCCGTGCTGGCAATTGGTTCATGGGTGGTGATCCAATAAAGCTCGCTACGAAAGTGTTTGCCGGATCGTTAAAAACCTGCAGAGGCGTACCGACTTGCTCAATGTATCCATCCCTCATCACCACAATTCGATCTGCCAATGTCATTGCCTCAATCTGATCATGGGTAACGTATACAATCGTGGTTGCCACTTTCTGATGTAGTTTTTTTATCTCCGTTCGCATCTGAACACGTAGCTTAGCGTCAAGGTTTGATAGCGGTTCATCGAACAAAAATACTTCCGGGTGACGTACAATTGCTCTACCCATCGCTACCCGCTGACGCTGACCCCCAGAAAGTTCTGACGGAGTGCGATCCAACAATTGACTAAGGCCTAGTATGTCTGCAGCTTCCGAAACACGTTCCTTAACAACATCATCCTTTTGCTTAGCTATTTTCAATCCAAAGCCCAAATTTTCACGAACGGTCATATGTGGATAAAGCGCATAATTCTGAAAAACCATTGAGATGTTTCTTTTTCTCGGCGGCAGGTCATTAACAACATTATCACCTATAAAGATCTCTCCACCCGAGATTTCTTCTAACCCTGCAATCATACGAAGTGTAGTCGATTTTCCGCAACCGGAGGGTCCAACAAGCACAACAAATTCATTGTGCTCTATTTCAAGGTTAATCCCATGAACCACTTCTGTCTTGCCGTAACTCTTAACAATTTCTTTAAGGTTGATGCTGGCCAAGTATTTTATCCTTTCACGCCACCGAAGGTGAGTCCGGCAATTAAGTGTTTTTGTACTATGAATGTAAGGATTAGCGCTGGAACAATTATGATTAATGCCATCGCACACATCCCCGCCCAATTGATTGTAAATTGCGAAGTGAAATCCATAAGGCCAACTGGTAAAGTCTTACTATCAGTTGATCTGGAAAGCTGACTAACCAACGCATACTCATTCCAGCTGGTAAGAAAAGCAAAAACACCCGCTGAAGCGATTCCAGAACGAGCCAATGGAAATTCGATTTTCCAGAATGCCTGCCAACGGTTACAGCCATCAACCTGTGCCGCTTCGTTCATTTCTTTTGGTATTTGGCGAAAGAACCCATCAATAAGCCAAATTGTAAACGGAACATTAATGGCAACATATACTATAATTATTCCCATCTTTGTATCGATTAGCCCTAGCTTAGACCAAATCATGAAAACCGGCAAAGACAACGCAATTCCAGGAACTGCACGGGACAGCATCAAACCAAGAAAAAGTGAGTTTTTCCCAACAAAGCGAAACCTGGCGAAAGCATAACCTCCAGACATCCCGATTAAGATAGCAATAGCAGTTGATGTAAGAGCAATAACTAGCGAGTTTGTAAAATAGGCAAGAACAGGGATAGCTACCTGTTCCTGACCAAATCCAAATATTTCAGCAAAGTTTTGCAGTGTGAGGTCCCTTGGTATCCATATTGCGGGTTTGGCCAAGATCTCACTGTTTGGCCGAAAGCCTGAAATAACGACCCACAGTCCAGGCACGCACATTACAAGCATCAATAAAAAAGTAACAATCCATAGGAAAGATTTGGAGAGCACTGATTTTAAACTTCGGTTCATGCTGCTCCTCCCATATATCTCCGCGCAGCCACCAATTTGGTGAAGAAGTAATAAGTGAATAGGATCGAAAGTAGAGTGGAAACATAGGCCATAGCATTCGCTTGACCCATTTTGGCATTATCATATCCCACCCTTGCAATAAGCGTCCATAGTACCTCTGTCCGACCTGCAGGCCCACCGCCTGTCATAACATCTACGATATCATAGGCTCTAGCCACATCCAGGGAACGGATCGTCATTGCTATAAAGGCGAAAGGCATAATGAAAGGTAAAGTAATATGACGGAAAACCTGCCAAGGATTACATCCATCGACTTTGGCTGCCTCCAGCGGTTCGCGTGGCATAGCAAATAAACCGGCAAGAAGTAGGATAGCAAAAACTGAGGTACTCATCCATACTTCGGCAAAAATAATTGAAAACATTCCAAGAGGTTTGTCTACGAGCCAGGCTATTGCTTCATCCGTTATCCCAAGTCCCTGCAAGGCATTGTTTAGTATACCAATATGATCATTGAAAATGAACTTGAACTGGAAGCCAACTAGGATGGGGGAAAACATCATTGGGAACATCATTATTGTGCGAAGTGTTCTCTGGCCCCATGTAATCTTATTAATTAAAAGTGCTATCCCGAGCCCAGCAATAAACTCGATATTTAAAGCAATTGCCAAAAATAGAATTGTACGACCAAAGGCCAACCAGAATTTCGTATTTTCAAAAAGACGCTCATAATTCCTGAGGCCAATAAAATTGTTAATTGTTTCTGGCCGCGTGAGTTTGTAAGGTGTCAGGCTGGTGTATAGTGAGAAAACCAAAGGAATTGCAACAACAAACAAAATTGTCAGAATTGCTGGTAAAAGCAGCAAAAATGGCGTGTATCTCTCAGCACTCCAACGCATTCTTCATCCCAACCTTTCATCATTATTAGGGCGGCAAGATTCTTGCCGCCCGAAGTATTAACGGCCTAGTAGCCGGCATCTTCCATGACTTCGGCTGCGGCCGCAGCAGCCTCGTCTAATGCCGCTTGGATCGTCATTTCACCCAAAATTGCTGACTGTAGCCGTGGCCAGATCTCGTTAGAAACTTCGATCCATTCTGGAATCAAAGGAGGTGTAAACGCATCTTCTGCCATAGACTGGGAATACACTTGCATAACTTCAGCGAGAAATTCATTGCCGTCTGCCTTAAATTGAGCTGAGGCATCTACCCAAACTTGTGTACGCGTTGGTAAAAGACCTTTACTAGCTTCAACCATCTGGCGGTCGTAGTCCGTCAAGAAAGTGACAAATGATGCAGCAGCAGCAACGTTGTCGCAAGTTTCAGTTATTGAAAATGTATGGCTGCCAGACCAACCGGTACGGATACCCGCCGAACCCTTGGGAGCGCGTATCAAACCAACGTTTCCAGCTGTTGCCTCTGCAGAATTAAAATAAGCTGCCCAACCACCCCAATCGAGATTCAAGGCAATAGTGCCTGAAGCAAAACCGTTACCAGTTTCTCCCCAAAGGTAGCTCAGAACACCTTTTGGAACCGCACCTGCATCGTACAGGTCCTTAAACCAACTAACTGCCTCGACGCCTGCTGCAGAATTAAATGTTGGGTTCCAGTCGTCGTCAAACAATGCACCACCATTTGCTACAAGCAATTCGTAGAAGCGCCCTGTAATCGCCTCATCTTTACCAACGTATTGTGTACCAAAAAAATCAGGGCTCCGTGTTAGGAAAATAGCCTGATCTTTAACTTGATCCCAAGTCTCTGGCGGCGCTAAATCATACCCGTATTTGGCTTTGAAGCCGTCTTTATTAGATTGATCTTCAAATACTGATTTAAGATAATACATGTTCGAAACGTCAGAATGTCTTGGCAACTGCACAAGACGGCCATTTACGGTTGAGTTTTCTAGTGCAAGAGCGTCGAATCCAGACAGTACAGAAGAATCTATTACTTCATTTAGATCGCGATAAATTGTGCCATACTGTGGTGCAAAACTTGTGTGGTTAGAACCAACGCACCAATCCAACGTACCTGCTGCGATGTCTTGCTTGATTTCTCGATCAAGTTCAAAATGGTTTTTACGACTGAGTATGTTTACAGTAGCACCTGTTTCAGCTTCCCATTTCTCTATTTCTGCATACAACGGCTCGTATTGGTCGCCACCAATCAGCTTGACGCGTAATTCAACGCCATCAAATTCTCCGGCAACTACAGATGTTCCCACAATTGTGAGGGGCAATAATGCACCGGCCAGAATTGATTTTAATTTAGGTATTTTCATAAGTTTCTCCCGTTAAGATTTGCGCCGGTTCACGACCCAAATTCACTTACATTCAAGTTCTTTGGTTCTTTAGTCAAACTGCCTTCAACCGGCTCTTCTATAGAAAGCAGCTCATTCATTATTTTTTCTTGCTCTGCACCTAGCGAAGGTGCGGCACGATCACATTTTAGAGTTTGCCCATCAATCCGAATAGGCCCTCGCAAAGCATTAAGCTTAACGCTTCCATTTCTCTGGATGGTCTGCGTCATATCCAGTAACTTAAATGCCTCACTTTCCAACATCTTTGGCCAGTCGAGTACTTCAGAGCACCAAATGTCCGCAGGCTGTAAAATCTCTAACCACTCTGCCGTGGTCCGTTTAGAGATTGCATCCGCCATCACAGACTTGATTTCGTCGCGATAGATCATTAATGCAGTTTTTTGTTCATAAAATTTATGAAGCCTGGATATACCCATTATTTCTGCCAGTTTCTGCAAAGATGGCGTCATTGCGATAGCAAGATAACTATCTGAAGTTTTATAGACACCGTAGGGTGCACCCAAATAAGCATGTGCGCTATTCAACCGACTTCGTTTAGGTAAACGCCCTCCATCGTTTAAATGTGTTGTTAAAACTTCAAACTGGAAATCAATCATTGCTTCAAACAAGCTTGTTTCAACTCGGGCACCTCGGCCATGAATTCCGCGACCAACTAAAGCTGCCAAGATTCCTTGCGCTAGTGCGTTTCCTGCAAGCATATCTGCCACCGCTAACCCCATTGGAGTAGGTGGATCATTATAGTCTCCGGTCAGCCATAATAACCCAGAACGTGCCTGTGCCAACAAATCTTGACCCGGCAAATCCTTCCATGGGCCCTGTTCACCATAGCCCGAGATTGATCCGTAGATAATTTTAGAGTTGACCTTTTTAATATCTTCATACCCCAATCCAAGACGCTCGATCACGCCAGGTCGAAAATTTTGAACTGTGACATCTGCAATCTTCAGTAAATCTTTGATAAAGGCTCGATCATCGTCTTTACGCAAATCAGCAGTAATGCTTTCTTTATTGCGGTTGATCGCGTGGAAAAGAGAGTTGTCACCATCAATATCAGTATCAGTAAGGTAGAGGTGTCGGCAAAGATCACCTGTGTCCGGACGTTCAACTTTAATTACGCGCGCACCGAGATCTGCTAGCTTTAGAGTTGCAAGTGGACCAGAAAGAAACTGACTGAAGTCGACAACGACAAGCCCATCCAAGGGTCGTTGTTTTTGGGTAAGCGACATCATGGGAGCGTCGCTGTGTAAGCTGACTGCAACTTTTTAACGGTTGCAATAACACTAGCTTTGCCAGACAGACAATCATGTACTAATTCCCCACCTGCGGCTTGAAATCTCATATACCCGTCATAACGAGGCCTTAACCAAGACGTTTCAAGCGTTCTTCGCGTATTACGAAAAAAATTCCGAGTCAAATCGTTGCACTCCTGACTTTCCCACGCAAGTGCATTGCCAGGTTGACCACCACTATGAAAAAACTGACCCTTCTGACATTCTGCGCCCGCAATCCAAAAAGCATATTCAACCGCTTCTTTGGGATGCAAAGTTTGCGCCGATACTGCTATGCCTGTGCCTCCAATAACTGTACCTCTGGGACCATTCTCATTAAAACCGGGCGCGTCCGTAAATTCTAGTGGATATTGACAATACCCAGCTCTACTATAGTTTGTGTAACCATACCCAAAGGGTGAATATGCTGGAGCCCTTTGTGTCCGACCAAGCCATTCATAAATTCCAATCGGATCTAATTTCAGACAAATTTCATCCATAAGACAAACAATTTCGCGCATGACTTCCAAAATTTCCTCAGAGTGATCGCTTGCCATTAGCTGCGAACCCTCTGCAACGGTGTACCCTTTATTTTTCGCCAACCCAAAGTAAGTCATCAGCGCATTGATCGGAATCAGCGAAAAACCAACTCGTCCTTGTTTTGCAAGATCTAGTACTTCATTCCACCGTTGAGGAGCATCTTTAATCTGATCTGGGCGAAAGGCAGCAACAGGCGTCGCAGCATCAATCGCTAAGGCCCATTGGCGACCATTAAATTCATAAGAGGAATGCGAAATACCAACCGATTGACCAGCTAGATTACTAAGCTCCTCTTCGTGACCAACTCCATCCAAAGCCAGAAGCATCCCAGTCTGAGCAATCTCACCAACATGAGGGTGATCAATAACCATTAAGTCATATTTGTCTGCCATTTCTTCAATCGGGCGATCAGCAAATGCCTGCAAAGACCTCTTCTCCCATGTTATGGAAAGGCCTGGATACCTTTTGCTAAATAACGCTGATGTTGCAACCATTGGATCGTACCCGCGGGAATGGTCCCAGGTCATACCTTTTAGATGAAACTCATCCACCATTACGCTTGGCCTTTTCAGTCATAACTTTATTAGCCTCTTCTTTAAATTTTGACGGTTCCCTGTAATTAGCCGTTAACAGGTGTTCTGCGTATAGCACTTGCTCTCCTTCGCCTTTGAAAACAGAGTAACTGACCTTCAACTTTCCCATTTCCTCGTTAAAAACATTCTTTGAAAGGTTTTCACGTATAGTATAAATTGTATCGCCAATAAAAACTGGCTTGATAAATCGCAGTCGGTCATATCCGTAGGAAAACGAATTTAAACAGTTTGTCGCAGCCAACCCTAATCCATAAGAAAATACCATTGCACCTGCTACTAAACGCTTTCCGAAAACACCTTCCCGCTCCGCAAACTCTTGATCTGAAACATAGGGATGATGATCCATAACAAGCGAATTGAATAACATTGACTCACCCTCAGATATCGTGCGCCTAATTGATCTTATTTTGTCGCCTAACTTAAAATCTTCAAAATACCAGTCCTCGGAATTCCACACTGGAATCGCGGAATGCTCCTCTGGCAACCCAGGCAGTCCACGTGCATGAACGCCAATTTCGGCCATAAAATGCTCTCCTTATCCTAGCGAATCAAATTACTCAGTTAGAAATAATATTAAATAAGTATTTTCATATGTCAAAATTTTTTGTATATATAAAATATTTACTTCATTATTCTAATTTAAGGGTATTTTATGGAGAACGAACAATTCTTTGAAGATTATGTAGTTGGAGACACTCGTGGTACGTTCGGACGAACGATCACAGAAACAGATATTATCTTACACGCTGGTCACGCTGGAGATTATTTTCCCCATCATGTTGATGTAGAATTCTGCAAAAGGCAGCCTTTCGGGCGTCCTATTGCTCATGGAACTATGACTTTTGCAATTGGAATAGGACTTACAGCTAAGGTAATTAACCCTAGGGCAATGACTTATGGATATGAAAGATTAAGGTTCCCACGTCCTGTACACGCAGGGGATACAATCCAGACAAAGGTAACGATCAAATCGAAAGAACATGATGAAAAGAGGCCGGGCTATGGCCGTGTCATTGAAGCAAAAGAAGTTACTAACCAAAAAGGCGAAACAGTGATGTATGTTGAACATCTGCTTATTGTTGAAATGAAGGAGAAGGCCAAATGAAGTTTGATCTGAAGCAAAAATGGCCTTCACCCTCTAATCCTAAACCAGTTATCATTATCGGTGCTGGAGGAATTGTCCGCGACGCACATTTACCGGCATACAAATTGGCAAAAATACCAGTAAAAGGTACTCTTGATCTTGACATGCAACGTTCTAAGGCTCTCGCCGCAGACTTTGAAATTTCGAATGTTTACAGTAATATTACCGAAGCAGTCGCAGACAATGGAACCAACGCAGTTTATGATATAGCTGTTCCTCCTTCTAATATAGCCAACATCATCCAGGAATTACCTGATGGAGCTGCAACTTTAATACAAAAACCTATGGGTTCAGATCAAGATCAGGCACGTGAAATTCGCGCAATTTGCAGAACAAAGGGTTTGAAGTCAGCTATGAATTTTCAGCTTAGGTTTTCACCAATGATGCTAGCTGTAAAAGACGCAATTGATCGTGGTTGGTTAGGTGAGCTTCTCGAGATTGAGGTCCATTTAAATATATATACGCCCTGGCAAATATTCCCATTCCTTATTCCAATGAAGCGAGTAGAGATCGCTGTTCACTCAATCCACTACCTCGACACAATCCGTGCAATCGCAGGTAATCCCAATGGCGTGTTTGCTCGATCAATGCGGGATCCTCGCGCAGAAGACTTTGCCCAGACACGGACATCCGTTATCCTTGACTACGGTGACACTCTTCGGGGTACATTATCAATCAATCACAACCACCAGTGTGGCCGCAAATTTCAATCGGCTTGGTTTCGGTTTGAAGGTATCGATGGCTCTATGATGGTTAAGCTAGGCGTTTGTTATGACTATCCCAATGGTGAGAATGATGAGCTATGGTTTTGCAAAAATGGCGGTCAATGGGAACAAATACCTCTTGATGGGAGCTGGTTTATTGACAGCTTCATGGGTACTATGCAAAATATTCAGCGTTATAACTCGGGTGAAGATAATGAGTTGTATGCATCTACCGAAGACGGGTATCAAACGATGGCACTTGTGGAAGCTTGCTTCAAATCCATGAATGACCCAGCTCGTCGACTGGTACTGGATTAAACTAGATATCGGGAGATTATTGAACGTCAGCGCCTAACGCGATGCTTAAGTCGCGAGATGCAAAAAGTAGTTGTTCTTTGCAACTTTCAAAAGTCACAGTATCACCAAGACGCTTTATATGTGGTATTGTTAAGGCAGCAACCGCATGACCTGAATGATCCAAAACTGGTGCTGATATATTCATTACTCCTTTTACAACAAAACTCTCACGCACTTCAAAACCACTCTTCCGTATTTGTATCAGGCCTTCCATGAATTCATCATTATCAACCTCAGAAGGAAATGGGATCTCCTTACGTAGGTTCTCAAATTCCGTTAGTTCAAGAAAGGCAGAAATAACTCGACCGCTTGAAGCCTTCCAAAGATCAATCTTTGCGCCCAGGCGCACACTCATCAAATTATTAGAAGGGCTATCAACTTGAGCAATAACTAGCACTTCATTATTTGCAATTATAGCCAAGTGAACTGACTGACGGACCTCTGTTGCAAGGCTACGCATTCTTGGTGCTGCAATTAATGATAAACGACTTACAACTGGCAACCTATGGGCAATCTCAAATAAATATGTGGTAAGCACATATCGACCTGAAAAACTATCAAGCGCCACGTATCCTCGAACTTCAAGTACCGCAAGCATTCGAAAAATTTCACCAACAGATCGTGACAACGATCTAGCTATATCAGATAGACTGAGCCCAAGTTCTTTATCTGAAAGAAGCTCAATGATATCCAAACCCTTTTCAAGGGCGGGAGCACTATATTTCTTTTCTTCCAATTTTATTACTTATGCGTATTTTTATATTATGTGACTCTGGCATATTAAATCATCTAAATGCAAATTAAAGATGGCGAACTCTAGAAATCTTTGTGAAATACATATTACGCCCATACAAGCTCTCAGCCAGGTTCCCTTTTTTTTGCTTCGTTATTTTATCCAAATATTAGAGTTTTCTGAACCATGAGGAGTACAAGTTTCAAGGACTGACATTATTCACGTGCGCAAAGACCTAAGCGGCGCCCATCTCCCGATGGACGCGCTTGACAGCACTGTGACC
>MDSZ01020572.1_pt1 | contig 16621 bp, 10 predicted proteins | sample 811201 | NCBI WGS metagenome assembly MDSZ01 (sample SAMN05326647, study PRJNA326480) | marine metagenome | isolation source: seawater | place: Indian Ocean: North | collected 2010
CAAAGGTGCTTTCTTTTTCGTCGTCGTCGTCGTCGTCGTCGTCGTCGTCACAGAGAGGAGGACTTTTGGAGTTTCTCTCTCGTGTAAATATTATTTCTCTTTCTTTTTCGCCTCTTCGAACTCCTCTTCGTGTACGTTTGTGTACTGCTCTACCGCACTTGACGGTGTAACCTCAACACCGAGTTGGACGCGAAGGCATTCAGAAGAAGAACCTCGCGCGCGCGCGCGCGCGGTATCGCATGATTGGACCAGAGCCACCTCCGTCGACGAAACGGAAACGCGACGGAAACGAAGAGGAGGAGGACGAAGAAAAGCGACACCGACGACACCGACGACACCAACCGGATTTTAATCGGTTGGCGGCAAAGTACGACTATTTCGCGAGGCACGTGATCACCACGAAGAAGAACGCGACGACGACGACGACGACGACGATTGATTTCACCTCCTGGCAAGCGACGCACGATTTGTGTCGAGCTTTACTGGAAGAGATTGGCGTGCAGAACTGGTCTATTCCCGAAGGCCATTTGGTGCCTGGATTTACTCAAAGAAGAAACTATTGCGAGTGGGTGGAAAGTTTATTAGAGAAGGACGGTGTGCGTTTAGAGGAAGATAACATACGCGGAGTGGACGTTGGAACAGGTGCGTCGGCGATATTTGCCTTGTTGTTCACCTCGAGACATCCAAAGTGGGACATGTTTGGTACCGATATCACGAAGGAAGCAGTTGAGAGCGCTCGAAGGAACTGTTCAGCAGCGGGCGCGGCGGAGTGTTCCTGTGACGATACGACTGGACAAGTCGACGGCGACAATTGTAGTAATAGCAGTAGTAAAAGTAGAAGAAGAATTAGCATACGGGACGTTTCGAAAAGAAGAACCAGCGTCACTATGAAAGTTCTCACCGAGGACCAGAACGACAACCGAGAACAAGAAGAAGAAATCGAGGAGGAACCCATCCTAGATCTCGACCTCTTCGACGAAGAGCATATCGATTTTACCGTGTGCAACCCACCATTCTTCAACAGCATGTCTGATTCCTCCCAAAATCCAAGAACGAATTTCGGCGGCACGCGAATTGAAAATAGTTGTCGAGGGGGTGAATCTAGTTTCGTCCGGCGAATGATCCTCGAGTCTCGCCGGGTGACGCTTTTACGAAAAACAAATAAAAGCATTCGTGTTCGATGGTTCACCACCATGGTTGGCGTGAAAGCAACTTTGAAAATGGCAAAGAAATGTTTGAGAGAGATGAAAGAGACGACGAAAATTCGAGAGACGGCGTTCGTGCAAGGAAAAACCCGAAGATGGGGTCTCGCCTGGTCGTTTGAGAGAGCCAAAACGTTCGAAGAGTGCGTCAACACTAAAATTGTTGAAGAACAAATTTAATAGCATTTTTGGCATGATGTAACACCCTTACCGTTTCGCTACTTTTCTTTGCCTGATTTTAAATTTGCATCGGAACGTGTGCGTGGCACAATCATTCCTGCGCCCCGCGTCGAAGGAAACAAAGCACACACAAAGCACATAATCTATAACGATGCTACCGACCGAGAAGTCCAAATTGTTGGCGGAGAAACCCGCCCCGCCCGTCTCCTTCTCCTCCTCTAAATTCGGTTCCGTCGTTGCGAAAGTCTCCATGGGGGCGATAATCACAACCGGTATTCTTGGAGCCATAGCTTTATTGAATGCGAGTGGACACGCACCAGATCTAGTCCGAGCGAGAACGATGTTGCCGTCGTTTTTACGATCGTCTACCGACCCGATTTACAGAGATAGTGCGTTTTTAGGGGACGACTACAACTTGAACAACAACGTCTTTCCCGGACAACGCATGGAGATCCCGTACGCATTCTTCCAAGACACGAAATGGCACGACGCGCCATTTTTCCGATTCGACGGCGAATCCGTGGAAAAAGGCCACATCTCCCAAGAGGAGCTGACTGAAGCGAAGCAACGGCAGGGCGATCCGAAGAAGTCGATGCCGGTGTTTAAAACGGCTGGGGTGGATTCGGCGGACGTGGTGGTGACCGCGCACGCGACAAATATGAACAGTATCGGGTGGGTGATTTACGATTCAGCGAAGAAGAACGGGCTGGAGATGGTTATTTCTGGAGAGGGAACTCACTTTCACGGGTTTGCTGACAAAGTCATAGGTTTGAAGGCGGCGTTGCACGCGATGTCAGGGAACCCGATCGTAGTCGTCGCGGACGCGTCAGACGTATTTTTGCAATGCAGCGCGTCTGAGTTTAAGGACAGATTTACGAAAGCGAATGCAGATATGGTCTTTGGTGGCGAGACCCAGTTATGGCCGGAAATTTCTGATTATTTTAAACGAGACGCAGAAAAGGCGTTGAAGAATGAATTGTCGCATTCGTTCGGGGATATTGGCAAGGCAGAAGGTGTCACGCCAATCAACAAGAACGATATTCCAAACGGATGGCCGAACGCCGGCGGGTGGATGGCGAGGAAACAAGCGCTTTTAGAGTACATTTCGAGCACCGAGGCGAGAATGAATAAGTTTGCCACCCAAGAATGGCCGGGAGAGTGGGGATACCAATGCCGACCTGACGGGGCGACCGATGTGGATTGGAACGGGAAGTACGCAGGGTTGCGCGGATTTGACGACCAGCTATGTTTGAACGCGTACAACATGGCCAAGTTGCGACAAGGCGATCGACGACACAAATTGGACGCGGATGGGTCTATTTTGTTCAGCACGAATGGATGCCCGGTTTCCGATACCGGAAAGGACAGCAAAGATAAGGTGTATTACAAATACACCGGCAAAGCGCCGTGCTTGTGGCACATGAACAACCCTGTGGCAAAAGTTCGCTTGAAGGAAATGTCTGCGGCCTATCCCAACCACTTTCTGACGCCAGAAGGTACGGTGGCGATGGCGTCGACTCCGGACGAGCACCCGGGACACCGACCGCAGCATCATTAAGTTATATTTTACACAAATTATCGTGGTGATTTTCTTACATTATTGTACCATGGTTGGTATGGTAGTACCTCCAGGTACCATACCGGTACGCATCGTTTACTATAGATTATTTTGTTGAACATAGTTGATAAGATTATTTTGAGGTTCTGGTTTACCGAAAACGTTCGATTACGTTTACACATTATTGTAATATTGCATTGTTATTTCAAAGTGAAATTCACGTTTAAAGCGCCGAGCGGCAAATTCCAAAACGCAAACACCTTTTCGTCTTCGTTCATTATCTGAGGTACTACAACCCTAGACCCTCCTACGCCGCCTCTCCGTCGTTTCTTCTTCTTCTTCGAAAAGAATTTACGTTCCGTCCAGGTCGTCTCCTTGGACCATGGACGACTACTCCCAAACGCGTGCTCATCTTCAACCCACTCGTCGAAGCCATCCGGGGGTGCAATATTTCCATTCAACGCACCAAATTTGGGCCATTCTTCTTTCTCCACCGTTGCGATGTCAAGTTTCGCGACGTCAAACTCGTATCCTTTCCTCACTCGTTTCAACCAATCACGAAATGCCTTTTTGTTTCCGTTAGCGCTCGACGGACAATGTCCTTCGTATTTATCGTTTGAAACCACCACGACGGTATTGTGCCTCTCGTTAATAGAATGTTTGAACGCCTCGTCTAAAATCGCTAAATCATCCGCGCTCCTCCCTCGACTATCGTTCTGTCGATCGATCAACTTCAACACGCCATCCTCTTCCATTTGTTGTAAATATACGTTTTGCCACTCGTTATCGCCTAAATACTGAACTTTTTCTGGATGCAACAAGCGCAAACTCCCTCCATCGCACAGACCGTTCAGCTTCCCTTTCGCATAGTTTTTCGGCGCGAACACGACTACCTCTTCAAACTCTTCCACCTCGCGAAAGTATTGACACACCACATCCAACGCCGTAGAAATTGGAATCTTTGCCAACGCGTTGTTAGAGGCTCTCAAAGCGGCGCAGTACGCCCAACAGACGTTCGCACCGTCTATATATGCTTTTCGTCTACGTTTTTCCGGTTTTTGTTCCTCGTCGTTGTCTCCGTCGTTCGCGTTACCGGTGTCAGCAGCCGCGCACCATCCTCTCAACGACCTCACCCTCGCGAGAGGCGTTTTCCTTGCCACGACTGCTCTTCTCCTCTTCGTCGTCGTCTTTTCGTCCGCCTTTGTCGAGGTCTTTCCGACGCGACACCCACCCCCACGTCCCGCACCATTTTTGGTCGCGGCGGCAGAAAAGCTCCTCATCTTTCTCTCGAAGCTTCTGTTGTTCTATTATTATTATTATTATTATTATTATTATTACTCTTTGCGCTCTTGTTTTTGCACCCCCGAAAACGCCGCCGCCGCCGCCGCCGCTACCACCACCACCGCCACCGTCCGCAAAGCGGTTCCTCCTTTTTGGCGTTTTTAATACGTCTTTCGCTCTCTCCTCCCCCTTTTTTTTCCCCCGGGTTTCTGAAGAGGGAAGGGACGTTGGTTTTTTTTTTGGATGTTTTTGATTAAATTGGACTCCGCCTCTTCCTCCAAAATAATGAAAAAGAGAGAAAAAAAGAGAGAGATGCGAAAAAGAAAAGAGAGAGAGAGAGAGAGGGCCGAACGGACCTATATAAACTGAAGCTGTGAAAAGGACGACACACTCCCACTCCTCGAAATTAAAAAGTATATTCAAAATTCTCCACACGCTTTTCTCCCATTAAATTCATTCCTCTTTTTTAAAACACAAAATCATCATCGCTTTTTTTTTTGTGTGTGTTTGGAAAAAACGACGCGCGAGGAGTGTCGTCGGAACCGAGGACGAGGACTCGACGCGGGCAGAGGCGAGAGGCGAGAGGGAGAGAGAGAGAAAGAGAGAGGGATTTTTTTTCGTTCGTCGAGAATAAAGAAGAGATCGAAAGGGACGGGCGAGAAATCATCATCATCGTCTCTTTTTAAATCATCGTTTTGCCGTCGTCGTCGTCATGTCCGAGGAGAAGCGACGAGAAGAAAAGAAAGAGGGGCCGTCCGTGGATCTCGAATCGTGCGGACGCCGATTGCGTTCGCTCTACGACGCGTGGTCGGATGCCAAAACGGCGGCGTTTTTCAATGGCGCCGAGTGCGTGTTGCTCGGTTCCGGCGCGAACAAAGAGGAAGAGCTCAGATATTTGAAAGCGGTGAGTTTGGAGATTTGGTTGTTTTCGTACGAGTTACCCGATACGGTGATGGCTTTCGTGAAAAAAGACGGGGACGACGCCAACGAAATGCACGCGATCGCGAGCGGGAAAAAAGCTAAGCTGTTAGAGTCCGCGAGAGAGACGATTGAATCTTCGATTAAAGGGAAATTGACGGTTCACGTAAAACCGAAAAACGAAGACGGTTCCGCACAAGTGGAAGCGCTGGTGAAAATTTTACAAGAAAAATGCGCGAAAGTAGGCGCGTGCGCGAAAGAATTGAAAGAAGGGAATTTGATGCAAATGGCGGTCGAGAAACTCGGCGGAGCAGAGAAGCTTGCGGATGTGACGTCCGGCATCGCGTGCGTTTTATCGAGAAAAGACGAGAAGGAGATGAAGTTTGTTGACAACGCCGTGAAATTGTGCTCGGAGTCGATGAAGTTTGCAGTCAGCGAAGTGGAAAACGCGATTGAAGAAGAGTTGAAGATTTCGCACGTGAAGTTGAGTGAGAAAACCGAGGATGCGATTTTAGCTCCCGCGAAAACGTTAGGGTTGAAAGACATTAGTAATGAAGACGTGGATATTTGCTATCCGCCAATTTTTCAATCCGGCGGCGAATACGATTTGAAGTATAACGCGGTGTGTTCAGAGAAGAAGTTACACTTTGGCTCGACTCCAGCGGTTATTCACGTGTCGTTGGGAGCGAGACACACGCAATATTGCGCGAATATCGGGAGAACGTATTTGATTGATCCGACGGAAACGCAAGAGGCGGTGTACGAGGCATGTTTGAAGGCACAAAAAGCCGCCGTGGAGGCTTTACAACCGGGAAAGTCGTGTAAAGATGTGTATGCAGCCGCACAAAAAGCGTTGGAAGAGGCGGAAAAAGAGAACGAAAAGTTGAAGGATATGAATTTAAGTTCAAAGTTGAACAAGAACGTCGGTTCTATTTTAGGCTTGGAGTTTAAAGATGCGTTTTATATGCTCTCCGGGAAGTGCGAAAGCGCGATTGAGGAAGGCATGATCTTTAACGTCGCTTTAGGCGTCAACGGGTTGGAAGAAACATCTGCAGACGAAAAAGCCAGATCTCGACACTACGCGATTATGATCGCGGATTCCGTGCAAGTCACCGCGGAAGGTTCATCGAACAAAGAGCTCACGACAAGCACGAAAAAGCTTTCGGACATTTCCTATGCCGTCAACGAATCCGACGAAGAGGACGAAGAGGACGGAGCCGAGGAGGATAAAGATATCGCGAACACCGGTGCGAGAGGTGGAGTCATTCTCGACGCGAAGACGAGAGGTGACGAAGCCGTCACGGCCAAAGCCGAAGAAGATCGCCAGCGTAAACAAAAAGCCTTGGCGGATAAGAAAAACGCCGAAACTTACGACCGATTGATGAACGCCCAAAACGACGTCGAAAAGGGCGGGAAAGGTGCCGGCGCTTCGGCGGATTTTGTCGCGTACAAATCCATCACGGACGTTCCTGCGCCTCGTAAAGAGTTAGTCATCGCGATAGATAACGATCGCGAGGCAGTTTTACTCCCAGTTTGCGGTATGCTCGTCCCATTCCACGTGTTGGCGATTAAATCGTGTTCGGTCTCGCAAGATGCTGGCGCGAGTTTCATTCGCATCAACTTCCAAGTCCCAATGGGCACTTCGGCCGCCGCAAACGCCGGATACTTACCCGCCATTCGATTTCCGAACAACATCTTCTTAAAAGAGCTTTCGTATAGATCGAGCGATCCGAAACACGCCAATTTTGTCGTGAATGAAATCAAAACGTTACGAAGGAACGTCGTCGCGAGAGAAACTGAACGCGCCGAACGCGCGACGTTGGTTAGACAAGCCAAGTTGCAACTTTCAAGCGGAAGAGTCCACCGCTTGACTGGTTTGTGGATGCTTCCAACCTTTGGTGGCAGAGGTGGTCGTAAAGCTGGCACACTCGAAGCTCATGCGAATGGTTTGAGATTTATTGGCGCTAGAGTGGATGAACAAGCTGACATCATGTACGAAAACATCCGCTCGTGCTTCTTCCAACCGGCCAAGAAAGAAGTGAAAACGCTCATTCACTTCCACTTGAAAAATCCAATCATGATCGGGAAAAAGAAAACTCACGACGTTCAATTTTATCAAGAAGTCATCGAAGCGACGGAAAACTTGGACGGCAGTCGCAAAAACATGTACGATCCAGACGAAATCGAGGAAGAACAACGAGAACGTGAGAGACAAAAACGAGTGCAAAAAGAATTTGCTCAGTTTTGCAAACGCGTCCAGGAAATCTGGGAAAAAGATTTCCCAAAAATGGGTTTAGAGTTCGATTCCCCGTACCACGATTTAGCCTTCGACGGGGTCGCGTACAAATCTACCGCGCGCATCGTCCCGACCGCTTCATGTTTGGTCGAACTCATCGATTTCCCTCCGTTGGTTATCCACGCCAATGATATCGAAATCGTCAACTTGGAACGTGTCGGTTACCACTTGAAAAACTTCGATATGGCCATCGTTTTCAAAGACTTCAACAAAGACGTCCACAGAATCGACCAGATCCCCTCGAAAAATCTTGACAACATTAAGCAATGGTTGACGACTTTAGAAGTGAAATACTACGAAGGTAAAGCGAACTTGAACTGGAAGCCGTTGTTGAGGCAGATTAAAGAAGACCCCGAGTCATGGTTAGAGGCCGGCGGTTGGGAGTTTTTGAATAACGAACCGTCCTCGGACGAAGAAGAAGGTGAAGGTTCCGACCCGGAATCCGAATTCGAACCGTCCTCGGATGAGGAAGAATCGGAATCGGAATCCGAAAGTGAGTCTATGTACGACGAAGACGAGGAGGATGAAGATGCCAGCGAAGAGGAAGACGAAGATGACGAAGAGGTTTTGGACTGGGATGAAATGGAAGAGAAAGCGAGAAGAGAAGACGAAGAAGCCAGCGACGAGGACAGGAGAGGTGATAAGAGGAAGAAGAAGAGCAGTAAACGCAGATAAAGTAAACCAGAGAGAGAAGAGAGAGAAAATTTTATAAATACAAAAAGTACGTCTTTGACCAAAACGCCCCCACGCACCTAAAATGGAGTTGTCCCCACTCCAAATTCACCAATACTACGTAAAAGTTCTCTTCTCTCTCTCACTCTCACACACTCTCTCTTCTGAATAACAAATGTCCTACCTCCTACCTCACCTTCACACCGGATGGCACGTGGACCAAGCCATCCTCTCCGAGGAAGATCGCGTCGTCATCATCCGATTCGGTCGAGACGGCGACGAGACGTGCATGCGCCAAGACGAGATTCTCTCCAACGTCGCGGAGAAGATTAAAAACTTTGCGGTGACGTATTTAGTGGACATCGACGAAGTCCCCGATTTTAACGAGATGTATGAATTGTACGATCCGTGCACGTGCATGTTTTTCTTCAGGAATAAGCACATAATGATTGATTTAGGAACCGGGAATAACAACAAGATAAATTGGGCGATGGATTCGAAGCAAGAGTTCATCGATATAGTGGAGTGCGTCTTTAGCGGAGCGAGACGAGGGAAAGGTTTGGTAATTTCGCCGAAGGATTATTCGACAAAATATAGGTATTGAGTAGATGAAGTATTAGTGCATGTTTTGTATATATATAATTCTAGCTAGCGCTCTATTTGATAGCAATGGTACACATTATTGTAATTATCGTCGTCGTCTTCCTTTAGGTGAATTTACGCTTGTTCGTGTTTTCAGGATCTCTCACGCCATCTCCGGTAATCGTGTACACCCCCTTCCTATTCGCCAACCTCGGGCTCTTCGCTACGTATGCAATCCTATTTCCTTCTTGTCCCCAAGATAACGCCACTCTCGTCGTCGCAGCGTGCGCGTACGACTCGCCCAACGCAGGCGCCAACCTCCCCCCGGGTTTTGTCGTCGCTTGGTTTATAGTCACCACGGCCAAATCGTACTTTTTCGCTAAACTCATCAAATTGTTCGTCGTTTTCGCTAAAATCGACGCTCTCAACGCCATATCGTCAAAGTCTTGTCGAAAATGAAACGCAATTGAGTCGATAACTACTAGTTTCACCTTTGGATGCTCCTTAACAAATTCCGGCACGTGATCCAAACATGCCAACAACTCTGTCACCTCGTGACACCTGAAAACATGTATCCTCTTCAAAATCATATCCACCGAAAATCTCTTCTCCAAACACTCTTCGAACTCTTTCCTTTCAACTTCTGAACAACCCATCCCACGCATCCGCCTCTCCAAATATCTCCTCGTGCCGTTCGCCATATCTTCGCAGCGGTCGCACGTAAAACTCCCCTCGGTATCCACGTAAATGCACTCGCCTTCGTTCCCGCTAAATTCGTTCGGCAGTTGCACCGACACCGCCAACTGCATCCCAATTTGCGTCTTCCCAACCCCAGGAGCTCCGCAGAATTCCGTAATCTCGCCTGTTTGGACGCCCCCGCCTAAAATGGCATCCATGTTCGCGCAAAACGTCACCAAAGGAATTCGCTCTCGTTCTTTCTTCAACAGTTCCGAAGCAGATTTTGCACCACTCAACGCGAATCCATCTAAACCAGTTCTGCATGCCTTCAAAACATCCTGCGCTTCATCCAAGGTCAACGACGGCACTGATTTCACTAACTGGACCGGTAACGAGTGATGTCGTAACACGTCTTGGACGGAATGGAAACCGAAATTTTGTAATTTCGCTCGTGCGGTAGGGGAAAGAGGTAACGCGTTTAAGGAGTAGGAGGATTGCCAGGAGGAATAGTTGGTGTTGTTTGCGTTGGTGTGATGGACGTGCTGCTGCATTTAAGTGAAGAGATTTTTGAAATTTGAGAGCACGAAAACATCAAAATGCACACGCAGTCGAGATATGCAGATATGCGCGAGATTAATTTTGCTCACTTATGTACTGATAGTATAATACTGATGGATAATAATAAAACAAGATAGAGACAACCGATGTGTGTGTATATGCATAAACTTTTTATGCCGTCGGCGCCGAAGGGTTGGGCTTGGGTATCTTGGTAGTAGTACTGGACGGCGCCGGAGTTGTTGCTTTCGTCTTTGGTGCGGGTTGTTTTTTCGTCTTTTTCTTCTCTTGCTCTTCGTTCTTCTTGTTGTTCATTTTGTTCACCAACGTATCCGCAAACGCCATGGCTTTCATGTAACTCGCTTTGCTGAACAACGTTGCTCTTTCCACACCATTGATGGCGACGTTTTTCACGACAATCAACGTCGGCGTAATCATCACCACCACGGAATCTTTCGCCTTGTAAATCTTATCTGCGGAAACGATTCGCTTTAATTCGCCCATTTTAGTCATTGTGAACGTTTTCTTGGATAATGTTTGCGCGTACACGAACAATTTCCCGGTTTTCGTCTTGATAAACGCAAACGTTTTGACCAGACTCGGCCACGCGACGTCGAAAATGATATCTTTCAACCACAAGTCAAACAGGTACACTTTCTTTTTAAACGCGATCGCGAACTCTTTCGCTTTCTCTAAGGATTTGTCCGTGCCGTAATACGCGATGATTGCCCCGGTCGCCGCGCCAGAGAGTAACGCCGCCACTTGCAAGGCGCTTACGCTCGAAGAAGGGGACGTCCCAAACGTCGTCACCGAATTGAAGATTTTCCCAGACTCTTTACTCACGCTCGAAACCGCATCGCTGATCACCTTTTCCTCCACAACGTCCTCCACCGACGCGCCGCCGAATAAAGTCTCTCGAACTTTCGATAACGAACTCATCCCCGAGCTCCAATCGGTTGGAACGTCGGACATTGAAGGCAGCTCCTTCGGGACCAGACCTTCCCGTTCTGCCCAGGCGCCTGCGGCTGCGCCTAACGTTAATCCAACGAGCGCCCCGCTCATCGCGTGTGTTTGTCTGCTTTTTTCTAAACCGTTGTTACCGCGCTCTGTTTGTGTGCTCTCCGTGCGTGTGCGTGTGCGTGTGCGTGCACGAATACTCCTACGCGCGTGCGTTAAAGATACAACAGCAAGAGCAAAAATTATTGGAGTAATCTTTTCCCCCCGGGGGAGAGATATTTTCCCCTCTTTTTTTTGATTGGTCCACATTTTTTGGTGGTGTAGAGGTATACTACCTACACGTAAGTAGTAAGACGCAGAAGAAGAAGAAGAAGAAGAAAAATTTTACTACAAGGTGAAGTCAAAAGGGTGGTGCAAAGTACACAGGAGTATACATACAGAGTGAACAACACGCTATCGCAGATTCGCGCGTTCCGCATCGACGCTCCAACACTTACCGCCCTCTCGCACTTTTTCTATTCTCCCTTTAAACGTTTCCTCGGAAACCGCCGTTCCGTCGGCGACGACGGCGTTCGCGTTGGCTTCCGCGATCGCCAGTTCCGACGCTCTCTTTGCGATCGCCTCTAAAGTTTCCCCCGTGTACTTATCCACGCCGTCTTCGGTGACCCCAACGCCTTGTTTCATACGCATGACTTGTTTCAACGCGTCCTTTTCGCCTTTAAATTCGCTGTTGCAATTGGTAAAACACGGCACTAAAATCGCCGCGTCCTCCTCCAACGGAGGCGGCTCCTTGTTGAAGCTCCAGACGCACGAGAAATCGTCGTAATTAGGTTGAATGTGTAAATCCATTCCAAAATCATCCTTCAACCACTCTTGACTTGGGACTTTACACGAGTTCACGCACACCGACGCGCACGAGCTCGTTTCTAGAAATCGACACCGTTCCGCTTTAATCGCTTGCGGCACGCTCACCACCTTCGGTAAAAACGGAAACGTCTTCCTCAACTTCTCTGGAACTTCCACGTCTTCGTGTTCCACGCCTTCCATCGGTCCCATCAACCACGGGAACAAAACAATAAAAACCAAGTGAAAACTAAACCCAGTCACCCACTTTGGCGCGTTTGGATCGACGAACTTCTTCCACAACGGCGGGATCCATCCAATGTACAACGCCGGCAATATCCCTTTAAACACCCGCTTCGCTCTCGTTTGCACGTCTTTCGCCGTCCCTTTCATATCGTTCACTTCTCTCACCGACGTCATCAGCGCCTCAAAATTCGTGTGTTCTCTCGGATCGGTATCTTTCCCGACTTCCGCGACTAAAAGTTTTCGAATCGTGGACGTTAAAACTTTCGATATCGGCGAGGCGTCGATGGAGGAGTAATCGACTTTCCCGTTCGGTAAGAGAGGTAAAGATTTCGTTCGGATTGGATCTCCCCGCCAGGCGTAGCCTTCCTCGTTCCCGCTCGCGCTCTTCTCCATCGCCGTCGTCGCTGGTACCCTTTGTTTCGTTCCGCGAGAATGATGATGATGATGATGATGATGATGATGATGATGACGACGTAAACCACGACGACAACACCAACAGCGATGCTGCTGATAATAATAATGATTACGACGTCTCGACGACGACGCCGACGCGCTCGTCGTCGCGCGCGCCGAAGCACCCGCCCCAGCAGACCTCATTCTTCGTCTTTCTTTCTTTCTTTCTTTCTTTCGCTGCTTGTTGTTCTCTGTTTTATATAGAAGCACAAAGTTGAAAAGTATTGTTTTTGCGACGTGATGATGACGATAAATGATGACAATGATGAAGACGACAAAAGACTCAAAATGCCCATCCAAAAACACACATAGGGTTTAGGGTTTACATGCAAAGAAAAAAAAAGAAGACGGCAGTCTCTCCAACAAAAATTTCGTTGCACACAAAAAATCGAAAGAAGCACCCTCCTTTGTGACCAAACCGCCTTTACCGAAGCGCCCGCCGCGCTTTGGCGGCGGAAGAGGAGGAGGAGGAGGAGGAGACCAAGAAGACGACCAAGAAGAAGAAGAAGAAGCGCTTTTCGCGAAGTTATATATACAGTGGTGGTTTTTTTTGTGGCGTAAAAAAAGGAAGCGATATGGATCCCTCGAGCGACGCGACGGGCGCGCAACACAAAGCCCCTCGCTCGGGGGCGAAAGCGAGAAAGAAGAAAGAATCGAAGAAAAAGAAAGCCGGCGGCGGCGCGGAGAAATCGAAGGGGCAAAACGCGAAAGCGTTCATATTCTCGTCCTCGAGGAAGGCGCAAAAAGGACGACGGGTGGCGGCGGAAAAGCTGGAGAAGAAGTTACACGTGCCGGTGCACGACCGAACGACGTCGGAGGAGCCGCCACCGTTCGTGGTTGTCGTGCAAGGCCCGTCGTCGTGCGGGAAGACGACTTTAGTGAGGAGTTTAATTAGGCATTACACGAAGCAAACGGTGAACGAGATTAAAGGACCGATAACGTTAACGGTCGGGAAGAAGAGAAGAGTACAGATAATCGAGGTTGGCCAGAGTTTGTGCGATTTAATCGACGCTGCGAAGTTGGCGGATTTGGTTTTGTTATGCGTCGACGGGTCGTACGGGTTCGAGATGGAAACGTTTGAGTTTTTGAACGTGCTACAAGTGCACGGGTTTCCGAAGGTTATGGGGGTACTGACACATTTGGATCATTTCAAAGAGCCGAAGAAGTTAAAAAAGACGAAAAAAGTGTTGAAGCAACGGTTTTGGACAGAGATTTACGACGGGGCGAAGTTGTTTTATATCAGCGGAATAAGTCATGGGAGGTATAATCAGAGGGACATTGTGAATTTAGCGAGGTTTATTTCAGTGGCAAAACCGAGACCGTTGATGTGGAGGTCTCAGCATCCGTACGTAATTGGAGATAGATTTGAAGATTTGACCAGACCGGAGATGGTGCATGAGAATGAATACATCGATAGAGAGGTAGCCGTATTCGGGTGGTTGCACGGGTGTAACTTGAAAGCGAATCAATTAGTACACGTTCCCGGGGTTGGAGATTTGAAGGTGAAGAAAATCACGCAGTTACCAGATCCCTGTCCGTTACCAAGCCAAGATAAACGGGCGAGACGCTTAGATGATCGCTCGAAGATGATTTACGCGCCCATGAGCGATGTTGGCGGGTTGTTGTACGATAAAGACGCCGTGTACGTTTCGTTGGACGATAGGAAGGTGAATTATACGAATAAAAGCGAACATTTTGGGGACGCAAAAGGGAACACGATTGGGTATCTAGGCGACGACAGGTCGGACAATGATGATGATAATGATGATGATAAAGCAGTAATGACCGGCGTGAAGATGGTGAAAGGATTACAATCCACGCAAAACGGCTTCGACGAAAAGTTGAAAAACTCGAAAATTTCTTTGTTTGAAGGTGGGACGAAAACCACGGGCGAGGAGGACATTTTCGATAGGAAAATAGAAGACGACGACAATGTTGATAGCGACAATAGCGAAGACGATCGAGGAGAAATAAACGAACAAAAAGGTGGTCGAATTCGAAGAAGGGCGGTGTTTAACGATGGACATACAGAAAATGAGGACGAAGACGATGACAACGAGAACGAGTTTTCCGATGCGGATTCGGACGACGATTTAGGCATGGGTGACGACGGCGACGAGAACGAAGGTCTCGGCACGGGCGCGAACAAGTGGAAGACGATGCTCACCAAAGCAGGGAAACGGTCGAAATCGCTCATGGAACTCGTCTACGACGACGTCGAGAATGAAAATCCAAACAATTTGAAGAACAATAAAGAGAAGAAGAAAAAGAAGAACAGAGACGATGATGACGACAATGACGAAGATTCCGATAGCGACGATCTGTTCAAAAGGACAGACGATAACGATGCTTCGAAAACAATAGACGCTTTCGATCAAACGAAATTTATTCGCGAAATGAGAGGCAAGTTAGATGTTTCCGATCCTGCGCTTCGCAATCGATTTGTCACAGGTGACTGGGACGCCGCAGAAGCTCGCGCAGAGGCGCAACCGTTGGATGAATCTGCTAATTTGGACGACGATGAAGTGTATGGCGATTTCGAAGATTTAGAAACCGGCGAGAAATTCGTTGGTAAAGATAGCAAAAATGCCGGATCGGGCAGCGAAGGTAGCGACGACTCTTCGGACGAAGATGATGGTGACGACGATAGCGACGATGACGATAGCGATGATGACGACAGCGGTTCCTCTGACTCCGATGAAAACGAAGAGGCGAAAGAAAAACGTCGATTAGCAAAGATTGAAAAGCATGGAGAGTTTCAGCACCCGTCCGCTCAAGGTCGTGGCGCGCGTCGTAAACAGAAAGGTCTCAAAGGACCCAATCACGATGCATACGCAGAGGATGAACCGACGACATATTTTGATCTGTTGAAGGATCAGTTCGCGGAGCAAACGGCGCGAACGCGTGCGGCGCTTGATGCGCTTCCCGCTTCCACGCGAGAAGCGATGGAAGGTTTCCGACCTGGAGCCTACCTTCGCGTCGTTCTCGAAAGTGCACCGTGCGAATGGGTGAAAAACTTTGACCCCAAGCGGCCAATTCTCGTTGGCGGTTTACTCGCCGGTGAAAACGTGGTTGGAATGCAACAGTTGCGCTTAAAGCGACACCGATGGCATCGAAAGACTTTGAAGAACAAAGATCCACTAATCTTTTCGATTGGATGGAGACGCTTTCAAACGATTCCGATATATTCCGTCGTCGATGCAAATTCGCGGCATCGGATGATTAAGTACACGCCTGAGCACATGCATTGCAACGCAACCATTCACGGGCCAATCGTTCCTCCCAACACAGCCGCAATCTGTTTTCAGAAAATCAATTCGAATCAACCGAGTTTCCGCGTAGCGGCGACGGCGATTATTTTAGAAATCGATCACTCGATGAAGATAATGAAAAAGCTAAAGCTCGTTGGAACACCACAAAAGATATACAAGAATACTGCCTTCATTACTGGCATGTTCAACTCGTCATTAGAGGTTGCCAAGTTTGAAGGTGCCATGTTGAGAACGGTTTCAGGCATTCGCGGTACGGTAAAAAAAGCTGTGAAACCTGGGCAAGGCGAACACGGTTCAAAAGACGGTGGCTTAGGCGATGGAGCGTGTCGTTGCACGTTTGAGGATAAGCTGTTGATGTCTGACATCGTTTTTTTACGTTCGTGGATTCGCGTGGACGTGCCGAAATTTTATAATCCAGTCACGAATGCGCTTGTGAAATCGGACGACGACTGGATCGGCATGCGAACGGTTGGACAAATCCGGTATGACAATCAAATGACCATTCCAGTCAATCCGGATTCGATATATAAACCAATCGAGAGGAAGAAGCGCGTGTTTAATAAATTGCAAATTCCTAAAGCATTGCAACAAGCGTTGCCGTTCAAATCGAAACCGAAGCTCGAACCATCGAGAAAGAGAAAGACGCTCGAGCAAAAGCGAGCTGTCGTTCAAGACAAAGAGGAGAAGAAGATGACGACGATGGTACAGCAGCTCAACACGATACGCAACGAAAAGATGGCAAAGAGAAAGGCGCAACAAGAGATTAGGCGCGCGGTCAAAGCAAAGAAGGACGCGAAAGACAACGAGTGGAGATCGGTTTTGGAGAAGGAAAGGAAGAAATCAAGGTATCGAGAGGAAGGGAAAGCGGAGAAATTAAGAGCGTTGCGAGCTCAAACGTCGTAGTCAGTTTTGACAAAGAATAGTGTAC
>MDSZ01188997.1_pt1 | contig 16620 bp, 23 predicted proteins | sample 811201 | NCBI WGS metagenome assembly MDSZ01 (sample SAMN05326647, study PRJNA326480) | marine metagenome | isolation source: seawater | place: Indian Ocean: North | collected 2010
AGATGCAGAAGTGGATGATGGCATCTCAGAGAAGTTATTGGTTTCATCTAAATAATCGTAAAATATAAGATTTATCTCCTGGCCTACTAATGTATTTGTTACTTCTACCTTATTGGAAATTGTATTGAAAAAAAACATACTACTTCCTGGGTTTAAACTTGATGCAGAAATTGAATCGTTTATTGCAGAAATTAAAGATGATGCATTATAGTTTCCTGGTTCAACCTCAATCTTCACAATTATAGACGAGCTTACAATTTCAATATAGAAATAATTTGTTCCATTATTAGAATCGATATTATAGAATGAAAATGGAATGCTTATATTCGTTAACTGTAAAGCTGTAACCTTTTCTAATTTATCACTTAAATTAATATTCATGCTTGTAGATCGGGTATTTTGACCATCAAATGGCGCAATGCGATCACGGTAAGTAGAATCAATCACAATCATACGTTCAGACTCGTTCATATAATTTTGATTTATACCATTCTGGTCTCTGCTTGTATTTCTAATACCAATAATGCTACCAGTTGTTGTCATATTATGATTGCCAAATTTATCTTGAATAATTTTCATAGATGCCGAATCTAAGAATGTCTTAATCATCTGATGAGATGAAGTAAATCGCTGTCCAAGCAAAAAGAATAAACGTTTTTTTCCATCTTCTACATCTTGCATTGTAAATTCACTAAAAAAATTTACATTCGACCCACAATCATTGAAAAGTTTTTTAAGTTGTACAACAGTATATCTTTCAACATCCAATACGTCTATGTAGTCCATTCTATTATAGTATATATTTATTATTTAAATAATTATTCACTTATTATCGCCAAAATTGTATAATTATATAAATCTTCCCATGTATCTTTAATACCCTCATCATTGACTTTTTTACTGTAATTTACATCAAGTAAGGTTATCAAACGATTCATTTTATCAATAAGTCTAATAATAATACCCATCTTACCAAATACCTCAAAACTATTTCCATAATCACTATTTTTTCGTTTGAATAAATTGAATAGCCGGGTTTGAATATCATCAACCGTTTCATTGTTGGAAGAATTTAAAATTATCTGACTCATGCTGTATGAACTTAACATTCTCAAAAATTCATGTAAATGATATTGTGTAATTCCACGAACTTCAACACAATTCCAATGTGTCCGATGAATGAAGGTTGTTAAATATGATTTAAAAGATTTTATATTATTCTTACATATATTGTTCTCTCTTTTTACTTCAATAAAATCATTTTGAATTTTTAATTGTTCGAATCTAAAGTCTTTTTCATAATCATGCGGTAACATCATCGGGTTCATACAACAGCCTATCATATGTGTTAATTTATAATTATATTAATTTTTAAATAAAATAAAATTGAAGTATTCCCAATCATTAATATTCAATCAAAAAGAAATTAAAAGCGTCATATGAATATCTATGAATATGACAGACGATAATACTCATGCAGAAATTAAAAAAATTCAAAAGCAAATGAGAGATATGAAGATGATTATGCTGAAAATGGACAAAAGAATGAAAACAATGGAAAAGCTACTAATGAAACAAGTAGAAACAACAAACGAATCCAAAACAAATGAAATTATATCTACACAAAACCAAGAAACGGGATTTGGTACAAATATGACCATGTCGGATATTCATGATGACAATGTTGGGTTTTTAAACAAAAAGTATAAATTATACAACAGCAATGTGAAAAATATATATAATGACGTGTTTAGAGATGTCATTCATGTAACCAAAAATGATATTATTAACATTGTCGACGAAGAAATTGATATGATTGACTTTATTGTAGATGCAGTCATAGAAATCAACGGGAAAGATCGCTTTCTTCATGCATTTCCTCGCGATAAAGGACGAATATACGAATATAAGTATGATGATCACGTATGGTATGAAATGAAAAACAAAGACATCATTTCAATGTATAAAAAGGCGGAGCAAATTGTTCTTACTCAATATACCGACATCATTGCAGATGATGATGCGTTCATGAACAAAATATTCGATAAAATGGGAGTTATGTATAAAAATGATATATCAAAAAAGGTAAATTTATTTCGAAAGAAACTTGTTGAAAAATTGGTTATTTATTAATTTATCCATATATGTTAAGTTATACCTTTTTTTATGAAAAATAAAAAACTTACATATAAGAACACAAAACAGAAGTATAAGAAAACAAAACAGAAATATAAAAAAACAAAAAAATATAAAACAAAACGAAAATACACAAGAAAAAATAATCGAAAACTAAAACATGGCGGAAGAGTGTATACCGAAGGTTTGAATAAAAATAAAAATAAAAATAAAGTATCTGGATTAGATCAATCATATAATTTAAAAACACATGTAAGAGAATCACATAATTGTTATACCTATTTTCTTAATAAAAAAAGCGGAGAAGTTATAAAATTATGTGAACAAGATTTGCCAAAGTATAATATGTGTAGAAGACCTCAGCCAGGTTATTATTCTGGATATAAACCACTCAAAAAGGATGATTATAATTGTCCAGAGATTATAAAGCGTACAAAAGCAGATAATCCAGAAATTCGACAAATATTAAATGTTAATGAAGAATGTACCGAAGATGAATATAAGGGCGCAATTGTTGTTGCACCTGGACAGGACTACCATTATTATAGACTTAACGACGAAAACCAATGGACACACAAACCAGGATATAAACCATCTACAATGTTAGATGCAGATAATAATATTATTAAAGATCCAAAATATGCAAATAGGAAATATAATGATAGGTTAAATTATACTGAATTCTGTGGCTACACTTGCGTACCAAGAGACCCAGAGAAGAAACGAATGAGTCACAAACCATCAAATAAAAAGTAATATTATTAATAGAGAGAAAATGACTACAAATAATAAATACAAATTTGGACAAGTATTTACACCACGACATTTAGTTCATGAAATGTGGACATTATTGAAATCACAAATCATGAACAACAATATGAAAAATATATCTATATTTGAACCTGGAGCTGGTGAGGGAATTTTTTATGATGTATTTTTTCAAGTATTTCAAGATGTAGGCTATTCACAATATATTATGAATGAAATAAATCAATCAGATATGGCTTCTTCTCTCTTGTCTCTTTTAAATAATTATAATTCGTCAAAAAGAGACAAAGTATTATTCTCTGATTTCTTTACCATTCAACCAGAAATATTATCCGATGGAAATGGATTTGATTTCATTGTCGGAAACTTACCATTTCATATTCATGGAATGAAACAAGTTCCGTCTGCAAAATTCGAAACAAATAAGCATAACACTGAAGAGCTTACTAACGTTAAAGAAGGAAAAACTATATGGACAGATATGGTCAAAAAAATGGTATCAAATGACTGTTTTTTAAAACCCGGTGGTTATGGAATGTTGATTATTCCGCTTATTTGGCTAAAACCAGACAAAGGCGGTATTTATAAACTATTAACCCACGCATGTACATTACTCTATCTGAAAACATACACAAGCACGGAAGCAAATAAAACATTTGGTTATAATGCACAAACACCATTATGCTATGTAATATTTCAAAAAATAAAACCAGAAAATAACCAACACCAGATATTTAAGATATACGATCACGAAACGTCAAACTTTGTCTCTTTGAAATTATTTTTAAATCAAGGATTATGCATCCCAACAAAACATATTTCAAATCATAATCATGTTTTAGAATGGTGGCAAAAGGTTTCAGTCGAATTGGGAATTGATATTAATTTTTCAAAATATTCATTGTCAAATAAACTAAAAAAAGTTTGTCACATGAAAAAAGAAGTCATACAAAATAAAACATATGAATGTAAAATAGACAGTAATACATTTAATCCAAAGAACGAAGAATACTTTAACATAACTGGAGCAGAATTAAGAGAGAAAAATGGAGATATCCATGATTGTTTGATAAAAGGATTTTATGGAACATATCCAGGAGCGCACCACGGAATACCTAAAGTAATACTTCCACATAAAAGATTCGGGTTCTCTGTCGTTGATACCGATGGAGTATATGGATTATATGGAAGAGATAAGTATGTATTTTTATTTCCAGAAAACGAATACAAAGATAAAAAAGAGAGAAATCAAAAAATGATGAAACTTCACCAATTTTTGAAATTAGAGGTTGTTCAACACATGATTGAATCATTTAAGATAAGAATGAGTTTTATAGAAAAATATATTTTTGATTATATACCAAATATTTTAGATGAAAAATATGGAGATTATTTCTACGACAGTTTTATGCAAGCATTTTCACAACCCTAAGTGATGCAAGACCACCAAGAGCCTGTGCAACTATATACATAAGAAGCTGGTTCATTGCGATATTCTTCTTCATGTACATGGTAAGGGATACTGCCGGATTAAAATGACCACCAGAAACCTTGCCGCCAAGAAGAATTGCAACTGCAAGAGCCGCGCCAATTACAAAAGCATTGCCTTTGGAAAGAAGGATTGCGCTAATGAAAAAAAGAGTACCAAGAAACTCGACCACGTATTTAAGAATGTCTTTGCTTAACTTCATTATTTATTATATAATAGGTTTATATAATAATACTTTTATGATGTATAAATCTGAATTAAATAAAAACGGATTTTTTATAGTTAAAAACGTATTTTCAGAATCTGAAATAGATAATTTTAAAAATGTTATTATGAATTATGTAAAAAAAAATAAAACAATGGCAAATGCACAGGGGGTTGCTATTCCAGATTTTATAAAAATTTCAGAACTAAAAGATGTATCAGATATAAAAGATAACAAAAAAATAAACGATATTTTAAGTGAGATATTTGATAATGATTATCGTTTTTGCAGCCATAATGATATTGGTATAAATCGACTTGTTGATTGGCATAAAGATAAATTAAATGGAAAATATTCTAAATATCAAACACATGATATATGGAGTGAAGTAGATGGTAAAAAACACGAGATAGTAAAAGTATTATTATATCTTCAAGACCATAGTAACAATAATGATGGTCTAAAAATAATTCCAGGTAGCCATTTATCAAGAAAAATAGAAAAAAAGAATGTCCATCAATTAAACCCAGGTTTAGGAGATGTAATTATTTTTGATCAACGTATAACACACCGGGGAATGAGTAAACAAGTTCCAAATACAAGAATATTAGTATCCTTTGGATTCGGAAAAAATAATATTTTTACAGATAATTTTGAAAAAGGAACAATTCTACGACAAAATACACAAAATAAAGCACTACGTTAATAGTTTGTCTAATCCTTCATTTATAATATTTAATTCGTCTTCATTAAAATTATTAGTTTTAAACCAATTAATAGAATACCCTCGGTGATTATCCCATTTCATAGGCTTGACTGCAATAAATGTTTTATTCAACAATAAAATATACGATAATCGATGACTACCGTCTCTTAATAGATAGTTAAAAGAATACTTAATTGGATAATTATTATCAAATCCATTTTTTTGAATAGATTCAATTAATTCTTTAAATTTCATAACATAATCAGATATATTTCCTTTGTACACTCTTTTTTGTTGCATTTTTTTATAAAAACCAAAATCATAATTTTTGTCTTTTAAATATTGTTCTATTGAATATTTTCTAACAAGTATATCCGCTCTATCAAAAACATTATTCTTAAAATTACATTTCAAGAAGTATTTTAAATTTACAAATTCATCTATTTTATTTTTTTCATAATTCTTCATGATTTTTTCTATTTCAGTCGTTTGTTCATAATTATCACTAATGTGTATAATTATGTCATGAACATAATTATTGATTTTGGTTTTATATCTATCTCTAATTTTTTTCTTTAATCCTTCTACTACCTTGGATATATTATTACCTGTACCCTTCTTCTTTCTAAAATCAGGGGTCTCAATATAAAATTTAAAATATGTATATGAAAAAGAATGATTGATCATATTTTTTATTTTAACATTTTTAACCTTACTTAGTTCTATATCATCTGTTGTATATATATTCAATATTGATCTTTCAAAGTCTTCTTTATTAAATTCATACGTATAATGATGTAATACTGGAAATGTTTTGTTAATATATTCTAAGATTTCAGATGTAAATGGTTTTGCAGGAGACCAAATAAATCCTGAAAAATTACAGTTCATTTACTATTACTATACAAATAATAATAAGAATAATAATAAATATATGGATTTAATATTTTCAAGAGAAGATTTTAAATTAAAAAATAATTCAAAGTATAAATAATTAAAAACTATATTGTTGTCATTTTTTATTCAATATTGTTTTTGTTTTCAGAGGGACGAAGAAGTTACCATCGGGAAGTCCATAATTTTCGAAATTCAAGATTGTAGAATACGTCACATACACGAACACAACCATATGTATCACATGGACATTGGCCTATATTATAACGCCGCCATCCTTTTGATCCACAATCGTCAAGAAGGTGTTGTGTTATATCCACCCGACGACAACTACATTGCTTACAACAATTGCAGTATTTTGCCGGAATATACCTATGTGGAATTAGAAGATGCTTATATTCATCGTATAACTCATATAATTTATCACGCAATGACTCTGTAAGATCCTCATCAAATTGCCAATCATTATGACACCATTCAGCATAACATTGCTCGTATTCCCAATAAATTTCCATCAAAACACCCCATACTTCATTTACAATATCCTCTTGTAATTCATGAAGCACATGTCGATGCATTCTATACATCATAATGTCTCGCATCTCCATATCGTTTTTATATCCAACAATTAGGTCTGTAACATCTGGTGGAAGATTGTTAAAATGTATATTTTTATTTTGTTCTATCACCTTCGTCATATGAATATATTCACAATATTTCATCATGCGATATCTTTATCACAATACCAGCATTTGAATGATAAAAAAATTTTGGGTTTTTTTTGGTTTCAATTTTTTTATAATATTTTATGTTCTCTTTTTTATGCGCTTAGAAAATTTCGATAATTGACGAATATGATTATTGTAATGTTCCAATGCATCGTCTTTTGATACTTTCATATTACAAACATCACAATGGATCGATCCGTGATTTTCTTTGTAATGTTTTCCAATAACCATATATTTTTTATCATAATATGAACAATGTTCACATTTTGTCATAACATGTTGACAATTTCCATACTTATCGTTTTTAGTAGTTTTCCCCTCCAAATGTCGACGAAGTTCTGCACATGTATCATACTTTGCATCACATGCATCATGTGGACATCGGGAAGGACCCACCAAATTACGAATTGATTCGAGTTCAATTGTATGTGAATATAATTTTGTTTTATGCTTCAACTTCAGATCACATCCGCAACCAGTCCAGCATTTACGAGTTTTTGTTTTTTTATCTTTAGAAGCATTGTCGATTTGCAAATAATGCCTTGCACATTGCATACATACGGGTGGCATTGCCTTCGCACTATCGCAACATGTTGAATGTACGGGTAATGTAGCAACCTCAAGACAAATGCAACAAGTAAGACTTTGGGTAATCAAATCCATAATCAATATTGTTTATAGACTATTATGTCAAATAAAAACATATTCTTTGTGGTTCAATTTTTTTATGGAGCTAATAGAGTAGAATATCATTAATCATTTCGGGAAGAATGTTTGATGATGCAAGAGAATCCTTTTTTGCAGATTCGTATTCAAGATACATCTTTTGAATAGTCTCTACATCATAGGTGAGAATCGTCTCACAATCATTCATTGTAAAACACGTTTGAAGGAAAAGGTTATTTGCATTAAACGAATTAGACGAAGAGTATCGATTGTTCATCGACTTTTCAAATGTACGAAATGCATGGGCATATTGGAACTTGACCTTAGTCAAAATGTCATTCCAGTTTGTTTTCATTCCAGATTTGATGTTAGCAATAATTGCCATGCGATTATATTTTATCAAACTCAAAACAGAATAAATGTGTTGAATATTGTCATTTGTATCGTTACCCTTATTCAAAAGGGTTTCTACTTCTGACTCAATCATTTGATTTTCCACGAGGTCAATGTTACGGTATGCCATTTTGTTGTAACTTGTTGGTTGGTGTCCATATGTAAAACAACCTTATTTTGTAGTTCAATTTTTTTGAGGTAAAATATGAAAATTAAATTCGAACTTATTATCATTGTATTCATGGAAGACTCTAAAATGCTAAAAATGTTAAAAGAAAAAAACCCAACAAAAGAATATCCACAAAAGGTTGGCGCACAATGGAGCGAAGAAGAAAAAGAACAATTAATGAAAGAATTTGGCGAGGGGGTTGATTTAAAAACGATTGCAAGTAATCACCAAAGAACAGCAGGATCAATCATCGCAAGACGTAAAACTATTGCAGCAACAATGCATAAAAAAGATGGACTTTCTGTTGAAGAAGTTATGAAAAAACTTAACATGACCTCGGCTGAAGTAAATGCAGCACTTAATAAAAAAAAGGTACCCAAGAAATCAGACAAATCAATGTCAGCAACTGCTCTTATCGAAAATCTTCGCAAACAAATGAATGAAATGAAGTCAACTCTCGACGAGTTATCAAAACAAATCAGTAAAAAGTAAAAAATTGAATATAATTTAATAATATAACAAAACAACTAAAATGAAAATGATATCTGTAAAAGAGACAACAAACTCTCAACTTCACAATAAATTATATAATTTTGGAGCTGAATGCAAAAAACATATGACATTCATTGAAAATCATATAACTTGTACACCAACAATTGATTTACAAATTCATATCAATAAACTTACATCATATATTACACAAAACCAAACACTTGTTTTAGAATTTATTGATAAGTTTGAACAAATATACGAATTTATCAATTCACTGGAACACACTCTTCAAACAATATATGGAGATCTTATTATAGATTATTGGAATTACAAAGATGATGAAATACATATGATTAAAAGTTCACAGTGGGAATATGCATTTATTATTAGCGATAGATGCAGCCTAATTCTAAGCGATATAGAAAAATTTGAGATGGGGCCATTGAAAGAATTTAAGAAGCAAATAAACCATATTCAAAAAAACAAGAAACATATATTGAATGTTCTCTGTAAGCATCACATAACCGAAGATATGTCAAATATAATCGCGAATTTTACATTTCAACATCAAAAGGATCTTATTGATATATAATTTTCACTTAATTAAATTTCATAATACTTTATCAAGCAATGGAAGATAACCCATTAAAAATATATGAAAAATTCATAAAAAAAAACACAAAAAAATTAAATAATATGTCAAAAAAAGATGCAACATTTCTCAGTGAACCACATATGACATATTTCACAAATAATTATGACCCAATGTTATTGGTCGCAATAATTCTAAACCCAATATTTAAAAATATACATTTGAATTATCATAAGAGAGAAAACACAGAATCCATTTTAAACTATTTTGACGATATTCTTTATAATGATATCATGACCGGAGGTATGAGTAAAACGAAAGAAAATGAAATCTCAATGTACCCCATTCATGTTAAAAACAATAAAATATGGATTTATGATTTCGAAAACACAAATAATTACCCTATTCCAAGAAATATGTATGACTTTAAAAAGTTTATGAAATTTGTCTCTTTTTTTATTGAAAAAATTTATACAATTAATTGCGAAAAACATAGTAAACTTATGTCTGAGGATGAATACAACTTTCTGAAAGAACATAAATTCTTCGTATCTGCACATTTCATCTGGTATTTCAATAAACCTAATTATTTTTTACATAATAAAAGTTCTTCTAACTGCAAAGATGATAATCATACATGGAGCAAGGCATTTGTTAATTATATCGAACTGTAAAAGCATTATGGTTTAAAAATAAACATACATATATAAGTATCATGATATGCGATATTAATTCATATATAAATTCAGAAAAAATTATTCATGTTTTGGATGTATTAATTCGAGAAGCATTATATAATCCTCTTTCAATATTAAACGGGTTAGATGTTCATAAAAATAATATAAATGATCCTAATATACCAAACCTCGATAAAGCACTGCGAAGAAAATTACACAAAAAATCTGTTGAAATTGTTAAAATTTTCAGATTCTTTGAAACTTATCAAAATGAAATCATGAATGAATATGCAAGATTATATCCAAAACGATGGTTAGAAATATTCAAAAAAATTCATGATGTATATATTTATCAACTTGAACCTGAACTTATCGAATTAAGAATAAAATATAGCCATGAAGAAGATATAGATATAGAATATCACGAATCACGCCATTTGTCAAGATATATTTCAATATTACACGACTCGTACTCTTGTCCAAAAAATAATGACTTTTACCATGTTCATGATATACCAATGAATCCAACTTTCGAAACAACAACGATTCATGATAATATATATTCTTACCAACATCAACGATATAATTTTAAAAAAAGAGACAAACATGTCGTCGTTCGAAAAAGTGACGATGATATAACAACTCGATTTGGAATGTATCATAATAATTCTACAAATTCACACATGCTGTCCAGAGTCATATTTTCACATAGCGAAATAGATTATTTATTTACAGAAATATTTATGCCAATGTTTTCTAAAATAAAGTCAAATCAAAATAAAGTGTTATATTTTATAAAATACAATTCTAAAATTTTACATAAACTGCCGCGAGAAGTTATTAACATCATACTGGGTATGGTATAAAAATATTAAAGTAACATAAATAATATACAAAGTATTTATATAATGACTCTTTTTTCAGAAAAGATATATATATCAAACTTATTGAATTATAAAACACCGAATATAACTCAAGAAGATAGAATCAAAAATTCGATAAAATTAATTAGAGAATATGATAATAATAATGATAATGATAAAACAAATGATGTGTTAGAATTTACAAAGTTTGAATCTTTATTGTTTATCAAATTTGGTTTAACATATCATTTAAACCAAGGGCGCCCACACCTTTCGCCGGTATCCAGTGTAGGAACCGCTGAAAATAGTTTATCCGATGATGAAATGGAAGATTATGTCAATATGCGATATTCAAAATCAGTATCTTCCCCCTATTAAATAAAATTGAACGATTTTAAATTTCATATTTATTATATAACTTATAATAAATGTACGATAGTGCTCCTATTTACGATCAAGACATGTTCTCTTCCGCAATTGCAGAAAACGCAAACATTCGAGTTATTGATCAAGCAAACATTCATAATATTGGACATAATAGAAGTCGAATTATTCCTATTATTATTTGCTTTTATATGGTTAGGGAATCAATTATACCACTTATAAATGATATGTTATCATATACAAAAAAAATATTCATAAAAAAATCGTTCGGTTCATTACCATCTATCTCTTCATACGACAGTAATGAATCAATACACCAAATTGTTACAATGAATAACGATTTCATTAATACAAAACGCCATTTACCAGAAACATGCAGAGGGTGTATGTGTAATAGTAAAAATATAAATGATCATATGGACTATGGTGGGTGCATGTACACCGGATTAGAATTTTAAAACAGCATAAATAAAAAATAGTAAATTAAAATAACAGAGTCAATACAATGTTGACACCTCTTTCATCTATGATAACTATAATAATATTTTTTATTTTCTTCATGTTTATGCTGTTTATTTGTCATATTACGTATATTCTTTATTCTATAATAGACAGAAAACGAGCACTTTATTATTTAAAAGCACCTTTCAGGTCAAATTCAATGAATTATATTAACTCATTTACACATAAAAATTCAGAAGATGATTTTGAAATTGTATAAAAAAATTGAATCCATATTATAACCACATAGTATTGAATAAAATATCGCATATCATAATATCATAATATAAAATGTCAACTAATATTGCGAATAACAACAATTTTATGTACCCAGAAATGCAATATCATTTTCGAATTAATCGAAATGTGAATCTGTGTAAAAATAAACAAAACTATCTGATTGAATATTATAAAAAAAGAGAACGATGGGTTGATGCAAATGATATAACTGAAGAATATAATTCATGTGTTATTCTTTTGAATTATATACATAGTTATATGTTTGGAGGAAGTAACCAAAATGTATATGAATATATAACAAAACCACTTATTAGTATGAGTAATCGAATCATTATTATTGATGGCGATTTAGATTTTGATGAAGATGTTTGGGATTGTGTTGATTATTATCAAAAAGGATTTGATTCTCCAGATGAAAATGATGAAGACTTTACACCAGAACAGATACAACTACAACTAAAAATTACGGATATGATTCATAAAATCACTTCAAATCCAAATTTCATTAATATCTACGCCCAATCGATTATGCATGGAGAATTTACTCGAAATTAAAAAAATAAACCTAAAAAACTACTGAAAACAACGTATACGTGCATAATCATGTGAAAAATTATATTCAAATGTGAATGCAGAATATAATGAAATATAAGAGCGACTATGAAAAAAAATGCAATATTTAACAAACAATACATAATTAGCGTATTTTTTATTTCTTTGTTACCATCGAAGGTCAAATAGTAAATATCATATAAGTCAGTTGCAATCGAAACATTTAAAAGCTCATAAAAAAACACCAGTTTTACGTAATTGTGATCAATGTACTGATATAATATATTTTCTCGATATCCCCATCTCAATAATGATGTAATTGTAATACCAAGTGTCATCAAAAAAACACGAATATTATTAAAATATAATGCAAGTAATGTAGGTATAACAAAAAGAAGAGAACTTATAAATAAATACCCTTGAAATAGTAAATCTTTTCTCTTAAAAATTTCATAATTACTTTTATTCATAACATTAAAAATTATAGAAATTATTTATTAATGTTATAAACGTATTATTGTGTTAGAAGCTTCTCTATTTTCGGACAATACTTTCTTAATAGTTCGACCAGAAATATTTTATGCCGAACTGTCAACCATTTTCGAGGAATTCGGGTAAAACATTGACCTCGCTTCATATGACCCTTTCCATAGAATATTCTTTTTTCAAATTCGTTCTCGATATACTCATATTCCCAGTCGTCAAGAAGTGTTTTAGATTCAAGTTCTCCACTTTCAAATATACGAATATGAAATTTGCTGCGATATGTATGACGATTCAATTGATCATCTTCATATATATATTTGAACTTCTTATCTTTGTAAATACGGTTTTGAATTACACCGATACCCATAATCTTATTTATAGTATTATTCATTTCTAAAACAATCAGATATTTCCGAGGACTTACATTTTCTGTCATTCTTACAGCGGTGTTATATAACGCACCATTATACTGGATTCTCTCTTTGAAATCATTTAATTCGCGATATGTTTGGCTATTAAATCTTGTGGTTGTCACATCAAATGAAGCGTCTATATATGATTCCATGATTATGATACAATCATAAATTGTACTTTATCGAATTTCAATTTTAAATTAAAAATTGAAACGAAGTTTATTCATGTTATACATTCATATTCATAAATACAAACACAAACACAAATACAAACACCAATTATGAACCTTTCTGAAGTGGTAAACGATCACTGGTCCAAACCCCTTGTAGATTCAATGCTGACTACAAATACATATGTTGGAAAGTATATGAAACAAGCATTGATCGAATATATGCAATTCATTACATATGAACTCAAAAATATTGATATGTTTATTTCAGATATATCCAAAACAATTCTAATTCCGGAAAATCTAAATATGGAACTTCAGCTTTGTCTATTGAACGAAGATGTACGCAAAAAATATGTTTTGAAAATGAGCCAATTGAGAGAAATGTTAGTTACATTGAAACAAATTACAAGCGACTATCAGATACGACATAACAGCGAATATGCTCATGATGATCACATGAAAAGGTCATTGTTTATTGATAATAGACGATATGTAGATGATGACGTTTTAACACACAAAATATATAAAGATATATTCATCCCTCATGTATCGAAGAGTCTATCTATATTCATTAAAAATATAGATTCACATATTCTGAAAGCAAAAAGAGAGAAAAATATCCAACCATTCCGCGACGCATATGAAGTACTTGACGGAAATTATCGCCCGCATCTAATTCGCTTTATCATTGAGATAACCGAAATGTATAATATTTTAAAAAAAGATAATAAAATATAAACATACAACTGAAACTGAAAATATATATTTTAAAAAATATTTTTTTCAATCTATATTCTCAAAGCAGATCGAGTTCTAAATGCAGGAGCGTTCCTTTTACTCGATCGTGTTCTTTTATAAATATTGGCATTGGGTAACCTGGATCTAAGCTCATTTACAGCATTTTGTCTCTTTTTTGTTTTGGAACGAGTACTTTTGTATATGCTTGGAACATAGGTTTTTACCTTTTTAAGAGTGCGGTTTTTTGGCTTTTTGTTATCTACAATTACAGTTGAGCCTTCTTCTTTATTATTTTTAAATGTCATATTTGTATTATACATGTCTACAGCAGGAGAATATTTATCACCATCTACACTCTGAACTGTGATATCGTTGTTATTTTCTTCGCCTTCTTCACTTATTCTTGACAACGATGAGTCTCTCATAATGGATTCTATTTTAGGTTCAGGCATTTTGACACCTACATTTGCAAGCTCAACTGGAAAAAGTTCTTTGCACCGTTGTGTAAGCTTCTCTTTATTTTCTTCAACAGTTTTACTGTTTTTCATATTCCTAATACGAGACTTCTCATTTTCAGACAAAAAATTCGAATTGATTTGAGATATAATTTTTTTATTTCTGGTCCTTGTCCTTGTCTTTGGCAATATCTTTGTCTTTGGTCTTGTCCTTCTTTTAAGAGGTGATTTCTTTTTCGGAAATTTGAATTTATTCTTTTTTGAAATTAACCTCCTCTTTGATAATGCATTTGAAAGTGTTTTTCTTGTGTTTGGTGGACTTGGTGTATTCATTAAACCATTATTCGAAACACTATTTCTTTTTGACTTACTAATAACTTCCTTCTTATTTTTCTTTTCACGAACCTGTTTTTTCTGCTCCTTTAACATTTCCCTCATTATTGGAATTCGATAACTTAAAGTACCTCTTTTTATGTTTAACTTTTTCCTCATATATGCTCTCATTTCACGACGTTTTGTAGTCAAAACACGATCTCCAAGATTATCTAAATATGATTTAAACTCCTTTCTAAATTTATTTATATTAACTTCATCATCAGATAAATCAGTATTAAGATATGTTTTCTGCGTTTTGTGTCGACAACGACCACTTTTTAGTTCACGATGATATCCATTTGGGCATCGCTTTTTTGTTACGTTTGTTCTACTAATCTTTTTATAATCTTTTGTACGAAGTTTTTTCAGTGCACTACGATAATGTTGCATAAACCGTTTAGTCGCATAACTTGGTGTAAATTTATCAACATATTTTTTTGTAGTTCCAGCATACTTCAATTTACCATTTTTAGTAATTTCTAATTTATATGATTTATCAAGCCTCTTGTTGTACACATGGGGTACATTTCCTTCAAGACGATAATATATTTCCCTTTTACGAAAACCACCACGTTGTTTCATAATATTATTACTTATATTATCGTCTGAAAAAAATATAATTTATCAATTCTATTACACATTTTTAAATACGCAAAAACCAGAATAAAAATGGTTTTTATGGCTTTTATGGTTTTATATTTTTTGTGGGTTTTATTGTTTATTTATGATACTTACATTATACGGATTCTTGTTGTTCATTGTATTCGGGCGTAGGTGGAGGTGTCACAGTCGGCTTTTCCTCATCCGCAATGATGCGAGGACGCTTCTTCGTTGTGCGAGTGCCAACATTCTTGCGGAGCTTCCAAAACCATGGCTGGTCGTACTCGATCTTCACTTCACCGCCCTTGTTGATTTTCTCGACCAAATATTCCACTTCTGGAGTACGATCAACTGGGTTGAAATGCAGGAACACAAGGAAATATGGTTCTCCAGTACGAGTGTCTTCCCGCATAACCATGTCTACACGTTTAAGACACGATGGACCATACCCATTCTCGTCACACATTCCGTGTTCAGGCCCAAAGAGATCAGTGAAGACTTCGTGAAACTTGTCCTCCGTAATGAAGTACATGACACGAGGAATGCATACAGAAGGAATTTGAATAGATTGGGAAGCCATAATTTTATTCGAAGTTTTGGTATTGAATGAAGTTTTTATTGTTTATTCAAGGTGAACTGCTAATAGACAGGACCTTAAATTTCGTTTCAATTTTTTTTCCACAGACATAACTCGTGGAAAAAAAATCTTTATGGTTTTTTGATTTTTTGATTTTTATGGGTTTTCTTAATGTTTTTTTATCACAAATACTTACATTGTCATAAATTCTTCCGTAAGATTTCGAGGAGCAATTGGAGTAATCATATTAATGTAATTGTCATTGGTCATGCGAATAAGTCGTGGAGGCGTCGTAAGTTCATATGTGTTTGTGATTGGAGGAGTCCACAAATTCACAGGATATGGATC
>MDSZ01133144.1_pt1 | contig 16617 bp, 14 predicted proteins | sample 811201 | NCBI WGS metagenome assembly MDSZ01 (sample SAMN05326647, study PRJNA326480) | marine metagenome | isolation source: seawater | place: Indian Ocean: North | collected 2010
GTAGTTAATATTACTGTTAGTCAAGAAAATTGTGATCAAATTGAAGATATATATAAATATTTTACTGAAAGCTGTGGAATAGATAGCTTAAAAGCCTGTATAGTTCGTGATGAGGGAGTTTATAAAACACCCACAGATAAATCTAAAAAAATATTTGATGCTTACGTTTGGTTAACTAATAAGATTAATAAAGAAATTAAAAAAGATAAAATTATCAATTATAATAAAAATTCTATTCAAGGTAAAATTCATCAAAAGAAGGATATTATATCTTACAAGATGGTGAAAGAAATGTATTTAGAACCTAAATTTATTAGCAGATGTCATGCAGGTGGGTTATTTGGAATAATTACAGCTAATGGAAAAGTTTTTCCTTGCGAAATACTTGAAAAAAATCTTATGGGGGATTTAAGAGAAAACGATATGAATTTAATGAAAATATGGAGGAACAATGTTTCAAATGAAACAAGAAAATTTATAAAGGAAACAAATTGTAACTGCACATATGAATGTGCCTTAAGTTATAATATTTTAGGAAATTGGAGATATCAACCAAGCCTTCTTTCATCATTGTTTTTTTAAAAATTTAAATTTTCAACTATTCTAAAATTTAGTTTCTTCAAATTTCGTTTCATTAGTAATACTCTTGTTTATTTTCCTACGAAGAATTTTTAAGAAAATTAAAAATGCAATTAATATAATCATTAAAAATATATAAATTATTTGAAGATCTTTTATCCAATAAAAAAATATTAAATACATAGTAAATAAAAATATGAAAAATCTTATTAAAATTACTCTAAAAAATATAGCCATTGCATTAAATCCATGAAACATCAAATTTTTAAAACTCATTTTAGATTTTCCCATGTATCTTCTTCCTCTATCGCATTTTATTTTTTTATAAATTAAATTAGAATTTAAAATCGACGCTGAATGATGAATTTGAGATTTTTTTAATTTAATCACCTCATTAATTTTTCTTTTAGGAATACAGCTAAAGTTGCCACAATTAATATTTACTCCAGTAAAAATATAGAAAAAGAATAGGTAAATTTTATAGAAAAAATAAAAGGTGAAACTATCTTGTCTTTTACCACGTGAGGCAAAAATAATTCTATTATTATTTTCTTTAGCTATATTTAAGAGTGTAATTATATCTTCTGCTTTATCTTCCCCATCAGAGTCCATTATTACACAATAATTGAAATCCATATCATTTTGATTTAAATATTTTAAGCCTATATTTATAGCTTTTTGACTGCCATAATTTTTTTTTAAGCTTAAAATTTTAATTCTTAGTTTTGAAAACTTTTTTTCAATTACAGGATCTATTGTTGAACAATCATTAATTAAAGTAATATCTATAATAGGTAAATCTATTTTTTTCTCAATGTTTTCAAGTAATAAATTTACACTTTCCCAATCATTATAAATTGGAAGTAATATATTAATTTTCATAGTTTTTTATTAATTTCTTTTTTAAAAAAAACGATAATTTTTTACCTAAAATTTTTTTTGTTAAACATTTAACAATAAAAATAAAGATATATAAATTTGTAGTTACATTATATTTTTTATAAAAATTTTTAGCTGTATCTTGTACTTCACTACTTTGAATATGTTTAGGATTAAAATTTAATTCTTTTTTTATATTTTCATTTTTAATGTTATAAATATCTTGTACTCTAAATAACTTTAATGTTCTTCCTACAGCTATAGTATTTTTTGAGAAACAAGATTGAGTAAATTTATAAGAATTTAAATGAAAACTTTTGTTCAAATTTTCGTTAGTCTTAGGATTTCCGAACATAGATAATACTATACAGGGTATATCTTTATTTTTTATGAACTCATAAACTTCTTTTTTTAAATGTATTTCTTTTAAATTCGAGTAAAATGCAAATCCATCAAAGTAATTAGAAATTTTTTTGCAGAATTCCAATTCATCATTTGAAAAAATTTGCAAGTACACTTTATCAGCCAGATTATTTTTTTTCAAATTGTCAATAGATTTTAAAATTTTGTTTAACTGATCATAGTTAATTGAAAAAATATCTCTTTTTGTATTATCTTTAATTGGCAAACTTACCAATTGCAAAATGTGAATTTTTTTGATTGAAAATTTAGATAATGTTAATTCTACTGTTTTATTGAAATTTTCAATATCATCGCCTAGTATTTTGCATATAAAATTAATTCTATGTCTTATTTTTTTTTTTAATAGAAATTTTATGAAGAAAAAGTTTACAGGGTAAGTGATAGATGTATGAATAAAAAGATCTTTATCCAAAGAATAATAAATTAATTTTCTTATTTTCTTATCTAAAATATCCAGAGGCTTAGATATTCCTAAACAAAAATTATTTCTAAATTGCATTATTTAAAATATAAGTTTTTGAGCTTATCTGAAAGTCTTAAAGATAATGTCATAATAGTCCAAGTAGGATTTGTATAACCATTATACGGAAATACACTTGACCCATTTATATATATGTTATCATAATTAAATAATTTTAAATCTTTATCGACAACACCATCTTTTGCATTCAATCCTATTTTAGTTGTACATGAAGGATGTAACCCAGCAAGACCATTTTTATAAAAATCTTTGATAAAATTTATTTTTTCATTTGTTTTAAGTAGTTTACCTTTCTCTCCTAAAGCATAATTGACAAGAATATGATAATTTTCTAAATCATCCTGTCTTATTTTCCATTCAATATCAATTTTCTTAAGACCAAAATTATCGATATCTGAACTCAAGTCTACTTTGTTATCAATACTTGGGTTTTGAGAAAAGAAAAATTCAAAAGAATACTTGTAGTATTTTCCAATAAAATAACCTAATTTAAAATAAATTCCATTGAGTTTTGTTATAATAAAACCGAATATACTTAAAAATTTTCTGAAATTCATATTTTGAATCTTAATAAATTTTCTTCTTAATTTTCTCATTGGGTCAGTTTTATAATCTAATTGAATACCAGAAAAAAAATTATTTTTTTTATTTATAAGAGCAATTTCATCTCCTTCAATTTTCAAATTATGTTTAATATTAGGTTTTGCAATTCTTTCATATTTATGAAAGTTTTTTTCAATTATTTTACCTAAATTGATATGAGGATGATCAGACAGATTTTTCCCTATAAGCTCATTTTTATTAGGAAGTAAATTTAAAAGCAAATGGGGATTTCCCAGACCACCTGCACAAAATATTAATGCGTTATTGATTTTAATGGTTTTATCTAAATTATTTTCATCTTTAATATAGATACTCTTAACTTTATTTTTTAGGAAATTAAGCTTAACTGGCGAATATCCTTTAAATAAAACTATGTTTTTATTTTCATTAATTTTTAAATGTTCATATAAATTTCTGAATTTAGCTCGTAAAGAGTATCTATAAATTGAGTTAGTTTCATTTATTGTGAATTTTTTAATGACATTTACATCCAAATTTAACTTTTCTGCTAAACTATCAGAAAATTTCATTAACTCATCATATTCAATATTCCATTCGAAAGTTTCAATTTCATCTTTACTTAGTAAATAAATCTTACTATGCCAAAGTTCACTGTTGCCTCCCAATTTATTACTATAAACTGGAGTATAATAAGACGGACATTTATTTATATACGGACAAAAAAAATCATTTATTGCAAAAGATTTTTCATTTTTAGCTCTATCAATTAAAGCTATTTTAAAACCTTTATCAGATAACTCATTAGAGAGAATTGATCCAGCAGGCCCAGAGCCGATTATTGCAAAGTCAAATTCCATTTTTTAAATATTTACTATATTTTAAATATAATTTTAATATATGTTAATAAATAATAATAAAACATGTTTACTTTAATTTAATGAAAATTTTTATAACAGGAACTGCAGGTTTTATAGGCTTTAAATATGCAGAATTATTACTAAAGAAAAAATATGAAATTATAGGATTAGATAATTTAAATAGCTATTATGACATAAAATTAAAAAAAAATAGAATCAAAGAACTTAAAAAATTTAAAAATTTTAAATTTATTAAAACTAGTTTAGAAAACTATTCTAAATTAAATAAAATTTTTAAATATAATAGATTTAAATATGTTTATCATTTCGCAGCTCAAGCAGGTGTTAGACATGCAATAATTTCTCCACGTGATTATATCAATTCAAATATAGATGGCTTTTTTAATGTATTAGAACTATCAAAAAAATATAAAATTAAGAGATTATTCATTTCGTCATCAAGTTCTGTTTATGGGGATGAAAACAAATATCCATCAAAAGAAAATTTTAATATAAAGCCGAATAATATTTACAGTTTATCAAAAAAATTTAATGAAGATTTAGCTAAAAGCTATTCAAATTTTTATAATTTGAATATAACTGCTTTTAGATTTTTTACCGTATATGGAGAATGGGGTAGACCAGATATGTTTATAATGAAATTTTTTAATTCTTGGAAATATAAGAAATTATTTTATTTAAATAACAATGGTGATCACTATAGAGATTTTACATACATAAATGATGTAGTAAGCATTTTGTATAAAATTCACCAAAAAAAAAAAATAAAAAAATTTGAAATATTTAATGTTTGTGGAAACAAACCAATTAAAATTTCAGAACTAATGAAAAAATTAAATTTATTATTAGGAAAAATTAAAATTAAGAAGATTAAAAAAAATAAAGCTGATGTTTATAAAACTCACGGATCTAATAAAAAATTATTAAATATAATTGGAAAATTTAAATTTACCTCGATAGACAAAGGGCTTTTAAATGTAATGAATTGGTATAATTCATATTACAAATAATTATCTTTATGGATATTTATAAAAATTATCAAATATCTTCGAAACAATATCAAAATAAGTATAAAAGCAAACATTGGAAAAAATATGATTTGAGGTCTAATTTGTTCAAAAAAGAAAATTTGGCTAATTTTAGAAATAATAGTTTATCAGATGGATTAGATGATAGATATGAATTAGACGAACAAAAAAAAATCTTTAATCATCTTATTAGAGAAGTAGGAGAGAAGTATGCATATGAAAATTCTAATAATTTTAATATTGGAAACTCAAGATATTTTTTTAAATATAAAGATAAGTTTATTGATGCTGGACAAAATTTTCATATAAAATGGCTTCACGATATTGAAACAAAAATTTTACCAAATAAGCAAATTAATAATGTTTGTGAAATAGGCGGGGGATATGGATCTTTGGCTCAAAAAATAATCAAAAAATTAAAATGTAAATATGTATTTATAGATTTACCAGAGGCAAATTTTTTAGCTTCATATTATTTGAAAGAGCATTTTAAAGATTTAAAATTTGTTGGTAATTGTGAAATTTCAAACAATAAATTAGATAAAAAAACTTTTTATGAAAATGATGTTTTTATATTAAACCCTTGGAATCAGATAGATGATATTAAATTTGATTTAATAATTAATACTCGCTCAATGATGGAAATGGATAAAGAAATTATTGATGAATATTTTAAATTTATTCAAAACTCTATTGATGATACAGGTTATTTTTTTAATATTAATAGGTATCGAAAAAAAAGTGTTGGATATCCAATTAATTTTTTTGATTATCCTTATGATAATTACTGGAGAGTAATTTATTCTAAAAAATCTTGGAGGCAAAACTGGGTACATCATTTAATTACTCAAAGAATAGATAAAATTAGCCCTAATTCAGATAGTATCAAAAAAGAATTATCATTAATTAAAAAAATTACTTATTATTTTATAATTAAAGAAAAAGTGACTGAATTCAAAAATTTTTTATTAAAATTACTTAAAAAAGTAATTAAAAAGTTTTTATTTCAAAAATAATTGAGACTAAGTAAATTTATATTTATTTATTTGCAATTTGTAGATCATGAGCTTATGATAATTTCTCAACTGTTTTTATATTACCAATTTTTATAAAATGTTAAAAAATAAATAATTTATGAATGAAGATTTTGCGAATCTAGAATATATAAAAGATTTCTTTTTAAATAGTTCTGTAGAAATAAGTTTATCTAACTTTATTCTAGCGATAGTCATATCGACTGTTCTTGCCTATATAATTAAAAAGGTTTACTTGTATAGTTCTCAATCACTTTCCAATAAAGAATATTTTTCAGATTTATTCATACCACTTTCTATAATTACATGTCTTGTTATTACGGTAATTAAATTTTCTTTAGCATTATCATTGGGATTGGTTGGAGCATTGTCGATTGTAAGATTTAGAGCAGCCATAAAAGAACCTGAAGAGTTAATATATTTATTTTTAATAATTGGGATCGGATTAGCAGCAGGCGCCAATCAATTTCTTATTGCAATAATTGCTACGATTTCAATTTCTTTAATATTAATTACTTTTTCAGTATCAAGAAGAAATCGATATAATGATTCTGAAAAAATAAGTACAAATATTGTACAATTAGAAATAAAAAACAAACAACTTGAATTAAAAAAAATTATAAATTTGCTTCAAAAGAGTTGTCAACATGTAAACCTCAAGTCATCTAGTATGACTGATAATACCGAAGTTTATGTTTTTTGGGTTGATATACTAAATAAAAATTTATTATTAAAGTCTTTAGAAAATTTAAGAAAAATTAGTTCTAAAGATATTAGTATTTCTTTATATACAAGTGAAAATATTCATGAGTAATGATTTTAAAAACAAAAAAAAAAATTAAAAAAAAAATAAAATTCAACTTTTTTAATAATCTTAAAAATACTTTTGCATTTCTCTTTTTTCTTCAAATTTTAGTAATAATTTTTATATCATTTTGGTATCTTAATAATCCTGTAAAAAATATTTATCCTCCTAGCAAAATATTAAATATGATTAATCAAAAAAGTAAAAATTTATTCGGTTTTGAAATAAGAAATGTTAATAGTTATATCGAAGTTTATATAAAAGGTGCTTATTATTCAATTTTTAAACCAAAAATAGACAAGATTGATATTAATATTAATCAAAAAAATGTTTTAGAGCTCGAGTTCCAACGTCAAAATAGATACAAAAATTTAAGTTCAGACTCTGAAATAAAAAAAAAATTGAACAAGTATGTTAACGCCACAATAATTTTTGATGGAGAAAAGATACCTGTAAAAATTAGAGTAAAAGGAGATAGAAGAATTCATTTTGATAAAGTTCAATCAACATCATATAAAATTGATGTTAGAAAAGATCAAAAAATATGGGGACTTGAAGAATTTTCTCTACAAAAACCAATTGTTAGAAATTATGCATATGAATACATTTTTCATAAACTTCATCACGAGTTGGGTAATATTTCACTAAAATATAAATTAGTAGAGTTATCAATTAATGGTTTAAGTTATGGAATTTATTCAATTGAAGAAGGTTTCTCAAAAGAACTTATAGAAAGACATTCAAAAAGAAATGGACCAATCTTTGGTATAAGAGATGATATTTCAAGAGAATATCCAAATGTTGTTTATGATAGTTATTCAAGGGACTATTGGCTGAATAATGATATTGAACTTCTTAATTCAGGATATGGAATTTTAAATTTAATAAAAGATAATAATAGTGAAGCAAAAAAATTTATAGATTGGGATGCTTGGGCAAAATTTTTTGCAGTTTCAGATTTGGTTGAAGCTTATCATGGGGCATTAGCTAAAAGTGTTAGAGTTTACTACAATCCAGTTTCAGGTAAGATAGAGCCAATTACTTTTGATGGTCATCATGGAACAGCAGATTTTTCAAATTTCATAATTTTAGATTTTTTAAATGAAAAATCCTCATGTTCATGGATATGTAACGAAAGGGAATGGTTTTTAAGATTTCTTATGAATGATAAAAACGAAATTAGAGAAGAATTTATAGATCCATACATAAAGTATCTAAAAAAAATAACAAGTGATGAATTTCTGAATAATTTTAAAAAAAAATATTCAAATGAAATTAATAGTTTAAATAATTTTTTTTATTCTGACTTTTCAAAACATGACAATATTTTTTGGGAAGGAATTTTTCCTTATGTTTATGATAAGAATTATCTAAAAAATAGGGCAAAAGAAATTAATCAAAAACTAAATTTTAATGATACTTCTAGTTTAATTTTTTCCAAAAAAGATAATAAACTTAAAGTGAATGTTCCACTAAATAGCTTACCATTTAAAGTCTTATCGGATTGTGAAAATCAACAGTCAAATAAAATTATATTATGGGTTCATAAAACTCGTGAATTTTTGTGGCCAGAGAAATGCCAAAATATTGTAGTACAAACAATTACCAATAAAAATGAATATATAACACTTTTTGACAACCCAACTCTGAATACGTATTTACCCACTAATTTTGAAAAGTTTGTTCCACTTAATAATATTTTAATTGGGAAAGTAATTGATAAAACATTTTTTCCTTCAAATAAAGAATTAGTAATTGATCAAAATACAATTTTACCTAAAGAACTAAATCTTGAATTAAAAGATGGTCAAAATATAATTTTAAAAAATGGTGCTACTCTAATCTTTTATGGAGATGTAAATATTAATCCTGACGAAAAAAATAAAGTAAATATTATAGGAGTAGAACCTAATTATGGATCAATAATAAGTCTCAATAATAAAATCCAAATTAAAAATTCGAAAATTATAAACCTTAATTCTCCATTAATAAATGGTTACACTTTTTTTGCTGGAATGAATATATTTAATTCTGATGTACATCTTCAAAATGTATCTTTTGAAAACTCCTTAAGTGAGGATTCTTTAAATTTAATTGACTCCAAATCTAACATAAATAATTTAAGTTTTTTTAATTCAAAATCAGATGCATTAGATATTGATGGTGGAGTTTTAAATATTTCTAAATTATATTGTAATAAAATTGGTAATGATTGTTTAGATTTTTCAAATGCAATTATAAATGGTGATGATATTTTTACAACAGAAGTCATGGATAAATCAATTAGCATAGGAGAAAAATCAAAAGTAAATATTTCAAATGTTAAAATAAATAATTCAGAAATTGGTCTGGCTGTTAAAGACAATTCTAAAGCTATTCTTAAATCTGTAGAAATCAAAAATTCAAAACTTCCAATAGCTGTTTTTGTAAAAAAAAATGAATATGGTCCTGCAAAGTTAAATATAGAAAATTTTATTCTTAAAGACAGTGAAAAAATTTATCTAGTTGATGATAAGAGTGAACTGACTATTAATGGAAAACAAATATATGGAACTGAAAAAGGTTCAGTTATTGAGTCATATCTATATGGAAACATCTATGGAAAAGCAACTATTAGATAGTAATCAAAGATTTGAGAGAAAATATGTATCCGAAATTAATAAATCTTGGATGTTTAAACAAAAGTTGATTGAAAAAAAATTTATTAAACATTTTGAAAAAAGGAGAGTCGTATCTTTATATTTTGATACTATAGATTATAAGTTTTTTAGGGATAATATTGAAGGTGTAGGCAATAGATTAAAAGCAAGATTAAGATGGTATGAAAATTTAAATTATAATAACAAAAAAATTCAGACCACATTAGAGTTGAAAAAAAAAAGAGGTTTTGTTGGAACTAAAACACAATTAAATTTTGATTCTTTTGAAAATCAAAATGAACTATTGAAACTATGTAAAGGATTTAATTTTCAAAACAAAATCTCTAATATTATTAAATATCAAATTTTTCCTGTACTAATAACATCCTATGATAGAGAATATTACATAAATTTAAATAAAAAATTTAGATCGACTATTGACACTAATTTAAAAGTTATACCTATAAATAATTTATCAATTAAGGTACCGATAAATAAAGAAATTTTGGAATTAAAATATAATACAACATATGATGAGAATTTTAGAGCTAAAATTACAAATTTAAATTTTAAATTTAGATTTCAAAAATTTTCTAAATACGTTGTGGGATTATTAAATCTAAAAAAAAATGGTTTGATTTAGTCAAAAGGCTTGATTTAATTATTTATGCAAAAAAAAATTTTTTACTGGTCTCCTTTTTTTTCAGATATTGCAACCATTAAAGCAGTATTAAATTCAGTTATATCGGTTAAAAAATTTTCAAGAAATAATATTAAACCATATATAATTAATGTCTTTGGTGAGTGGGATGATTACAGAGAAACAATTTTTGAAAATGAAATAGATATAATAAATTTAAATTTACATAAATTTTTTAAAAAAAAAAAAATTAATGGATTCTTTTTGAGCAGATATTATCAAATAAAAATATTTATATTAGCATTTTTTCCTCTTTTAAATGCTCTCAAGAAAGGCAAACCTGATATTTTGATAATTCATTTACTAACTTCGTTGCCTTTATTTTTAAATTTTTTATTTGAATTTAAGTTTAAAACAATTTTAAGAATATCAGGATTACCGAAATTAAATATAATTAGAAAATTGTTTTGGAAAATTGTAATAAAAAAAATAAATATTATAACCACACCAACAAACGCTACTAAAATACATCTACAAAATTTATTTGATAAAAAAAAAATATATTTACTTAGAGATCCGATCTTAAATATTAAAGAAATACAACAAAAACAAAAAAATTTCAAAAATTATAAACCAGAAAAAAATATTTATGTATCCATCGGTAGACTGACAAAACAAAAAAATTTTATATTCTTATTGAATTGTTTTAAAAAAATTATCAAAAAAAATAGAGATAATTATTTGTATATTCTTGGTGATGGAGAAAATTTTAATGAATTAGAGAAATTTATTAAAGTTAATGATTTAAAAAAAAATATTTTTTTAGAGGGATATAAAGATAACGTCTATGAATATCTAAAAAAAGCTAATGCTTTTATTTTAACTTCTTTATGGGAGGATCCAGGATTTGTACTAATAGAAGCTTGTTATTCTAATACCACTATTATTTCAAGTGATTGTGAAAATGGACCAAAAGAGATAGTTAATAAAAATCAAAATGGTTTTTTATTTGAGTCGAATAATTATGACAGTTTTTTTGATGTTTTTGAAACTTTCCAAAACACTAATCTTGATGACGTTAAAATAAAAAAAATTAATGCAAAAAAAATGTCAAGAGAATTTTCATTATTTAGACATTATTTACAATTAAAACATCACTTAAAATAAAATATGAGAGAATTATTAATTTTTGTTCCTTCAATTGAAGATGGTGGCGTAGAAAAGAACTTATTCATTATAACAAATTATTTTTCTAAGAAAGGTATTAAAACAAGTTTAATTACAGCTAACTTTGATAAAAAAAAAAGATTTAACAGAAAGATAAATTTTATTTCACCCTCTACAAATTTTTTAAACAATAAAAATAGATTTTATAAAACAATTTATTGTTTTTATTTGTTATTAGTTTTTTATTTTAAAAAAAAAAATTTTTTAATTTTATCTTTTCAAGCAAATATATATGCAATTTTTTTTGCTTTTTTTTTAGACTAGATATTGTTACCAGATCAAATACAGCCCCACCTGGGTGGTCATCAAATTTTTTAAAAAGGCAAATTTTTAGAATTTTTCTAAAATATCCAAAAAAAATAATAGTTAATAGTAAAGACTTTAAATACCAATTGGATAAAGAGTTTAAAGTTAAATCATTATGTATTTATAATCCTTTTGATAAAGAAGCTGTTAAAAAAAAATCTCTAATTAAGAAAAAATTCAATTTTTTTAATAAAAAAAATATTAATTTTATCAACATTGGAAGAATGACTGATCAAAAAGATCAAATTTTAATATTAAAGGCCTTTAATGATTTAAAAGATATTATTAATTTTAAATTATTAATATTAGGAAAAGGTCATAATAAAAAACAGTTACAAAAATATATTAAACAATTTAAACTTTCTAATAATATTATGATCGCAGGATATAAAAGAAATCCTTATCCATATATTAAAAAATCAGATGTGTTTATTTTGTCATCTAAATTTGAGGGTTTACCAAATGTTTTGTTAGAGTCTCAATATTTAAAAAAAATTATCATATCTACTGATTGCCCAACAGGACCAAAAGAAATTTTATTAAATGGAAAAGCAGGATTTCTATTTAATGTTGGAAATATAGATCAATTAAAAAAATATATTATTTTCGTTAATAGGAAAAAAAATTCACAAATTATAAAAAAAAAAGTACAGATTGGTTATAAATTCATGCAACGATTTGATTATGAAAAAAATTTAAATAAGTATTTTTGTCTAATTAAAGAGTACTTATAATTTAACCTAATGATTATTTTATTTCTATCTTTTGTTTTTTTTTCATTGATGTCAATAATTGGATATGGATTAATATTTAATAAAATTTTTTTTAATAATTCAAAAAATCTAAATTTAGGTATAGTAGGTTTTATTGGTTTATTTTTTTTGAGCAGTATTTCATATTTTACACATATTTTTACACCACATAACTTTATACATAATTTATTTATTTTTATTTTGGGTATATTAACTTTTTTGATTTTTTATAAAAAAAAAGTCTTTACTGTAAAAAAGGAATATATTTATATTTTAATCCTACTCTTAGTTGGTATTTTTTTAGCCAAAACACATGATGATTTCGGTTATTATCATTTACCAAATTCACTTCATTTTACAGAAAACAAGCTTGAATTTGGGCTTGGGAATTTAAACCATGGTTTTAAACATCATTCATCCATATTTTTTTTATATTCAATATTTTACTTACCAATAATTAAGTTTTATTTATTTAATGTCATAAACTTTTTCTTTTTAATTTTTGCAGTATTTTACTTATATGAAAGTATTGATAGTGATATAAAAAAAAAAAAATTTGACTCAATAAGCTTAATCAAAACTATTTTTCTTATTTTATTTATAAGTATCTTTAATAGAATTGGTGAGTATGGAACAGACATTACCGGACAATTAGTTGCTGGAACATTCATTTGTTTGTTAATCGATTTAGTTTTAAAGAAAACTTCAAAAAAAATATATTTAGATAATATTATTTTAGTGTTGTTATTTTTAGTTTATTTAATAACTATAAAAACATATTTTTTTGTTTATTTAATTTTTCCATTAATTGTTTTTTTTATTTCAAATCTTAAGAGAGAAATATTTTTTTATTTAATAAACTCTAAAGTATTTATTTTTTTAATATTTGTGATGTTTTTATTCTTTTTAATTAATGTTTCATCAACAGGGTGTTTAATATATCCAATAAAAGATTTGTGTTTTCCAAAAGTTTTTAAATGGGGGTTAAGCGCTGAAACAATAAATTATCTATCTACATGGTATGAAATTTGGTCAAAAGGAGGTGCTGGACCTGATTTTAGAGAAAAGGATCCTTTGATTTATATACAAGGATTGAATTGGTTTGATAATTGGACTGAAAAATACTTTTTTACAAAAGTAACTGATTTTCTACTATCTATAATTTTAGGCTTAATTATAACAATTTTAGTAATAAAGAAAAAAATATATTTTTCATCTAGCTGGAAAAAAAATATTTTTCTAATTTATTTAGGAATTTTTCTTTTGGCTCTTTTTTGGTTCTTTAATTTTCCTTCTTTGAGATATGGTGGTTATATTTTAATAATATCATTATTAATTATTCCATTTTGTATGTTTGTGAAATTTAAAAAAAAAAAAAATCTTATGAAAGATTTTAAAATACTTTTTATAATTTCTATATTGATTTTTAATTTTAAAAATATTTCTAGAATTAACAATGAATTAAATTATAAAGCTGTAAATAATTTTAAGTCGTTCCCTTTATTTTATGTTGAAAAAACAACTTACAGTGTGTCATCAATCAATAATCAAAAAATTTATGTTGTTAAAGGAATGTGTTGGGCAACACCTTCACCATGTTTAAGAAATACTAATAAAGACATAACAACTAAATATGGTTATAGAATATATCGAAATAATTGATTATGGAAAAAAAAGTTTCAGTAATTGTTCCTTATTATCAAAATTTACAATACGTATTTCAATGTTTGCAATCAATTTATATTCAAAATTATAAAAATTTTGAAATAATATTCATTTATGACGATAAGAATAAAAATGATTTAAGCATAATTAAAAAAAAAATTAAAAAATCCAAAAAAATAAAAATTTTTGAAAATCATAAAAATTTAGGAGTTTCAAAATCTAGAAATATTGGCTTGAAGAAAGCTAAAGGTCAATATATTGCTTTCTTAGACTCAGATGATTTTTGGAAAAAAAACAAACTATATAAACAAATAAAGTTTATGGAAAAAAATTCTTTAGATTTTAGTTTTACAGCATATGATGTTTTGAAGAATAACAAATTATTTAAAAGAGAAGTTAGACCTAATTATTCCTACAATGATCTAATAAAAAAGTGTGATATAGGACTTTCCACAGTTATAATAAGCTCAAAATTATTAAAACTTGCAAAATTCCCTAAACTTAAAACACAAGAGGACTATGCTTTGTGGCTCAAATTTATAAAAAAAGGAGTAAAAACAGGAGGATTTAACGAATCTTTAAGTGTATGGCGAAATACACCTAATTCATTATCATCTAATATTTTTCAAAAGCTAAAAGATGCATTTAAAGTTTATCATCATTATGAAAATAAAAATTTTTTAGCATCGATATTTAGTGTATTAATTCTTTCTATAAATAAAATTAAAAAACATTTAGTATAAACTAACAATAAATGAAAAAAAAAGTTGCATTGATTACAGGAATAACTGGTCAAGATGGTTCATATTTAGCTGAATTATTGCTTAAAAAAAATTATATTGTACATGGGATAATTCGTAAATCTTCCTCGTTTAATACAGGTAGAATTGACCATTTATATATAGATCCACATAATAAAACAAATTTTTATTTACATTATGGAGATCTTACTGACTCAAATAATATCTACAATCTTATATCAAAAATTAAACCTAATGAGATATATAATTTAGGAGCTCAAAGTCATGTAGGTGTTTCGTTTGAAAATCCTGAATATACTTCTGAAGTTTCTGGATTAGGCACATTAAGAATTCTTGAGGCGATTAGATTCCTAAATTTAAAAAAAACAAAGTTTTATCAAGCTAGTACCTCTGAATTATTTGGTGAATTAAATAACAAAAAAATATTTGATGAAAATTCTAGTTTTTATCCAAAATCTCCATATGGTGCTGCCAAATTATATTCACACTGGATTACAAAAATATATCGTGAGAGTTACGGAATTTTTGCTTCTTCTGGAATTCTATTTAATCATGAAAGTCCCAGAAGAGGCGAAACTTTCGTAACGAGAAAAATTACGAGATTTTTAACAAGAAAATTTTATAATCTTGATAAAAAATTATATTTGGGAAATATCTATGCTCAAAGAGATTGGGGACATGCAAAAGATTATGTTGAAATGCAGTGGAAAATATTGCAACAAAAAAAACCTGATGATTATATTATTGCTTCGGGTAAGAGTTATAGTGTTAAAGATTTCATTAATGAGGCATGTAAACAAATTGGATTTAAAATAAAATGGGTTGGTAAAGGTTTAAATGAGAAAGCACTTTTGATTAAAGGAAATAGAAAAGAAGTGTTTATTCAGGTGGATAAAAGATATTTTAGACCAAACGAGGTCCACTATTTAAAAGGTCAAAATTTTAAAGCTGTAAGAAAGTTGAAATTTAAACCAAAATACTCTTTTCAAATGCTTATAAAAGATATGCTTATGTCAGATTTAAAGATAGCAAAATCTGAAATGATTGTAAAAACTAATGATTAAAAAAGACTCCAAGGTATTTGTTACTGGACACAAAGGTCTTGTAGGATCCTCAATACTTAAGACCCTTAAACAAAAAGGCTTTAAAAATATAATTACCGCAGACAGAAAACAATTAGATCTTCTAGATAAAGATAAAGTTAATTATTTTATAAAATCTAAAAAGATTGAATTTATCATAAATTGCGCAGCTAAAGTTGGTGGTATTTTAGCTAATTCTTTAAAACCAGTGGAATTTTTTTATGAAAATATTCAAATGCAAAATAATCTTTTATTGTCTGCTTACAAATATAAGATTAAAAGGTTTGTTTTTTTAGGATCTTCGTGTATTTATCCCAGAAATTCCTTAACACCTATTAAAGAAAATCAATTATTATCTGGTAAATTAGAAAAAACTAATGAAGCATATGCTTTAGCTAAAATATCTGGCGTTAAACTTTCAGAATTTTTATTTAATCAACATAAAATGGATATAATTTGTATAATGCCTACTAATCTCTATGGTGTTAATGATAATTTTGATAAATTCACAAGTCACGTAATTCCAGCAATGATAGTTAAATTTAATGAAGCAAAAAAAACAAATAAAAAAAATGTTGAATTATTTGGTACTGGGAAACCTTTAAGGGAATTTTTATACAATGATGATCTTAGTGAAGCAATTTTTACGTTGTTAAAACTATCAAAAAAAAAGATTATGAACAAAAGTAAAAATAGTTTTCCTATATTCAACATAGGTACTGGAAGAAATATATCTATAAAAAATCTTGCAAATTTGATTAGTAAAAAAATAAAGTATAAAGGAAATATAATATTCAACTCTCGTTATCCAGATGGAACTCCAAAAAAGGATTTAAATTCACAAAAAATAAGAAGTTTAGGATGGAAGCCAAGA
>MDSZ01108192.1_pt1 | contig 16616 bp, 15 predicted proteins | sample 811201 | NCBI WGS metagenome assembly MDSZ01 (sample SAMN05326647, study PRJNA326480) | marine metagenome | isolation source: seawater | place: Indian Ocean: North | collected 2010
AGTTCTAAATTTATTTTTTAAATAAACCATATTTTGTAAATTTACATCTTTGTTTTTAGTAGGATAATTTGAAATACAATGTAAAATTATAATATCATCTAAGTTAATTTTTTTGCTTATTAATAAATTTAGTGCAACGCTTATTTCTTTATATGATGACATACCAGTAGATAAAATAACTTTAGATTTATGTTCTGATAAAGCTTTCAATAAAAAATAATTTGTTATTTCTCCTGAAGGTATTTTAATATATTCTAATTTTAAAGATAAAAGAAATTCTAGGCTTTCATTATCAAACGGAGATGATAATATTTTAATAGATTTCTTTTTTGTATAATTATAGAGTTTTTTAAAATCTGAAAATTTTAAATTGTTTTTTTCTAATAAGGATTTTTGGTAATTTTCTTTTGTTCTATTTTTTTGATAAGTGACTGTAGTTGCATAATTAGTCGATAAATTATTAGGAATAAATGTCTGAAATTTAACAAAATCAGCTCCGCTTTTTTCTGCTACATCTATTAATTTAAATGCATTTTTAATATCTCCATTGTGATTTATTCCTGCTTCTGCAATAATTTTGGGTATACCATTTTTATACATCATTCTTTATAATAGAACCCATTGGGATTATTTTTTTATTACCAATTTTGACACCATTCTTTACTACTGTGCCACTACCAATAAAAGTATCATTGCCAACAATAACATCTCCATTTAACACTACTTTTGTTGAAATATGACAATTATCTCCAATTTGAACTCCATGTTCTAGTATTGAATTAGAATTAATTATATTAAAATTACCTATTTTGGTATCTGAATTTATAAAAATATTATGATGATATGTATTGCCAATTCCATTTTCAGACTTTTTTGAAATATATGCGGTAGAAGAACAAATATTTGGAAACTTAAAGTTAAGTTTGCTTGTCATTTCTATGATTTTTTTTCTAAGGGTATTATCTTTTATAAAACCAATGCCTATGCAGACACTATCGGCCTCATTTCTTAAAATAGAAAGAGCACTTTCATTCTTTATAATTTCATAGTTAAATAATTTTTTTTTATTAGTTTGAGTATCATAGATTTTATGAATAAAATATTTATTTAAACTTTCTATTACTTCAATACACGATATAGCATGTCCCCCCGAACCAATAATTATAATTTTATTTTTCATTATTTATTATAAATTTGAGATTTATATTTTTCCAGATTTTCTTTTTTTGAAAACCAATCTATTGTCTTAATTAAAGCTTCTTCTAAGCCTTGTTTATTTCCATAAAAAGGTTTCCAATTTAGAATTTTTTTTGCTCTTGTATTATCGGCAATTAATCTATGAACTTCACTTTTTAAAGGCCTTGTTCTTCTTTTATCTTTGGTGATTTTTACATTTTTTTTTGGAATATTTTTCAAAATTAAGCCTGTTATATCGCTTATTGATATCTCAAAACCTGTTCCCAAATTAATTACCTCTCCATTAATATTTTTTTTTGTTTTAAAAGCTAAATAGTATCCATTAACTATATCTTCTACAAAATTAAAATCACGTGTTGGAGTAGTTAGCCCCAATTTAATTTCTTTGTTTTGTAATGCTTGAATAATTATTGTTGGAATTACTGCTCTTGCAGATTGTCTTGGTCCAAAGGTGTTAAAAGGTCTTATAATTGATACAGGTGTGTTAAAAGAATTGTAATAAGCAAGACAAAGCTGATCAGCTGCAATTTTTGTTGCACTATATGGTGATTGAGGCTGCAATGGATGGTTTTCTTTTATTGGGACTTCCTTTGCAGTTCCATAAACTTCACTAGTTGATGTAACAATTAATTTTTTAATTTTATTATTTTTAGTTGCCTCGAGAACATTTAAAGTCCCATATATATTTGTGTCTAAGTAGGACTCAGGATTGTCATAAGAGTATGGTATTCCAATTAAAGCTGCTAAATGAATTATTGTATTACAATCGCTTGTTGATTGTTTTATAAATTCATAATTTCTAATGTCTCCAAAAATTATTTCTAAATTATTTATAGATTTATTACATAAATGATCTAGCCATCCATAATTATTAAATGAATTGTATTGAGCTAATGCTTTTACTTTTATATTTTTAGATAAAAATTTATCAACTAAATGAGAGCCAATGAAACCGTCTGCACCAGTTATGAAAACCTTGTTTTTCATACTATTCTCTAACTAACATATTAATAAAAATTTAAGTAGGAAGATTTTTTTTATTTGCAAAAAATTTGGCATTTATGTCGTATATTATTCTGTGAATATTTGTAGTATTTTCTAATAAAGGTAAACTGCATTTATTTTCAAACAATATATTTTCAAGTAAATCTTTACTATAATAACTAAGTAAATTTTCTTTAATATTCAAATTAGTTTTTTTATCTATTTTATTAGTCAATAAATTTATTTTAATAAATATACCTTCATTTGGTTGCAATATAAACCTTGAAGATCTGTTAGTAAAAATAAAAATTGGAAGATTATTTTTATAATTGTCTTGAAAATTTATAAATAAAGATTTGTTATGATTTTTGTATAATATTGAACCAGATAAATCATGATGCAATTTTTTATTAACAAAACTTTTAATATTTTGAAGAGAGATTTTATTTCTATCAATTTTGTGATCAGTTAAATATTCAAATAAATCTAAAATATGAATACCCGAAGTACATAAACCTATATTACCGCCATCGACAATAAGTGAAATGGGTTCATGTAATTGATTTAATTTTTTTATATGTTGCCACCAAGTTTGAATTCTTGAATTAAAATTGACCCAAATCTTTATTTTTTTTGATTTAATTTTATTACATATTTTTTTATGATCTGAGTAATTGGTAAACAATATTTTTTCAGTTAGAAACTTTGTATTTTTTTTGTTAATTAAAGTTTTGATAATATCAAATCTAACGTCAGATTTTGTCGAAACTATACATAAATCATAATTTTTTGCATATTCTAAATTAGAAAGGATTTTTATTTTTGATATATTAGAAAAATTATATTTATTAATTCGTTTAAGATTTGTTTTTGATTTGTCATAAACGTCACACTGTGTAATATTTTTTATATTATTAATTGTCTTTAAATAATAAAAACCTAGATTTCCAAATCCCACTAACAAAATTTTTTTCATATGTATTATTTATTTAATTAATTTATTAAACCAATTATAAAGTTCATCTTTAGTATTTATAATTTTGATACCATGTGCAGCTATATGATTCTTATTCAAAGTTCCAGTCGTATCATAATAAATTGATGGTATTTTATAATATTTAGACATTAACGCTGTAGATGTGAAGGGTTGAGAAATAGTGCAAATACAATTTTTTATTATATGTGCTGCATTAATTTCTGAGCTCACTACAATATTTTTATCAGTTTTTTTTAAAGATTTTATAAAATTTAGATATCTTTTATTTATTAAATTTCCAATATTCCTCTTTGGTTTATGAATAAGAAAAATATTTAAATTTTTAAAAGTATCATTGATATCCTCTATCATGTTAATTGTTTTTTCTGCGCTATAAAGATTATCTGGGAATCCTATAGTTACATATCTAGAATATTTTTGTGGTAATTCAGTAAATATTGCTATTGAATTTTTTGGTAAATTTAAGTTGTATAATTTACTTGTATTATCTTCAAACCAAATTGGATTAATAATTTCAATACTTGTTTTTTGATTGGTAATAATATTTTCAAAAAAATTTTTTTGATAATTGTCCCATACAATCAATTTTGGCCAATTCGTTAAATGCCAACTAGACTTTGTAATTTTAATATTTTTTTCATAGTTAGCAGAATAGAAATATAATATAATTTCAATATTTTCAGCTTCTGCAGCGTATGTCCAAAATGGTCTGAATATCCAGTCAGATGAATGAAAAAGATAAGCTTTAGATTTTTGATTGTTTTTGGAGAATTCAAATTCCTTAAGAAGATAAAATTCTTTTAAAAAAACCAAATAAAACCATTCTTTTTTAAATAAGAATATAATTAAATTTAAAATATATTTTATAGTATGCTTATAGAGAGAAACAGAATCTTTAAAATTATTTTTTGATTTATAAATTCTATGAGAATAGATTATTTCTTTTTCTTTAAAATTAAAATCTCTAATTTTGAAATCATGAATAATTTTTTTATATTTAAATGAAAATTTGTATTTTTCAATAAACCAACTAATAATGTTTTTTGAATTTAAATCTTCAGAATTTAATGGTAAATTTTTTTTATTTAATTTTATAAAGTAAATTGAATTTGTAGATTCTGTATTTTTTTTTTTAATAAAAATATTTTTTATAATATATTTTAAAATAAATAATAAATCTTTTAAAAATAAGGACAATATAAACATGTACCATAAGAACAAACACATGAGTACATTAATTTTAATATCATTTTTTTTTAAAACTTTTATCCAATTATAATGAAGTGGATAAATGAATTTAGTATTTGTGCCCATACTAAACAATAAAATTTTGTTAAATGTATATCCTAATAACTTTCTAATTAAAAATTGCCTTACTAAAATTTCGTTGTTTAATTTGTAATTTTTTAAAAAATATAAATTTATATTTCTATTTGTTAAACTTTTATCTGATATTTCATCTTTAATTTTGATAAAGATTAGTAGTTGATTATTTTTTTTTAGTTTTCTATAAGCTTTATAAATTTTTTTATTTATATAATTTTTTATAATTCTCATTACTTGGAAATTAGTCTTAAAATTTCAAAATTTTGATGTGATTCAGATATACCCGCAGCTTTAGAGTCCAATTTATTATTATCTAACATGTTTTTAAATGATTTCATTTGATTATAAAACCCTACTTTATATTTTTGATCATATACTGATGGTTTAATAATTCTTTTTTTAAATTTTTTATCTATCCAAATAGCTTTTTCTAGTGGTTTTATTAAAATTTTAATACCATCACCATATAATGATATACTCCATCCATCAGGTGAATTCCAATATGATATATAAGAACCAATTATCCCATTTTTAAATTTTATATTCATACTAATATTGTCAATAAAATTATTTTTGGTTTTTTTTTGTAAAATGAGAAATTTTTGCAATGTCTCCACCAAAGTAGGATAGCATATCAATAGTATGGATACTATTTGCATATATCCAACTATTTAAAATTTTATTATTAAACGTTTTTTTCAATTTCCATATTCTTTCATGTCCTTCAATATGAAAAGAACTTATGCCACCATATTTGCGAATAATATTTATTGATTTATCAAGTATTGAATAAAACCTACGGTTATAACCAACCATGTTAAGAGTATTATTTTTAATACATAATTTTTTTAATGATAAGTAATCTCTGTTGTTTAAAGCAATTGGCTTTTCAACAAAGAATGGTTTTTTGGTAATGATTACTTTTCTTGTAATTTTATAAATATTTTCTGAGCTAACCAAAATAATAAAACACTGGATATTATTATCATTCAAGATTTCTTCTAATGATTTATAAGTTTTTTTTATATTATATTTTAATGCTAGTTTTCTTGCTTTGCTGATTGTTCTTGAATGAATAGAGTATAATTTAAAACTATTAATTTTATTAATAACTTTTAAATGTTCTATAGCTATATTTCCTGCCCCAATTATACCTACATTATAACTACTCATTAATTTATTTAATTTGTAAAACCACCATCAACTTTAATATTTTGACCTGTAATATATTTGGAATTATTTGAAGATAGGAAATCTATTATACCTAAAATATCTGACTCTTCAGCCATTCTGCGCAAAGGAGTTGCACTCTCATATCTTCGTATAAATTTATTATTTTGAGATCTTTCAATCCCTCCAGGACTAACCATGTTTACTCGAATTTTAGGTCCTAGATTTACTGCAAACCATTTAGTCAAATTCAGCAATGCTGCTTTAGATGAACCATAGGCAGCAGGATTATTCATTTTTAAATCTTTATATAAAAAATTTTTAGGAGCTGTATCGGCATAAATTGATCCAATATTTATTATTGATTGAAATTTTGATCTATAAAGCAAGGTACTTAGATCTCTAATAATTATAAATGGTGCAACTAAATTTACAGTTAGACAATTCAAAAATGTGTCAGCAGATTGTTTTTGAAAATTAACATTCCAGCCTTTTAACTTTTCATCACCAGTAAAAGCTGCATTATTAATAATTATATCTATTAACTTAAATTTTTTTCTAATCTTTCTGGTTAATTCAGTTACTTGTTTTATATTTTGAAAATCAGTTTCAAATTTAATAAAGTTATATTTATTTTTTTTTAAAAATGCTGAAAGATTACTAAATTTTTTTGATTTACGGTCAATCAATATAAAAAAATTTTTATTACTATCATTATTTTCAATTATTGCTCTCCCTAGAGATCCTGATGCTCCAGTGAGTAATATAATTTTTTGATTCATATTTTATTAAGTAAAATTTTAGCTAGCTTTAGATCAAAATGATCATCAATATCAATTGATCTATCTTTTGGAATAGTAACACCTCCTATTTTACAGTCAAACATATTATTTTTAGATCTAATTGAATTTCGATTTATAATATAAGCAATAGTTGCTAGATCGTAAACTATTGGAGAAGATTGGGAAGTAAAAAATTTTTTCTTTGTTTTATTTACTAACTCAAAATAACCAAAATTATTTTTTTTTACCATATTAAAGTAAGGATTTCTGGAAGAATCTCTTAAAGACAAAACTAATTCATATTTATTAGTTTTAAACTTATTAATGCATTTATCGATATCAATAATTTTTCTCAAAGGGCTTGTAGTAGGTAAAACAATAATTGCATCAAAATCATTATAAATTTTTGAAATTTTTTTTTCAAAATATTTCCAAACTTTAAACTCAGGAGTATTATCTTTTGAAAGGTATTTAGGTCTAGCAAAGGGAACTTCGGCTCCATACTTTTTTGAAATATTTGCTATTTTGCTTGAATCTGTTGAAACATAGATTTTTGAAATTTGTTTAATTTTTTTTGCCATTAAAATAGTATTTGCAATTAATGGAATTCCATTAAATGGTATTATGTTTTTATTTTTTATTCTTTTTGAACCAGATCTTGCACAAATTAAACAAATAAATTTCATTTCACACCCTATATATTTTATTAATTAGATTTATTACTTTTTCTGAAATATTGAAATTTGATAATATATTATTTTTTTTATAGGAAATATAAAAACTTTGAAAAAGTAATTTATACGTATCTGCAATATTATTTTTTCCTTTATATTCATAAATTTTATTATTATCTTTATATGTATATTTTATTTTGTTTTGAATGAGATCAATTTTAATTGTTCCTTTCTCAAAAATGAATTCATAATCTCTTGTTGGTAAAAAATTAATGTAATCAAATATCAAGTTTACGAAAATTACTTTATTGTTTTTTTTGCATTTTAGTCTTAAAATTGAAATATCTTCAAAATCAATTTTCAAATTACTAATTTTTTTTAAAAAAACATTATCAATCTGAATATCTTTGAATATTGAGTGTAAAAAAAACAATTCATGACTTAATTCATATAAAATCCCTCCAGATAATTTTTTTATACTTGTAGAAAATTGAGTATAATTTTTACTATTTTTCCAAATACTGAGATGAGATCCAACATTAATTCTTATACTGTACATTTTACCAAATTTAATATTTTTCAATAGTTTGTGAAACTTTATGATAACATCTAAATACTCTAAATTATATGCAACTATAAAAGACAGTTTGTTTTTAGAAACAATTTTCCTTAATTTACTTAAATTTTGAGTTGAAATCGATAAAGGCTTTTCAAGTATGATATTAGATTTTAATTTAGAAAAAATTAAAGCATATTTAACATGTGAATTGGCGGGAGTGCAAATTAACGTTATGTCTGGTTTAAAGTCTTTAGCAGTCTGTAATGTTATAAACTTTTTACCTAAATATTTTTTTTTTATATTAGTAGATGGAAAAACAAATACATTTAAATCATTAAAATTTTTAATTATATTAAAATATCTTTTTCCTGATCTCCCATATCCGATAATTAAAATCTTGATTTTTTTATTCTTTAAATTGCTCAATTTGCTTTATTCTCCCAAGATCTGTCCAATTTTCATGAATAAAAAATGGATTTAATTTTGATTTATTTTTTATTAAATGGTTTATTAATTCATTAATATTCATTTTAATATTTTTTTTAAAAAAATTTAATATTGTTTCTTCAAAAACATAAACACCTGAATTTATAAAATGATCATATTTAGGTTTTTCAACAAAATTTATTATTTCTAAATTTTTATTTAAATTAAAAACTCCAAAATCATAACTATGATTTTTTTTATTAATAGAAAAAGTTGCTATTTTTTTAGCTTCTAAATGTGATTTTAATAATTCTGAATAATTTACATCACTAACAACATCACAGTTGGTAACAAGAAAAGGTTCTCGTATCTTGTTTTTTAAATTAAATATACCACCTATAGTACCTTGTGGTTTTTTTTCTATATGATAATTTATGTTAACATTAAATTTTTTTCCATTTCCTAGATATTTTATTATTTTATCAGCTTCATGAAATAATATTATAGTAAAATTTATAAATCCAAATTTTGATGCATTTAGTATTATTCTCTCAATCATTGGTATTCCTTTAACTTTTATTAATGCCTTAGGTATTTTATTTGTAAAAGGTTTTAATCTAGTGCCTAGCCCTCCAGCCATAATGATGAATTCATTATTTTTTGTTTCAACATTATTGTCATATATGGAAGTCTCATAAATACATAATATTTCATTTTTTTGATTTATTTTAGGAATAAGCGTTATATTTTTTTTTATCATTTTTTTATAATTTAAATTTTTATTTTTATTAATTACTTCAGGTTTGGTATTACAGAAAGAAATAACATTTGAATCAAAATTTAAATTTTTTAAAAAACCTCTTCTAATATCACCATCAGTTAAACTACCCAAAATTTTATTTTCTTTTTCAACTACAAATAAAATTTTATCTTTATTTGAATTTAATCTTTCTAATGCGATTTTAATTTTTTGATTTTTATCTATTAAAATTTTTCTTTGTCTATTTTTAGTTAAAATTTTCATAGCGTTATAAAAGTTTTTTTAATATTAAATATTAAAAATAATTTTTTCTATTTCTTTTTTATTCAAAAATTTATTTTTATTAGAAACATATTGAAAATTTTTATCTACTTTTTTAAATTTATTTGATAATTTAAAATTAAGTGACGGCTTTATGCAAAAAAAATTTCTACCTTCATATGTATATAATGCTTCATCTGGACTTATCATTTGTTCATGTATTTTTTCCCCAGGTCTAATTCCTATATATTTGATTTTTGATTTTGGTGAGATAACCTTAGCAAGGTCTAGAATTTTAACTGATGGAATTTTTTTAACAAAAATTTCTCCTCCTTTCATAATTTCAAGAGCGGTCCAAACCATTTTTACTGAATCCTCTAAAGAAATAATAAAACGAGACATATTTTTATCTGTGATTGTTAAAAGTCCATCTTTAGCTTGTTCCAAAAAGAAAGGAATGACTGACCCTCTTGAGCCTATTACATTTCCATATCTTACAACTGAGAATTTAGATTTATCCTTGTGAATATTAAAATAAGTTGAAGTAAAAAGTTTATCTGAGGCTAATTTGGTTGCGCCATACAAGTTAATTGGATTACTGGCTTTATCAGTAGACAATGCAACAGTTTTTTTTACATTTCTCTCCTTACAAGCATCAATTACATTCATTGCCCCTACTATATTTGTTTTTATACACTCCGCTGGATTTGTTTCAGCGGTGGGAACAATCTTGGTAGCAGCTGCATGAATACAATAATCTACATTCTTAAGAGCTTTTAAAAGGCTTTGGTAGTCTCTAACATCACCAATAATATAATTTATTTTTGGATTTTTAAATTCTAGATTCATATCCCATTGCTTAATTTCATCCCTTGAAAAAACAATTATTTTTTTAGGATTTTTGTATCTCAGTGTTTCAGATATAAATTTTTTTCCAAATGAGCCAGTGCCTCCAGTAATTAGTAAAGTTGAATTATTTAATTTCATTTAAAAGTGTTATATACTAAGCATGAAGTATATCAAAATATGATTTATAATATTTAATTATTAAAGGTCTATTTAAATTAAATTTTGAAGAAATTTTAATAGAATTAATTAAATTATTTGAAAATTTTTTTTTAATAGATGAAAAAGGCATTAATACGTGGTTAGTTTTATCAATTAATTTTAAATTATTATCTAAAGTATTAATTATATAATTATGTCTTTGATATGATGGGTTATTAAGTATGATTTCAAAACTATCACAATCACTAAAAGAAATTTGTGGTTGATAAAAATTGTTGAAAAAAGATTTAGTTAATAAAGAATAAATTTTGTTACCATCAAAGCTGCAAGAATAATTATTGCCATGCACATAATTCCAAATTCCATTATATCTATTATAGCCAACATAACCCCTATCAGATATGAATGTATCGTTTTTTGATAAAATTTCTTTTGATATGAAATCATGAAATACAAGAAATGAACCATTTCCATATAAATTTATATCATTAAAATTTAAATTTAATGATGATTTCGATTTAATAATAGTATTGATTTTCTTTAATAAAGTTCCTTCATTATCATAAATATAAATACTAACCTTGTCATCTAATTTTAAATCAGGTGTAGCATGATCTGCTAAATTAGCTACTTGATAGTTTGTGTTAAAACCATTTTCATTTATCCAGAAAAAAAAATCACTTACTGAACTATTTTCATTGTTTGGTAAATTTGAAAAAGTTGGTTTGATATTTAGTGTATTTCGTATAGATCTAAATAAATTATTTCTTAAAAAACTTTGCATTTTATTTTGACCAAAAATTTTTTTTACGTTTTTGGAAAGCAAAACTGTTTCCAAATAGATAATAAGCAGTTGGTGGATGTGTATGTTCTAATGACATCATTTTAAGATCATTAGATTTTGTAAAATATATAGGTATTCCTCCTTCATCTGACGATTGGAATATAAAAAAATTATTATTTTTTTTATCATAATAATTTATTAATTCTTGATCAATTTCAATAACATTAACAGAATTAGTTTTTAAATAAAACTTATCTATTTCTTTCTTATTTATCGTTAAAAGTTTTAATTCAAATTCTTTTATTTCTGGCTTTTCTTTTAGGTTCACTAGAAAGAAAAAATTTTTAATATTTTTTCCTGATTGAAGCATAGGGCTGCAACTAGTTAAACTTAATTTTCTTTTAGTCATTGAATATGGATATTCTCCTTGATATGAGGTTGAAGTAAAAGATGATGATATTTTTAAATTACTTCTCCATTCAGGCTGAGTGTTAAGGATTTCTTTTTCATCAATTAGAAAATTTTCATTAAATTTTTCATTTTTAGACATACTAATAAAAACACTTTTATCTCTAAAATCATTAGGTAACTCTGTTTTATTTAGAATTAAATTATTATTCTTTGAAATTTTACCTAAGTTATGAAAATGCCATTTATTTTTAAAACTATAAAAAGCCTTCATAAATAAATCTCCTTTATAACCTTTTGTTAATTTTTCAATTGAGGGTCTATTAAAAATTTCTACAGAAGAGAGCAAACCTTCAGTTTTTAAATCTAAAAAAAAATAAAAGTTCATTTTAAATAATAATTTTTATACCAATTAATATAATTTTTAATACCAATATAAATTGATGTTTTAGGTTTATAATTAATTTTTTTATTTATTTTTTCAATAGAAGCATGAGTTTTATATACATCTCCTTTTTGCATTTTTAGAAAATTTATTTTAGGTTTAATTTTAATTTGAGAATAAATAATACTTAAGAGTTTTTTTAGAGAAACTGTTTTTCCATTTGCAATATTATAAATATTATAAAGTTCATTTTTATCAGCTTTTTTGGTTTTTAATTTTACTAAAGAATTTATTACGTCATCAATATAAGTAAAATCTCTATAGTGATTGCCATAATTATATAAATTAATTTTTTTATTTTTATTAATTCCATCTATAAATTTATAAATTGCCATGTCAGGACGTCCATATTCTCCATACACCGTGAAAAATCTCAGTCCTGTAATATGTAATTTATGTATATGGCTATATGAGTAAGCTAAAACCTCATTTGTTTTTTTTGAAGCTGCATAAAAAGATAAAGGTTTATTAGTTTCATTTTCTTCTTTTAGGGGAAATTTTTTGTTATCACCATAAACTGAACTAGTTGAAGCAAATATTAAGTGTTTTATTTTATATTTTTTACATGCCTCTAATATATTATAAAAACCCAAAATATTAGTTGCAAAATAATTACTTGTATCTTTAATTGATTCTCTTACTCCAGCTTGAGCAGCAAGATTGTAAATGATTTTAATCTGATTATTTTCGATTATTTTGTTTAACGAATTTTTGTTTGAAATATCGCATTTTATAAATTTAAAATTTTTTTTTGATAAGGATTTTAATATTTTTAATCTATCTTTTTTAAGTGTTACGTCGTAATAGGGACTTAAGTTATCTATGCCTATTAGCTGTATTTTTTTATAAGAGACTAGTGCTTTACACAAGTGAAAGCCGATAAAACCAGCTGCACCTGTCACTAATATATTCATTTTTTAGTTGGTTGGCATTTTAAATTCTGGTTTTGAAGTCGCTGGCTCCACCCATCTACTGGTTATAGTTTTTAATTTTGTGTAAAATCTTATTCCTTCCATTCCATGCATTGAATGATCACCAAACAATGAGGATTTCCAACCACCAAAACTATGGAATGCCATAGGAACAGGAATTGGAACATTTACACCAACCATTCCAATTTTGATTGAAGAAGTAAAATCTCTAGCTATTGAACCATCTGCAGTATAAATAGATGTACCATTTCCATATTCATGATCATTTATTAAATTTTTACTTTCTTCATAATTTTTTACTCTCATTAAAGATAAAACAGGCCCAAAAATTTCTTCTTTATAAATTGACATTTCTTTTGTCACATTGTCAAATAAAGTTGGTCCTAAAAAATTTCCATTTTCATAACCTTGTAATTTGAAGTTTCTTCCATCTTCAACAATTGTAGCTTTTTCACTTATTCCCTTTTCTATATACCCAAGAACTCTATTATAGTGCTCTTTACTTATTAAAGGCCCCATGTCAGAATCAGGATCATTCCAAGGACCTATTTTCAGTTTACTTATTTTCTCTTTTAATTTTGGAACTAATAAGTTTCCAGTTTCTCCTACTGCAACAACTGCAGAAACAGCCATACATCTTTCACCAGCAGACCCGTAAGCAGCACCTATTATACCATCAACGGCTTGGTCTAAATTTGCATCAGGCATAACTACAAGGTGATTTTTTGCTCCTCCTAGAGCCTGAACTCTTTTATAATTACTAGCGGCTTGTTTATATATATACTTTGCGACATTAGTTGAGCCAACAAAGCTAATTGAATCAATATCTTTTGACTCTAAAATAAGATCAACAACTTCTTTATTACCGTGTAAAACGTTTAAAACACCTGCTGGCAGACCAGCTTCAATGAATAGACTTGCCAAAACATTTGATGCAGTTGGAGTTTTTTCAGATGGTTTTAATATAAAGCAATTACCACAAGCTATAGCAATTGGATACATCCACATAGGAACCATTGCAGGGAAATTAAATGGTGTTATTCCAGCACTTATTCCTAGAGGTTGTCTTAAAGACCATGAATCTATGTTGGTTCCAACATTTTCTGAAAATTCTCCTTTTAAAAGATGTGGTATTCCTGTAGCAAACTCAACAACCTCAATTCCACGTGTTATTGAGCCAATAGCGTCTTCAAAGGTTTTACCATGCTCTAAACAAATTATTTCAGCTAAATTTTTTTTATTTTTTTCTAATATATTTTTATATTCACTTAGAATTCTTGATCTTTTAAGCGGGGTCTGCTGAGACCATTTATTAAATGCTTTTTTAGATGACAATAAACATTTTTCAAAATCATTTTTATCAGAAATACAAACATCACCAATCTTCTCCCCGTTTGCTGGATTAGTAATTTCTATTGTTTTATTAGAAAGGTGAGATTCTAAACCATCTATAAAATTTACTGTCTTAATCATTACAATTATTTTATTTGTTTTAGTATTTTCTTTACTTTTTGCAAGTCGGAAATTCCTTGAAGCATCCTAGAGAAATTATTGTAATTTGATTTTCCATAATACCTTTTTCTATGATTAACTGGTATATATTTACAATTAATACCAAACTGCTCAAAGAAAGAAGGAATGAAACGATGAATACCATTGAAATAATCTATTTTTAAAAAAATATTTTTAGAAAAAATTTTTAAGCTACATCCAGTATCTGGACAATGATCACCTAAATATTTTGATCTAATGTAATTTGCAATTTTCGATGAAACAATTTTTGATAAATTGTCGATCCTTTTATGTCTTACCCCAGAAACTAAATTGATATTTTTATTTGGTTTGTAATATGAAATTAACTTAAGTATATCTTTAGGATCATTTTGGTTATCACCATCTATTGTTATAATATTTTCAAATTTAGACTTTTTTATACCTTCATAAAGAGCATAACTTTGCCCATAATTCTTTTTTAATGAAATTATTTTAACGTTTTTTTGGTAATTTTTATTTAAGATAGCTTCTATTGTGTTGTCAGTACTTCCATCATCCACAACTAAAATTTCAAATAAAAAATCTTTTAATATAATTAAAATATCATCTAGCAATTTACAAATATTTTTTTCTTCATTAAAAACGGGTATTACTAAACTATAAGGTAATTGCATTTTATGACCTTTTATTACTTTTATATTATATCAATTATAACTACATTATCTTTATTCATTTTTTTTAGTCTTTTTATTAACCATGGCAAAATAATAAAAATTAATGATGTTTTAGAAAAATACTCTTTTATTTTTTGTATAATAATATCAGTAATTTTAGGTATTGAATACTGGGTATTTGGATATTCATCTTATGTGAGGGTTTATGATGAAATAGATACAATTTTCCCATTAAAATTTCTTATATCAATAAGTCCAGAATATAATTATTTACATAGTGTTGCAGGAGGTATGTTAAAAGAAGCAGTAAGTTTTACAACGAAAAGAATAGATCTTCAGGTAATAATTCTACAATATTTTGGTGGTTTTTATTCATATCTATTCATTAAAATACTTAATATATTTATAGCAATTTATGGTGGATATCTTTTATTTAGTAAAAATCAATGCAGTCCTTTAATATCATTACTATTTGCTTTAATTATTTTTTTATCTTCAATAATTATAACTAGTTATGGTTTTGCTCATGGTATCGGTTATGCAAGCATACCACTAACTATTTATTTATTATTTTTTTTTGAGAATAAGTATAAAATATTAATTTTATTAATTTATGTTTTCTTACTTGGGGTTTTTATTTCTTTTCCGCATTCTTTTTTAAGCCATTCAGCTGCCATACTTTCATTTGCAACTTATTATTTATTTAAAAATAATTATAAAACTTTAATTCAAAGTATTAGTTTTTTAATATTATTTTCTCTAATTTGCATTTTTAATAATATTGAAAATATTGAATACATATATAAATTAAAGAGTGAGCTTACAAGAGGTGCGCTAAAAGGTATATTTTCTATAGGTTACTTTAATTTTTTAAACTTTATTACTTCTAAATTTTTATTTGGTTATTTGTTCTTAATTGTTTGTATATTATTATCAATTTACTTAATTTTTAAAAAAAAATTTTTTCTTCTATTACTTTTGATTTTTAATCCATTGATTTATCTATTTTTAAAAATTTCTTTCAATTTTGAATATTTTAAATTTTTTGAAGGTATACGATTGGAATTAATATTTTTTTCATTGCCTACAATACTTTTTTTTATAATAAGTAAAATATTTATTTTTAAAAATTTCTCCGATTTAAAGCTTAATATTATTTTTTTTATTTTTTTAAATTTTCTTGTTTTAAATAAAATGTATGTGTTAAGCGAATGGTTGGGTAAAAGTGGTGGAAGCTTCAATTCAAATTTAGAAATTTCTCAAAACTTTGAATCTTTTTTAACTAAGCAAGGAATATTTAGTGAAGATTTACAATATGAAACAAATTATAGAAGTGTTATTGTTCCCTCAGAAATAACTCCTGGTTTTTTTATTTATAATAATATTAGTTCACTAGATGGATACGCTAATTTTTTCTATTATGATAGAGCCAAGGACTGGTTAGCAGCTTCTAAAGATAGAAATACTTATGGTAGCATAGCTGGTGGCGAATTGTATATTACAGAAAGAAATAAAATTTATTCAAAAGATATAATTAATATTTCTAATTATTTTGATCTAGATTTTTTAAGAAACAAAAGTGTACGATATATTTTTTCTAAATATAGGATTTCAGATAAAGAGTTGATATTACTATATGAACCAGATCATTTAATAAATAAATCATTTTTAAATAAAGTTTACAAAAATTTTAGTAAGGTTGATTTATATTTATATGAAATAAAAAATTATAAAA
>MDSZ01040871.1_pt1 | contig 16614 bp, 30 predicted proteins | sample 811201 | NCBI WGS metagenome assembly MDSZ01 (sample SAMN05326647, study PRJNA326480) | marine metagenome | isolation source: seawater | place: Indian Ocean: North | collected 2010
ATTCAAAATCCGCTTCTTTCACGAGAGTGTGGGTTCGAGTCCCTCCACTGGTACCATAGCTTTTCCTCAGGAAATCTTCTTCTTTCCTAACTAAACAACAACAAAAGCGGATCATCTGATCCTCCTGTGCTACTCAGCAAAGGTGACATGTGGTGACATGTGGTGACATATGGTGACACACAAGCATGGTGAGTTTGTGGGGAGTTTCAGATTCTGCGACAAAGCCATGAAAGAAAACCAAGAAGAAGTATGCTGCTTTTGCGGCAAGATGTTTGAGCGTTGGACAGACTACACAGGTGAAAGCCAAGCGTGGTTCTGCCGGTATGAGTGCGGGTATGACTTTGCCTGCGAGACGATGAGGGATAGCACAGATGTCTTCATCGATGAAGCGCGACAAATAGCTAAGGACTGGTACGAAAACCCAAAGAATCCGCTAAATAAAAAAAATTAACTTTTTTACAGTTTGTGGCTTGACGGTGGGTGTACACCCGTGTACATACACCCCCCAGACGGTGACCGTACACCGCACAAAGCCATGAACGAAATACAGATACCAGGCAACCGAGCCGTCCAGCAAAAGCTGAAGAAGACCGGGCGAGGTTGGTTCTCCTACCGGCTGCGAGTAGTAGCTAGGAAGATCGACAAGTTCCTCAAAAGCAAAGCCGACAACAAGTTCGACGCTGCCGAGGACATCCGCGACCAGATCGCCAAACTCAACCAACCTACCGAGGCACCTGCTGTGGTGGCTACCGGCGAGTTGATGAACTGGCGGCAGATATACGCTGAGTTGGACGCACACAGCGACAACGGTGATCACCAGATCAGGTCAGCCAAGTCTGGCATGAGCAGGATCATCAAAGGCATCGGTGACACTCTGGACAACTACCCGCACGAATGCACAGTAGATCGTGTTGAGAGTTTTTTTGAGAAAGTCATCAAGACCGGCAAGACTCCTGATGCCAAGCTGAAGTTGGAGAAGAAGCTGAATGTCTCTTTGCGGCAGGCTAAGTACGGAGTGTTCAAGCGGAGCATGTTGAAGTACTACACGATCCGCGAAGACTTTAACTTCACCAAGCTGAAGGTGAAGCGATATAAGCCCGAGAAGTACCGCAGCCCACAGGATGATCGCCACCTGCGCTGTGACAAGTACATGCGAGATGTGGTGAAACACGAAGACCCGATGGTCTATGGTTACTACCTCATCATGCGAGTGTCAGGTCAGCGCAACATCGAGGTCATCAACGCCAAGCGTTGCAACTTGCTGGAGGACTGCTTTGTGAATGACCGCATCGTGAAGAAGAAGAACGAGGTGGCTCGACAGATACCGTACCCGGAAAGCTTCACCGAGGAGGATAGGCAGTTTCTGCTTAACTTAAATCCTGACGGTGACACAGTGCTGACTGGCACCGACTGGGAGATGGAGCAGGGCTACGGCAAGCGTCTGAACGCATACTTAAAGCCGTTTGGCTTTACTGCCTACAAGCTTCGCAAGGAGTGGGCAAGCCAGGTGCTGGCGAGCGGAGTGCCGCTGGAGGCAGTCGCTGAGATGCTGGGTAACACAATCCAGATTCTGCTGGATCACTATGTCGATACCGGCAAGCACAAGATTAAGCTACAGCTAGGATAGAAGTAATGCGTTTTTGTTTGACAACGTGTACACGAGTGTTGACATTTGGTGGGTACACACCAGTGTCTGGGGAAGCACTTGTGTGCGAGAAAGCCAAAACATGCCAGGACAACGGCACCCCAACAAAAAGCAATTAACTGTGTGGCGACACGAGAAGGACATGGACGTTCTGCGTGAGGTCGCCAAACAAAACGACATATCTATGTCAGAACTGATGGAGATTCTCATTGAAGACTTTCAAGATAAAAAGAAAGCTGATCAGGCTAAGTACCTGAGAGATAAACGAAAAGACTAACCTGGGACACCGGATGTCTCACTAAGCATTAGATAATTAACAGGGATGGACAAATTAGAACTAAAGCTGCGCGAGTCGCAGCATCAAGAAGAAGAGAACAACGCATCAATCTTGCGTAGTATCTATGACAAAGTCACACAAACGCCTTGGTGGGCTAAAGCAATAATTCTGCTTTTGCTTATTAATGTCTGTTCCACAGGTGTTCATTTGTGGCGTAAATATGAAAACCGCATTTTTAGCAAAGCTCAAATTTCGTTTTGGAAAGCTGCCGCTTTGGCATCGCAAGGAGAAACTGACAAGATGAACATAGCTTTGAACGAGATGGCTACTGCACCCGCTTTTAAGAACAAGCAAAAGTTGCGAGACAGATATACTGACATAGCTGAGAACGAGTTTCCTGAAATGTTCTATGACGCATACATGGCTAGGGTGCTGTTGGTGGAGACACCTGGTGGAATAGACAGTCTTAACAGAGCGTTGAACGCTGCGTCTAAAAACCCAGAAGCTTGGAAGCTTTTCCTCGACAGCCAAAATGACGAGAACACAGCAATTAAGGCTGACATAAAGACAACTATTCGCTGAGTAGTTTTTTTCCCACAGGTGTACGTCCACCTGTTTTTATTTTGAGGTGTACATACACTCACATGACAACAGAACTAGAAGAAGCAAAAAAACAAAAAAAGATATCGTGTCACTTCAAGCTGACACCGTGGCACAAAGCCAAACTTGAGCGAATTGCCAAAATTGCCAGAAGAGACATGACCAGCATCGTTGAAGAATTAATCGAAAAAGCCAAATGAAGACAATCACAGCAATACTAAGCGCGGCAGTGTTCTACTGGGTCACTAGCCAACCATACGCAGAGCAACCCAGAGTCACTGCCAGTTGGTATGGAGAGAAGTACCGAGGCAACACCTGTGCAGACAACAAGACAGTGTTTGATCCTGACGATCCGACACTGGCAGCCCACCGCACACTGCCGTTTGGCACCAAGGTCAAGGTGAGCATTACGAAGGATAAGTTCATCGTGGTGACAATCGTGGATCGTGGGCCGTTCGTAAAAGGCAGAGAGATCGATCTGAGCAAGGCAGCATTTGCCAAGCTTGCTGACACCCGCGCAGGTCTGATCCAGGTCAAGCTGGAGGTGCTGAAGTGAGAGAGTATCTAACAGCACAGCAGGTGGCCGATCTGCTATCCACAACGCTTAGGACAGTCAGGCGCAACATCCAGAAAGGCAGGTTGAAGAGCAGTCGAGTAGGAGGCTTGCGGAGAGTTGCTGTGGAGGATTTTGAGAAGTTTGCCAGAGGACGCTGATGTGGATACTACCAAAACAACTCATCTCAGCTTCTGCGCTGGATACGGAGGCATTGATCTCGGACTCCAGCGAGTTCTCCCAAGTTGCAGAACAGTCGCTTATGTGGAGATCGAAGCCTTCGCAATCGCGAACCTGGTCGCAAAGATGGAAGCGGGAGACTTGGATGCGGCACCTGTCTGGACGGACATTAAGACATTCCCAGCAGAACCGTTTCGCGGCCTGGTGGACATCATCTCTGGTGGCTATCCGTGCCAACCGTTCTCAGCAGCAGGTAGCCGACTCGGCACAAAAGACCCAAGACACCTCTGGCCGTTTCTACGCAGAGCAATACGAGTTATTCAGCCCGGAAGAGTGTTCCTCGAAAACGTCGAAGGACACATCTCGCTTGGACTCTCCACAGTTATCAGCGACTTGGATGAAGATGGTTATCGAGCAACGTGGGGAATATTTAGCGCGTCTGAAGTCGGAGCAAGCCACCAGAGAAAGAGAGTCTTCATCATGGCCGACTCCGTGCGCGAGGGATCACAAAGACAGTGGGGAGAATGTGGATTACGCGAAGGTGGCGAAGAAGCACAAGTTGTCGGGAGTTGTTCAGCTTTGGCCAACTCCAGATGCGTCAATAGAGAAGTTTCGACTGAGCGGCAACAGTCAGCAAAGCCGGTCTTTGGAAGCAATGAGCAGGAGAGGAGAGCTTTCCCCGCCAGACCTGGAGAGCAGCAATTCGACTGGGAAGAACCCCGCACGGTGGCCGACACCAAAAGCAAACAATCCGTCATCAACGAGGAAACCGGGCACAGGAGGCAAAGAGTTGTCGCAGGAGGCAAAGAACTGGGCGACACCGGAGGCACAGAACCAAACCGGCTACCAGACAAAGAACGGACAGGTCTTTCCAAGGTTGGGGAGTCAGACAGCGGGAAAGCTAAACCCAAGCTGGGTGGAGCAACTGATGGATGTACCAGTACTTTGGACGCAACTGCCAACAGAGTGGACAGACTCAGACTGCTTGGCAACGGAGTTGTGCCAGCAACAGCAGCAAAAGCATGGACAGTTTTAAGCAAAAGATTTGAGCACTATGAGAGTTGATCTAGGAGAACTAAAACAAATCACAAACACCAAGAAGCGACTAGGTGAGAACGCAGACTACAAGTTTGTCATCATGAATGTGGACGGCAAGGAGACCGGCTTCATGTTTACAGACAGAGAGTTGGAGGCACCAAGACGCAGGGCAGAAGTACAGCGGGAGGATGCACCCAAGAAACGCAACTTCTGGCAGAGAGTGTTTAAGAAGCGCAAGTGAACAGCAGGAGCAAAGGCGCGAGAGGAGAACGCATGTGGCGAGATCAGCTACGAGAAGCAGGCTTCAAGGCTATCCGAGGCTGCCAGCATTCAGCGAGAGATGCTGACGGCACAGAGGCACCTGATGTGATCTGCCCTAGCCTTCCAGGCATCCACCACGAGGTGAAGTTTGTGGAGAAGCTGAACGTGCAGAATGCGATGGATCAGGCGATCAGGGATGCCAAGGAGCATCAGATACCTGTGGTGGCGCACAAGAAGAAGAACTGCGATTGGCTAGTGACTGTGCGAGCAGATGACTGGTTTCGCATCATAAGAGAATCAGATTTAGTAACAGAACAATGAGCTACGATTACGACGATGATTACCGCGAGTGGGAAGACGAGTGCAGAGACTGTGGGCGTACATTCACCAACGAAGGCACTGGCATAGATTGCCCACACTGCGAGGAGGACGGTGATGATAATTAACGAATTTTGGCAGGCCCGGTTTCTAGGTGGTTCCGATCCAGCCTGCCGTCCCCAACCTGCTTTTCTTGGCTTTGACAGGTTGGGGAGAATTTCCACGTTTGGAAAAACAACAAATAGATAACAGATGATAATAGCAAATAGCACAGGATACGAACTGGCACCGGCAGGCACACACAACGTGGTCTGCGTGGATGTCATTGATTGTGGTGAAGCATACGGCATTGAGCCTGATCCCAAGACCGGGATGAGGTTGGTGCCAGGTGCCACCGAGGACAGAAAGCCACAAGCCAAAATCAGGTTTGTGTTTGAGTCAGAGAAGAAGATGGCTGACGGCAGGCCGTTCCAGATAGATCGCATGTTTGGTGCGACACTGTCGGATCAAGGCCACCTGAAGCCGTTCTTGGACGCTTGGGGCATCGAGTTGGAGATGACTCCACAAGGCCCGGACATCGCAAAGTCGGTCATCGGCAAGACTGCCTTGGTGAACATCATTCACCGCGATGACAAGTGGGCCAACATCAGTAGCATCATGCCTGGCCAGGTGGAACTGAGTCCGTCAGGTGACTATGACGGTGCTGGGACTAGGGAGCGCATGAAGGCTGCCTACGAGAAGAGACAGAACGAAAACGCTCCGTACTGATGATCATCCCACTGCCAAAAGAGAAAAACTCAGGCCCGAGTCAGCACTGGTACAACATGCAGGCTGAGGCTTGTCACTGGCAGGAGGATGGCAAACCAACAACACTCAGGCACGCTAGGAAGCAAAATTTGGTTCCTAGTGTGTCGAGTGTGTTGGGTGTGATAGAAAAGCCACAACTGACCAAGTGGAAGGCTGACGAGATGGTGCGTCATTGCCTCCAGAATCCTCATGTAGAGGGAGAACCAGAGCGGGACTACATCAACCGCATCCACGGTGCTGCCAAGAGCAGTAAGAGCGAAATCCTAGAGTTTGGCACCAGAGTCCATCACGGCATCGAGATGTACAACCTGGGCACCTACGATGAGCAGGAAGACCCGGACATCTTTCCGTATGTAGAGACCTACATCAGGTGGGCACAGAAGAACGTCAAGAAGGTCATCTCAGCAGAGAAGACGGTTGTTAATAAGAAGCTAGGCTATGGCGGCACAATCGACCTGGTGGCTGAACTGAAGAACCAGCGCGGGGTGACAATCATCGACTACAAGACACAACGCTGGGCTGCCGATAAAAAGCCTAGTTTCCACGAAAGCTGGGCATGGCAACTGGCGGCATATCGTAAGACGATGAGGCCAAACCCGCACTGCCTCAGCTTGGTGATAAGTGCTACTGAGCCAAGACCGATCATTGAGCGATGGTGGTCTAAGTCGGAACTCCAGACAGCCTGGAGGTGCTTCAACGGTGCGAGGACAGTGTGGCAGGAGAGCAGGGACTACAGACCTAAATATGAGTCTGATCAACAAGGCAATATCTGAGGAGGAGGCTAGGGAGAGAGGTGGAGTAGCCATCTCGTTTCCCTGCCGTAATGTCGATGAACTATGGATAATCAAGAACATGATAGCCGACCTGGACAGAGCCGGGGAGGAGTGGGTGGTGGTGAAGACTGTCCACAAGACACACAGCAAGAGAGGCAGCTTCGAGACACCAGCACTGGAACTGTGGAAACTAAACTGAAGGCATATCCAGACACTCCACCTGAGAGTAGACGTAGGCTGAAACTGCTGACAGAAGCTGCCTGTGAGTTCTGGGATATCCCCAGAGAAGACTTACTTGGCAGAAGTCGCAAGTATGACATCGTCTGGCCAAGATCGGTGTGCATGGTCATTAGCCAGGAGGCAGGATACTCATCCACAGCAACCGGCAAATACTTCAACAGAGATCACGGCACTGCGCTACATGCCAAGAAGACAGTTTCCGATCTCAGAGACACCAGAGAGGCGTACAATCAGCAGTACAGACAGTTTGTAGATTTTGCTAAAAAATACATATCTAAGCGTATGCAACCATGAATAACTGCAAGAAACTTAAAAAACTGCATTTAGTACTTACTGAAGATCAGTCACTTAGGTGCATTTATTTCCTAATAATAGCTATAGTAGCTATATAGCTATAATGCTTAATAGACATATACTTAAGTATTTAAGCTATTAAGCATATTAAGCACTATAGCACTATAGCATTATAGCTAATACCCCGATATGAAGATTCTAAACAGCAAAGATGCCTACTCCTACAAACTCCAACTGGAGCAGGTGCGTGAGCAGATGAGGATGCTGGAGGAGAACGGCATCTACGATGTGGCTGGCAACCGCATTAGGAAGGAAGACCAGGAGCAGTACCGGCAACTGAAGCGCATGGAGCATCACCTGCGACAGTTGGCGAGTGGGATCGAAAAGCCAAAGCCGTTTGCGGCAGAGAAGACGGTGGAGAAGAAGGACACCAGGCCAAGGCTGACAGATGAGCAGAGGCTAGAGATGGCTAGAAAGCTCTCTGAGGTACGAAAGCACCTTGGCCGCTGTGCTGACACTCTGGAGAAGTAAAAACGTCTCTGAGGTGTATGTACGCCTCAAGAAAGGCATATAGCGATGAAGCGAGTGAGAGTGATAGCGAGATACGGAGATGGAGATGCTGAGATTGACGCTTTGCTGGAGAGGCAGGCACTGCGTAACGGTGGCAGGAGACGCATCTTCCTGAAGGAGCTACAGACTGATTGTCCTTACACAAGAGAGAGAAGGATGTTTCTGCCTCCAAGAGAACTGTGCGCTGACTCCAGCCACAGGAGTTGGGATGGCTACAACTGGGAGAGAGTATGAATGACTTTTATGCAACCGGGCCAACTTCAAGTCCGCTCCCTCAGCGGCTATGTGTTCTAATGGTTACTGACAGTAATGGTTGAGAGGCCCGGTTGCAGAATTTGGTAAAAACTTATGGCAGTCAAAAAAGCACAACGTAAGAAGGCAACGAACAAGCCTCCGGTGCCTGGCAAGGTGGTCAAGCTAACCGAGGATGAGATCGTCGAGAGAAAGGCAAAGCTGGATGAGCTTTACAACGCTCCGGTACAGATGCCTGCATCAGTATTCAGCGCAAGAGCGGATCAGGAGAGCAAGCTGGGAACAGGCAAGAAGACAGGCAGGAGGACAGGTTACACGCCTGATAGGGTGGAAGCATTCCTGAAGAATGTCAGGTCAGGTCTTCCGGTTTTGCGAGCAGCAGCACTAGCTGCCATACCGAAGTCGAACTTGTATGACTGGGCAAAGAAGTACTCTGACTTCTCGGATGCAATCCAGCAGGCAGAGACAGAATACCAAGCTTTTGCGCTAGGAACGGTCAATGATGGCATAGCTAACGGAGACGGTCATTTGGCCATGAAGCTACTGGGAGCGAGGTTCTCCGACGAGTATGCGACAAGCAAGAAGGTTGATGTTCGCAACCACAGGATCGAGTCCAGCATCAGTGCAGATCAGCTAATGAATCTCCAGTCAGTCAGGCTGAATACGGATGTTGTATCCGCAGCGAATGTGATTGAAACGGAAGAACCAGAAGCATCTGCTGCGAAACTCACCACAGACCCACCAGACAATGACGGTTCTGCTGAGAATGAGGGTGGGGGCACCCCACAGTCGGGGGGTGGTCATCACAACACCCCACCCCCAACTAAACCCTCCCACACGGGGCTTTCTTCAGGCACTCCAGCAGACGCTACTTCAGACACCCAGCAGGATGAGCAAACGCAGCAATAACAGCACTTTGAGGCTGGTGGCAGGTACGCGCACCAGACACCTTATCAGACACCTAATCAGACAGTCATGCTAATCGGCATCAGCGGCAAGAAGCGCAGCGGCAAGGATACTGTCGGAGCGATGGTGGTGGAGTGGCTGACGGAGCATGGCTTCGATGCGGCACAGGTGGCATTTGCGGATCAGCTAAAGGATGAGGTGGCTGAGGCTACCGGCGTAAACCGCAGGATGCAGGAGATGGACAAGGAGAGGTGGAGGCCTATCTTGCAGTGGTGGGGGGTGGAGTTCAGGCGGCACTACTTTGGTCAGGATTACTGGGTGAGCAAGATGACACAGAAGCTACTGGCGATGGACGAGGATGTTGCTGTAGTGACAGATGTCAGGTTCAGAGATGAGGCAGACTTCATCCGGGCTAGTGGTGGCTTTGTGGTGCGCGTGGAGAGAGAGACAGGTTTGCAGGATGGTCATAGTAGCGAGACTGACCTTGATGGCTACAGCGGGTTCCAGACTACTCTGAGCAATGACGGCACACTCGATGAGTTGGAGGAGAAGGTGTTCTGCTTCATGAGCCAGATGCATGATCTTGAGATGGTTGCAGTATGACGCCTCCACCCCCAGTCCATACGTTTATCCTGACCTGCAACCGTGGCGGCAGGTGGTACCGGCTGAAGGCGGTTTGTTCCGCCAGTGGCATGGAGACTCGGGTGCAGTTGAACTTTGAGCCTGACGAGGAGTTTGAGGAGTTTGTGGATGAGTGGAGGATGCAGTGCATGGAGGAGTACGAGCATGAGACTGGGCTGGATGTGACTATTGAGGAGGAATGACAGTCTTCGCGAGGCAGAACGATGATGGCACCTGGCGTTTGTGGACGAATAGCTTTGGCACAGATGCTCCTGCTGGCACGAGGTTGAACCGTGGTGGCGTTTTTCCGTATGAGACACTTGGAGATCACCCAACGGAGCAGGAGGCCAAGGTGGCGGCAGGGAGGCTTCAGGTGTACTGGGATGACAGAGAGAAGGCTTTGATAGCCAACAGAAAGCGGAAGCACAGGTGGCAATAGACAGAGACGAACAGCAGTGCGTGGATATCGTTCTAGCCAACCACCCAGGCGATGAGTGGGTATACACCAACGAGAGATACAGCTATCTTGACGGTTTGTTCGTGCGTGGTGGAGTTATTAAGGCGGTGGCAGAGATCAAGACGCGAGAGTGCAAGTTTGGCACCTACCGCAAAGAGTTGATGACCTGGAACAAGATGGAATCAGGGCAGTGGGCCGCAAAAAGCTTCAAGTGTCCGTTCTACTTGTTCAGCTACCACCCGCTCAGTGATCTGGTTGCCGCTTATCAGATCACAGACAGTGAAGGCAATTTTATCAGACCGTACCAAGTAGGAGATTATGTCGGAAACAGAACAAAACACGACAAAACGCAAGTCAGCAGGAAAACAGTCTGGGTCGAAAACCAAGACCCAAGTATCCTCAAGAGATGCGGATTGCGATGTATTTACTGAGAAGTACCTCGGGCTAAAGCTGTATGACTGGCAGAAGAAAGTTCTGCTTGATCTAAGTCAGCCCGGTGCCCGAGTAGCACTGAAGGCAGCTAACGGCAGTGGCAAAACTGCCATGATCGCCGCACCCGCTGCGCTGTGGTACGGACTCATCTATCCTGGCTCGATTGTCATCACAACGTCAGGAGTCTATCGCCAGGTGAAGGAGCAGATGTGGCCACAGATTCGGGCACTAGCCAGCAAGGTTGCCGGGTTGGGCATGCAGATCAACCAGACTGACCTGACGATGGACAACGGTAGCAGGATTCTAGGTTTTGCTACTGATAGCCCAAACCGCTTTGAAGGTTTCCACGGTAATGTTTTTATATGCCTCGATGAGTGTAAATCGATTGATGAAACGCTATTCGAGGCAGTAGCTAGGATTCAGCCAAGCCGCATTCTGGCGATGAGTTCTCCGGGTGGAACTACTGGTAAGTTTTACAAAATCTTCAGCAAGGAGCAGAAGTGGTGGAAGCTGCACACCGTCACTGCGTTTGACTGTCCACACATCAAGCAGAGTTGGATAGAGGAGCAGATGGAGATGTGGGGCAAAGACCACCCGCTGATCCGCTCAATGATATTTGGTGAGTTTCAGGAGACAAGCGGAGAAGGCTTAGTGGTGCCCTGGGACACGTTGATGCAGTGCCTCGATAGTCCACCCAACAAAGAAGGTCATGAGGTGGTGGCGGCATGTGACTTTGCAGCAGCAGGCGATGAGTCTGTGTTCTGCATGAGAGTAGGCAACAAGATCACCAAGCTAGTTGCCTGGCGAGAGGCAAATACGATGGCAGGTTGTGCCCGGTTTGCTTTGGAGTTTGAGAAGGCAGGACTGAAGCCTGAGCAGATATTTGGTGATGCAGGTGGGCTAGGGTTGCCGATGTGCCATCAGCTTGCAGAGATGGGGTGGCCGATCCACCAGGTGAACTTGGGCGGCAGAGCGCATGACCCGGATCGCTACACCAACCGTGGAACGGAGATGTGGTTTGAAGCTGCCAGACAGATAGACCGCTGTGAGGCTATCCTGCCAGATTGCGAGATTCTGCATAGTCAGTTGACCACCAGAAGAGTAGCCACCAGCAAAACCGGCAAGTTGAACCTGGAGAGCAAGAAGGAGATGAAGTCGAGAGGCTTTAGTTCTCCTGACCGCGCAGATGCGCTGGTGATGGCGATGGCAAGCTTCTCAGATCAGTACATGTGGGAGAAGCGTTGGCAGCCTGACCTGGAGGAGGTCTTGGAGGCAGGGATGGCAGAGTGGTCAGGTGACCACAAGCTGAGGGAAAGCATGGGGCTACACACAGGATGAGCATACTACAGACAATCAGGTTAATACTGGAAATACTGAAAGAAACACTTGGCTATGGCAAAAAAGCAGAAAAACGCAAACTTGAGCAGGATGTTGAGGATCGTGCTACTGACAAGCTTGACTGGATTAGGATGCGGATGCGCGACCAGCATCAAGTTGGACGCGACGAAGAGACTGATCCTAAACAATGAGCGTGGATTCCAAGATGCCTACATGGCATCACCGCAGGCGAAGAAGTTTGTGGAAGACGCACTTGAGCAGATAGTCGAGTACGAGAGACAGTTAGAGAAGAACAGCATAGGCAAGTAACAGCACCGCCTGAAAAAATTGCCAAACTCAGCAGAGACGCATCACAACGGTGCGTCTTTTTGCGTCATGAAGCTATCAGGCCAACTTGAGTGCTTCTGCTCTGACATCGAGAAACTGGTGGCTAGGTACCAAGAAGAGTTCGACCTGGACGATGCCTCATTGATCGGTGGCCTCCAGATGTACTCCTGCCTGATGTCACTGCAAGCACTGGGATATTTGCTTGAGGATGACGATGAGGAGGATGACGAGGAAGACGATTATTCTGTATGAAATCGCGTGAGCAGCTAAACGCATCAGTACTTCAAGACCTGGCAGATCGTAGCGTGTGGGACACCCGGCAACGGATGTTCTACGAAATGCGGCACCACGGTCTGAGGAGAAGGAACAAGCCTTGGCCCGGTGCCAGTGACGTACACTTTCCGCTGGTAGACACAACGATCAGCGAACTGAAGCCTGCCTACTTTCAGCAGTTATTCGCCACAGACCTCATCGCTCAGTTTATCCCCACCACACCGCAGGTAGCCGAATACACAACTGCTGCCGCTCAGTGGTTTGACCACAGGCTGAAACAACGCACTAACCTGGAGACTGAGGTGCTGAGTGCCGTGGACGCAATGCTGGTGAGTGGCACCGGCATCATGAAGGTGCTTTGGGACGCAAAAGCTAAAAAACTAAATTATTTCAGCATTGATCCTCAGCACTTCGTTGTTCCGGGTTGGACTCGGAGCATCGAGGAGGCAGACCGAATTTGTCACATCAGCGTTTACTCGTTGGACTCATATCGCAGGCAGAAACACCTGAATCAAGACCCGGAGGTCATTAGCCAGATATCTGGCAGCTACAACAACGATGCCGGTGATATGGACACCGAGTACACCAAGTTTGAGCGTGAAGGTCTGACGTTTAGCGATGACGAGAAGATCATCGTCTGGGAGGTGTATTTCCGCGATGAGAAGACTGGCGAGTGGTGCATTTGCACATTCTCGCCAACTCAGCCTGAGATTGATTTACGCCCGATGATGAAGGTGCCGTACAAGCACGGCAAGCCACCGTTCATCGCTTTTCCTTACGAAATCAAAGACCCAGGATTCTACAGTCCACGAGGAGTAGTTGAGCTACAAGCCACGATGGAGGCCGAGCTTACTAAGCTGATGAACGAGAAGAATGACTGCATGACAGTCTACAATCGTCCGCTATTCCGCGCTGAGAGAGACATGCCAAACACCGGCAATCTCCGCATGACACCTGGCAGCATCCTGCCGTTTGGCATTCAGCCGGTGGCTCATCAGTCACCTCCGATCTCGTTCGATACACAGATGAACATCGTGCGGGAGTTAGCCCAGAACCGGGTTAGCACACCTGACTTTGGCCTGACGCAAACACTCCAGAACACTGAGCGCAGGACGGCAACTGAGATTCAGGCTATCGGTGGCTTGTACCAGCAGAGCAGTGATTTGCGGATGCGAATCTTCCGCATAGCACTGGGCAAACTCTACCGGATGAGTTGGTCTCTACTGCTTCAGTACGACAAGACTAGCCTGGACTACTGGTACCTCGACACTGCCCAGCAGATACCCCAGGAGGCACTGCACGAGAACTACGGCATCCAGCCAACTGGCAGTGCGGACGGAGTCAACAAGCAACTGCTGATGCAGAAGGCAGTCACTCGTTTTCAGATGTTTACGAATGATCCGTTCATCAATCAAGGCCAACTACGCAAGAGCATCTTGGAGTCGGATGACGCAACTCTGGTCAAGCGTTTGTACCAAGACCCGATGGATCAGCAGGCAACACAAGCCGAGGATCAGGCCAACGAGATCACGTTTCTGCGCTTAGGTTTTCCGGCAGTAGTCAAGGACTCCGATGACCACATGGTGCATATCCAGACGGTGGTCAACTACATCCAAAGCAGAGCAGACACAGGTGCCGCACCTGAGCCAGCAGAGGGTCAGATGCTGGAACAGCATATCGTTCAGCACCTGGAAGCATTGAAGGAGGCAGACCCCAAGACCGGCAAGCAGGTTGAGGGAGAACTACAGAAATTATTCGCGCAGATGCAACAGGCAGCCGCGCAAGTAGCAGAGCAAGATGTTCAACAAACTGAGGAGATTCCTGACAACGTGGAGAACATTCCGGCAGGTGCCGGAGTGGGTTGATCCACCTGAGTGGAGTAACGAACACGCTGCCAAGTTGCAGCAGTTTCTCAGGAGTGAAGTAGGGAGTAACCTACAGCACCACCTGAGAAACTTGCATATTACTAATTGCGACAGGCTAATCTCAGCCCCAGCAGATTTGCATTACCAGGCAGGTCAAGCTGCCGGGTTCAAAGCCGCACTGGCAACCATAGACGGTTTAGCCACAGTGAGGCAGCAACCCGAGGAGGAAGTCACAGGAGTGACGGATGACCTGGAATGGCTGAGGCAGCCTGCAAACTAATTTATGTCTGAAACGACGACAGAAGCACCTAGCCAGGTGACAAGTGAACGCGAGCAACTGCTATCCGCATTGGCTGACGCTGATGCAAGCGCGTTTGACTTAACTGCGAACAACATCTCGATGCCGCAGGTCGAGAAACCTAGTCAGGAGTCTGCCAAGGAGGAAGACACCCCAGAAGAAGAAGCGCCGGAGCAACCGGCTGAGGAAAAGCCCGAGGAGACACAGGAGGAGGAAGAACCCAAGTCCAAGTACTCCCGAGCTAAAAAGTCACAGGATCGAGCCAACAAATCCTGGCGTGAAGTCAACGAGGCTAAGGCTGCCTTGAAGAAAGAACGCGAGGAGTTGGAGGCTCAAAAGAAGGCGTACCAGGATAGCCACGAGAAGAGTCTTGAGGAAATCCAGCAACGCACCAACACCAGTCGCTACTCACCCGAGGAGTATGAGTCTATAGCTCAGGAGTTCGAGGATGAGGGCGATCATGCCAACGCTGAGGCAGCCCGGAAAGCTGCCAAGCAGGCCCGGCAAACCGCAACTGAGCAGGAGCAGAAAAAACAACAAGCCGAGTTTGTGTCCAAGTGGGACACCAACTGGAAACAGGCTACTGCTACTCACAAAGACCTGAATGACCAGGAGAGTGAACTGTTCAAGATGGTTGGCCAACTGTTGGAACGTAAACCTGTGCTGACTCAATACCCGGAAGGCATTACAGACGCAGTAGAAGCTGCGGATATGTACCTGAAAGCTAACCGCGCTTCTGATCTGGAAAAACAGGTCAGTGACTTGAAAAAGCAGGTCGCTGAGTATGAAGAGAAACTAACACTGAACGGTAGCCAACCTGGAGGCACGATGCAGATAGAGTCATTCGATAAACTTTCCGCTGATAGGCAGCGAAACGAGTTATTGAAGGCGATGTCTAATGCAGACGAGTCCGGGGTTGGTATGTTCGCAAATTAACTAAAATAACATGGCTACAGGATTAACCAACACAACGAATAATGGCGCAGATGATGTCAAAAATTCGTTACAAACTTACTTCGATAAGAAGCTACTGGAGCAGACTCTCAAGAACATCGTTCTTGATCAGTTCGCATATAAGGCACCTCTCCCCGCTAAGATCGGCAGCAAAGACGTAAAGTTCTTCCGCTACCCAGAGAGTGACACCACAGACATCGACGCATTGACAGAAGGCACCGCGCCTGCGGCAGCAGACTACAAGCGTCTGGAGCTTGAAAGCGTGTCCTGCACACTGACTCAGTACGGTCAGGTCGTAGGTATCACCGACTTGCTCAGTGCGGTTGAGTTGTTCAACCACATGGAGCAGGCAACGATCCAGAACGGACAGGACGCTGCGCTCAAGGTTGACGAGATTCTCCGCAACAAGTTGGGAAGCGATGTCACCGGCAAGCAGAAGCGTTTTGCCGGTGCCGCAGCAGGAGGAGCATATGGCGATGTCGGTGGAACTGATGACGCGATGACTGCGCTCGACATTCTCGATGCCAGCACCAACCTCCGAGTCAACAACGCTCGCACGAGCAATGGTTACTTCACTGCCGTCATGGCACCTGAAGTCGCTCGTGACTTAATGAATGATGATGACTGGTTGGAGGCAAGCAAGTACGGCGATGTGGATCAGCTTTATCGCGGTGAAGCAGGTCGCTACATGGGGGTTCGTGTCGTCACGACTACTAATCCGTTCCGTTCCAACGCTCAGTACACCTACAATGCTGCTGGAACTAAGTTCTCCACATTCGTTGTGGGTGACCAGGCTTATGGTGGCGTGAACTTGTCCACGATGAGTGCCTACTCACCGAAGATGATCATTAGCCAGGGAGCAGATAAGTCTGATCCGTTGGCTCAGTTGACCACGGTTGGATTCAAGTTCTACTACGGATGTGAAGTTCTCCAAGCTTCTCACCTGGTAGAAATCTACTCGGTCACCAACTACAGCTAATTAACAAGCCGGGGAGGTTAATAGCCTCCCTGGCTACTTTGCTTTATGCCTAAAGTTGAAATACCGCTGACCGCTCTGCAAGTTGCAGACGAGGAAGGCGTGATGGTCGCCCCCGAGGTGGGTGATGCTGTTAGCTTCACAATAGACGGTTCTGTGGAATCGCTGGGCGATGAGTTCGCCACAGTAGAGATGCAGACGGTCAACGGTGAGCCAGCATACCCGGAGGAGGTAGAAGAGACAGTCACTGAAGTCGAGGCGCCGTCCAGAGATGAGATGGTTGCCGCGATGGAGGAAATAGATCAGGCAGGAGGATTATAAGATATGTCAGAAAAAAATGTTCGCAGAACCCAGAAGTC
>MDSZ01104337.1_pt1 | contig 16612 bp, 11 predicted proteins | sample 811201 | NCBI WGS metagenome assembly MDSZ01 (sample SAMN05326647, study PRJNA326480) | marine metagenome | isolation source: seawater | place: Indian Ocean: North | collected 2010
GAGGGCCCTCACAGTCAGCAACTTTGCGGGTGTGACTACTCCAAGCACATTGTCAATGCCGACTTGTCTCAGAACCTCTGGGGAGAGCTGTAGGTTTCCTCTCCCAATTAGAAATCCCTGACCTCCCATCGGAGATAGTAAGAGAGTCCTATTGCCACTGTGACTCGCCAGTAAATCGATCAGTCCTACTTCATCGAGATCGGTACCAATTTGTCTCTTACCGATGGTCGCGTCTATTCCAAGAGTGGTCAAATCGAATCCGAGGTTCTCACCTATTGTCCGTAGCGTGCCACCCGAACCCCATATGATAAGTCTGTCATCCTCAAGAATTGCCTGCTCTATGTGTTCTGAAAGTCCAAGTATTATCTCCTCCTCGGAATCTGTCTGAATCAGCTCTTTCGAGCCCTGCATCCATCTAGGAGAGTTTGGCGAGAAGGCCTCTGCATAGAGCCTCACTACCCACCTTCCCTCCCTGTAGAGTTCCTCATCCAAGTCTAAAACCTCAGTGCTGGAAACAAGAAGATCGCCATTTATCCATGCTGAGAGGACCTCTGCTGCTGCTTTAGGAGAGCTGGCGAAGCAACCAGAGTGCATCTTGACCCCAGAAGGAATTCCAATTACTGGAAGTGATGGTGAACCTGCAGATTCTAGAGCAGAAATGACATCTCTAGTTGTCCCGTCCCCTCCTGAATATACCAGCAATTGTACTTCTGAATCAATGAGGGATTTCACTGCCTCCTCAGTGTCTGCAGCTGAGGTTTCACCGGTTGAAGAGTGTAAGAAACTGAGTGACCCCAAATCGAAATCCTCTGGAATCCAGTCCGACCCCATCCTACCCTGGCTAGTAACCCACTCGATTCCATCTGATGTGTTTCTGTGTATTCTTGAGAAATGTTTCAGCATTGATCTAAGGCGCGGCCCTGATCTGTCCTCTGCTCCTTGGGATCTCGCAAACCGTGCTTGTCCGTCGGAGCCCTTTAGACCAAGCCTCCCCCCTAGTCCCGCATCTGGATTTACTATTAGCCCAAGGCGCATCTTGGACCTCCCAGAGGGCGTGTGTTCTTATCGCTTCACGCTCGGCTATGTTGTATGCGGGTCGTGGTGGCACTTGGAGGAAATGCACTCCTGAGGAGAGGGGAGGCTCTTACTGCAGAGAATCAGAGAAGTAATGTGAGAATTGCATGCAGGGCTCTAGCCCCTCTGGCAAAGAAGCATCAGCTAGTTATTACTCATGGAAATGGCCCCCAAGTTGGGCTTCTAGCATTGCAATCCTCATCTTTGGAGGATGTCGAACAATACCCCCTAGATGTCCTAGGGGCTCAGACAGAGGGAATGATAGGATACATGATAGAACAGGAGTTAGGGAATTTGATGCCAACTGAGACAGCTTTTGCCACAATCCTAACGATGGTGGAAGTGGACCCAGATGACCCATCATTCGAAAATCCTACCAAGCCGATAGGACCAGTATACAATGAGCATGATGCACGAAGAATCTCATCCGAAAAGGGATGGGAGATTGCACGCGACGGTGATGTGTGGAGGAGGGTGGTTCCCTCTCCTTTACCACATAGAATCTTTGAGTTGCGCCCAATCCACTGGCTTCTCGAGAAGGGAACAATTGTAATCTGCGCAGGTGGAGGTGGCATTCCTACGGCATACAACTCAGATGGAAATCTCCAAGGTGTGGAAGTGGTTATCGACAAGGACAGAGCTAGCGCTCTACTAGCTAGGCAACTTGATGCTAGACTTCTGGTCCTGGCTACTGATGAAGATGGGGTCTACGATGACTGGGGTTCAGATTCTGTGAAGAAGATTGAACGAGCCACCCCCGAAGAGATGGAAGGGAGAGAGTTTGATGCCGGCTCGATGGGACCCAAGGTTGAGGCCGCATGTGACTTCGTAAGAAGAACCGGAGAAAGAGCAGTGATTGGTTCTCTTTCGGATCTAGAAGAGATGGTTGAAGGAAAGGCCGGTACGCAATTCACCATTGAATGAGGGCTAACTTCGTAGTGAGGGGCCAAGCCCTTCATATCGGCGGTCGGTGGCGTAGGTCCAGAGGGAGCCTGTGACAATGATATCCATTGACATCGGAGATGGTGAGACTCACGAGTATGCAAGCGGGGTTACAGCAGGAGAGGTAATTCAGAACGTGCATGGAAGAAAATCCGGAGCGGTTGCTGCAGAAGTTGACGGAATAGAGCGAGATATGTCGCATATTCTAGATTCTGACTGTAGAGTGGAGCCAATAATTGGGGACTCGGAACAGGGACTGTACATTTTGAGGCATAGTTGTGCCCACCTTCTCGCTCAAGCGGTAACTGAGTTGTATCCAGATGCGAAGCCAACAATTGGCCCCCCGATAGATCATGGGTTCTACTACGACTTCCACATGGACCCGATTGGGGAGGAAGAGATGCGTGAAATCGAAAAGCGCATGAAGGAGTTGGCAAGGCAGAACATTGCAATAGAGAGAGAGGAACATGGTAATGAATCTCTAAGAGAATTGTTCGCAACCAATCCGTTCAAGCTAGAAATAATGGATGACAAGATAGGACATGACGTAGGATCTTCTGCTTATCGCCAAGGAGAATTCGTGGATCTCTGTAGAGGGCCTCACGTTTCGACTACATCTCAGTTAAGATGGTTCAAGCTGACAAGCACAAGTCAGGCATACTGGAGAGCAGATAGCGAAAGAGAGTCTTTGGTTAGGATTTACGGAATGTGTTTTGCCTCAAAGGAGGGCCTAAAGAACAGGCAGAGACAGTTGGAAGAAGCGTCAAAGAGAGACCACAAGAAGATTGGGAGAGAAATGAACCTCTACATGATAGATGAGTTGATTGGCAGAGGCCTACCGGTTTGGCTTCCTAACGGCGAGACTCTGAAGAATGAGGTTGAAAGATTCGCAATTGAGACAGAAGAGGCCTATGGTTACGTGAGGGTTACTACCCCCGTTCTAGGGAAGAAGGAGCTTTTCGAGACAAGTGGTCATCTTCCTCACTACTCTGAAGGGATGTACCCCCCTATGAAGATGGATGACGGGGAGTACTACCTCAAGGCAATGAATTGCCCCATGCACCATCTCGTTTTCACGAACAGCAAACGCTCATACAGGGAGCTTCCTCTTCGAATTGCTGAATACGGAACAGTTTACCGGAACGAGCTCTCGGGGACTCTTGCTGGCCTTCTTAGAGTAAGGATGCTTTCTATGAATGATGCACACATTTACTGCACACTCGACCAAGTAGAAAAGGAAGTTGAGGATAACATCCGAATGGCCCAGGAATACTATGCGACATTTGGTTTCGATGACTACGACTTGCGTCTTTCACTTTGGGATCCTGAAAAAAAGGACAAGTACATCGATCAACCGGAGAACTGGGAAGCAACCCAAGACCATCTACGAAGAATCATGGACAATTTGGGTGTAGAATATAAGGAGGCTGTGGGAGAGGCAGCATTCTATGGGCCAAAGATTGACATTCAGTTCAGAACTGCCCTTGGGAGGGAAGAGTCGCTCGCCACAATCCAACTTGACTTTGCTGCTAAGGAGAGGTTTGGACTCTCTTACATGGACGAAACAGGAAATGAGAACGGTGAGGTCTTCGTAATCCATCGAGCCCCGTTGTCAACCCACGAGAGATTCATTGCATTCCTACTGGAGCAATGGGCAGGAAACCTACCCACTTGGTTATCCCCAGTACAAGTTCAAGTAATCACAATCTCGGAGAAACACAGCAATTATGCAGAACGAGTTCGCGAGTCATTGTATGCTGCAGGGGTTAGGGTTTGCGTGGATGACTCGGACAACACCGTTGGCAAGAAGATTAGGACCCATAGGAAGATTCGGCCCTCTTATATGTTGATTCTTGGAGATGAAGAAATGGCAAATGGGACAGTCTCGATCAGAGGTAGGAGTGGGAACCAGAAGAACGGAGTTAAGCTTGATGAGTTTGTTTCGGATATTTTTGCCGAAATTTCAAACAGAAGCAAGGTACTGTCACTTGACGAGTGAAGTATCAATACTAGACCCCGCCTAGGCATGTCATAATGGTCCCTGATGAGGCAGATTCTTCTAGAACCTCTGAGGCAATGCTCTCTACCGCTAGATCGGTTATTCGTACTTGTCTACAAGTAAGAAGGGAGGAGGACGTGCTAGTCATTACTGATCCAGATACCTCTGAGATTGGTCAGGCACTGTATGAAGAAGCTGCAAGAGTTACTGACAGGATTCTACTTGTGATGATGCCTCCGACTCAGAAGCCAGGAAAGGAGCCTCCCCTCCCTGTGGCAGATATCATGAGGAAAAATAGGGTAATCATTATCGCAACGAAGAATTCTCTGACGCACACTAGGGCAAGACAGCAGGCCACTAAAGAAGGAGCGCGGATTGTTTCAATGCCTGGAATCAGCAGGACTGTGTTCGAATCTGGAGGAATGACTGCCGACTATAACGCATTACAGAGGGAGATTGGTGGGATGCGTTCAATCTTTAGGAGGAAGAGGAAGGTGAAGGTCACATCTAATTCTGGAACCGATGTGGAGTTCCAAACCGGAGGAAGGTGGGTATTGGAGGACAATGGAATATGCAACAGGCCTCAGCAGATCTCAAACCTACCAGCTGGGAAAGTGTTTGTTCTTCCAAAGCAGGGATCGATGAATGGTACAATAGTCATAGATGGATCTTGGCAGGGAGTACTTCTTGGCGATCCTATTCACTTCCATGTCAAGAATGGACTAGTTGAAGATGTAACCGGAGGGGATCTTGCTGGGGAGATAAAGTCGAGTTTCAAAATTGCCCGAGATGGCATCAGGAGTTCGAAAAGGGACATGGTGTGGACCGTTGCAGAATTCGGATTTGGAATGAATCCAAAGGCGACATATCTAGTCGGGAGCAAGGTGGAGGATCTTGTTGTCAGAGGTTCTGCATACTTTGGATTCGGAGACAACACACACATCGGAGGTAGTGCTCGAGTTGGCATTCACCAAAGGGGAGTGATGAGTAGTCCTGATGTGATCTTGGAAGATGAGACTATTCTCTCTGAAGGAAAGTTGTCTGCAAGATAGGTGAGGGCATGAGGGCAGTGCTTTGGTGTAACGGTTCCATTCCCTCTCAAAGAGTAATAGAATCGACAATCTCAGATGGGGACAAAATTTTCGGAGTGGATGGTGGGGCTGACAAGGCCTTAGAATGTGGTTTCCAAGTGATGCAAGCGATTGGGGACATGGACTCCATTGAGGCTAAAAATTGGGATGGGGGATTGAGTAGAATTTCTGACCAATCTTGTAGCGATCTTGTAAAATCGATCTCTTTCCTCATTGATGGCGGCTTCACGGAAATCGAAGTTATTGGAATCGATGGCGGTTCTCAGAGCCACATTCTTGGAAACTGGGCTGCTTTGTGTGAAGCTCCCGGTGGAGCATTGATCAGACTACATCACGAGGAGTACGTAACCCATAGGATACATCCAATGGATGGTAAATTTGAGATGGAGATGGGTCTTGAGTCGAAATTCTCTATTTTCGCCTTGGAACCGGGTATGGTTTGGTTAAAGGGAGCGAAATGGGAGATATCCGGAGAAGTATTGTCCTTTTCGACAAGAGGGCTGAATAATGAAGGGATGGGGAAGGTGGTCTCTATCAAATCAGAATCCGTCTTAGCAATAGTGATGCAGAGATTGAGTTAATTCTCATTGGCCCTTTTTGCAAGCATTAGGGCAATGGGACGAGTCCTCTCGTCCTCTTCAAGAGCTATTCTAGCAATTATCATTATTGGGACTCCAATGATAGCCCCGGATATTCCCCAAACAGAGGCCGAGACCATTACTGTTAGAAGTAGAACAAGAGGTGAAATTCCTAGCCTCTGCCCAGATAAATTAGGCTCAATAAATGAGCCAAAAATCTGCTGATTGAGTAGCATTGCGGCTCCGAGAATAACTGCTTGCCATGGATCAAGGACTATTATAGCGATAATGAGGGGGGGTATGGTAGCCAGAATCGCACCAAGAACCGGAATGAAGTCAAGAAGGAAGCAAAGGGTACCAAACAAGAACCAACCGGGGATATTGGCCATCTTTAGCAACAGTGCCAGAACAATTGCCTGTCCTAAACTGCAAGTAGCCTTCGAAATGACATAGGTGGAGATTGATTCAGAAGAGTTGGATACAATCTTCTCTAGTCTTTTGTATGAGTCCGGGAAAGCTTGCTTTACCCTTCCTGGCAGGCTTTTCTCCTCCAAAATCAAGAAGATGAGGAAGATTGCCACTGTTACCATTGTGGTCATGAAAGAGGCCACGTCAGCAAGTATCTCGGTAACGAACTTCTGTATTGTTTCTGGATCAAGAAGATTCTCTATTGTCTCTTGGCTAGTGATAAAATCTTCCAATCCATACAGATTGGCATTTCCCAGAGACTCCCACTTCTCATTAAATTGGACACCTAGTCCATCCTCAGAATTTACTTCATTGATGAAATCGTCAATATTGCTGTAGAGTAGTATAGAAACCGCGTACGTAATAACAGAGCCGAGCATTACAATGATTCCATAGGCCATCATCGGGTACTTAGAAACAATTTCGAACCTGCCAATTAGGTACTGTTCAGGAGCCCTAATTAAGAAATATATCAGTATAGCAATAGCAAGAGGCATCAAGATTGGCTTCAGATTGACCAGTACTAAGTACGAAACTAGAGTGATAATCGAGAAGTTGGCAATTATAGCACTCTTGGATCTCCTAGTATTTACCTCATGCACCGACATTGTCTACCCGAAGGGGGAATAGCAATCAAGAGTTTCCCTGTGAATTGAAAGTGATAATTGCTCGTTCGTAAACCTCAAGGAAGTCATTTGCATTGCCTTCTAGGTTGAATTCGTTCAACACTCTAGACCTCCCCTTCGATCCCTTACCCGTCATTTCGGACTTCGAGGAAATCTCTGAAATTATTGCGTCGGCTAGTGAATTTACCGAGCCCATTTTGAAGAGTCTTCCCACGCTCTCGTCGACCATTTCTGGAAGCGGTCCGTGATCAACTGTTATCACAGGAGTTGAGCTTGCCATTGCCTCAAGTGGAATTAGTCCCTGTCCCTCATAATAACTAGGATAGGCCACAATATCCGCTACCCTATACATTTCTGCAATCTCTCTGAAATCCATCTCGGACTCTATTGAAATGTTACTAGAAATTCCCAACTTGGAGGCCATTCGAAATAACCTCTTCTTGAGAGACCCCCTGCCAATGATTACCAAGTGTGCATTTTCTGACTCTAGAACCCTTGCTAAGGCGTTCAGAAGCATACCATGTCCCTTTCTGGCAGCAAGTCTCCCGACTGCCAGAACAAGGGTTGTTTCTTTGGAAATTGAGTACCTCTTTCTGATCTCGCTGCTAAGGTGAGCTTGGTCCTCACTGTCTCCGTGGGGAGGAGTGAACATGCTGGTATCTACGCCCCAATGTATTACCTGACAGTCCCAGTCTGGGGGAGCTTGGTACCTAGATTCCAAATCGGCCTTTGTTGCATTGGAGTTAGGCACTACAACAGTAGATTTTCTGATTGCAATTTTTTCGAATTTTGCATACCTTCTGGCCAAAAGTCTGATTGCGATATCATTGGGATTTGCCCAAACGGCTGGTTCACCGTATTTTGCTGCAAGTAGAAGGCCATCCCTCTCCCCTAACCAAGTTCCGTGCATGGATGAAACAATTGGTCCAATCTCCCTCCTACATTTGTCAAATTGGCTTCCGTCCCAAGAGGCCATCGGACAATGAAGATGTACAACGTCTACCTTTTCCTGTTTGTGTAGTCGGAGCAGCGCTCTAAGGGCAGTACGACCAAATGACCTCGTAAAGGCCATTGGAATCTTAGCCCAAGGAACCTGAATAATATCAACCCCCTCTATCACAGGGGCTTGTCCCTTTGATTTCCTAGTGATAACAGAAATTCTGTGTCCCATCTCTGCTAGTTTAGAAGATAAGTGATACACTGTTGATCCCATTCCCCCCCACCTGGGTGGGTATTCCCCCGATATCATAGCGATGTGCATTGGTCCCCTCGGAAAGCGGTCTGGGGTTGCGTTATTGAAGAGAACGGGGGCAATATTGAGTTCAAATGGTTAAAAAATAGCCCCCTGATAGGAATTCCGAATGAGCAACAAGGTCCCGGTTCATGTTACAGTGGTTATTCCTACGAGGAATGAGGAGGAAGCCATAGTGGATACCATTAGGAGTGTTCCAAACGATGGTTGGTGCGAAGCTCTGGATTTTTTGATTATCGACGGAAATTCTGGAGATAGGACTAGAGAGTTGGCACGTGAAGAAGGAGCTGAGGTTTTTCTTGAGGTCAGAAAAGGATATGGGAGGGCATACAGGACCGGTTTCGAAATGGCGAAAGGGGATGTGATAGTCACAATGGATGCCGACTGCACCTATCCTGGGGAAGAGGTTCCCCCCCTAGTTAAGAAGCTTATAGAGGAGGATTTGGATTTCATTACTTGCGATAGGCTGAGAAGAGCTGAGAAGGGTTCGATGTCCGGCCTTCATGGGTTTGGGAACTGGGCACTATCTTTCACCGCTAGAGTGCTTTTCTGGTACGGGATTCACGATTCGCAGTCAGGAATGTGGGTATTCAAGAAGAAGATATTCGAAGATCCGAAGATGCGTCCGACTAATGATGGAATGCCACTTTCGGAGGAGATGAAGATTAACGCTAGAAAGATACTTGGTAAGAAGAAGGCAATCGAGGTTTCTGTTCCTTACAGGACAAGGGTTGGTCAGGCAGAAATCAATACCTGGGGCGATGGTTGGAAGAACTTCAAATTCCTCTTCGCAAAGAGAATTGGAATAAACAGACAGGTCACTCCATGGGGTCCTGAGAGTTAGCCTGCGGATCAAGTTCCTCGTCCATCTCGCCGGGATCAAATGATGACCATGATTCGATTACCTCCATATCCTTGATTATCTCCCTTGCCACATTCCTCCTATAGGCCAATCCAGCAGCAGAAAATATTGCCATACTCGCTAAGAGTATTGGGAGGGCCATGTTTGATACCCATGACTCGAGGCCTTTCCTCTCTGGTTCTACAATGGGCAGGGTAATCACCTGGCCGGTGCTGACTAGCTCACCATCTATGGCCCAGACCTCCACTCTTACCCAAGATCCTCCAGAAACCACCCAAGAGAATCTAGATGTCCAGATACCGTCTTCTGCAAACTCATCTCCGTTAGTGCCATCATCTCGGAAGTACATGTTCTCCGAAACGCCTCCCGAGGTAAGCTCCCCCCTCACAACATTAGTAGTGCCATCCGGGTCATCCAGTCTGACAGTTGTGATAACCTCTGTAGGAACTGATTCCTCTATCTTTGTTACAGAAGTGGATAGGTCATGCAACTGTGGAGCACTGGATCCCACTGTAATGTTGATTGAAGAGGTAGAAGACTGCCCTCTAGAGTCCTTAACTTGAAGGTCGATCCTTGAAAGTCCGGGTTGAAGTGAGATTTCTATATCCTGCCTGTCGCTAATCACCTTCCCATCCAATGTCCATTCATAGAGGACGATGTCACCATCATAGTCGAATGATTGGGCCCCGCTCAGAATTAGAGTCTGCCCGGGGGGGAGGTACTGCCCGTCATCAATCCCAGAAATTACTGATATTGGTCCTGTTTCGAGTACTGATATCGTCTGAGTATGTGTCCTTGTCATCCCCTTGTCATCTACAAGTTCGAAAGTAAGGTTGTGATTTCCCGGGGAGAGATGTTCATTGTACAGCGTGCCTGCTGACTCTCCTTTGAGTATCGGCCCCATAATGTCTGAACTAACAGAAACAGTGAATTCGTCACCATCATAATCTATTGATTCTCTGAAATCGAAAGTCACGGGGACGTTCGAGAAGGCCTCCATTCCCGGGGTCGGGGATTCAAGAGCCAGAACCGGTGGTGAATGGGACACGGATATTTCGATTTGGTTTGACACGGGGCCACTGCCATCGTCCAGAGTCAGAGTAACCGTATGAGTCCCGGATGGAAGACGAGATTCTACCGTCCATTCGCCTCCAAGTGGGCTTGCAAGTTGGTTTGACTCCCACAGGACTGAGACTAGGTCCTTGCTTGAAAGAGAACTAGGGTTGCAAAATTGTCCTGTTCCGTTTTCGGGGAGATCTGAGCACGATAGATCCCAATCACCCGAACCATGAGATTCTAGTCTGATTAATTCGGATGAGTCTGTGTAGGTCCCCGAAGATGGTGAAGATATCCTGGCTAAAGGAATCGAGTTGGACACCACAACTAGTTCCGAGATAGAGTTCCAAATACCTGTATGTTCCGATCTGTCATCACTGGCCTTCATGGAAATGTTATGAGTTCCCTTGCTTAATGTGCCAACCCAATCCACTGAGTCGGTCTCTGATGACCCACTACCTAGTAGGCCATCAATATCGCTGTGGAACTCGAATCTAACATGATTTCCTTCTGGATCAATGGTACTACTACCATCCAATATGACCCAATCAGCAGACGTTTGGCCGTTCCTAGTTATCTCCATCATGGGCTTAGGGATCTCGTTGAATAGCTGAACTTCGAAGGTCCATGATACCTGTGAGTTCGTGCCATCGAAGGCGATCACTGAAACGGTGAAATCTTGCTCGGGTGCATCAGTGAATGATCTTACGATCTTCTGGGGGCAATATGGGTTATTTGGGTCGGGATCTACAACCTCGAATGAGGCTTCAACCCAGCACCATAGATCATCTCCCTCTGGATCAAAGGTGCCTTCTAGGTTGATGGTCACGTTTGCAGTTTCTCCCAGATAGAGGACACCCCAAGGAGAAATTGGAGGATCTGTATCGATAGTCAACAAGGGGGGGAGATTTAGCAATTCTATGTATCTGGTCTCGTTTTCACAGTTGCCTTCGGAGTCGCAAACTTCCAAGGTAACCAAGTGTCTTCCGTCTGAAAGACAGTCGGACGAGTTACTATTTGCCACAATTAATGATGAGTTGTCGTTAGTTTCCTGGGGACAGGCTGATTTTATGTCCCCATCAATACTGCTTGTCCAGGTGTAAGTTAGTAAGTCGAAGTCGAGATCCCAACTTTCTCTAGCATCGAAGTTTATCTCACTTCCACTGGAGAATAACTGGTCCTTTGTTGGTGTTTGCCAAACGATGAATGGAGGTTGGTTAGACAACTCCATCCTACAGTAGACTCTCTTGTCATCGTCAATTTCCACGAACTCGGTATCATTGTGGACTCCGTCATAGTCACACCCCACATTCGCTGTGTTTGTTTCTGACCACCCTTGTAGTGGGGTCCATCTTTTTCCTATGAATGGGCCATAGTCCTGGAATCCCTCGTAAGGTTGGGCTGCAAAAACTTCCTCTTCAAATTCTTCAAATGAAATATTTACTGTGGCGAATGGGATGTTTAGTAAGTTCTGATTTATTGTATGGATATCCAGTGACCACATTATGTCCAGGATGTTGTCGTCCTCTGTGTATGTTGGAGTGAGAATGCCTTCCGAAGAAATCCATCTTAGATGGGAAGAAGAGTTGAGGAGGAATGAGTTCGATACCCCTGGTCCAAGCTCCAGATTCGAATTGGAAAAGCTGACAAAACTGTCATTGAGAGTTGGGGGGGATTGTTGGCACATCAATGACACGCCCGAGGCAGTAAGATTTGTGTGAGAGAGCATGTCAAAACAACTCGAGTCACTATCCCAAATTACGCTGTTTGAGATTTGTGAAGAGGTGTCGCCCTTGGCCTTCCAAAACATTCCTCCTTCTCCGCTAATGTCGAGATTTGATATTTCAGCGTCTACGTGATTCAGTACAACTGAATGATTGTAGGACGGAGAGTTTACAGACATATCATCAATGATCACCATTCCAGGGAATATAGTTCCTGAGTTGTCTATCTCTATTGCTGGCTCGCTGAGGGATCCTTGAACGCTGGTCGAGATCAATTGCAAATCAATACTATCAATAGAAACAATTCCCCTCTGGTCTCCTTGAGAAGAGCAAGTATTGCATGAGACATTCTTACCCTGACTCATGACGTAGTTTGAGTCTTTGAAGAAAATTCCAGCACTTGTAGATGACCCGATTCCATTGCCGGAGGTGTGAACGGAAGAGAGTTCGACATTGTTGGAGTCAACAACAGAGACTCCGTTACCCACATTATCTTGGCTAAGAATTTGGCTGACCCTTGGATGGAACTCAGAAAACCAAACACCATGTGCACCACTCTCCCGAATCGTCCAGTTTTTTCCAATGACACCCCCCTTAGCCATGAAGACGCCGGATCCTGTTGAGTTCTCAACTAGCAAATCAGAAACCTCAGCCGGACCCTTGCTTGTCCAACTCGTACTTCTGAAGAGCAAGCCTGCTCCCTGATGAGCAGTAGCAGGTGATTCCGGACCATTGTTCCTGATTGTAATGTTTGTCAGATTTGTCGAGGAATCGGTGGTATATGCTCTGAATCCTACTATTTCATTCTCCTCAATTAGAGCATTAGTTAGCTTTACCCCGGATGTGTTTACATCGAATGCAGCCCCTATGCCTAGACCAGGACTCTTTGCATCGGGACCACCCGTGCCCCTTACCACAATATCTTGGAAAATCGCGTTGGTCTGGAGATTTGAGTAGTTAGTGTGATCGTACCTTTCCACTAGTACACCCCGGTACTGACTATTCTCTACAGTGGTATTGTGGAAAGTGGGACGTGTCGTTGAGTCGTGAGAAATGTGCCTGACGATTATTCCGTTGTCGGACATTGATGCATGGGAGTGGGTGAACAATGGGATTGAGTCCTCGATCCAGAATGCACAGCTGGCGGCCAATGTAGCGCCAGTGATGTTGTCGACAGAAATCTCACTCCATATTCCTCCTGAGTTGAACCACAAATTGACTCCCCTTGTCACTAGATTGGAAATTTGCGCCCTCTCTACTATTGGTGCAGAATAGTCACCGGCAGAAATTCCGATTCCATATCTCCATGAGTCAGAAGAGCCGTGAACATCTTGGCCACCACCAAGCACAACTAGGTCTGTGATCGCGGGGGAGGCACTGGAGAATAGGTCTACTGCAACTCTATCTGCGTTCACTACTGTCAGGTTGTTTACCTTGGGATTGCTAGAGTATACTGTTACTCCGTATTCGGAGTCAGTTATTGTGAGGTTTTCAATCACAGATCCTTTGTTATTCGAACTTGAGTTGAAAAGAATGCCTCTGTGGTCTCCTGATATAGAAGTGAGTGTGACAGGTGAGTCCTCTGTGCCCTGAATAGAAATCCTACCATTGACTCCTAGCCTCTGTTCATCCCCCATGAGAACTGTTGTTCCGGCCTGAATTTGTAGCACCTGATTTGAGTCTACCAAGTATCCATTAGGCAAAGTAATCGTTCCAGACCAAACTGTGGTAGACTTTGGCTGTACAGCAGATGTGCTAGCAAGACCGGGTGCCAGTAGGACAATCAGGACCATTATCGCTGCGATTGACCGCCTCCTGTTGTCTCGACCCACGGGCCCTGCCGTCCGCATTCAATGTTAATCTATTGCGGGAGTTGAGTGAGAGTGGACTGCTCTACAGTAGGAGTGATAAGCAACCGGTAGGCGCACAGATATCATGGCACTGGCTTGGATTCTTATTTCATGCGAGCCGGGTAGAGAGAGAGATGTCTACAGGCATCTCCTAGGAATGTCAACTGTTTCAGAGGTATCAGTGGTTTACGGGGAGTTGGACTTAGTTGCTAGGATAGACTTCGAAAGCGAACTGGAGATGTCAAAGACCCTGATAGAAGAGATGAGGCACGTTGACGGAATAAGGAAGACTGAGACGCTGATTGCAGTGGAGGTGTAAGATTGGCTGTGGGATTTGTTCTAATCACAACTGAGCCTGGGAAAGAGATCAGCGTAAGGGAGATGGTCTCAGAGATTGATTGTGTGAAGGGAATTTGGGTTGTCTTTGGGAACTTTGACTGCTTCGTAAAGGTCGAGGCCGATGACGAGTCGGAGCTAACACAGGCCATAGTTCAGGGAATCAGATCAGTACCGGGGATTGTAGATACCAGAACTCTAATCGGTGCGGAAATCTGAATTAGATTTCTCCACCCTATTGCCCCTAGTAAAGTGTAAATCAAATCAGGCACCAGCACTTCATAGTACGATGGGGATTGAACACAGAAATCTGGACCTTCCTGCTAAGCCTGGGGTGTACATTTTTCGCAGAGGAGATTCCGGGGTTACCTATGTGGGAAAGGCAACTAATCTGAGATCGAGAGTCAAATCATACTTCTCAAAGAACCCTGATCGGAAGATGATACCTCATCTTCTAAATGAGTCGGAGAGTGTGGATTTCATCGTTACACAGACTCCTTCCGAGGCCCTAATCTTGGAGAGGCAGTTGATTAGGACCCATCAGCCTAGATTTAACTCCAAACTTAAGGATGGGAAATCCTTTCCATTTATCGCCCTAACTTCCAACAAAAGGCCTAGGATACTTTACACAAGGAACCCGCCTGAAGGAGCTAAGATCTGGGGCCCTTTTCCAGATCCTGGTTCAGCAAAGCTTGTGATAAAGCTCATTCGTCAGTACTTCGGAATTCTTGACAAGAATGGCAAGATTCCCTTTGGATACGTAGAGCCCGAAGGAAAAAACGACTATGATGAGAGGGTAAGAGCTGTTCAGAGCGTTCTTGATGGTGATGCAGGCGTTCTTGTCAAGAGTCTCCAGAAGCAAATGGACGAAGCTTCTGATAATCTACAATACGAGAGAGCAGCTAGAGTTCGCGACATGATCGGTTCGGTCCAGAGCTCAATTTCGGAGAACATTGTCTCCAGTCGCTTCTACCAAGACTGCGACGCCGTCGGATTCGCATCGAGAGGAGACTCTGGATGCATAGTAATTCTTCATGCCAAGGAGGGCATCATCCAAGGTAAAGTGGAGTATCCACTAATCCACAGAGGGGACGTGTCGGACTCAGTTTCACTTGTTCTGTCTGAGCACTACGCCAATAGGAGACCTCCACGGACACTATTGGTTCCGACGAAGCTTGGTGGCTCAATGACAGAATGGCTATCCGAAAGACGCTCTAGCTCAGTTAGCATCAGAGTTCCAAAAAGGGGGGAGTTGGCTAAGCTCAGATCCATGGCCGATAGGAATGCAGAGATCATGATTACCAGGATATCGGGGTCGCGCTCCGGGAACCTTGAGAGGTCCTCAGTGGACGACGCTGAGAAGCTTCTGGGACTGGACTCACTTGACCATCTAGTGTGCTTCGATATGTCCCAAACCCTTGGAAGAGAGAGGGTTGGGGCATCAGTGGTATTGAGAGGTGGTAGGCCTTCGAAGGATGAGTACAGGACGTACAGAGTCAGGTCCGAAGCAATGGACGATCTCAGAATGATGGCAGAGGTTGTTTCTAGGTGGGCCAAGAGGCAGAACGAGTGGCCGGACCTACTCCTTCTGGACGGCGGACAGGCGCATTTGTCAATGATTGAGAGCACTCTCGATGAGATGGGGTTGCTTGGTCTGTTCCCGGTAGCGGCTCTCGCTAAAAGGGAGGAGATCCTGCACATGAGGGGGAGGGATCCTATCCTCTTGGATCGGAAGGGCAGGGTACTGGTCTACGCCCGAGACGAGGCGCACAGGTTCTCCAACACATTCCATAAGAAGAGACGTGGTAAAGGTGCCCTCTCAGACCCCCTCGAGGAGGTAGATGGTCTAGGGGCGAAGAAGATACAGGCGCTGTTGAGGCACTTCGGAGGGAGGAAGGGGATCGAGCATGCGAGCGTGAAGGACCTCTGTGAAGTTCCCGGGATAGGCAAGGAGATGGCAGATAGGATTCGAGTCCACCTGCAGAGGTGATGGGTTGAGCGTAGAGAATCCTCATGAGCGTCTGGAGAGGGCTGTAAGAGAGTGGGGCTCGGGCGATATTCCTGGGGTTTTGCCTAGGAAGTGGGAGCGGTTCTCGGACGTGGCGATAATCCCCCACAGCTCCTTCACTGGACAAGAGTGGGAGACGGACGAGAGACTCTGGGAGGTCGTCGCCGAAGCACTTGGGGTCAAGCGACTCGCACGGATGGGCGAGATCAGCGGGGAGATGCGAAAGAGCGGTGTAGAAATGCTACTCGGCGATGACGACTGGGTAGTGCGTCGCGAGAGTGGAGTGGTCTACGGTTACCGGATTACTCGTTGCATGTTTTCCTCAGGCAACGTAAACGAGAGGAGGAGAATGGGCGAGGTCACCCAGGATGGCGAGGTTTTGGTAGACTTGTACGCAGGCATTGGTTACTACACCCTGCCGGCATTGGTTCACGGCGGAGCGTCCCTAGTTCATGCATGCGAGTGGAACCAAGAGGCAGTTGATTCACTAAAGTGGGGACTAGCAGCGAACGAGGTCGATGGTAGGTGCGAGATACACGAAGGTGACAGCAGAATCACTAGCGAGTTACTTGAGGGGGTCGCTGACAGGGTATTCCTCGGACTCCTCCCTAGCTCAGAGGACGGTGTTGAGTCGGCTCTAAGGGTGCTGAAGCAGGATGGGGGAACCCTCCACGTCCACGGGCTCGCTCCCTCATCGGACCACGCTTCGTGGGGCGAGGATGTAGAGGCGGCCGTATCTTCCATGA
>MDSZ01030191.1_pt1 | contig 16611 bp, 18 predicted proteins | sample 811201 | NCBI WGS metagenome assembly MDSZ01 (sample SAMN05326647, study PRJNA326480) | marine metagenome | isolation source: seawater | place: Indian Ocean: North | collected 2010
CAGTTCAAGCAGGAGTAAGACAAGTCCAAGGAACCATAAATGGATTAGGCGAAAGATGTGGTAATGCAAATTTAATGTCACTAATTCCTACTTTTTATTTAAAAGATGAATTTAGCGAGAAATTTGAAATAAAAATCAATTCAGAAAAAATAAAAAATATTACTCAATGCTCAAGATTACTTGATGAAATATTAAATAGAAAGCCAAATAAGCATTTACCCTATGTTGGTGCAGCAGCTTTTTCACATAAAGGGGGCTTGCATGTATCAGCAGTACAAAAGGATCCAAAAACTTATGAACATATAAATCCTGAAGATGTAGGAAATAATAGAAATATAGTTGTATCAGATCAATCAGGCAGATCTAATATAATGTCTAGATTAAAAACCATAGGAATAAATATAGAAGAGGACGATCCAAAAATTAAAAAACTATTGGAGGATGTTAAAGACAGAGAATTTATTGGATACAGTTATGACGGGGCAGATGCATCGTTTGAATTATTAGCAAGAAGAGCAATGGGTGAGATACCAAGGTATATTTCCATTAAAGAATATGATGTATCAGTAAAGAAAGATAAAAATGAAAATATTATTTCCTCCGCAAAAGCTCACCTTGAGGTAGATAAAAAAGTAATTGTTTGTGAAGGTGAGGGCAATGGTCCAGTCAATGCATTAGATAGCGCAATAAGAAACAATATTGATAAATTAGCTAAGTATTCAACTTACCTTAAAGATTTAAAATTAGTTGATTATAAAGTTAGAATTTTAAACACAGGTACAGAGGCTACAACTAGAGTTTCAATTGAAAGCACAGACTCAAAAGGAAAAAATTGGTTTACCATAGGTGTTTCCCCGAACATAATAGATGCTTCTTTTAAAGCTTTAATAGATAGTTTAGATTATAAACTTTATAAGGATAAAGCTCCTGCCAGCAAATAAATGAAAATTAAAAAATTTTCGGAAAAACCAGCTGATATTAATAGCAGAGTAGGGGCTGATCCAGTCATTTGCTATCCAAATAGCAACATAAATGACAATATTAATATTTTACATGAAGCAAGAAAATTTATTAAACAAATTGATGAGGTTATTGTTCCCCCAAGGGATGCTAAAACTTTTAATGTAAAATCAGGTAATTTTTTTAGAATAGAAAGTATTGAAGGACCACAGGTTGGAGATTTAAATCTTTTTCAAGCTGATAATCTAGATGAAAAATTTTATTCAGGAAAGACCAGAGCACTTTATGGGACTCATATTTCAGTAGGAGATAAGATGTTTAGTTGTTTACCTTATCTTAGATCTTTAGCAACAATTACATGGGATACCTTAGATTGGTATGGTTACGATAAAGATGGCGGCTCTGTTCATGACGTGATTGGAACAAGATGTGACCCATACACATCTAAGTTAATATCAGATAAAGATTATCATTATTGTTGTCACTCGAATTTAACTAGAGCTTTAGTAAAGGAAAAAAAAATTAAATTAGATGATGCTGAAAAAATTGTACATGATGTATTAAATGTTTTTATGCTTACAGGTTTTACCAATGATACAAAACAATATTTTATGAAATCAAGCCCAGTTAGACCTGGGGATTATTTAGAATTTTTTGCTGAAACAAATTTATTAGGCGTTCTTTCAGCATGCCCCGGTGGAGACTGTGGTTCAGAACACTCATCTGATGTTGTAAAATGTTTTCCATTAAAAATTTCTATATGGGATGTTGATAAAAAACTTTTAGAAGGAATAAGTTTATCAAAAGTATCTAATTATAGTAGAAATCATGGGATAGATTAAATTTATGTCCAAAAACAATATTACTTTTATTTTACATAAACCTCAACTTTCAGAAAATATTGGAGCTTGCGCAAGAGCGATTAAAAATTTCAATTTTAAAAAACTTGTTTTAATTGATCCAAAACCTTTGTTCCCAAATGATAAAATATTGGCAACATCTGTAGGAGCTAAAGATATAATTAATAATTGCAAAACCTATCAAAAATTAGAAAAATCATTGGAAAACAATGATATTGTAATAGCGACTTCCGCAAGATCTAGAAATAAAAATACTAAGCATATCTCATTAAAAGATTTAAATAAAATTGACTTCAAAAAAAAAATTGCTTTTTTATTTGGTCCTGAAGCATCAGGTCTATCAAATAATGAGATTAGTTATGCCAACTATACGCTTCAAATACCAAGCAATTCTGAATTTCAATCGATAAACTTATCACATAGCCTGATTATAATTGCTCAACATGTATCAGGTTTGATTAATACCAATTTAAGGCATTTTAAAAAATCAAAAAAAATAAAAAATGCTTCTAAAAAGGAAATACAATCAATGATAAATCTCTGTATAAATAATTTAAATGATATAAATTTTTTTAAAAATAAAGAGAAGAAACCAATTATGCTTCAGAATTTACGTAACATTTTTTATAGAATGGAATTATCAGACAAAGAAACCCGTATATTATCAAGTGTATTTGCTAGCTTAGCTAAAAAAGGTCGATTGACAAAATGATGAGTAGGTTTATAAAGCCTTTTATTAAATGACAAAAAGACTAAACTCAAAACATAAAGTAGACAGAAGATTAAAAGTAAATCTTTGGGGAAGACCAAAAAGTCCTTTTAATACCAGAGGTTATCCACCAGGACAACACGGCCAAACAAAATCTGCAAAACCATCAGACTACGGAGTTCAACTTCAAGCTAAACAAAAATTAAAATCTTATTATGGAAATATGAATGAAAGACAATTTAGAAACGTTTATAAAAAAGCTATTAAGAAAAAAGGAGATACAGCAGAAAATTTAATTGGATTATTAGAGAGAAGACTTGATGCAATTGTTTATAGAGCAAAGTTAGCAACTACGATCTTTTCGGCAAGACAACTAATAAATCATGGTCACGTTAAAGTTAATGGTAAAAAAGTAAATATCGCAAGTTATCAAGTAAGAGAAGAGGATGAAATAGAGATAAGAGATAAATCAAAACAATTAGCATTTATTGATATCGCTTTAGCAAATAAAGAACGAGAAATACCCGAGTACCTACAAGTTGATGAAAAGAACAAAAAAATCAAATTCGTTAGAGTTCCAAAGTTTGAAGAAGTACCATACCCAGTTGTTATGGAACCAAATCTAGTTATCGAGTACTATTCAAGATAAAAATTTAATTCATAATTTTTATTATAAATATAGATGCAAGAAATTAAAAAAAAAATATTTTACTTATTTCTTTTTTTGTTTTTTATCATTGGAAGTATAACATCTTTAGATGTTGGTATTTCTCACGATGAGTGGCATGAACAACAAAATTGGGAATATAATAGAGATTTATCTTTAAATCTTAAAAATAATTTTTTTAGTGATGAAGTAAACAATTTTGATAGTAGTGATTATAAAGATAAATACTATGGTATAGGTTTTCAAATTATATCTCAACCAATACAGTTTTTAATTAAAGATTTAATTTTTAAATATCAAAATATCAATGAATTTGGATCAAAACTGATTGCTAAACATTTTGTTGTATTTATATTTTTTTTTATTTCAGGTATTACATTTTATTTGATTTCAAAAAAAATAATTAATAACAAAGATTTTTGTTATTTTTCATTAGGAATTTATTTACTTTATCCATATCTATTTGGAAATTCTTTATTTAGCCCTAAAGATATACCTTTCATGTCGACGTGGATTATTTGCACATTTATCAGTTTTAATATTTTTGAAAAACTAATTAAAAAAAAAGTTTTAACTTATTCAAAAGTAATAGTATTTGGAATAGCTACAGCATTTTTGTTATCAATAAGGGTTACAGGTATACTTATATTTCTACAATATTTTGTAACTTTTTTTTTATTTCTAAATATAGAAAGAATATCGATACTAAGTTTTTTTAAGAATTATTATTTAAAATTAATTACTTTTACGTCTTTTTTAATTTTATTTTTGTATGCTTTCTACCCTCTTTACTGGAATAATCCATTCAACTTTGTGAATGCAATTAAATGGATGGGTCATTATTATCACGATATTTGCACAAACACTCTAGGTACTTGCATGAATGCAAAAAATCTACCATCAACTTATATACCCATATGGTTATCAGTAAAGTTACCTATTTTAATTATTTTAGGGATTCTACTTATACCGTTTACTGAAAAGAAAATTTTTATAAACAAAAAGGAAAAAATTATTTTTGGTACAATCTTAATAACATCAATTTCAATTCCTCTTTTGCTCATATTTAGGGATGTTCATTTGTATGATGAAATTAGACATATAATGTTTTTAATGCCATTTTTCTTTTTATTAGGAACTATTTCTTTATATACTTTTTCAAAAAAGTTTTTCTACACCTTAGGTATTATAACAATTTTTGTATTTATTTTTGAAAATATTAAAATACACCCATATCAATATGTATGGTTTAATCTTCCATCAAGATATATAGATTTACCTAATAAATTTGAACTTGAATATCAAGGTATAAGTGGAAGGGAAATTGCAGAACAAATTTCAAAAATTGATGATAACAGTCTATGTATTTTAGCTAGCCCCCTTTACTCGGTAGAACCATTTTTAGATCAAAATAAATTTAATTGCTTTGATAGGTGGCAATTAATTGACACAGATTATGAAAGGCCCTTCATAGCCGTACAACATGTACGGAATATAAAAAAAGGAATGCCATATAATTGTAAGTCTATTCATGAAGAAGGTTTCAAGCTGCTATTTCATAAAAAAAAATTTATCGCAGGCAGAATCCTTAAATGTTTTTAATTCTTTTTAATTTTTATTAATAGCGATTTACCAAAAAAAAATTTCATTAATATTGAGTCAATTAAAATAGAGATAGGTATCAAATAGTTCCAAAACTTAATCTTTAAAGAAAAATTACTCAAATTATCTTTTGCAATTAGATTAGACATAAAAATTAAAATAAAACCTATAAAATCAAAATAGCGCATTTTGTAATTTGTTATATTACATTTGAAAAGCAACTTTTTAAAATCAGATTTACTATATCTTCTAAAGTGGCCAATTTTTTTATCATAAAGAGAATACAAAAATTGAAAAGCAGGAACGCAGATTATTAATGTTCCTCCTGGCTTAAGCATACTAAAAGCTTTATTAATTTCTCTCTTATCATTTTTGATATGTTCTATAACATCTAGGTATAGAATTGTGTCAAAAGAATTTTTTTTTAAGGCATTCAAATTTTTTTTAATATTTATATTTTTATTTTTATTGTATCTCCTACTTAAAATAGTGAAGTACTTTTTAGTTGGTTCTACTAATGTTATAGTTTTAGCAATCTCAATATATTTTTTAATATATATGCAATTACCAGGCCCAACTTCCAGTATATTGCCTGAAATATCATTTTTAATTAAAGACCATTGATAAGTCCTATATAAATTAGCTTCATCAAAGTTATGTAATTCCCAACCTGTATATGTCATTCTAGTTATATATGATTTTAGTAAAGTTAAGTCTAGACAAGAATATAATTTTAAATTTTATCAAAATTTATAAAAATCATCGGTAAATAAATGACTAAATGTAGCAGACCATTTTTTGGTATAATTTAATTTTTTCAGAAAAATGAAAATTTCAGATTGATCTATTTTTTCTCCGTAAATTTCAACACAAATTAATTTTGGTCTGTATATTTCAAAATTTAATGATATTAAAGCTTCAAAATCTGCACCCTCAATATCAATATTTAAAAAATCAATTTTTTTATTTTTAAATTTACTGTTATCTAAAATGGTTGTTAATTTATTCGATTTAATTTTTTTTTCAGCAATATGACCCTGCATTCTTTGACTAGCAATATTTTTTTTAGTTGTGCTTAATTGACTTAATTTTTTTTGATAATAAAAAGTCACTTCACCATCATTATTTGAGATAGCGACATTAAGATTAAGGTCATCTGGTCTCAAAAATTTAAAAAGATCTATTGAAAATTCACTTATATCAATGTTAATTCCTCGCCATTTTTTTTTGTAGAGAAGGAAGGTATTATTTCTGTCTATAGGATGATATCCTCCAACATCTACATAAAATCCATTTTGAATATTTTTTAATATTTTAATTATTTCTAAATCCTCACCTTCCATTGAGTAACTTTTTTTATCTAAAAAGTATTTGTTTTTAATATAAATATTTTGAATAATATGAAGGAATTTATATACTTTTTTTAGTATATTAATCATTCAACTGATTTAAGTTCATTTTGAATTTTTAAAATAAACTTATTAATCAATACTCTTTCATCATTTGTTAGGTAATTTTCTTTATCTATGGCTTTTTGCATTTCATTTTTGACAGAGGTGACCATATTTTTTCTTCCTTCTTTAGAAAAAACTAATTCAGCTTTTTGGTTAAGCTTATTAATTGTTTTGCCAATAGTAAATTCAAAAACAATTATTAAAGCTATTACTGCTATAATAGTTTTGTAAATGTATTGTCTCATTTAATTAAATTTTTTTCTTTTAATAAATTCTTTAGTTCACCAGACTCAAACATTTCTTTCACAATATCGCATCCGCCAATAAATTCTTTATTAATGTAAAGCTGAGGTATAGTTGGCCATTCACTATAAATTTTTATACCTTCACGAATTGATTGATCTGCTAAAACATTTACTCCTTTAAACTTTACTTCTAACAATTTTAAAATATTTATTACAGCCATCGAGAAGCCACACTCCGGCATGTCTGGAGTACCTTTCATAAATAAACAAACCTCATTGTTTGATATTTCACTTTCAATTTTTTGTTTAACTGCCTGATCCATCTTTCTCCTTTGTTTTTAGTGCAAGAGCATGAAGCTCATTACCCATTTTTCCTTTTAAAGAGTCGTAAACCATTTTATGCTGTTGAATTTTAGTTTTGCCAGAAAATTTAGAAGATATTACTGTTGCAGAATAATGATTTCCATCCCCAGCTAAATCCTGAATTTCTATTTTAGCATCTGGAAAAGACTCTTTTAACAATCCCTCAATTTCTTTTATTTGCATCGCCATTAGCTTACCATATACCTTCTCAACCAACTTTTATAGTTGTTTTCTAAATCGTCAATCGACAATTTAATCTCATCTGAAAACTCTATATTATTGTCAATTACGGTTCCAAAATTTTCATAATGAACAGAATTTTCTTTTAAAATTTTGTCACATTTGGACAGGTTTTCTTTTCGAATCTCAACTATATACCTTGCCTGGTCCTCTCCAAAAAAATATTCAAATTTATTTGTTAAACCGGTAAGTTGATTTATTTTAATACCTTTTTTACTTTTAATACACATTTTGGAGAGAGAAATTAATATTCCACCTAATGAAACATCATGGCATGATTCAATAAGATTATTATTAATTAGTTTGAGAGTCGTAATTCCGTTATTTTTTTCATTGAAAAGATTTATTTCAGGCGGTGGACCTTTTTTTTCATTTAAAATTTCTCTTGCAAAAACACTTTGTTCTAAATGACCTACAGTTTTTCCAATAATTAATACTATATTTCCAACATTTTGAAGACTCATAGATATCATATTTTTGTAATTTTTAATTAAACCAACACCACCTATTGATGGTGTTGGTTTAATTCCTTTGTCTTTGGTCTCGTTATAAAATGAGACATTTCCAGAAACTACTGGAAAATCTAAATATTTGCTTGCTTCAGAAATACCCTGAACACACTCTACAAATTCACCCATATTTTTCTCTTTTTCTGGATTTCCAAAATTTAAACAATTTGTGATAGCTATAGGTTCAGCACCAACTGAAATTAAATTTCTCCAGCTTTCACAAACAATTTGTTTTCCACCTGAGAGAGGATGTGAAAAACAATACAGTGCAGACGCGTCTACTGATGCAGCTATCGCTTTTGAAGAACCATGTATTCTTACAACACCAGCATCACCACCAGGCTTTTGAATAGTATCACCCATCACAGTATGATCATATTGATCCCAAATCCACTGTTTGTCACAAATATTTGGGCTTGCTAACAATTTTTTTAAACAATCATCAAGTTTTAAAGATTTAAAATCTTGTTTTTTAAATTTTATTTTTTGAGGTATTTTTGTTTTTTTCCATTTTCTATCATAAATGGGAGCATTCTCAGCTAAAAAATCTATTGGGATGTCAGCCACTTTTTTTTCATCAAAATATAATTCAATCTTTTTTGAATTTGTTGTTTTTCCAATTACTGCAAAATCAAGATCCCACTTATCAAAAATCTTTTTTGCTTTTTGTTCTTTTCCACTTTCTAAAACTATAAGCATCCTCTCTTGACTTTCTGATAACATAATTTCATAAGGTGTCATCTTTTCTTCTCTGCATGGCACCTTATTTAAGTTTATTTCAATTCCTAATTTACCTTTAGATGCCATTTCAACACTTGATGAAGTTAATCCAGCAGCTCCCATATCTTGAATCGAAATAATTGAGTCATCAGCCATGAGCTCTAAACATGCCTCTAACAATAACTTTTCAGTAAAAGGATCACCAACTTGCACAGTAGGTTTCTTTTCTTCAATCTTTTCATCAAATACAGCTGAGGCCATGCTCGCTCCATGTATACCATCTCTTCCTGTTTTTGATCCAACGTATATTACAGGTTTATCTATTCCAGCAGCTTTAGAATAAAAAATTTTTTTTTTATTTACCAAACCTATGGTCATCGCGTTTACTAAAATATTTCCATTATAAGATTCATCAAAACTAGTTTGGCCACCGATGGTAGGTACACCTATACAATTACCATATCCACCAATCCCTTTAACAACTCCTCTCAACAAATTTTTAGTTTTTTTGTGCTGTGGAGAGCCAAAGTGTATAGAATTTAAATTTGCAATAGGTCTCGCCCCCATTGTAAAGACATCTCGCATAATTCCTCCAACACCTGTAGCCGCACCTTGATAAGGTTCAATAAAAGACGGATGATTGTGGCTTTCAATCTTAAAAACAATTGCATCATCATCACCTATATCTATAACACCAGCATTTTCTCCTGGACCTTGGATTACTTTTGTTCCTTTTGTGTGTAAATTTTTAAGATGTTTTCTTGATGACTTATAAGAACAGTGCTCATTCCACATTGCAGAAAATATTCCTAATTCGGTAATATTTGGAACTCTTTTTAAAAGATCACAAATTTTCTTATACTCCTCTTTTTTTAAACCATGATCAATTGCAGTTTTATCGTTTACAATCATGATTTAAGACTATTTAAAAGATTTTTGAAAAAAATTGATCCATCTTCACCAGATAAACATTCATCAATCATTCTTTCAGGATGAGGCATCATACCTAAAATATTTTTTTCCTTGTTAAAAATACCAGCAATATTTTTTATTGCTCCATTTGGGTTTGACTCATCGTCACAAATTCCTTTTTCATTGCAGTAAGATACTGCTATTAGACCATTATCTTCTAATATACTTAATTCTTCATTAGAACAAAAATAATTACCTTCATTGTGGGCAATATGGAGTTCAAGAATATCTTTTTTAATATTATTAAAATATTTATTATTTTTATCATTTATTTTAATAAAAACATTTTTACATATAAACTCGATATTCTTATTTTGTTGAAGAACACCTGGCAAAAGACCGGTCTCTGTCAAAATTTGAAAACCATTGCAAATTCCCAAAACTAATCCACCAGATTTTGCAAAATCCATTACTGATTTAATAATATTACTTTTTCCAGCAATACTTCCACATCTTAAATAATCTCCATAAGAAAAACCTCCTGGTAGTACAATTAAATCACTTTTAGGGAGTTTATCATCATTATGCCAAACCATTTTATTTTGAAAACCAAATTTTTTAAGCGCAACATCCATATCCCGATCACAGTTGGAACCAGGAAATATTATTACAGATGACTTCATTATAATTTATAAAATTTTAAAATCTTCAATCACTAGGTTGGCTAATAATTTTTTGCACATGTCCTCAACTTTAGATTTTGCTTTCGCTTCATCTTTCTCATTTATTTCGACATCAAAATACTTCCCTTGTCTAACTCCTTCAACATTTGCAAATCCCATTCCATTTAAGGTTTGTTGTATTGCTTTACCTTGAGGATCTAAAACTCCATTTTTAAGAGTCACAACTACTTTTATTTTCATTTATTTTTTTTTAGTTTTACAGCTTTTGGTTTTGGAAATTTAATTGGCCTTATATTTGATTGTTCATGAAGAATACCAAGTCTTCTTGCCACATCCTGGTAAGCTTCAATTATATTCCCAAGATTTTTTCTAAATCTATCTTTATCTAATTTTTTTTCAGTTCCCATATCCCAAAGTCTGCATGTATCTGGACTAATTTCATCTGCAAGAATAACCTCATTACTATTTTTAACTCTTCCAAACTCAACTTTAAAGTCTACCAGTTTAATTCCAACACCTCTAAACATACCAACTAAAAAATCGTTGATTCTTGCTAATTGTTTATCAATTTTTTCTATTTCCTTTTTGCTGGCCCATTTAAAAGTTAAAATATGTTCTTTTGATATTAATGGATCCCCAAGCTTATCATCTTTAAGGCAATACTCTATTAAAGGATTATCTAAAACAGTTCCTTCTTCAATACCAAGTCTTTTTGTTAAAGATCCAGTTGCAATATTTCTTACTATGAACTCAATTGGAATTATATTTACATGCTTAATTAATTGTTCTCTCATATTTATACGTTTTATTAAGTGGTTTTTAATTCCAGCCTGACTCAGACATGTTAGTATGTGTTCAGATATTCTATTGTTTAAAATACCTTTACCGTCGATCACAGATTTTTTTTGATTATTAAATGCGGTTGCATCATCTTTGAAATGTTGAATTACTAAATTTTTTTCTGCACATGCATAAATTATTTTTGCTTTGCCTTCATAAAGTTTTTTACCTTTTTTCATTTTTAAAAACCCTTTTGAAAATAAAATTTATATTTTTTAAATGTTTAGAAAATTTAAATATATCATTAATTTTTTTTTCTGAAATTTTTGACGAGATTAGTTTATCTTTTTTAAGTAAGTCAATAAGATTTACATCTTTTGAAATGCTTTCTTTTGCATATTTTTGAACTATTCTATAAGCTTTTTCTCTCGTCAAACCAGCTTTTGTAAGCTCTAACATTACTTCTTGAGAAAAAACTACTCCATTTGTTAAATTTAAGTTTTTTATCATCTTCTTTGGATAAACTACCATGTTATTTAAAAGATTTGCTAACCTCACAAGTGCAAAATCTAAAGTTATATTTGAGTCTGGTCCTATGTTTCTCTCAACACTTGAATGAGAAATATCCCTCTCATGCCACAATGCAATATTTTCTAAGGCGGGGATTACATGGCTACGAACTATTCTTGAAAGTCCTGTTAAATTTTCACTTAATATTGGATTTTTTTTATGAGGCATGGCTGAAGAACCCTTTTGATCTTTTGAAAAAAATTCTTGTAATTCATAAACTTCTGACCTTTGCAGGTGTCGAATTTCAGTAGCAACTCTTTCGATTGAACCAGCAATAATACCTAACATTGAAAAATAATAAGCATGTCTATCTCTTGGAATGATTTGAGTTGATATAGGCTCAGGTCTAAGTTTTAACTTTTTAGAAACATATTGTTCAACACGCGGATCTATATTAGCAAAAGTTCCAACAGCACCAGATATTGCGCAAGTTGAAATCTCATGAATTGCACTTTGCATACGAATTTTGTTTCTTTTGAATTCCTCGAAATATGAAGCTAATTTTAAACCAAAAGTAATTGGTTCCGCGTGTATACCATGACTTCTTCCTATACATGGTGTCAATTTATATTTAAATGACTTTTTTTTTAGCACAGATAAAATATTATCAATGTCTTTTAATAAAATTTTACCAGATTGGACTAATTGAATATTAAAACTGGTATCTAATACATCAGACGAAGTCATTCCTTGGTGTAAATACCTGGCATTTAATCCTGCTTTTTCTGTTATTGATGTAAGAAATGCAATGACATCATGCTTTACTCTAGACTCAATTTGATGGATTCTATTAACGTTAATTTTACCTTTTTTCTTTACAACAGATGAAACTCCCTTCGGAATAATTTTATATTTTTCCATTGCTTGAGCTGCAGCTATTTCTACATCAAGCCAAATTTTATATTTATTTTCCTCTGACCAAATATTTACTAGCTCTTTTCTTGAATATCGCGATATCATTTAATATGGAGGCTTTCTATAACCTTTAACAGATTCTGTGAATATTTCATAACCATTTTCTGTAATTCCTATAGTATGTTCAAATTGCGCAGACAAAGATTTATCTTTTGTAACTGCTGTCCATCCATCTTTAAGAACTTTTGCCTCATATTTACCAAAATTTATCATTGGTTCTATTGTAAATGTCATTCCAGGTTGTAATTCCTTTCCAGTATTTTTTTTTCCATAGTGTAAAATATTTGGTGGTTCATGAAAAATATTACTAATACCGTGACCACAAAAATCTCTTACGACGCTAAAACCTTTCTCTTCAACATAAGTTTGTATCTCATGCCCAATATCACCTAATTTAACTCCAGGTTTTAAAATTTCTATTGCATTCATAAGTGATTGATATGTGGCATCAATTAAATTTTTAGCTTTTACAGATATTTCACCAACAGCAAACATTCTACTTGTGTCACCGTAATATCCATTAACTATTGCCGTAACATCAATATTTAAAATGTCATTTTCCTCTAACTCTCTATCGGAAGGAATACCATGACAAATCACATGATTTAAGGATGTGCATAAAGATTTTTCAAAACCTCTATAGTATAAAGGAGCTGAGTACCCACCGTTATCTCTAATATACTCATAACATAATTGATCAATTTTTTTAGTTTGTATACCAGGCTTTACGTATTCAGTAATCATATCTAAACATTGAGAAGCTAATTTTCCAGCAGTTCTCATTTTTTCGAATTTTTCTAAATAACTATTCATCTAATATCTTAAGCTTTCTTTCAATTTTTATTTCTTTAGAACTTAAATGACACCTATAAGCCAAGAATTTTACACCTACTTTTTTAGCTTTTAAATAGCTTTGATAATATTCATTATCAATATCTTTTGCTATTTTAAAATTACTTATACCTTGAATTTGAGTTAAAAATAAGACGAAAGGTTCATAATTTTTTTTTATTGACTCCATTAGTTTTATTAAGTGTTTTGTACCACGTGACGTTACAGCGTCTGGAAATTCAGCAATATTATTTGATCTTTTTAAAGTTACATTTTTTACTTCTAAAATTTTTTTATCACACAAGAAATCAAACCTTGTATCACTTGAAAATTTAAATTCAGGTTTGATATTTTTCGTAGACTTAAACTCATTTATAAGTTTATTTTTTAAAGCATGTTCTACTATTCTATTTGCTCGATGCGTATTAACTCCTATTATTGTATTCTCAACTTTTATCATCTCAAGTGTAAATTTTAATTTACGCTTTGGATCATCATTTTTACTAACCCAAACTTCATTGTTTTTATCTAACAATCCCATCATTGAACCTGTATTTGGACAGTGCGCTGTTAGTGTAGAATTATTTACTTTGATATCCGTAAAAAATCTTTTATATCGCTTGATTAATTTGCCTTTAATTAAAGTACTGGTAAATTTCATTTTAATTTATTTATATTAAGAAATGACAAATAAAAAAGAGATAAATGCAGGAATAATTATTATTGGTAATGAGATATTATCAGGAAGAACGAAAGATACTAATACAAGTACTTTAGCTATTTGGCTTAATTCAATTGGTATAAAAGTTGCAGAGGTAAGAGTTATTCCCGACATAGAGGATACTATTATAAATACTGTTAATAAGTTTAGAGAAAAATTTAATTATGTTTTCACATCAGGAGGCATAGGGCCCACACATGATGATATTACATCTTCCTCAGTAGCAAAAGCTTTTAATGTTAATTATGGAATTCACAAAGAAGCATTTGAAATCTTAAAAAAATATTACGCGCCAGGGGAATTTAATGAAGGAAGACAAAAAATGGCAAAATTACCAGTTGAAGCAAATCTAATATTAAATCCTACTAGTGGAGCTCCAGGTTTTTATTTAGAAAATGTATTTTGCTTACCAGGTGTACCATCAATATTAAAAGCAATGTTAGGAGGAATTCAAAATCTAATTGCTGGTGGAGACCCAATTTTGAGTTCAACAATTAATTTGAGAACTGTAGAAAGTGAAATTGCAGAGTCCCTTTCTAATGTACAAAATAAAAATCAGGATGTTGAGATTGGAAGTTATCCTTTTTTTAGAGCAGGAAAATTAGGAGTTTCTTTGGTATTGAGAAGTACAGATCAAAAAAAAATAGATTTATGCAACAACGAAATTTTACAATTTGTTAAAAATAAAAAAATAGATATTATTGATTTGTAAAATTTTGAATGTATTTATTTCTAATAAAAAACAAATTTAAATTAATTCTCCTTTTCATTTTTTTAGTTTTTTCCTCATATTATTTTCTTTTAAATAATAATTGTTTAAATCTTACAAAATTAGCAAAAAGTTATTTAGATTTAGGATATTCAAACATTAAGCCCTGTTATGTTGGAAGTGCTAAAAGTTTAATTCAACAGAAAGCTCCAAAACTTTTTACTATTTTATCTGATTTAAACAGACATTATTTTAGTAATTACAATAAAGATATTTTAGACATGAATGTAATTAATAATTATGAAGAGAAGGAATTAGAATTATTTTCAAACATAATCAAAATCAAAAATAATAACGGTATAAAAGGTATTATTAATACAGATTATCAAACTCCTTTATTATCTTCAACAAAAGATAAAAAAACTTATATTTCATATGTAAGGCAAAACAAAGATAATTCAAATTCTAAATTTTATAAAAATATAAACTTAAAAAAAATTAATAATTTTAATAAGCCAATACTTTCTTGGAAACATATAGCTATAAACCCTTCAGAAAAAAAAAAATGGAAAAGGATGGTTGAGACATCTCCTATTTATTTTAAGGGTAAAATTTTTTATTTAACCTAGGATTTTAAATTTATAGCTTTAAACGCAACAGATGGAAAATTACTTTGGCAAAAGGAATTACTTCATGCACCAAGTCAAAGAGGATTTTTAACTGAGGAAGACCTTAACAATGAAGAAAATATATATCTACCTGTTGGATCTAAAATTTTTAAGATTGATGCTAAGAGTGGAAATTTAAGAAAAGAATTTGGAAAGGGAGGTAATATTGATGTTTGGACTACGGTATCACCTTTTATATACAAAAATAATATTGTTGTTGTTTCAAGAAACAGAGTTGTTGTATTCGATAAAATTACTGGAAATGAAAAATTTGCAGTAAAAATTTTTAAAGGTAAAAAATTTTTTGGAGGTTTACCTTGGGGTGGGGCCGCTTTAGACCAAGAGAGAGATCTTATATTTTTGACTACAGGAAATCCTAGACCAAAAGTTTATGGAGCCAAAAGAGCAGGGGAAAATGAAGGTAGCAATAGTTTAATTGCAATAAATTTAAAAACCCAAAATATTGAGTGGCAATTTAAAGAAACTTATCATGATTTGTGGAATCTTGATATTGCTTTCCCTCCAATTTTAACAAATTTGAAAATAAACGATAAAAATTATGATGTAGTAATAGTATTAACAAAAATTGGTAATTTTATTATGCTAGAACGATTAACAGGCAAACCAATATTTGATATTGATCTAGTGAAAGCTCCTAAGTCTAAAATTTTAAGAGAAATGACTTCGCCATACCAATTATCAATAAATAAGCCGGAACCAATAACTAAATTTGCGTGGAGTCCTGATGACATGAGCCAATTAAGTAGTAAAAAAAAAGAAGAAGTTTTGAACAACTTAAAAGATTATGAGTATGGATTATTTGTTCCCCCTTATCCAAACAAAACATATATTTATATGGCAATGGGTCCAATATGGGAAGGTGCAACCATAGATCAAAACCAAAAAAAATTATTTGTGGCAGTTAATCATACTCCTGCGAAAATGAGAGTTCATCTTAAATCTTTGTGGCCACACAGCAAAATTGTAAAAAATTTTAAAAATGAAATTAATTTATATAACAATAAATGCGCAAGTTGCCATGGGAAAAATAGAAATGGTATTTATAAAGTAGGAACAAAACCCTATGTAAAATCAATAGAAACAAAATACATCCCAAGTTTAGTTGGTTATCATTTATTTGATGAGTTAAGTGATAAAATAAAAAATTATGAGAATTATAAAAAAAAACACAAAAAAGGTGCAATAAGTGAGAGTGATTATAATAAACTAAACGAGTTATTTAAAAATTGGGACAATGATTTATTAAAAAATAAAAAAATTAGCGTAAATGAAGAGTCTTCATTATTTGTAGATGAGAATGATAATTTTATGACAAATTACCCTCAAGGAGAGTTAGTTTCATATGATTTAAAAAGTGGAACAAAAGATTGGTCAGTTCCTTTTGGTTATGAAAAAGATTTGCTTAAAGGAACTTTTAGCAGGGGTGGTTTAAGCTTAACAAATGATGGAACCTTATTTGCAACAGGAACACC
>MDSZ01121020.1_pt1 | contig 16611 bp, 12 predicted proteins | sample 811201 | NCBI WGS metagenome assembly MDSZ01 (sample SAMN05326647, study PRJNA326480) | marine metagenome | isolation source: seawater | place: Indian Ocean: North | collected 2010
CTCTTCCACAAAAGGCTCATCTTCATCGGTCATACCACCGGCAATTTTTAATGAAAGTTTGTCGTGATTACCCGTGCCCTTTAACTCAATGAATGCATCCACGAGTAAGTCTAGTCCCTTGAGTGGACAAAGTCTGGCTAGGTATCCCAATGAGGGAGATGACGGTGCATTTTCGACGGGTAAAATCCCCTCTGTGGTGATGCCGTTTGGATGATGCTTTATTTTGGATGGCTTTAGGGCAAGCCGTTCGGCCATCAAATTCCCAAAATATTTACTCGGAGCAATGCAACCATCAAGCAGTGCGACATCTTGTGAAAGAAGTCTCCATGCTTCCACACGATATTCTGGAAGCAACGAATCAAGAAAAGAATCTTCACCCTGAAGAAAGCCATATACTGGAATTTGCAATTCCCTCCTCAACACCTTTCCAATACCTGCAAGCATGATGGTGGAAAGAAAAAGAATATCGGGACTACCCTGCTCTTTAAACCAAGTTAGCACTTTATTGACTTCCTTCACCAAAGGTCCATCTTCTCCTCTGAAAGTGGATAAAGTTATTTCCCCCAATTCTTTGCTCGAAGTCATTCCGCTCCGTGCGGCAGCTTTCCGTAATAGCCATTTGTTATCGAAAGCTTTGTCAATCCATTTTGGAGTGTGGCGAAAGAGAGAAAATTTATGCTGCAAATAAACATTTATTCCACCGAAGAAAATGGGTTGGTCGGGTGATGCGTCTTCCTCATCAAGAAAATGTGGGAGATAGGTTGGCAGCATCGTAACATCATGTCCTAGGGCTATTAATTGGCGTGCAAGCGAGTTGTCCCGCATGCATACTCCGCAATAATAGTTTCCCGTCCCGGGTGTTAGAAAAGCAAGCTTCACGAAGAAGCGTGTGCAAGTCCGTGCTCCACTGGCTCGGGCAGGTCAGCTAGGTCTGACATGGCTTCGAACAATTCGCGGAAATCCTTGTCATCAACATTACCAACCAGACAGTCAGTAAGTGCGGAGCGCAAGTGGTCCCCTCTCTTTACCAAATCTCCAAAACTAAATTCCTTGTCGTAGAAGGCATAGACAATCTTGCGCATTGTTTCGATCGAGGACTGCATGCGTTTTCCGTAATTTTCGAAAGAAGAAGACTTGATAGGTTGTCCCTTTTTCATCACCTGATCGATTTCATCAGCAAGCATTACCCCACTTTTCAAAGCTAGAAACACACCAGATGAAAAAACTGGATCCAGAAAGCCAAGAGCATCACCTGCGAGAACAAGACCGTCGATTGAACAATATTTATTTCGGTAGGAATACTCGCCGGTAATGCGATACTCACCCATCTGCTCACCCTCCGCTAGATGTTCTTTAATCCACTCATTGTTTTGTACCTCACGCTGAAAAATTTCCTTATGGTCCTTGGTTGACCCATTGAATAAATAATCTCTCTCTGCAACGATTCCCACACTTACCATGTCTCCGCTGAGAGGGATATACCAAAACCATCCTTTGTCAGGCAAGTATGCCACGGTAGTCGCTCCTTCATCCAACCCCGGGTCTCTCTTGGCTCCCTTGAAGTATGTCCAAAGTGCAACTTTTTTGAGTTCAGGATCGCGAACCATCCAATTTTGCTTGTGTGCCGAAAAACAATCTCTTCCCGAGGCATCAACAACGATGGGTGCCCGGAGCTCGAGTTCGCCTAGATCATCAGAAATAACTTTAACGCCTTCCACACGGTTATCTGCGGAATTTATAAGATTCTTGGCTTTGGCTTTCTCCATAACGGTGGCACCATTATCTCGGGCTTTATCCATGATCATTTTATCAAATTCTGACCTCCATACCTGCCAAGTGGTGGAAGATGGGTGGTCAAAATGTTGGAAAAAATAAAAAGGTTGCGACAGGAAGCCATCCTGCCTGACAAACTGCACGCAATATTTTCTCGGATTTGCCGACTCCATTAAAGTATCGACCAAGCCCAGTCGCTCCAATGGGAAATAACAGAAAGGCATCAAAGATTCACCTACATGATAGCGAGGAAATTTTTCCTTTTCCACGATCAAAACGTCGTGGCCCTTCTCTGCCAGAAGAGCAGCAGTGGATGATCCCGCGGGACCACCTCCGATTACAATAGCATCGTAGTTGTTTTTAAAAGAGATCATGATAATTATTATTCAATTTACTTTTAGGGGGTTCTCAAGCGAGATTTAAGCTAATTATGGGGGTAAGATCTCAACAATACGTGCGATTACTTCCTGATTGAAGCCCGTAATCTGATTACTTCTTCCATAAAGATGATCTGCCTCCACCTCTGAAAATGCTTCCACAATTGGGCCATCAGGAACTACTCTTATAAATCCTCGAGGCGTGCTGCTGTACGGGATACGGGAATCATTAAGAATTCCACCCAATGGCTGTTTTGCTTCGATAATTTTTTCGATGAACTCCTCGGGCAGCGTATCCAATTGGATTTCAATGGCACCATATTCAGTGACTTTGCCAGATTCAATGGACTGGAGGATAACTTCTCGGAAATATCTTTTTCCACTCTTTGAGCTACGGATTGCTTTCACTCTTTGCTCAGATTCATGGTATGCCTCAAGCCTTGAAGTCATATCGCCCTCATGCACCAAAAGACTTTGATAAGGCTCAGGTACTTCGCTGGCATCTACCCGCTCATAATTCAATTTGGGCAAGCCCTGGGCACTTCTCATAAAGCTCAGAGGGTAAATAATGTCAGGAAAAGTTGCCGCACTCATTGTCAATAATCAGACATACTTTGCGTCTTGATGATGGGGTAGAAAGAATCGGTGCAACATTGAATCAATGCGTAAAAGAGCATCCCTTACAAGTAATAGATCCCCATCTTCTTCGTAAAGATCACCCGATGCTTTCCATTCCAATAATATATCTGCGAAGCGTTCTTTGATATCGACGCCAAATTTTTCGAGAAAATATGCAGGAGCGACCCGACCAAGTTTCCACTGAAGAATAAATTCACGCAGAAATCTTTCATCTTCAGTCGTAAGAAGAGCACGGCGCACGGCACTATTTTTGTTTTCCTGAGTTTCACAATACTGGTCAAAATGGGTTTGATTTTGATAATGAATGCCTCCCAAGTGCCCAAAGGATGCAACTCCCAAAGCAACCATATCAGCCCCTGCCCAAAGGCGGTCACGGTAAACAAACTTCGTGTTTTCAGGATTCTTAACCGCTGTATAAGCGCTGGTAACGGTATAGCCTGCGTTTTCCAAAGCTTCATAAGCCTGCGTGACCCACTTGCGCTTTGTAGGCCAGTCGGCAACAGGTGCGGCAAGCTTGCCCTGATCCTTCATGGATTTGAAAATGCTAGTATTAAATGGAACTTCCATTTGGTAGATGGTGATACAGTCAGGAGAAAGTTCAAGAACCCGCTCAATACACTTCTCCCAATTTTCATCGGTCTCTTCCAGCATACCTGCGATCAAGTCAATATTGATATTTTGAAATCCAAGATTTCTGGCAAAATCATATGCTCTGAAAACTTCCTCTGAACGGTGGGCACGACCATTGGTTTCCAATATGTGATCGTTGAAATTTTCAATCCCGAGGCTTAATCGGGTGACTCCGAAATTTTTGATTACCTCGAGCTTCTTTTCAGATAAAGTTCCGGGTTCGCACTCGAAGGTAACCTCCTCTACATCATCCCAAGGAATGATTGCCTTCATGCGATCCGTTAAATCGGTAAGTTGTTGGGCAGACAAGTAAGACGGTGTGCCGCCTCCAAAATATATAAACTTTGGTTTTCTACCCTTCAGGTATGGGGAATTCGCATACGCTTCCAATTCACGAATGGTAGCGTCGATGTATCTGCGAACGTCATGAGAGTTTTTATCAGTGTAGACACGGAAATAGCAGAAGTGACAACGCTTTCGGCAAAACGGAACATGATAGTAGATACCCAAAGGTGCAGTACCAGGAAAGGGACTGCCCAGCATAGATTCGACGCATGGAACTTCGTCTTCTTTCCAAAAGGAAAAAGGAGGATAATTAGAAACGAAGTAATTTCCCGGCTTGGTTTCAGCCTTGGTTTCCTTGTCCGGCTTGATGATTGTATCAGTACTCATTTCTTTCCTTTGGTTTCAAAGGCATAAACATTTCCATCCTCGCATCCAACGATTATTTTGGAGCCGACGATGGCTGGGGTGGATGAAATGGGTTCTCCAATTTCATAAGAAATGACCTCCTTACCATCTTTGTTGGAAACTAGATAAATTTTTCCATCCATCGACCCGAAGACAGCCTTATCACTTGTAATAACCGGCGAGCTATCAATTCTTCCTCGTGCGGAGAATCGCCATACTTGCTTACCCGTAATGCGATCTATGCAATGCATTCCCTTGTCCCTTCCGCCGATAAAAAGATGATTTTCCGACAATGCGGGCGAAGAAAAGTATGGAAAGCTTTTCTGTTGATAGTTCCATATGGTTTCACCCGATTCCAAATTAAAAGCAGTAACCGATCGATCCATGTCTCCGACATATCCAACCCCGTCGGCAATTGCTACTGAGGCAGCAATTGGAGCTTCAACTTCAATTGAACGCACACTTTTGCCGTCTTCCAAAGAGATCACATAAAGCATGGCGTCACACCCTCCAAAAACGACGAATTCCTGATTGTAAATGGTCGGTACTCCATTGATGTAATTTTGTGCCTCAAATTTCCAAAGAAGCTTACCTGTCGTTGTTTCGACACAATGTACAAAATTGTCGTAACTTCCAACCACCAATACACCATCTTGGTTTTTAGGACGAATAGCTTGGTTAGCTGCACCCATGATTTCCCCCATGGTTTCATATTTCCAGTTTAACTTTCCTTTTGCCTGATCAATCGAATAGAGGAAGCCATCTGTTGAACCAACGATAACATGACCATTGTGAAGTAAAGGAGGTGCTTCGACAGCCATTTCTGTTTTGAAGGTCCATTTGGGCATACCCGTCGAAAGATCGATTGCATGGATATGTCCATCGTCTGAACCCACATATGCGAAACCTTTTTCAACCACCACGGAGGACTTGAGAAACTCACCAGTTTCATAAGTCCAGAGTAAATCAAGCTTGTTTCCCAAACTTGCTTCAGCTCTTCCTGTAAGAGCAGCATCTCCTCGGTGCCTAGGCCAATCGGCGAAAAGAAGTTGAAAAGAAAAAACGAGTATAAGGAAAAAGTTACGGGTGTATCTTAAAATTGAATAAAACAAAACTTTCATAACTTACACCACACTCTTCTCAATTGATAGCCCCTTGATGTAAAATTGGAAAAGTTGTTGGTAAAGAGATTCAAAATCTTCAGATTCAATTTTACGTGGATTGAAACCGGCTGTCCATTGTTTGGCGGCAGCATTGGCAAGTTCTGGAATTGCAGTTTCTTCAAAACCAAGATGATTTCTCGAAGTTGTTAGTTTCGCTATCTCCAGAAGCTCTTCCACACGATTGATTAAAATTGCCGAACCTTCCGAATCAGAAGAATTACTTTCGGCAAGCCCGACTGTGCGGGCCAAGTCAGAATAAATTTTCTGACATTCAGAGTCCTCCGAATTAAACTTCATGACCCATGGTAAAGAAAGCCCGACCGCTATTCCATGAACAGTTCCGTATTTCGCAGTCAGAGGGTTGGCCATGGAATGAGCTGCACCTAACATACTCTGCTCGATTGCGGCTCCGGCATGAGATGCTCCCAACAATGCGACGCCTCTGGCATTCGTGTTATTCGGATCATCAAAAACCGAAGGCAGCGATTGATTTAAAAGCTGAAATGCTATTTTTGCATGGCGTGCAGAAAGTTCACATCTTTTGAGTGTAACAGCAGATTCTAGTGCGTGTGCAAGAGCATCTATACCTGTACATGCTGTTACGGAGGAAGGTTGTGATAGTGTCAGTTCAGGATCAAGCAGCGTAATCAAAGGCAAAGCTTTGGGATCACCGCATGCCATTTTGACATGAGTTTCATCCTGTGATATTAATGCAAAAGACTGACATTCGCTGCCCGTACCAGCTGTGGTTGGAATCGCGATAAGAGGAAGCAAAGGATGCAAGGCTTTGCCCACCCCCCAAAAGTCTTCCATTTTTCCGCCATTGGTGAGTAGAAAATTACAGCCTTTTGCTGTATCCATCGAACTCCCTCCACCCAAACCAATAATTAGATCAATCTTGGATTCTCTGGCGACTGCTACACACTTGGACACACTGGATTCAGTGGGATTTTCGATAGACTCATCAAAGGTGGTAACTTTTATGCCCGAATCTTCTAATATTCTTATTACCTTACCTACATGACCGGCCGCCTTTATTCCCGTGTCGGAAACTAGCAGTGCATGATTTCCCAAAAGATTCGCATGATATCCGAGCGTTGAGATAATTCCCTCGCCGAATAGGACTTTTTGTTTGGCTGGCATTTCCCCAACAAAAAAGGAATCATTCGAAAACTCCTCCAGTGAAAGGGTGCTCATTAGGGTAGACTATTTGTATTCAGTTCAGGCAGCTATCCCAATAGAACGACGCTTGTACAAAAATTCAAACATGTTTCCTTCGTGTGGCTGATCCCAAGAAATTTTCATAGTTGAAATAGCTCCAATATTAAGACGCTCGACATTAGATGCTGCCAACAACTGATTTTTAAAACTTTCATCTCCCGTAATAGCTGTAACCACAAGGGTAGGTCCGATTGAACGTAACATATCTGCTTGTGGAACTTCGACTACACTTGCATAAGGACACAAAAATTCGCGATTGGATAGAACATGATCCATCGATTCACAATGTGCAATTGTGGGACGCAGGTAAGTGCCCCCTTCTGCTTGTACAAGACGGGAACCGTCTCTGTAAGGTGCGGTGGCGTCCGTTGCCCCTTTTTCAGCAAAGTCGGCTTCCAGAGTTTGATCAATCCACTCTCCCATTTTGGGATTGGCGAAGCCAGAAAGAACAGCGTTGGGGTCGTTCACAGGAAGTGGTTTTAGGGGTCCTAGTCTTTTGCCTAGCGCATCCGCAATTTCCTTAGCGTATTTCGGCACAATAACAGCAGAGGCGTTGACGCAACTTCTTCCCCCATTGTCTGAAATGGATGAGACCATGACATCAATATATTTTTCCCAGTTCTCTATTTCATCATCACCGATTAGAATCTTACTGAAACCCGGCCCGTGAACCTGCACGCCTGGGTCACCCGCATATAAATCAGTTGTGCTTTTGTCGCCGAAAATCAGTGCACGACCACATAACTTCAGGATATCCCCTGCCCCTTCATGATCCGTGGGATAAAAACCAAATGCTTCCTTAGGGCACCCCGCTGCTATAAATGCCTGCATAAGGCGATAAGGAGTCCAAGGCTCTTCCCTGCCAGGCTTCATAACAACCGGTATCTTTAAAGCAATGGATGGAAGCCATAGCGAGTTGACCGCGGGAGAATTACTCGGCATAACCAAGCCCAACGCTTCAGTTGTTGGGTAAAAACAGACCGGTGCCCCTGCCTGCTCACCAAATCCCTGATCGAGAATCGAAAAGTCTATCCCCCTGGTCAGTCCATTAAGAATTAATTCTAAATGGGTAAGCGCATAATGAATTTTGTCCATGTTGCGCTGCACCATAACATGAGGCAAACCACTGGTAGATGAAAGAGTCTCCAAGTAATCCTTGGCGGATTGCATGTGACCGTCGTCACCAATTGGCAAAGATTCTTTGAGAAACAACTCACCAGCCTTTGAACTGATGTCGATCAATTCACGGGTGGAAAACTTACTCAAGGCTTCGCGTGCACGACCAATTTCACGGAGATCTCGGCGAATAATTCCGGCATTAACCTGACTCAAGGTAGCTTTGACTGTCCCGTCGCGGTAATCCTTAACTTCTGATTCGTTGTAGCTGCGATATGGCTTTCCAAGCCGTAAACAAGATATATGTGGAATATTCATGATAATTAATAGACTCCTTCTACGATTTTTTTCTCCATAGCTCCAAATGGGCGAACCTCAGCGACTCCATCCCAGGGTGCTTCATCCCAAGGTTTACGCCTGAGAGCTTCGTCGCGTTCAAGAAAACGTGGCATAAAAAATTCCTTTGTCAAGGTCGTCAACTCGACTCTACCCCAATTATCATATTCGACTGCTTTGTTGGTATCGGGGTTGACGACTCTGAGAACGGCACGTGGTTGTGGTGCATAGTATGCGATCGAATAATCATTGTCCGGACCAATGGGGTGATGGCGGGCCAATCCCATAAGAGTGTTTCCATAGGTCGGCACAAATCCAATTTGCCCGCCTTCACATACCTCCTCAACAAGAAATCGGGCGTATTGCTTATCCATCGTGGTACCTCCACAAAATACTCCCTTGATGCCAGCCTTGACCAAGTCTTTTCTCTCTGCCAATGCTTCTAATAGTTTGGGTGTAGTAAAGAGTGCACTAACACTGCGGTGTTTAAGGATGGTAAGAGCCTGATCGACCACGTGATCCATGTAGGCACGGGCTTGGTCAAATTGTTTGCCAGAAATGAGTCGCTTTACCCAGCGAGGATCCAAATCGACAAAGAAACATGAACACCCACGTTCGTTGGCAAGATGTTCAATTGCAAGACGTAGACGACGAGGTCCAGTTGGTCCAACCATCATCCAGTAGTGGTTTTTCGGAAAATGCTCGTCGCTTAGCGTTTCGGAGAAGGCTGTGTAATCGATACGAAAATCATCCCAACCAATTCGCTGTTTCGGCATACCGGTTGTTCCTCCAGTTTCAAAAATATTGAATGGTCGACCGTCATAGGCTTTAGGCACCCATACACTATTGGGCAAATCACGAAGCCACTCATCCTGAAAATTGGGAAACTTCTGGCAAAGATCATCGAAATTGGAGACCTCTTCGATTGGATTCCAGTTCTGCTCTTTAGCCCAGTCCAGCCAAAAGGGACAACCGGTTTCTGGCGAAAAGTGCCACTTTATGATATCCGCGACATGAGCATCAAGCTCATCCGCCGCTTGTTTAACTTCTTGTTCGTTCGGCATAGGATAAATCAATAAAACTTGTTTTTACAAATTCACAATTCGCTCTTCTTTGGGAAAAATTTATCGAGGGTTTCTTTGGAGGGAGGTTCGGTTAAAAGTGACACTATCACCAATACGACAGCTGAGGCACCAAAGCAGATTGCCGCCGGGACAATTCCAGGCCCTACCATGTATTCACCGCCATATCCGGACTCATGGAAATAATAAAGCCAAGTCAAAAGTGCGGCGATAATGCTGGCAATGCCCCCTTGTTTGGTTGTCCTCTTCCAGTAAAGTGCTGCAAAAATTACTGGGAAAAGCGCTGAGAATCCACTGAAGCACCAAATGGCCAGATCAAAGACATTGGCATTTTTGGCAAGCATCGCCAATCCATAAGTTAAAGCAACAATCGCCACAATAAAACATCTCGCAATGAAGATTATTTGCTTATCAGAATACTTATCAGGGCCTGACCTATGAATAACAATGTCATTGGTAAAAATCGTGCCTAGGCAAAGAAACTGAGAATCTAAGGAAGACATGATGGCCGCAAGAACTCCCGCAGTCAAAAGTCCAATAAGCACGGGGTCACCGACTAAAAGGTTTAGCATGGCGGAAAGAACTGCAGGGGGTGGAATCCCAGGGGGAAGAACCCCACTTGCCCATGCACCGACAAGAACGCATGGAACCCATACTATCATTATACAAAGAGGATGGGCGATGACAGTAAGTCTAAAGGATTTAGCGCTGCGAGCGGTTAACCAATGCTGGAAAAGGTGGGGAAACATTCCCACACTCAGCGGAATGAAAAGATATGTAACGAAAGTTACAAATGGGATGCCAAGCTCGCGCTCGAAGGAAACAAGTTCACCTGTCTTGGCGTTTTTCTTTTTAAATTCTGCGTTAACCGGTTTACGCCAAAAGTGTGGTTGCTGATTTGTAAGATTTGACTTTTCTGAACCAACAACACGGCCAATTGTTTTTGGTGGGAGGTTTTCCTTAAGCTGCTCGGATTTTTTGTCGAAATGATAATCCTGTACAATTAAACCCTTCTCATTGATACGAGCAGGTACTTTCCCGGCATTATTGATGCCTCCAAGAGCATTAATAATGAAAGTGAAGGCAACTAAGCCCATAATCATGAAAACAATTGTCTGGAAAGTATTGGCAAAGGCCGCCCCTCGGGAGCCACCCATGAACACATAACTGAGAACCACCAAAGAGACCACCAAACCAGTGAGCCATGGTGGTACCCCTCCCAGCCACTGTGGTGCTGTGGGGTTGGTGAACAACTCTGGAAAGGCACCTGCGGTTACTGGTTCGATTGTTTTACCCGCTCCAATAATTCCAATCAGTAGATAGGGAATTACCAGAAGAACTAAAATGGGAAAAAGAAGGTAGCCAATAGAATCCGACTCAAAACGTGCACGAAAAAATTGAATTTGCGTAATGAACCCATGCTTTTTTCCAAACGCCCAAAGCCTGATCCCGATGAGGAAAAAAATTGCGGCATGCACCAACCCGCTAATCGAGGCCATAAGGCCATAAGTACCAATCCCGCGCTCAAAGGATTTTCCAGTAGAACCAACAAGGGCGAAAGCTGTCATGGTCGTACCAAAGACGCTCATCAAGAGCAAAAATGGTCCTATGCTATGGCTTGCAACGAAGTAGTCCTTACTGGTTCCCCTGAATAGACGGTTACTAAAAAAGCCCAAAGCCAAAAGTAGGCAAAGATAGCCAATGATTACGAAGAGTGTGGTCATTTAATTACCTCAATGTGGTTGGGTTGATTTCCTATTCTTCTTCGGCGAATTTTTCCAAATCGTGTGGCCATGCAAAACGAATTGCCAGCCAACCAAGAAAAGCACAGGCAATTGAGAAAGTGGCATGATATGCAAGACCAATAGGCATAAACCCAAAAACTAAACCTGAATCTTCCCACCACCAAAAGTCTTGATGCAAGAAGAAGAGAATTACGAAGAGAGACCAGACGATTGTTTTCCCCATGTTTGTCTTGCCCTTAATTATTTTCCAATAGCGTAAAGATGAGTCTGCGTCGCGACATACAGAGTTTTGTTTGCGACAACCGGTGAACTGTAAACGGGTGCTCCCATGTTAATGGTCTTAACTTTCGGTTTTTCTTTTCCGTGGTCGATGACTAGCAAATCACCATCTTCATTCCCAAGAAGGACTTTACCGTCAACTACCAAAGTAGAACCCCAGATCCTGCTAAAAGAATCATGGGTCCAGTAGACTTTACCAGTATTTGCATCAAGGCAATGGATAATTCCTGCGTATTCTGCGATGTAAACGAGGTCCTCATGAACTGAGACTGTTGAAATGGTGCGTCCCACATCCATATTTTTCCAAAGAATTTTACCATTGCTTGCATCAATGCAAGATAATCGCCCCACTCCATCTCCATGCTCAGGATCTTGTCCGATGGCGCAATATACTTTGTCTTCATAAAGAACAGGTGTGCCAATGAGCTCACTTGGCCCGGGCGGAGTTGCATAGGGAATCTTCTTACCATCTTTGTCTTTGCGATAGCTTAATTCATTGCAGTCAACCTTCCACTTTGGTTCAAACAAATCATACCCGTCCTCATCTTTTTCGGTTTTGTTTAAATATCCGTAACAATATCCGTCTGTTCCCCCCCAAATAAGAATTTCTTCACCTTTAATTTTTCCAAAAGTTAATGAGGACCAAGCTGCATGCAAAGCTCCTGCGCTTGCTCCCGAACCATCCTCCCCGATAAGTTCGCCGGTGTTTTTATCCAGAGCAATCCAACTGGGTGAAAGGGGGCTAGGAATATTAGTATGTGACCAATCCACTCCATTAGAGGTGGCAACAAAAATAGAATCTCCAATAATGAGAGGGGATGAACTTGTTACATTGTGAGGAAAAACACCCAGTTGATCTCTCATGTCGTACATCCAAATTATGTCTGCATCCAGTTTTTCGTTCAATGAATCCTGAGTACCTTTGGGTTTAACATAGTTGGCTTCATCCATGAACGGTCCATCATTGCCATTTTTGAAGCCTTCGATGTCGAGGCACACTACCTCACATTTATTAGTTACCACATAGACTCTATTGCCTTCAATTGCAGGTGACGAACATACGCCTATGTATTCCCAATCACTCACTTTTCCTGCCCCTAATTTTGGGATAACAAGTTGCCACTCAATTTCACCGCTTTTTTCATTAAAGCACATCACTATTCCGCGGTCTCCCTTCTTGCCGGAGTCACGTGGTGACTCATTGTTTGTTCCTGCAAAAACCCTTCCATTGGCTATGGTTACATTTCCATACGCCTGCGAACCCAACTTAGCTACCCACTTGATATTTTTGGTAGTGCTCATATCAACGCTTTCGTCATCATTCATCTCACCGGGTTCAAAATCCAAGTCCAGTCCGGTCTCAAGTGAGACCATATTGCGCGTGGCATCTCCTCCCCAAGTTGGCCAATCTGCCGCGGAAAGATTTGATGTTAATAAAAGAGCATAGAGTATGTACTTTATTTTTTTCATTGGGATGATCTTTGGTTGTAAATTAGTTTTGGGTGACTGAAATGTTATCGATGTAAACTTTCTTTTTACTTTGCGGAGACATTGCATAAATCCCCGGAGCTCCGTGGCGATGAGCGTTTGCATGCTCAATTTCCAGAGTCCACTCTTCCGGTTCCTCTTCATCTTTTGGCCATGCCTTGGCACGAATCAACCCGTTCCCCATTTCGTCTACATCAACCGTTGTTTTGAGACGATACCATGATTTGGTTTTAATGGAAAAGGGAACGGAGTGCCGAAAGCGATCGAAATTAGAGACCACTTCCAATTTCTGGCTATTACCCACCAAGACAATAATGTATCGCTGATGAATAAGACCGATATTTGATTTTGTACGCCGATCTCCATCAGTCATGACATCAGCTTCCATCGTGTAATCCTTCATATCCATATGTCCAATGAAATTTATTGCTCGTTGAAATAGAACGCGATCCAGGGTGTTTCCTGCCACCTTATTCTCGTCCATATCCTGCACTTGCCACCTCATTCTTGCGCCAAGCCATGAAAGCGGAGGATACGAAAATGCAATATCATCAGTACTGGTATTGGAAAATGTATAACCTTCTTCGAAATCTTCCTTGTAAGGAAGATTGGGCAACACCCTGCCTCTTGTTACACCAGAAAGATTTCCATATGACACCTTAAGTGCTCCGGCTGAAAGTGAGGCATTTTGATCGGCTCTAAGCACCCCCTGTTCAAGAATTGCATCTAATTTAGACTTCACTTTGGCTGTCGGTGGAATCCATTTCTCCCAACTTGGATTTTTTTGATCGGAGCCATAGTTATTGATTTTTGTAATTCTTTTTCCTCTCGTATCCAATGCAAAGATATCAAATTTCTGACTACTTCCTGCTTTGAGTGCAAATTCGGCTGGCACGATTTGCAAAGACGCGGAAATCAAGTCCGTCGAACCACTGGAGATATGCTTTAGTTCTTCCTGTGGCTTGACCACAAAAGGAGGTGAAGGAGTGTCAGAACCGAAACAATAAAGCTTTTTCTTCGACTGGACAAAAACCCTTCCATGAGCAACAGCAGGTGCCGCCAAACAAGCCGAACCCAAATCAATTTCACTTTGAATTATAGCATGATCTCCTTCATCAGTGACAACAAAGACTTTTCCATCAAACATTGGAACATACAGTTTGCCATCCGCCCAAGTGGGAGAAGCGTGTATTTGATCAGGAGCAAGCTTCAACACCCAATACTCCTCTCCAGAATCAGCATCAAGGCACACTAATTCACCACGCTTGATGGTTGAATAGACCCTTCCTTCACGATAGACAGGTGTGCTGGTAAAAGCTTCAATACCATTGTTTCTCCATACTTCATTATCTTTACCAAGTATTAAAATGTCATCTCCCAATGCAGGCATTTTTTCAGGCTTCTTAATCGCAACCATTCTGCCAATAATGGTACTGTCGATGTTCTCCTTACCATGAACTGCAATGATACTGTCTTTGTGAATGACTACACCTGCGTTAACGCCGCCATATGACATTTGAAATCGCCATAATGCCTGACCAGTACGGGCATCGATACATACCACATGACCACACCCGGTTCCGCTGTAAAATACTCGCCTGCCGTCAGGTAAATCCTCAAATGTCAGCGGTGCAAAAGAGCTGTCCTTCGGCGTTATGCCTGGGGTTGAAGACCAAACCAAATCACCAGTATCTTTATCAAATGCATAAAAGCGATCCCTTGCCGGACCTTGTTTTCCCCAGTTTGCGGTAATTGCGTGAATAATTACCAAATGACCATCTATACATGGTCCTCCAGTCCTGCCGTTAGGGAATGTAAGCCTGGCAAATTCTTCCATAAGAGAACGTTCCCATAATTTGTTACCCTCGGAATCATAACCTATCAGTAATCCTGGACTAGTCTGGAAATAGACATTTCCTGATGCAGGATCAACACAGGCAGCACCCACTCCATAACGGTTATATACAATATCACTAATGAAATCGCTGTGTCTCTTCTGCCAAAGAATGTCGCCCGTACTCGCGTCAAAACAAACCAATGCCTCCTGAAGGTCATCCGTTATACCGTAGTATCCGAATTGATATGCTTTCCCTCCTGCTATTACCGGAACGCCACCGCCTTGAATATCATGAGACCAGATTAGCGACTTATTCAAATCAGAAGGAAGTCCAGTTTGGTCGGATACTCCAGTACCTTCTGGTCCCCGCCAATATAACCAATCGGAATTGACGGAAGTTTTTACAACCACTTTTTCGGATTTTACTATTTTAGGAACACAACCTTGATTAAATAGGCTGTACAAGAAAAACATGAAAATTGAAAAAACTTTTAAAGACATAATAAAACTAAAGTTTGCAGGGTTACGAAAATAATTTAGTACTTGTATGTACTATTTTTGTCAAACTTCCTTATTTGGAATAAATTTTTAATTTTGAGAACCAATCAGCAAAAATCCTTTCCTCCGGCACTAAGGGCATGTTGGTTAAAAATTAATGCCAAGTTTAAAAATAACCTTTCAGAATTTGGGTTAACTCCTGATCAATACTCTGTTCTAAGGTGGTTATATGAAAACAAGATGAATCCACTTTGCCAAAAAGATCTCAAAAGATTGATGTTCACTGACGCAAATAATATTGCCAATTTAGTGGGTCGTATGGAAAAAGCCGGTCTAATAATTAGACATTGTTGTCTTAAGGATAAAAGGAGGAATCTCTTAGCTTTAAGTTTAAAGGGCGAAGATTTTCTAAAAAAAACAAAAAGTGTGGCTACCAGAATTACGCATGATGCTTTTGCTGGTATGAGCAGAGCAGAGAAAGAGAAGATGCTTTACCTATTGAAGCAAGTTTGTACAAAAATCCACTCTGCATAATTATTGATCTGTACCCATTTTTACACAAATCCAATTACCATCACTAGACCTGCAATGCAATCTGCCATTGGCATAAGACGGAGGAATCCAATTATCCTTGCCTGAAAGTAATTGGAAACTCGCTAATTCTTCAAATTTGTCCGGGGTTGCCCGGATAAGTGCAATTTCCCCGCTCTCACTTAGAAATATAATCGTCTCCCTAACCATAATTAAACTTCCCAGTCCATAACCCTTTTTCTGCCAAGCGATCCTACCGGAATTGGCATTTAAGCAAAAAATGGTTGAAAATTTGGAGTGCCCACCTGCCTGCCCATGAATACCGTATATATGATCTTCTTTAAGAATCGAGCTAGACATTTGGGCGGATATTTTATCAGTCTTCCATATAGTTTTCGGTATCTTCCCAGAGAAATCAATCAGTGCAGAACCTTTCCCATAGGCACTGGAAATAAAAATGTTTTTTCCAAATTCAAGAGGTTGCGAAGCATTGATTCCATATCTTGTTTTGTGCGGGTAAGTGAATAGCTCCCTTCCATCACCCACATCATGAATGGAGAGACCCGAATCATGAAAGATAATAATATGATCTTCTTTTTTACTCTTGAAAGGAGTCGAATAAGAGGCACCGTACTTACCTGCACGCCAAAGTACCTCTCCCTGCTCCCTGTCTAGGGCTATTATACCACCTTTTTCTCCTCCAATTGGAAGAATGACTTTCTTCCCTAAAATCATTGGTGAGGCAGCAAACCCCCAGGTTGGGCGGGTGCCTCCGAGGTCTTCAACGACATTTACGTTCCACAAGATTTTACCACTTTGGGAATCCAGACAATAAAAGTCTCCATTGTGGAGAAGAACAAATAAGTTATCCCCATCTATCACTGGAGTAGATCGACTGCCACCTTTGAAATAATTGTCTCCTCTTGGGCACGGAAACGCTTTTTTCCAAATTATTTTTCCAATCGAGACATCTACACAGATAAGATTTATTTTTCCTTCATTATATCCTTTAGTGAAAGCCTTGCCGTCACTTTCAATAATAGATGAATAGCCGAATCCAGCATCCAATTTCCATAAAATTTCGGGTTCTTCGTTGCCCCAAAAAGATCGCAAACCTTTCTCCTCTGAGAAAAAAGTTCCATTGGATCCACCGAATTTTGGCCAATCGGCAGAAAAAACTACCATTGTGTAACAAAAAAAAGGCAA
>MDSZ01122659.1_pt1 | contig 16611 bp, 14 predicted proteins | sample 811201 | NCBI WGS metagenome assembly MDSZ01 (sample SAMN05326647, study PRJNA326480) | marine metagenome | isolation source: seawater | place: Indian Ocean: North | collected 2010
AGACCAAGTTATGAAATTAGAGCAAGAGGTGAACAAACAAATCCTTTTGAACAAAAAGCTAGAAATTTCAATACAAAACTTTGATGAAGCAAAAAAATCCGGTGCTGAGGCTTTGTTTGGTGAAAAATATGGTGAAGAGGTGCGTGTTGTTAATACCGGCGACTATTCTGTTGAGCTTTGCGGAGGCACTCATGTCAACAGGACTGGAGAAATTGGCTCTTTCAAGATCTTAGAAGAATCATCTTTATCATCAGGAGTAAGACGTATCTTTGCTGTTACGGGTGAAGCATCCCTAAAAGAGATGCAAAAGAATGATTCTATCTTAAATGCTCTTCAGAAAGTTTTACACACTCCCCCAGATTTGATGGAGGAAAGGATATCGGGACTTTTAAAAGAAAAAAAACATCTTGAGAAAAAAATAAAGTCGGAAGTATCTGAAATTAATTTTACTGATTTACTTTCTGAAGCAGAGCATATTAATAATTGGATAATGATACTTAAAAAAATTAAAAATACAAGCAAAGATGGTTTGAAAATTATAGGAGATAAGATGGCAAATAGAATGGAAAATGGTGTCTGTGTCTTATTCTCTGAGGGTGAGGAGAAGCCTAATGCTTTAGTAGTGGTATCAAAAAGCTTGATTGATTCTGGCATTTTAGCTGGAGATTTAGCCAAGAATATAGGAGAATTCATGGGTGGAGGAGGTGGAGGTAAGCCCCATCTTGCAACCGCAGGCGGTAGAGATAATATTGTTATTGATGATGCATTAAAAAAATCAAAAAATTTTATAACTAATCTTTTAAGAGAAATTTAAAACTATGCAGTTTGAAAAAACTTCTGATGGATATTTTGTCTATATAGAAAAAAATGAACGGATTATGGAAAAGATCACACAGTTTTGTATCAACAACCATATATCAAATGCTCAATTATCTGGTATCGGTGCGGTGAAAAATACAGAGATAGGTGCGTTCGATGTGCAAAGTAAGAATTACATCAGAAAAAATTTCAAATCGGTAATGGAGTTGGTTTCTTTTCAGGGAAATATTACCCTTAAAGACAATCAACCATTTGCGCATGCACATGTCACAATTTCAGACCATGAAATGAACACAAAAGGGGGACATCTTTTTGATGCAACTGTTGCTGCAGTTGGAGAATTTTTCATTCGCAAGATACCAAACAGTGTAGCTCGCAAATTAAACCATGATGTTGGTTTACCTTGTATATTTATGGATAATAATTTTGAGTAGAAATATGAAAAAAATAATAAAAACAAAAAATGCTCCTGAAGCAATAGGCCCATACAACCAAGCTGTTAGTGTAAATGGTTTATTGTTTACTGCAGGCCAGATAGGTATAAATCCTTCAACAGGTACTCTAGTTGAAGGTGGAGTCGAAAAAGAGATTGATAGAGTTATGTCGAACCTGGATGCGATTCTAGATTCAGAAGGTCTTGATAAAGCCCATATTGCAAAGCTAACGGTCTATGTTACTGACCTATCTAATTTTGATGTTGTTAATAATGCTTTTAAAAAATATTTCGGTGATGTTGCCTTTCCTGCTAGATCTACAGTAGAGGTCTCAGCCTTACCTTTGGGTGCATTGGTTGAGGTTGATTGTATAGCTTTTTTATCTTGATGCTTCAAAAGGTTTATATTATTCTGGCCCTAACATTAAATCTTACTTTCTCACAAGATACTGACACCACCATCCAAAAAAGCCCAAAAAAAGCTTTTTTATATTCAATTGTGCCTAGCGGAGGTCAGATATATAATGGTAAATGGCTGAAAGCTCTTTTTATAATTGGTCTTGAAATTGCGTCTGTGCAGCAATGGAGTAAATACCGAGAGGAACATAAGAATTGGAGTGTCGAATCAGCCCTCACAAAACACCAATATCTTGAAAAAAGGAATAAGTATGCTTGGTGGATATGGTTCTTTTACATGTTTGGAATGCTAGAAGCTGTTGTGGATGCCCACCTTTATCCCTTTGATAATATTATGGAGTCAGATATACAAAACTCAAATCAAGGAGGTCAAGAAAAGTATGAATAAGCGAGAGCAATGGGGGTCAAGAATTGGTTTTATATTGGCAGCGTCTGGATCTGCTGTTGGCCTTGGTAATATTTGGAAATATCCTCATATGGCAGGCGAGAATGGTGGAGCAGCGTTTACGGTCATTTATTTGATTTGTATTCTAATTGTTGGGCTACCAATTGTGATAGCAGAGTTTGTAATAGGTAGAAAGACTCAATTAAGTCCTGTAGGTGCGTTTAAGGTTTTGGCTCCAAATACAAATTGGAAATTTGTTGGTGTGCTAGGTGTCTGCGCAGCATTTGTGATTTTATCTTTTTATGGTGTTGTAGGTGGCTGGACTCTTCGTTACACCATGCTCTCACTTTTTGGTGGTTTTCTAGAATTTTCCGGAAACCCAGAACTGGCAGGTAAACAATTTAAATCCTTCATCTCAAATCCGATTAATCCTGTTTTTTGGCAAATTATTTTTATGACTCTGACAATTATGGTAATTATTAAGGGTGTAAAAGGAGGTATCGAAAAATGGGCTAAGATTATGATGCCCGCAATTCTGGTTATCTTAGGAATCTTGATGTTCCGCGGATTGACGCTTCCAAATGGCACAAAAGCTCTAGAGTTTCTATTTTCACCTAAGTTCGAAGATTTAACTGCTTCAAGTATTGTTTTGGCTTTAGGACATGCTTTTTTTACACTGAGTCTTGGTATGGGAACAATGATAACCTACGGTAGCTATTTAAGGAGAGATCAAAATCTCTTAACATCTGCGTTGTGGGTTATACTTTTAGATACTATGATCGCAATTATGGCTGGAGTAGCAATATTTGCGACTGTATTCGCATTGGGAGCTAATCCAGACTCTGGTCCTGGACTGATTTTTGTTGCTTTACCAAGCATATTCCCAAAATTAGCTGGAGGTACCTTTTGGGGTGCACTGTTCTTCTTTTTACTTTTCATGGCAGCATTAACTTCAGCTATATCGATATTAGAGGTCATTACAGCATATTTTATAGATGAAAAAGGTTGGACCCGTGAAAAAGCTACTTTCACTTTTGGGTCATTAGTTACGGGAGTTGGAATATTTTGCTCAATGTCGATGGGTGGTTTTAATGATTTTAATACTATATTTAATATTTCTTTTTTTGATTTCTTAGATTATTTATCATCTAAGTATATGCTTCCTATAGGTGGTATGTTAACTGCTTTATTCGTATTAATGAAATGGGGTGTGGGTGATTTTATTAGTGAATTAATTACAGGTATGGAAAAGAAAAATATAGATCCTTTTATAGTCAAAATACTTTTCATTATTTCAGCTCTTGTTGTTGGATTTATTATTTCCAACGAGATTATTGCCATTATAACTGGAAACCCAATTTTAGGATAGAATAATATGCTAGTTGAAAAAATTTTCCCAAGAGAAACAAAAAGATACACTGATTTCAAAATATTTTTTGTTCGGGTAAGTGGGTTTATTGAAAAAAACTCTATGATGAGACTTTTTGTAATATGGTCATTGACTGTTTGTGGGACTGTATTATCAGCTGGTATAGAAAATAGGTTTGTTTATTGGAGCTGGTCAGATACCTTAATAGGATTAACCAAGCTTATAATAATAACAGTGGTATTTTTTTTAATTTTGCGACCGAATAAACTGTGGACACTAGGATCAAAGAGACTAAATACTAATGAATTGGGAAGACACACACTTATGGCATGTCTCTTTATGCTTTTTGGTGGTATTGGAAGTGAAGTAGATTTTGGAAAATTTATGCTTAACTTATTTCCTTATCTTGCAGGTTTTTTAGGTGCAGCTTTAGTTTTTCAGTGTCCACTCAAATTGGATGAGTCAAAGGGTGAGTGGTTTGTAGAGAGCTGGGAAAATAAACAGTATTTTTTAGGACTTTCGTCCCTATTTCTTTTAGTTGCAATCATAGCTGGGTTCTATTTTGATGACCCAATTCTTAGTACTGTAGCGATGGTTAATTTACCGTTTTCTGTGGTAGCGCTGATTTTTCCAAAACATGTTCGTCACTTACAAAGAGCTAGATTTTTTCCGTTGTTTATTTTTTCTTTATTTTTATGTGTGAGGGCCCCTTGGTTCTTAGCTCCACTGACAATTTTCTTCTTCTTTCTTCGTACAGTAAACTATTTTAGGTATGGTATAGCCTATCCATCTTTTGGTGTTGATTTTGATGAGACTACTTTGTACAAAGATGTATGATGTGATAATTGTTGGTGCAGGTCCCTCAGGAACATCGGCTGCACTTTATGCTAACCGGTTAGGACTAAAAGCCATTTTATTAGATAAATCTAGTTTTCCAAGAGATAAAATATGTGGAGACGCTTTATCAGGAAAAACTGTTCGTGTACTTCGAGATTTAGATCTTCTTGAAGGTGTAAAAAAATTGGAAGGCGCCACAATTGGAAGAATCACATTCGGAAGTCCAGGTAATCAGCATTTTAATGTTCAACTGAAAGGCTCAGAACAAAATGATTATATCACAGAAGGATACGTAATACCTAGAAAAGTTTTTGATAATTTTCTTTTTCAAAAGGCGGCTGAAGTTACTGAAACAAGGCAGAGGTTTAACGTTAAGGATATAATTAAGGATGGAGAAAATGTCTCTGGGGTTGAAGGCGTAAATGCGGATGGTAATTTAGAGCGAATAGAGGCTCCCATAATAATGGGAGCTGATGGGCCAAATTCTATAGTATCAAGAAAAATGGATTTGTATGAGATGGACATGAAAAATACAGCTGTTGCTTTACGTTGCTATTATAAGGGAGTGGAGGGATTAACAAATCAAATTGAGCTACATTATATTGAAGAAGTAAATCCTGGCTACTTCTGGTTGTTCCCTGCTGGTAACGGTACGGCAAACATTGGTATTGGACTAAGTAAAGATGAGGCGAAGAAAAAAAATACAAAGCTTAGGGATATATTAGATCAGGTGATTAATTCTGATAGATTTAGAGACAGATTTAAAAATGCTAGGCCGATGGAGAAACCAACAGGGTGGAACCTTCCACTTGGAAGAATTAAAAGGGCTAATCATGGCAATGGCTACATGCTTCTTGGTGATGCCGCGGGCTTGGTGGATCCATTTACTGGCGAGGGAATAGGCAATGGAATGGTGTCCGGGATGCACGCTTCTAAAATTGCGTCTAAGGCTGTAGAATTGAACAATTATAAAGATGATATTCTAGAAGAATATGATACACTTTTATGGAATGAACTTGGCGGAGAGCTTCGAACAAGTTCAAAACTTGCCGATCTAGCTAGATATAGTTTTCTTCTTAACTTTGTGATAAGTCGAGCAGTTAGGAATAAAGGGGTTCGGGATATTATCTCAGGTATGCTATCGCAAGAAATTTCTAAGGATGACCTCTCAAAACCAAGTTTTTATTTTAAAATATTATTTTCATAGAAATGGATCGCAAAGAATTATTGAGGGAAATTAATCTATCAAGTTATGTTGCTTTTGATTTTGAGACAACAGGCCTTAGGTTTTCTAGTGACCGTATTATCGAGGTTGCGGCAATACGTTTTGTTGATGGGGAGATCTCGGATCGTTTTGTAACACTTGTTAACCCAAATCAGAGTATCCCTCCCATGATTACAAAAATCACCGGGATTACGAATCAAATGGTGGCAAACAAACCTTTTGAGAAAGAAATTCTTGATGATTTAATATTGTTTATTGGCAAGGATCCGCTTGTAGCTCACAATATTAACTTTGACAAAAACTTTTTAGACGCTCTTTGCGTTAGATATGGAAAAGAACCTAATGAAAATTTGATCTACGACACTTTACAATTATCGAGGTGCATGGCATTTGAGGAGGCTGTATTTAACCTTGGATCTATTTCGGAATATTTTGGACTATCATCATCCGGAAGTCACAGAGCTGAAAAAGATACAGAAAACTGCGGCAAGATATTTTTAGACCTAATAGAAGAACTATCTAGCTACCCACTTGAAATCATCACAAAAGTTTTAAGGCTTGTAAAAAAAACTAAATTAGCGAACAAAAACTTATTCAATGATATTGCAAATTTAATGAGCTCGAAAGGTGTGCTAGATGGTAACCTGTCTAAATCAAAGTTAGATAATAGCCTTAAACCAAATACTTTTTTTTCTCAGGGAAGTAATAATATTGATAATATAAAAGTTATAGATATGTTTGGTGATGATGGAATAATAAGCGAAAAATATAAAAAATTCGAATTTAGGTTTAACCAGGTCAAGTTTGCCGAATACGCAGAGAATACGTTATGTAATGATATTGGCATAGGAGTAGTTGAAGCTGGAACTGGACTCGGGAAAACTATAGCTTATCTTTTTGCTGCTTTAAAGAAGTCCACAAACTTCGAAAATGAAGGACCCACTGTGGTATCCTGTAATACCAAACATCTACAGGATCAATTGTTCTATAAAGATTTACCTCAGCTTGTTGATTTTGCTGATATATCAATCAATGCTGTCATGATCAAAGGAAGGAATAATTATTTATGTAAAACACGTTTAGACTGGTTAATCGCGCAGTCCGATACGATGGATGAAATTGATATTGATGCGATACTGCCGATTATATTTTGGGAGCATCATACAAAAACAGGAGACATCTCTGAGTGCAATGGATTTTATAATTCTAGAAGAACATGGCTGCAGTCTTTGTTTTCAAGTGAGCCGGGATTTTGTACCGGTGAGGTTTGCAATACTCATCGAGGTTGCTACTATGGCAAATTGAGGCAGGCGGTTTTTAAGGCGCATATTATCGTAATAAATCATTCTCTTCTTTTAATTGAAGCATCTGGGTCGAACCTGTTGCCAGAATTTAATTCAATCATTGTTGATGAGGCTCATAACCTAATTAAGAGCGCCTACGACCAATACCGAATAGATTTTAGCAAAAAAAATATATCTTTTTTATTAGATAGTTCAGATCCTAGCCATCCAAGAAATGTAAGGTGGAATAGTATTCTTTTAAAAATTGGTGACACAGAGCCTAGGATTAAGAAAATGAGGGATGAATTAAAAGAGATAATTGCTGATACTCAATTATCATTAAAAGAATTTATGAAAGCAATTTCAGAAGAGAACGAGTATCTTTTTGATTTAGAAAGGTCATACCAAGAGAAACCTATCATTAGAAACATTGAAAAAAAATATGCATCTGTGAATCAAGAGCTAAAAGATCTTAAGAGCAAAATCCAAAAAGTTTTTCGAGTACTTGATAAACTTAAAAAAGCAACGTTAGAAGTTGACCCTACCAGAGAAAAATACCGACTGTTGCATAAAACGTTAGAGCGTGAGCACGAAATAATTACTATGATATTTGAAAATATTATGCTTTTAACGGAGAATCAAGATCTAGACTGGGTTTATTGGCTGGAAGGTGATTTCAAAAGGATTGGATCTAAAAAACAAGATCTAGAGGTTTCTCTGCATGCCTCTTTAATTGATGTTGGAAAAAAGTTAAATCAAACTCTTTTTAAAAAAATTGATCACTGTTTGCTTACTTCAGCAACTTTGAAGGTAAATGATTCATTCGATTATTTTTTACTTAGAAATGGACTAGACATGCACTCAGATGTCCATAAAAAAGATTTTATTAGTCCATTTTTTTATAGCGATCAGGTAAGTTATTATCAATACGGTGGCGCAAAAGACATGTCAAAAGATCCCCATGAAATGGGAGATTTGATTTATTATTTACACCAAAAATTTCAAAAAAGAATGATGGTTCTATTTACATCTAGAAAAACACTATCCGATACTGCGGATGTTTTAAGAAACAAAGAAGGAGGAAGAAACTTACCGCTATTTGCTCAAACTAGCGGAGCCTCCAGGCCGGGAATAATTAGAGGAATGCACCAACATAGTAATGGAATACTTTTTGGTACAAATAGTTTTTGGGAGGGTGTGGATCTTCCAGGCGAATTATTGGAAATTCTCGTTCTTGTTAAGCTTCCATTTGATGTTCCTTCTGATCCACTAATAAAATCATATTCTGAATATATCTCAAAAATTGGTGGGAATAGTTTTATGGAATTCTCTCTTCCTGAATGTGCGATTCGATTTCGCCAAGGTTTTGGACGATTAATAAGAACCACTAGTGACACCGGGAAGTTTATTTGTCTGGATAATAGAATAGTATCCAAGAGGTATGGAGAAATATTTTACAGGTTTCTTCCCGTAGAGATGAATTCGTTTTCCGAAGTTACAACAATCAGATAACTAACATTTTTAATTAGCCAATTGGATTGGTTTAAGTAACTTCCATAAATTCATCAATGGAAACCCTGACTATATCTTCCAAATCCTATAAGCTTAAAGATTTTTCTGCTTTATTTAGAGGAAGGGTAAAAATTAAACTTACTAACTCTTCCAAAATAAAGATTAAGCGATCAAGACAGAGGCTGAACAGTAGAATCAATAAGGGTGATATTATATACGGTGTGAATACGGGTTTTGGCAAACTAAGTGATGTTCAGATTAAAAAAACTGATCAAGAGTTATTGCAGCTTAACCTCATACGCAGTCACGCAACTGGAGTTGGAGAACCCCTTGGTATCGGAATCTGTCGAACAATCATGGTCCTTAAATTACTTACTTACGCAAAAGGCTATAGCGGAGTGAGCATCGATCTAGTTGAAAAAATTATTCAGCTTTTGAATAAGGATATTGTACCTTATATTCCCAAAAAAGGTTCGGTAGGAGCTAGTGGAGACCTTGCTCCATTAGCTCATCTAGGGCTCACACTTATTGGAGAAGGTGTCTCATACTATGAAGGTAGAAAGATGAGAACTAAATCAGCTCTAAGTAAGGCAAAAATAAATCCGATTAGTCTTAAAGCTAAGGAAGGAATAAGCTTAATCAACGGTACCCAAGTTTCTTCCGCCATAGCTATTTCAACTCTTCTAAGTGGCGAAAATTTATTAAAAACTTCTGATGTAATTGGAGCCATATCTGTAGAAAACAGCTTATCAAGCAGAGAAGTTTTTCGCTCTGAGGTTCATCAATTAAAGGAGCATAAAGGACAAAGAGATTCAGCTAGGAATATATACAGAATGCTTAAAGGAAGTAAAATTGTAGGTTCTCACAAAAACTGTGACAAAGTACAAGATCCTTACAGCTTCCGCTGTATTCCGCACATTCATGGAGCATGCAGAGACACCTATGATTCTGCAAGGAAAATTATTTTGGATGAAATCAATAGTGTTAGCGATAATCCGCTGGTTCTTAGTTCAGGGGAGATTATAAGCTCTGGACATTTTCATGGCGAGCACCTCGCGCAGTCTATGGATAATTTATCCATATCCTTTTCTGAGCTTGCTGCGGTCTCTGAAAGAAGAATATATTTTTTCATGAAAGGTATACCTGAAATAATTCCACCTTTTGTAACTAAAAAACCAGGTCTCGAATCAGGCTATATGATGGCACATGTGACTGCTGCTGCACTTGCTTCAGAAAATAAAACGCTATCCCATCCAGCCAGCGTGGACTCTCTGCCTACATCAGGGGGGCAGGAAGACTTGGTTAGCATGGCCCCTTGGGCAGGATATAAGTTAATTGAAATACAAAACAACTTGACAGTTATTCTAGCAATAGAGCTATTGGTAGCATCTGCTGTAAATAGTTTGGGTTTTCCAAAAGTCAAGCCTGCCAGAGCTACAGGAACTATTTTAAACCTAATTAGTAAAATATGTGATTTTGGTATTGGTGATAGAGTTTTAAAAACTGAGATTGATAGGATAGCCGATATGATTACCAAAAAAGAGATTATCTCAACAATGGAAAAAATTTTAAGATTGGAATAATAAAAATGAGTAACAGACCACCTTTCACAGTAGCTTTAACTTTTGACGACGTTCTTCTTGAACCACAAGGTTCTAACATACTCCCGAGGGACGTTGATTTGAAAACGCGTTTAACAAAAAAAATAAGTTTAAATATGCCTATTATAAGTGCTGCGATGGATACAGTAACAGAATATGAAATGGCCATTGCGATGGCACGCTCTGGGGGATTAGGAGTGATTCACAAAAATCTAACAATTGAGGAACAATCTTCCATGGTTGACATGGTAAAGAGGTCTGAAAGTGGGATGATTCAAGACCCAGTTACGATCGAGTCAGGTAGCTCTATCAAAGATGCTAAGAGATTAATGAAAAAGTTCAGGATAAGTGGCTTACCTGTGGTAAGGAATAATAAGCTAGTTGGGATCATTACCAATCGCGATATACGGTTCCATACTGATGATGAGCGACCTGTTTCAACCCAGATGACTTCAGAAAATTTAGTGACTGTCCCTGTCGGAACATCATTAGAAAAATCAAAAGAGATTTTGCAAAAATATCGTATTGAAAAACTTCTTGTTGTTGATAATGATAAAAATTTATCAGGTTTGATCACTGTTAAGGATATACAAAAAAAGGAAGACTTCCCTCTAGCCTGTAAAGACATAAGTGGTCGCCTGCGAGTTGGAGCTGCAATCGGAATCTCATCAGATGCTATTGACAGAGCGAATGCACTAAAAGATGCAGGCGCAGATGTTTTATTTATTGACACTGCACACGGACACTCATCGAATGTACTTGGTCTCACAGAAACAATAAAAGCAAGCGTATCTGATGTTGAGCTTGTTGCTGGCAATGTGGCTACAGCCGAAGGAGTGAGATCATTAATTGATGCTGGTGTCGACTGCGTTAAAGTTGGTATTGGAGCGGGGGCCAGTTGTACAACCAGAGTTGTAGCTGGTGTTGGTATTCCACAGTTAACTGCCATAATGAATGCAGTAGACTGTGCTAATAAATTTGACATTCCTGTTATTGCAGACGGAGGTATTCGCTACAGCGGTGATATCGCCAAAAGTCTTGCAGCAGGAGCGCACTCTGTTATGCTTGGAAGTTTGTTAGCAGGAATGGACGAGAGTCCTGGAGAATTTATTTTGTATGAAGGTAGACAATATAAATCTTACCGTGGAATGGGGTCTCTTGGTGCAATGAAGCGTGGAAGTGGGGACAGATACTTTCAAGAGGGGACAGACTCTATGAAGCTTGTACCCGAAGGGATTGAGGGGATGGTTCCATATCGTGGACCTGTTAAAAATTCTATCCATCAGCTCTTAGGTGGGCTGAGATCATCGATGGGATATTGTGGAGCAAAAACTATAAATGAGTTTAGCCAGAGTGCTAAATTTATACAGATAACCACTGCAGGGGTTAAAGAAAACCACCCCCACGAGGTGCGAATAATGAAAGAATCTCCTAACTATCAGGTATTAGATAAATAAATGGAATTAGTTTTTAATAATTAGGACAGGCTGTTAAAGTGCTTGGTGACCTTAGATTTTCTCCTTGATCCGGTATTTTTGTGAATTAGCTTTGTTTTAACTGCTTTATCAATTGAACTCACTGCAGCTTTATAGAGTGATTCAGCTTCTTTCTTTTTTGAGGAGTTCATTACACTTTTAATGAGTGTACTCAGAGCGGACCTTCTTGAAACATTCCGCTCATGTCTTTTTACGTCTTGTCGCTCTCTTTTTATCTGTTGGGGATGTCTATCCATTTATTTAAAATCCTTTTTCAAAATAGGCGCATAAGTTAACATATATATAAATGGCCTGTCAAATAAACCATTTAAATTTTGTTTAGATTATTTTTTCTAGCAAAAACCGGTAGATTTGGTGCCTGTATACAAATGTTAATTATTTGAATAAGACAGTATACTTCTGTTTTAAAAAAGTAAAGTTATAAAAAAGATTAATTTTATATGTTTGATGAAAATTTAATTTTTGAAATAAAACTAAATAATCCGCAAGCTATAGCCAAGTCTATTTCTATGATCGAAAACAATGAGAATATTCCAGATAGTTTTTACAGGTATATATATGAGTCTAGAAATAATGCAATTCGTATTGGAATTACAGGTCCTCCCGGTGCAGGGAAGAGTACTTTAAGCAATGAAATTATTGGCCAATGTTTGGCAAATGATGAGACCGTTGGGGTAGTTGCAATTGATCCTACAAGCCCATTTTCAGGCGGTGCACTTCTAGGGGATAGGGTAAGGATGAACAAATATGGATCTGATGATAGAGTTTTTATTAGAAGTATGGGCAGTCGTGGAAGTTTAGGTGGGATCGCAAAAAACACTCAAGATGTGGGAGATGTACTTGATGCGAGTGGAAAAGACATCATTATTTTTGAGACTGTGGGAGTCGGTCAGGGCGAGTATGATGTTGCTGAGGCCGCTGATATTACGATTGTTGTTCTAGTTCCTGAGTCAGGCGATGAAATTCAGCTTATGAAAGCTGGTCTAATAGAGATAGCAGACCTTTTTGTAATTAATAAAGCTGATAGGGAGGGCTCAAACCGAATTGCTAGCACCCTGAAAAATGTATTACATCACTTTTCAAATGATAAACTGAGGGAACCTGAGGTACTAAAAACTATTGCATACCAAGGTAAAGGTATTAGTGAACTTTATTTAGCTGTAAAAGAAAAACTTAGGCTGATGGAAGAGAGTGGAGATTTGACCAATCGAAAGCTCAGTAGGTATAAAAATAGAGTATCTGGAATTATACAGGAATCTTTAGAAAAAAGCTTTTGGACTTCAGAAAAAAGGAAAATTTTAGATATTAAAACGAATTCTTTAAATAATATTTCACTTGCACCGAATGATGTTGCCAAATCTCTTTTAAAGAGCCGATAGTCTAATGTCAGTTGAAACCAATGAAATGGGATTTCTTGATCACCTAGAGGAACTTAGGTGGAGAATTGTTAAAATTTTAGTCGCTTTAATAACGGGGACTGCTCTCTCTTTTGGCTTCATAGATCCAATAATACAGTTTTTAAAAGAGCCTGCGGCACAGGCAAGTCAGACAATAAGGTTCCAAACCCTAACAGTTCAGGGAATGTTTCTGGTAAAGTGGTTTATCGCAATTTTTTCAGGATTTGTTCTTTCAATGCCTGTCACTATTTATCAGATTTGGAGGTTTGTTAGCCCTGGGCTTAGAGTCAATGAAAAAAAATATATCATTCCTGTTGTGTTTTTTTCTTTCACATCTTTTATAGTTGGAGCAAGTTTTGGTTATTATGTTCTTGTGCCTTTTTCGCTAGAATTTTTTAGTAGTATGGGCCAAGGAATAGTTGAAAACAACTACTCAATATCATATTATTTTAGTTTTTTAGGCTGGTTAATCATAGGCTCTGGTCTTTTATTCCAGATGCCTGTTGTGTCGCTCCTGCTATCAGCTATTGGTGTTTTAACACCACCGTTTATGAGACATTATCGTCGTCATTCAATAGTGGTAATTTTGATATTATCCTCATTTATTACACCACCTGATCCAGTTAGTATGCTAATAATGTCAGCACCATTAATGGTACTGTATGAAATTAGTATTTGGGTATCTTGGATTGTTAATTATCGTCGAGAACCAGTTTGAATCTGATTGTGTCTAATTGGTAATTTTTCAAGTGAATAATAAAGCTATTACCCTTGACAAAATTTCAGCACCTATTGCTGAAGATATTAAAATATTTAAAAGAGAGTTTGATTTATCTGTTGAATCTGATGTTAAACTTATAAATCTCATTACAAAATATATAGTCACCAATAGAGGAAAGCATATCAGGCCAATATTAACAATTTTATGTTCAAGACTTTGTGGAGAGCCCAGTGATAATAGCTATCGTGCTGCTGCAATGATGGAGTTACTTCATATCGCTACCTTAATACATGATGATGTCGTCGATGATGCAACTCTCAGGCGGGGAAGGCCTTCTGTAAACAGGGTCTGGAAGAATAAGGCATCTGTTTTAATGGGAGATTTTCTATTAAGCAAGGCTCTAAGCAACATGATAAGTCTCAAAGATTTTGATGTTTTAGACAGAATCTCCAAAACGGCAGAAAAATTGAGCACAGGGGAAATTCTTCAAATCGAGAAAAGTTTCACAAAATCAATGACAGAAGACATATACTTCACAATGATCAACCAAAAAACAGCCTCCTTAATTGCCACGAGCTGCGAGCTAGGTGCGCTCACAACCACAAAAAGCAAGAAAGATGTATCCTCTACTTTCGATTTTGGTGATAATCTTGGAATGGCCTTTCAAATAAAGGATGACCTCTTTGATCTCCTTGGTAGTGAAAATGATACGGGAAAAAACAGTGGAGGTGATGTCAAAAAAAATATGCTCACTCTTCCGCTTATATATTCGTACGAAAACCTAAAAAGAAGTCAAAATCGAAAGCTCAGATCAATAATGAGTATGAAAAAGAAAACTAGCAGGGACATAAGAGAAATCCAAAATTTAGTTAACGATGCTGGAGGATTTAAGTACGCCCAAAGCAAGCTCGATGAATACTCCCAGAGAGCTGTAGATGCTATCTCTGATTATCCGGATTCACCGATAAAAGAGTCTCTTTGTGATCTTGTAAGTTTTAATATCACAAGAATAAGGTAATATTTTTGAGTGATGGACACAGAATACTGATTGTTAGGTTTAGTTCTATAGGAGATATTATTTTAGCAACGTCGCCTTTACGAACAATTAGACAGGCCTATCCCAAGTCACATATAACTTTTTTAACTTTAATCAACTACTCCTCAATACTTGAATATCATCCCGATATAGATGCCGTAATGGCACTAAGGAAAACCCCTTCAGTACCATATCACTGGAGGTTTTCTCGCCTGATAATTGAAAAGAGATTCGATCTTATTTTTGATCTTCATAATTCCCTAAGGTCTAAGTTTATATTTAGTAACTATAAAGGACAAATGGAGACACTAAAAAAACCTAGGTTGAATAGGTTTTTACTTTTTCAGTTTCATCTAAATAGATTTAATAATGACTTTAATGTTCCACTTATGTACCATCAAAATCTCGGTTCTATATGGGAGGAAGGAGATCCTGTACCTAAAACCTCACTCTCAATCTCAAAGCAAGAATCCAAACAGGCTGAGATGATTTTAAAAAATAATTCTATACGCGGTTCTTATGTCGTAATAGTTCCAGGAGCTGCATGGAAGCAGAAGCAATGGTCTGTTGAAAAATATGCTGAACTATGTAGAGCTATCAAAAATGACTTTGGCTTAGATAGCGTAGTCATAGGAACAAAAAATGATAAGATTTGTTTTCAGATTGCCGACAAGGTGCCTGAGTTAGTTAATCTTGCATCGAAAACATCGATCCGGGAGTCCATGGCGCTGATTAGTGGTGCAACTCGAGTAGTGGGAAGCGATACAGGACTTACACACGCTGCAGAGGCGTTAGGTACAAAAGTAACAATGATATTAGGACCCACGTCAAGGGAAACTGGAGCGACCACTATTTTAGAGGATTCTATTTGTGTTGAGTCGAAAGATACGTGGTGTAGGCCCTGTTCACAAAATGGAAGCAAAGCCTGCTACCGCTCATCTCAGGTTTGTATGGATTCCATAAAAACTGAGGAGGTTCATAATACTTTCGTAGATTAGTTTATGAAACTTCTATGGTTTTTACTATATAATATACTGTTTTATCCTTTAGTTTTCGGTGCCTATTTAACTCTGGCCGTATTTAATTCCAAAGCCAGAGAGGGATTCATCAGCAGGTTTAAATCAAACAGTATCCTAAAAAACTATTTTAATTCTTTGGATCAAACCTCAGATGTATATTGGTTCCATGTTGCGAGTTTAGGCGAGTTTATGCAATTATTACCTATTTTAGCTAAACAAAAGGAAATCGAGCCGGAGTCTATTAGGCTTGTATCTTTTTTCTCTCCATCTGGTTTTAAACATTGTAATTCGGAATTGGTTGATTTAAAAATTTATTTACCTTTCGATTTTTTTTGGATAATAAATAAGGCAATTAGGATAGCAAAACCAAAAAAAATTGTTTTTGTCTCCTATGATATATGGCCCAATCTATTATGGAGTGCTCATAATAAAGGTATTCAGACAAGTATTATAGCCGCTGTGTTTACAGAAGGCTCAAATAAGTTATTACAGCCAATTAAATCATTTTATTTATCTTTGTTCTTGTCATTGGATTCTGTATATACTGTTTCAGAACCCGACAAACTCGTACTAAATAAAATTCTAGGACATAAACATTCTGTTTTTATTGAAGCGTTAGGAAACCCACGATATGATACTGTCTACACTAATGATAAAAAAGGTTTTCTGAAAAATAATAATAAAAGCAGAATCAAAAAAATTGTTTTAGGTAGCATCCATAGGCAAGACGATAGAAATATTCTTGGTAGTGTAATTGATATCTTAAAAAATGACCCAAAGCAGAAACTTATATGTGTCCCTCACGAGACTAAAAAATTAACAATAGAAAGATACCAAAAAATATTTTCAGATAATAATATAGAGTCTACCATTTTTAAAGGTGACAGTGTAGAAAAAATTCCAGAAGATCGCGTTGTAATTGTTGGTGTTGTAGGATTACTATCTAAAATATACATTAGATCAAGCATCGCATATATCGGCGGAGGTTTTTCATCAGGAATACATAATGTCATGGAACCAGCTGCTGCAGGCTTGCCAGTTATTTTTGGTCCAAATTATAG